>Ga0081539_10005164_pt1 | contig 13580 bp, 7 predicted proteins | sample TabmetS4T2R2_FD_71023 | JGI IMG/M metagenome (GOLD analysis project Ga0081539, IMG submission 71023) | Tabebuia heterophylla rhizosphere microbial communities from the University of Puerto Rico - S4T2R2 | ecosystem: Host-associated > Plants > Roots > Rhizosphere ...
TCGCGGCGAGATCGATGCCCGGCCGGAAGAGCTCGAACAGATCCCGATACTCTCCACCGCGCGCGAGCACCGCGCCGAGTCCGGCCATGAAGGTCAGGCGCGGAATGCGGAAGTAGTCGGCCCAATCGGACCACGCCCGGGTCTCATCGAGCAGCGTTTCGCCAACGTCGAAAACGACAGCGCGCACAGCCATGCTGGGCAGCTTATCGGTGACGTGGAGGGCGCGGCGCGGATGGCGGGGCGCGAACGGCGCAGCGCCAACCGCGATTTGTTTCATACGTCACTGGTGGTGACGTTAAGTGGCGCGTTCCGCCGCTTTGCAGCCGACACCCGCCCGGGAGAGGTGGGAAATAGCCGTTCCAGGCTATCTTCCGTGAGGTTTGGCCGCGAAGGTCCGGGTGCGTGTCAGCCGTGGCCGTCCTAACGCTACTGATGGTGACGTATGGCACAAACGGGTGGACCGTATGCGGCCTCGTGCCCAGGCGGTCGCTACTGACGACGGCCGAGGCGGTCGCAACTGGCGACGCAAGCGCTAACCTTTCAGCGCTACCTCGACCGGTCTTGCCACGAGACGCCACCCAGTGGCGCACCCGGCAGCTTCTGATGTCGCTCGCCGGTGCGCTTGTCGACCTGCTCGACGCCGCGCAGGTAGAAGCGGTTCACGAGGATCGCATCGATCTCCGGATCGCTGACCTGGACGTCGCCCAGGTAGGCGATCGCATCGACGACGGGCACGAACATCTCCGTGGCGCGGTCCAGCAGCCTGTCCGGCTCCGAGCCCGGATACAGGAACACAGTGCCGATGATCCGGAACGGCGGTGCCTCGAGGGCGACGTCGTAGGCGATCTTGTGGACCTTGTGGGCGGCCTTTTCGGCCTCGCTCAGCGGCGGCTGGGTCGCCTCACCGGCGAGGACGACGATCAAGTCGTATGGGTCGATGCTCTTGAGCCCGGGCACCGGGCTGAAATCGGCCGAGCCATCGATGGGGGCCCAGGCAACGTCCGACATCGCCAGAGCTTCGCGCTTGTTGAGTGCGTCGGACAGCCGCCCTTCGATCTGCATGCGGCCACGCAGCCGCCATTCCTCGGTCAGGCCATCGAACGGGACGAGCTTGCCCGGAACGTCCGCGCGGTCGCCGTCGCGGGTCGGCTGTGCGGCCTGGTCCTTCTTCCGTCTCAGGAAGTCGAAGGGCACCCTAGTCCTCGGACTTCCAGCTGTTCTCGCGGATCGTCTCGACAACCGCGGCGTCGGCCAGCGTCGTGGTGTCCCCGAGCTGGCGACCCTGGGCGATGTCGCGCAGGAGGCGGCGCATGATCTTGCCCGATCGCGTCTTCGGCAGGTCCGGCGTGAACATCAGCATCTTCGGCTTGGCGATCGGGCTGATCTTGGTCGCCACGTGCTGGCGCAGCTCCGAGCCGAGCTCCTCGGTCGGGTCCTGGCCAACGCGCAGGATGACGAAGGCATTGATCGCCTCTCCGGTGATCGGGTCGGGCCCGCCGACGACCGCCGCCTCGGCGACGGCCGGATGGGAGACGAGCGCGCTCTCGATCTCGGTCGTCGAAAGCCGGTGGCCGGAGACGTTCATGACGTCGTCGACCCGGCCCAGAAGCCAGAAGTAGCCGTCATCGTCGCGCTTCGCACCGTCACCCGCGAAGTACATCCCGGGGAACCGGCTCCAGTACGTCTCCTTGTAGCGCTCCGGATCGCCGTAGATGCCACGCAGCATCGCCGGCCACGGCCGTTTGAGGACGAGGTATCCGCCACCGCCAAGAGGCGCGGACTTGCCTTCGGCATCGACAACGTCGGCCTCGATGCCAGGGAACGGGAACGTCGCCGAACCGGGCTTGGTCGTCGTCACGCCTGGCAGCGGGGTGATGAGGATTTGACCCGTCTCCGTCTGCCACCACGTATCGACGACCGGCGTCCGCCCGCCGCCGATGTTCTCGCGGTACCACAGCCAGGCCTCGGGGTTGATTGGCTCACCAACCGAGCCGAGTACGCGCAATGAGCTGAGATCGTGCTTCGCCGGATGCTCGGTGCCCTGCTTCATGAAGGCCCGGATCGCGGTCGGGGCGCAGTACAGGATGTTGACCTTGTAGTCCTCGATGATCTGCCACCAGCGGTCCCAGGCGGGCGTATCGGGCGAGCCCTCGTAGAGGACGCTGGTCGTCGCGTTGGCCAGCGGGCCGTAGACGATGTAGCTGTGGCCGGTGACCCAGCCGATGTCGGCGGCGCACCAGTACACGTCGTCTGGCTTTACGTCGAAGATCGTCTTGTGCGTGTACGAGGTGCCGACGAGATAGCCGGCGGTGGTGTGCATGATGCCTTTCGGCTTGGCCGTGGTCCCGGACGTGTAGAGCAGATACAGCATCTGCTCCGAATCGACCGGGATCGCCGGGCAGTCGGCGGCCTGGCGATCGACGATGTCGTGCCACCAGACATCGCGGCCGTCCTCGAAGGTCGTATCGGGGGCGGCTTCAGCCAGGCGCTTGACCATCAGCACGTGCTCGATCGTCGGGCTGTTCGCGACTGCCTCGTCGACCGCCGCCTTGAGGGGCATCGCCTTGCCGCGCCGGTAGCTGCCGTCCGCGGTGATGACGAGGCGCGCCTCGGCGTCGTTGATGCGGCCGCTGAGGGCCTCGGCGGAAAAGCCCGCGAAGACGACGGTGTGGGCGATGCCGAGCCGGGCGCAGGCCAGCATCGCGACCGGTAGCTCGGGGATCATCGGCATGTAGATCGCGACCCGGTCGCCGGTCTTCAGGCCCAGCTCCTTGAGAGCATTGGCGGACTTCTGGACCTCGCGGTGGAGATCGTCGAAGGTGACGGTTCGTGTGTCGCCGGGCTCGCCGATCCAGTGATACGCGACCTTGTTGCCGAGGCCGTTCTTGACGTGTCGGTCGACGCAGTTGTAGCTCATGTTGAGCTTGCCGCCGACGAACCACTTGGCGAACGGCAGGTCCCATTCAAGAGTCGTCTCGAACGGCGTGTCCCAGTCGATCGTCTCGCGGGCGATCCTGGCCCAGAAGGCCTCGAAGTCGCGGTTGGCCTCGTCGTAGAGGTCGGCGGTCGCGTTGGCCTGGGCGGCAAAGGCCGGGTCAGGCGGGAAGGTCCGGCTCTCGGCAAGGAGATTCTCGATCTCCGGCCCGCTGGGGGCCTTGGGCTCGACGCTCACGGAAACTCCTCCAAGTGTCTAGCGCGGCAATTCTACGCGGCAGTCGGAACCAGGCGACCGACGACGAAGTCACGCCGGCCCTAGCCTCGCGCGCCGACGAGTTCCTGCGTGCCGCGATGAGTCTCACCGAGTGGTCGCGTGGAGCTCGCAATCGCCGTGCGTGAGGGGACCACCGCGATCTCCGAGGTGTCGTGCCCGCCTCGACCTACCCAGAGTTCGCGGATTGCTCTCCGGGCTCAGGCCCGTTGCCGGCCTGCGCCGGCGAGGCAGTCAGGATCACCCGCTGCGGCGAGGCGATCTCGATCCCCTCCTCTGCGAACGCGGCGAGTAATCGCTTCCGGAACTCTCCGCCGGCCGACCACTGGTCGATCGCCCGGACCGAGCCGAGGATCTTGAGGGTGACCCCGAACTCGCCCAGCGCTTCGACGCGATCGACACGGGCGGGCTCGAGGACTCGCCGTTTCCAGACCGGATCGTCCTTCATCTCCTGACCGACGCGATCGACGACGCCGATCGCCTTGTCGACGTCGGTGTCGTACGTGATGGTCACGTCCTCGTTGATGCGAGCCCATGTCCGAGTCCGGTTCGAGGCGACATGGATCTCGCTATTCGGCACGGTGTGGACAACCCCGTCGAGGTCGCGAAGCGTTGTCCGGCGGAGACTGAAGTCCTCGACGGTGCCCGTGACGCCCGCGAGGGATACGACGTCGCCGAGGGAGAACTGGTTCTCGATGAGGATCAGTGCTCCGTTGAAGTAGTCCTTGACGAGGGTCTGAGCGCCGAACCCGACCGCGATGCCGACGACACCGAGACCGGCAACCGCCGGACCGATGTTCAGGTCGAGCTTGTCGAGGATCATCAGCGCCGCGATCACGACGACGAAGGCCTGCAGCACGCGCGAGCCAAGCGCCTCCAGGGTGTCCATGCGCTTCTTGAGCTCAACGGCCGAGAGTTCCTGGGCCGTTCCCTCCGTGGCTTCTCGATCGACGAGGGTCTTGACGACGCCGTGGACGAACACGCGAACCGCGCGGATCGCCACATAGGCGAGGACGACGGTCAGAGCGATGTAGCCGGCTGCAGCCAGCCAGTCGCTGAAAGGCTTCGTTATCTCGGGCATGCGGCTAAGGTTAGCCGCTCGCGAGGTTCAGACCGGGACCGCGGCCGGCGCCTCCGCGGGCGTGTCGAAGCGGTCCTCGTGGCCGTTCGAACCGTGCGACCCGTTGGTGCCGTTCGAATCCGGCGCAAGGCCCGCGACCGCCGCCGTCGCCGCGGCCACGACGCCGATCGGACCGATGTCCCGCGCCGCACCACCGAGCCGAACCGAGATCGCCGCGGCCGCCTCGCGCGCCTGCTGCGCGAGCTCCGGGATCCGTCGCGGCGTGAGGCGGAAGGCCGGACCCCAGATGTCGACGGCGGCGATGACGGCGCCACGTGCGTCATGAACCGGTGCCGCGACCGCGTTCAGTCCGATCTCGTATTCACCAAGGGCCGTCGCATAACCGCGTCGTCGGATCCGGGCCAGCTCCTCGAGGAGCGGCTCGAGCTCGACGATCGTCCGCTCCGTGAACGACATCAGTCCGCGCCGCACGAGCCGCAGGACCTCCCGCTCGGCGAGTGCGGCGAGGAGGACCTTGCCGGATGCCACGCAGTGCAGGGGCACCGAACGACCGGTCCAGTCGCCGACCGCGATGAGGTTGGGACCGTCGGCCTGGGCAACGGTCAGCAAGGCGTCCCCGTTGAGCACGCCGAGGCCGGTCGTCTCGTGGGTCAGCCGGGCAAGCCGTTCCAGTTCGGGCATGGCGATGCCACGCAGGTCGAGGGTCTTCTCGGCGCGCTCCGCGAGCCGGATGACCACGAGGCCCAGGCGGTACTTACCGGTTTCGTCATCCTGCTCGACCAGGCCTCGCTTTTGAAGAGTGGCCAGGAGGCGGGAGGCGGTCGATTTGTGGAGCCCAAGCCGCCGCGCGAGCTCCGTGACGCCGGCCTCGCCCTGGCTCTCGCCGAGGGCCAGGAGGAGCGCAGCGGCGCGGTCGACCGACCGAACCGCGTTCCCATCGAGGGTCATGACGAAGCCTCCTCTCCGCGGGCTTCAGCCCGCCGCCGAATGAGCCTGTGCTCCCTCCGGCCCGGCCACTTCACCGCCGCGTGCTCGAGCTTCGAGCGCGGCCTCGAGCGATTCCTCGAACGCGGTGACGACGCGATCGACGCTGTCGTCCTTCGAATGGGCCTCGCACATGAACCACGGCTCCCGGGAGTCCGGTTCGGGCATCGCGCCGCGGGCCATCATCCCGACGGCGATCGCGTCGTAGAGCTCGTGGTCCGACGTCGCCCAGTCCCGATACTCGGTCGGGACGCGCTCGGTGAACATGATCCCGAACATGGATGGATGACCGGTGAAGACATACGGCAGGCCCTTGACGTTGAGGACCTCGCGGAGGCCGTCCTGGATCCGACGGCCGGTCGCGTGGATCGTCTGGAGCGCGTCCGTGTCGCGGATGATCGAGAGGGTCTTGACCGCGGCGGCTGCCGCCACGCGGTTGCCTGCGTACGTACCGCCGTGGCTGACCTTGTCGGGCAGGACGCTCATGACGTCGCGCCGGCCTCCGAATGCCGCTGCGGGATAACCGTTGCCCATCGCCTTGGCAAACGTCGCGAGGTCCGGGGTGATGCCGAAGTACTCGGCCGCGCCACCGCGCGCGAACCGGAACCCGGTCTTGACCTCGTCGAAGATGAGCAGGATCCCGAACTCCTGGGTCAGCGCCCGCATCGCTTCGTGGAAACCGGGCTGCGGGAGGATGCCCTGGGCGTTGCCGAGGACCGGCTCGACGATGATCGCGGCGATGTCGTCCCCATCGCGCTCGAAGAGCCGCCGCAGGAGATCGATGTTGTTGTAGCGGGCCGGAATGATCGTGTCCGCGACCGCCTCGGGAATGCCGCGACCCCACGTCAGACGAACCGGATTCTCGGCATCGCCGAGCTCGCTCATATCGTCGGGCGTCACGCTGATCAGGGCGTAATCGTGGACGCCGTGGTACTGGCCTTCGAACTTCACGATCTTGTTGCGTCCGGTGTACGCGCGGGCGATGCGCATCGCGTGCATGGTCGCCTCGGTGCCAGAAACGGTCATGCGGGCCATCTCGACCCAGCCCGTGAGCTCGCACAGGAGCTCCATCGCCTGGACCTCGTCCTCACTCGTGAGGCTGAAGCTGACTCCGTGGCGCATCCGCTCGTTGACATGGTCGTCGACCCGCTCATCACCGTGGCCGAGAATGACCGGGCCGTAACCCATCCGCAGGTCGACGAACTCATTGCCGTCGATGTCCCAGACCCGGCCACCCTTGCCTCGGTCCACGTAGACCGTGTCCTCGCCCCAAGTCCGGAAGTTCGAATTCGCTCCCCCGGGCAGGGTCCGAGTCGCGCGTCGATAGAGCTCGAGCTGGCGAGCGCGCTTGAGGTTGGGCTGGGTGGCCGAGGGGGAGGCCATGGTCATCTCCGTGTGCGGGTTGATGCGGACTGCGCGACGGGGGTTCCGAGGTACGGAACGCGAGAGCGCCCATCGTGGCACAGGGCCGTAGCGGGCGTCAACGCGAATATCGTACGGTCGGTGCGCCTATCGGTCGAAAAGCGCAGCCGAATGATCATCCGGAGACCGAACCCGGAGAATTCGGAGACCCCGCCGCGGCGGGCGGGGTCTCCGCGATTGCTCGGGATGGCCCGGCGATCAGCCTCCGTCGACGCGAACGAGAAGCAGCTGACCGCCCTCGCGCTTGTCGGTCCAGTCCGGACCGGCCGGTGGGAGGATGTCGGGCCCATCGGCCTTTTCGACCCAGAGTGTGTGGGCCTGGACGTCGACGAGGAATGCCCCTGGCCCGAACGCCGCCGACGCGTCGACGATGCCGCTTGACTCCCAGGCGCCGAGGTTGCCCCTCGACGTCGACGGGTCGACGTCCGTCGGTCCTTCATCTGCGTCGTGATTGACGGCGAGGATCGGCCGCATGGTGCCAGTGGCGAACTGGTACTGCCACAGGCGCGCTGCGGTCGCGTTGGGGTCGGTCGAGCCGAACGGGAACTGGTTGTTGCCGCTCGGGTCTTCGGTGATGTACAGGCCGTTTGCCGTCGTCTCGAGGTTGTCCGGCTGGTGGATCTCGTTGAGCGTCTTGACCGGGTTGTCGTCGCCCTCGATCAGGATCGACAGCGAGGTCACCTTCCGCTCGTTCTTCGGATCGATGACCATCTTCCAGACCCGGCCGTTCGTTGAGCGACCGGCCTGCGGCGTACCCGCGGTCGCACGACCGGAGTCGGCGATGTAGACGACGTTGCCCATGCCGTCGCGCTTGTCGTAGGCGATGTCCTCGACCCGCGTGAAGGCAAAGACGTTGTTGATCTTCGACCAGTACTCGAGGACCCACTGCGGACCATCGATACCCGGAACGTCCGTCGCGCTGGACGGTGTGCCGGGCGGGCGCTGCCAGGTCCCGTCGGAGGGCGGCTCCGGGTATGGCCCGCCGAGCTCGGCCGGGACGTCCTCGGCCTCGAGCTCGGTGCCATCCGGATTGACGCCCCGCGCGATGAGCTTGGGCACCGGAATGAACATGCCGCTGATCGACGCGGTGCTTCCCGGCGCGAAGTCGTCATAACGCTTGAGGACCGGGTCGTTCGAGACGAAGGCATAGAGCCGCCCGCCATCGTTCCAGACGCCATTCGCGTCCTTGGCGATGTACGAGTACAGCTGCGACTGCGAGGGGCTGGTCGTGAACGTGTCGTCACCAGTCAGGAGAACGACCTTCTTGAAGCCCGGGATCGCGACGCTGTTCTCGTGGTTGAGGCGGCCCATGCCGAGGATGACGCGGTGCTCGCCAGTCGCCGGGTCGACCGCGACGACATAGCCACCTTCGCGAGCCTCGGGTGCGCCAATCGTCGCGGGCCAGGCATTGCCGGTCCGGTTCGTCCAGTCGGGTGTCTCCTCGTTCGTGAAGAGCAGAGATCGCTCGAAGCCCTCCTTTGACGTGGCGAGGTAGTTCGAGCAGAACCGCTGGAAGTTTTCGGTCGAGCGGATGACCAACTCGGCACTGACGACACTCGACGTTGCCGGATCGAGCCACATGTGGCTGAGTTGGGCGTTGTCGAAGTCGTTCTGATTGGCGGGGCTGGGCGGCAGGTTGTACGGGAACGGTACGCGTGCCGTCTCGTGATTGACCCAGATCTCCGTTCCGGCCGCTGTCTTGCGGATCGAGATCCCGTCGGGTATGGCCTCGAAGCGGTAACTGCCGAGCGTCTCGCCGACGGTGATGATCGGATCGACGCTGACGCCACTCGCGACCGGCGTGAGCATCGCGTCCTGATCGGTCTTGAAGCCGTCGGCAGCAGCGGACGGCGCAGCGCCGGCGGCGAACAGGGCAATGGCCCCGATCGTGGCGAGGCGCAGCAGCCTCGACGGCACGATGGATCGGGCGTGGACCATCTGGGCTCTCCTCCTTGCGGTCCGGTGTAGTGCCGAGATGTTCCGCCTTTGTTAACGGCGGGGCAAGGCGAGCGGCCTGCTCAGACGGCCCGGCTGGTGCTCATGCGCAACGGCTTTGACACCCGCGCCGCCGCTCAGCGCCCTCTCAGGCGGGCGTGGCGAGCCAGTTCGGCAACTCGCTCGCGAGCGTCGCGAGGGGCAGCGAGCCGTGCCCGAGCACTGCATCGTGGAACGCCCGCAGATCGAAGCGCGAGCCGTCGCGCGCAGCGAGCTCACGGCGGAGCCGCTCGATCTCCCGCTCGCCGATCTTGTAGGTGAGGGCCTGGCCCGGCCAGCAGATGTAGCGGTCGGTCTCGATCGTCGCGTCCGTCTCGGACAGCCCCGTGTCGAGGAGGAAGTCGATCGACTGCTGGCGGGTCCAGCGCAGCGCATGGATGCCCGTATCGACGACGAGACGCGCGGCCCGCCAGGCCATCGCGTCGAGCATGCCGAAACGCTCCGCCTCGCTGCGGAAAAGACCCATCTCGTCGGCCAGCCGCTCGCTGTAGAGGCCCCAGCCCTCGACGTACGCGCCACCGACCATCCGCGAGCCGAGCCGGCGGAACGTGTTGAGGTTCGGGTTTTCCATCTCGAGTGCGATCTGGAAGTGGTGCCCCGGGACGGCCTCGTGATAGGTCGTCGACGCGAGCTTCGTGTACGTGCGCGATTCGAGGTCGAAGGTGTTCACGTAGTAGATGCCCTGGCGCGACCCGTCGACGGCCGGCGGGAAGTAGTACGCGAAGGGCGCGTCGCGCTCCTTGTATTCTTCGACCGGGCGCACGACACAGCCGGCGGCCGGAAGACGACCGAAAAAGCGCGGCGCGACCGCCATCGCGCGCTCGATGTCCTCGGTGGCGCGCTCGACGAGCGCGGCCGCCGATGTTGGCTGATTCGCACGGTCTTCGGTCAGCGAGGCTCGGTAGGCCTTGGTGTCATCGCCGAAACCCGCGGCGGCGGCAATCGCGCGGCGCTCGTCGTCGATCTCGGCGATCTCGTCGAGGCCGATCTGGTGGACCTCGGCGGGGACCAGATCGAGGGTCGTCCACGAGCGAATCTGGGTCCTGTAGAGCGTGTCGCCGTTCGGCGCGGACCAGAGACCCGGCTCCTCGCGGGTCGACGCGAGGTACTCGTCGCGAAGCAGGGCCAGGAACGCCGCGTCGGCCGTGTAGACATAGTCTCGAACGGCGTCACGGACCCGCTCGCGCTCGGCATCGCCGGCGACCTTGGCGACGCCCACGATGGGCGATTCGTCGACCGGCACGGACAGGAGCCGCTCCAGTTGAGCGACTGTCCGCTCGGCCACGATGCGCGGTGCGGTCAGCCCGGATTTGAGCCCTTCCCGAAGGTTGTCCGCGTTGGCCGCCATGAACGCCGGATAGGCGGCCAGGCGGGCCAGGAATTTGTCGAGGCGTTCCGGATTGTCCGCCGGCTGGAACAGCGCCAGCTGCGGCAGGAGCGTCTGCGGACCAGCCATCTGGTCGACAGTCCGCAGCTGATAGACCTTCTGGTCGTCCTCCTCGATGGCGAGCTCGCCAACGACCCGGAGCATGTTCCGCGTGATCCGATCTTCGATCGAAAGTCCGCTCGGATCGATCGCATCGACTTCGGCGACGGTTCGCTCCATGAGCGAGCGGGTCCGGGCACGGCCGGCGGGGCTTGGATCCTCGAGGCGGTCCGCGTAGCGCTCATCGCCATAGGTCGTGGCAAGCGATGGGTTGAGCTCGAGGATCTCCTCCCAGAAACGGTCGGCGAGGTCGTTGACCGCCCAGCCCGGATCGATCGTGTCCTGTGCCACGGGTGGCCTCCTGGATGGCGCGGGCGGCTTCAGCCGGACCACCCGCGGTTCGGGGTCAGTTGATTGGGCTCAAGCGTAGCGGTCTGCGCCGAAGAGCGGCAGCTGATCGCCGCTCCGCTCGGCGCGGGGATCGAGCCCGAGGAATGGCTCGAGGTTTGCGAGGTCGAGCGGATCAGTCGCGAGGAATGTCCTGGCGTGGTTCCACTTGAGGATGTGCCAGTTGGCGTGTTCGATCGCCGATCGAAGGAGCGGCGAGCGGTCGAGCTTGTGCCGGACGAGCTCCGTCCGCTCGGGCGGAATGAGCAGGAAGCGCACGAGGTGGTCGTCCTGCGGGATCCGTCCATGCCGCTTCAGAACCGGTTCAGCGAGCATCGCCGTCCACTCGACCTCGAAGAGCATCGCGACCTTGCCGCGCACGTACCAGATGCAGTCGACCGATTCGAGATCTTCCGCCGGAGCGCGCGCGATCAGGGGCAGGTGGATCTTGCGCTCGCGGTCGTCCAGCCAGTCGACGAGGCGCCGGTTGCCGACCCGCCGGCTCTGCTCGCGGAGCCCGATCCAGACCTGCATCCCGAGCCGGTGGCCGCCACTGGCGAGCGCGCCGAGCAGCTCGCTGTGTTCCTGGGAACGCCGCGGCAGATCCTCTGCGGTCAGGACTCGATCGTCGGTACTGGCCCGACTGCGGTAGCTCGCGAGACAGGCGCGCACGAGTGCCTCGTCGGGCAGGTCGTGGCCGGTGAACAGCGAGGCGATCCGCTCGAAGAAGGCCGTCTCCGACAATGTCCCCGCGGTCGAAAGGAGACTGTAGACAGCCCACTCCACGCGATCCGCGAGCGGCGTCGCGGCACCGGCCTGGTCCTCCGGCGATGCGAGCCACCAGCGCCCCGGCTCGATCTCCTCGAGCCGCCGCTGGCCGGGCCGGGCCAGTTCGTCGCGGATGAGGGCGACGAGCCGTTCCACCTGGTCCGGCCGCGGCCTCTCACGCGGGTGAGCGACGGCGAACGGGTCGGTGCCCGACGGTGGCGAGGCAATCGAGTGCGGACCGGATCGGAAACGCGACTCAGCCGGCGGATGTGTGCCGGACTGGCCCGCCGATGTGGAGGACCGGGGCGGGGATTCCTTGTTCCACGCACCTCCATCGGGCCGACCGTTTGGTGGCGGCTGCGTGGGCCGGTCGTCACCGGTTTGAGGTGCCTTGTCGGCGTTCTCCGCCTCGACCAGCCGGCGCAGCAGACCGGCTCGATCGAGCCCGACGAGGATGTCGCCGAAGAGTCGCTCGGTCCGCGCCGGTTCCCCGCGAGCCCGAAGAACCTCGACAGCTGTCTCCGTGACGACCCGCCCGGCATCGGTCGCCGAGAAGGGCCGCGCGTCGTACCGCTCCGCTGGCGCAAAGAGCCCCCGGCCCGGGACCAGATCGGGGTCCCCCGGACCACCGGCGACAGAAGGCAGCGTGACGTTGGCCCGGGTCCGCGGCGGAGGCGGCATTCCGCCGCCGGGTGGAATGAGCTCGACGACACCGCCGTGATCTTCGTCTGGCTCGCCGAGACGGGCGCTTGCGAGACGGAACCCGGCGCCCGCGCCGCCAAGAACAGAGGCAACGAGACCTTCCGGGCCGGCCGCCTCGAGGAGCATGACGACGCGACCGTCGCGCTCGAGAAGCGGTTCCACGGCTTCGAGTGAGCGGCGCATCGCCGTGGCCTGCCAGCCCCATGGGGCACGCAACGAGGAGCCGAGAAGCGCTTCGAGTGGGAGTGCTGCAGCGGCATCTCGGCCGAGCGCCCAGCAGGTCGCCACAAACGACAGTGCGACGCGCTCCTGGCTGGGACGTGCCGGCGGCTGGGCAAGGACCAACCGCACCGATGGCCGGCTCGACCCGTGAGCGATCGCGCGGGCCTCGTTCGCGAGTGCCCGCAGCGACGACGGGCTGGCCGTTCGCAGCACGACCGATGCAGGACCGTCGGCGAGACTTCGAATGTCGTCGCCGATGCGAGCCTGGAGCGAGCCGATCGGGCCGCCCTCGAGGCGCTGGATGAAACCCTTCACCAGCCGGATCCCGTCCTCGAAGGCAAGCCACGGGTTCCGCTCCCGCCACTGGCCGCTCGACGGCGGCCGGACGTGACCGCCTGCGATCCGCAACGTGCCGACCCTGCCGGGATGGGCGGCGAGGCGGCTGGACGGCAGCACGGCGTGCAGAAACGCGAGTCTCAGCGCAGCCTCGATCGGCGCGGCGCGCAGGTCGACCTCGATCCGCTCGAGGATGGCGGCCAGGGCGACGAGCTGGCGGTCGGTGTGGAGGTCGAGGATCTCGCCGGGCAGGTCGTCCGCGCCTTCCGGCGCCGGAAAGCGATCGGCCAGGGTGGCGCGGGCAGCGGCAGCACCGGCGACGTTGCGCGTTCGCTCGAGATCTGCCTCGTCGAGGGGGGCCTGGCGCTGTTCGGCACCGCCCTGCTGGTCGCGGCAAACCGTACAGCGATAGTGCTTCGAGATCGGTTCGCGGCTGCCGTCGTCGGCCGACTCCTCCCAGATGACCTCGTCGAGGGTCAGCTGGCGGCCGCACGTCACGCATCGTGAGGCGAACAGATCCGCGACCGCGAGGCGGAGGCTCGTCTCGCCGCGAGGGGAGGCCGACATGGCCTGGAAGGCCGCGTCGAGGTGCCGAACGTCGGGCGGCCGCAGCACGAGATCGGCGAGCAGCCGTGTCAGCGGCAGCGTCTCGATCGAGATGGCGCGTCGCTGTCCGTCGATCGCGGCCCTCGCAATCCAGCCACCGCGGGCGTGGAGGTCGACGACGACGTCGCCGGGCGTGCTCAGCCGGTCGATCGTCGCGGCGACGAGGTCGGGTGCGGGTGGCGGGGCCAGCCGTTCGAGAACGGGGAGGGAGTAGCCGGGATCGGGACGGGCCACGCTAGCGCGAAACGCCATTCGCGCGATTGTCGCAGAGCCCGGCAACCGCAGGCCGTGGTCGGGGGATGTCGGGTCGCCGCACGCGGGATGTGCCAAACGACCGGACGAACCGGCTTCAGGCCGTCGACGCCCTCGAAATGCACGCGAGATGTGCCAAACGACCGGACGGGCTGGCTTCAGGCCGGCGACGCCCTCGAAATGCGCGCGAG
>Ga0081539_10005165_pt1 | contig 13578 bp, 10 predicted proteins | sample TabmetS4T2R2_FD_71023 | JGI IMG/M metagenome (GOLD analysis project Ga0081539, IMG submission 71023) | Tabebuia heterophylla rhizosphere microbial communities from the University of Puerto Rico - S4T2R2 | ecosystem: Host-associated > Plants > Roots > Rhizosphere ...
ATTCGCCGGCGGGGGGAAGCGCCAGGCGCGGTTGCCTTCTTCGGCAAGCCGGTCGACGGCGGGAGCATCATTCGCTGCCTTGACGCTGCGCTGCACCATTCGTGATCCGCGCGTTCGCCGGACCGCCTTTATCTCGCCGCCTTGCCGACCCATCTTGTAGGTCAGCTGCGACGGAAGCGAGGACATGCACGATTCGGCAGACACCATCCGACAACGAATCACGCAACTCGAGCAGGCGGCACAGGCCGCCCGACTGGAGGCCATGCAAACCGCCGCCCGCCTGCTGACAAGCAAGAGCGCCCAGCTTTCGGGTATGGCCACATCGCGCGGCGAGGCCGCCGACGTCACCTTGCTCCAAGCTCGCTATCAGGGGCTGCAGAGCAAGATCCAGGATCTCCAGACCAGGATCGACTGGCTGCACGCGCAGGAGCATGAGTACAGGCACGGCTAGCGCGACCTTCGTTAACCAGACCGCCGCCGACGTCGACGCGAGAGCGGCGTAGGCAAGCTCTCGCCACCGGACAATGGCACGGCGCTTGCACCGTCATTGGGCGGTGCGAGATCCGCTGCGCGGGGGAGTTGCGGTGAAGGCGGAAGTCCAGATCGTTCCTGCCGACCCATATCCGTTTGAGTTGATGCCGGGCCGTTGCGGTCTGCTGATCATCGACATGCAGCGCGACTTCCTCGAGCCGGGCGGCTTCGGCGAAATGCTGGGCAACGACGTTTCGCGGCTGCGCCGAACGATCGAGCCGAACCGCCGGCTGCTCGGGGCGTGGCGCGCCGCGGGCCTCCTGGTCATGCACACGCGCGAAGGCCATCGGCCAGATCTGTCCGACCTGCCTGCCGCCAAGAAGGTGCGCGGCCGCGGCGGCACCACGATCGGCGACAGCGGCCCCATGGGACGGATCCTGGTGCGCGGCGAGCCAGGGCACGACATCATTCCTGAGCTTTATCCCGGGTCCGGCGAGCCGGTCATCGACAAGCCCGGCAAGGGCGCGTTCCACGCGACGGACTTGCATTCGATCCTCCAGCATCGCGGCATCAGTCAACTCGTCGTCACCGGCGTCACGACCGAGGTGTGCGTCAACACCACAGTCCGGGAAGCCAACGACCGCGGCTACGACTGTCTCGTGCTGGAAGATTGCGTCGGTTCGTACTTCCCCGAGTTCCAGGAGATGGGCCTCAAGATGATCAAGGCCCAGGGCGGCATCTTCGGCTGGGTGGGCAGATCGGCCGACGTCATTGCGGCAATCGGCGGAGGCTGAGCACCGCAAGACTTCCTTCGATACGGAGCGACGAGGAGAGCGAGATGGCTGTCACGAGCGAACGCGCCAGGCCGAAGCTGTGGGTCCCCGGCGACTGGAACGCCTTCTTCGGCTTCGGCACCAATATCCTAGTAAATATGCTGGTGCTTACCGGACTCCTACGCTTCGTCCTGAAGATGCCGGACGAGCTGGTATTCGGCCGAATTCTGCCGGCCACTGGCCTCATGCTCTGCCTCAGCACCGTTTACTACACCTGGCTTGCCTACCGGCTGGCCAAGGAAACCGGGCGCAACGACGTGTGTGCCCTGCCCTCGGGCATCAGCGTCCCGCACATGTTCGTGGTCGTGTTCGTGATCATGCTGCCCATCCTGATCAGCACCAAGGATCCCATCCAGGCTTGGGAGGCCGGCCTGACTTGGGTGTTCGTGCAAAGCTTCGTGCTGATGGCGGGAGGTTTCGTGGCGCCTTGGATACGCAAGATAACGCCGCGTGCCGCCCTGCTGGGCTCGCTCGCCGGCATCTCGATCACCTTCATCTCCATGCGGCCCGGTGCACAAATGGCGATGACGCCAATCATCGGCCTGGTTTGCTTTGCCGTGATCATGGTCGATTGGTTCGGCGGTGTGCGCTACTTCAAGGGCGTGCCGGGTGGCCTGGTTGCGATCGTCGTCGGCGCCGCCATTGCCTGGGGTTCGACCTTGTTCGGCGTCAGCTATGGCGGCCTGGGAATCGAGGGCGTAAAGGTTGCTGTCGCGAGCTTCGGCTTCTCGTATCCCATTCCGGCAATCAGCCACGCTTTCGGCGGCTTTCAGTTCATCGGAATCATCCTCGTGACGGCGATCCCGTTCGGCATCTACGATCTCGTCGAGGCGATGGACAATGTCGAGAGTGCGGCCGCCGCCGGCGACTCGTTTCCGACGACGCGCGTGCTGACCGCCGACGGAGTAGTCAGCCTGATCGGCTGCCTGATGGGCAACCCGTTCATCAACGCCGTCTACATCGGCCATCCCGGCTGGAAGGCGATGGGCGGTCGCATCGGCTATTCGGCCGCAACCGGCGCGCTCGTGATCGTGCTCGCGTGGTTCGGCGTCATTGCCCTCATGATGGCACTGATTCCGGTCGTCGCGATCCTGCCCATCCTGCTCTACATCGGCATGCTGATCGGTTCGCAGGCCTTTCAGGAGACGCCGATGCGTCACGCGCCGGCGATCGTGCTGGCGCTGGTGCCGCAGATTGCGGCCTGGGGAAAGACGCAGATCGACGGCGCCTTGGCCGCCGCGGGCACGTCGGCGGCCGCGCTGGGCTTCGACAAGCTCGACCAGACGGGCGTGCTGTACCAAGGTCTGGAGATTCTGGGCGGCGGCGCCACCCTTGCCGGCATAGTGCTCGCGGCGATCACAGTGTTCATCATCGAGCGCGACTTCGTGAAGGCAGCGGCATTCGCCGGCGCGGGCGCGGTGTTCACGTTCTTCGGCCTGACCCATGCCGAGGCACTCGGGATTGGCCGCTCGCCGGCTGTCGTCGTCAGTTATCTCGGCATCGCCGTGATTCTGTTGGCATGCGCAAAGTATGCCGGACTTGCGCCGCTTCCGGACGAGTCGACGAGAATGCACGGACACGGCGAGCCCGTGCCCAAGCCGGCGGAGTAATGCTCGTCACCGGCTCGTCACAGCTTGGTCACCGACGGTCGCGTCGCTCGTCCCAATATGGGACGGGTCGATGCCGCCGCGTTTTCGTACCCACCGCCTCGCCCTCGCCACCGCGGCCGTCACGGTTGGGTTCGCGCTCGCTGGTGCAGTAGCGCTCACCGCGTGGCTCGCGCCGGCACGAGCCCAGAGCGGCGCCCACGGCGACGGACATGCCGCCATGCACGACATCTATAAGAACTGGCATCCACCGCAGAATCCCGGGACGAGTTGCTGCAATAACTCCGACTGCCGACCGACTCGGGCTTTCGTCGATGAGGATGGCCACTGGCGCGCCTGGAACGGATCGGCCTGGCTACGCATCCCGCAAGATCGCGTGCTGCCTGCCAATTTCGCCGGCGATGGTCGCTCGCATATCTGCGAGAAGGAAGGCTTCGTTTACTGCTTCACGCCCGGGGAGATCCGGGGCTAGACCACCTCGTGGCGCAGCCTGCAGATCGCAGACAACGCGCAACTCGAAGGTGAAATTCCGCACAATTCGCATCGCTGCCGTCAGATAGACTGCAGTGCTGTATTGTCGCGCGGCGAATGCCGCCCCGCATCCTCGCTCGGGGGGAGAAAGCGATGCCTATCTACGACGACCATCTCAAGGCAGAGCAGCTGCTGATGCTGACCGGAGCGATCGACAGTTTCCTCGACAGCTACGGCCGCCACCGCGGACGCGGTGATCAGAGGACGCTGATCTTCCTACCCGGCGGCATGGGGTCGGAGTTGACGCGCGCCACGCGGCGCTTCGACGGCACATCGCCGAACGGCAGCTACACTTATGAAACGTTGTGGGTCGATCTGAAGAAGATCTTCCTCGATCAGGGGGCGCTTCTCCTGCAGATGAAGGGCAACGAGGATTCCAACGACCAGTTCATCGTCGCGAACGGGCCGTTGAGGAACTGTGCCCTGCATCCCTACGAGGGCCTGATCAGGTGGTGCACTGCCAACCAGATCGATCTGCTGATGGTCGGCTGGGACTTCAGGCGCAACGCGGCCTGGAACGTCGACTTCCTGTTTCAGACCCTGTTCCCGGAAGTCAGGCAGCGCGCCCAGGTGCGTGGCTGGTCGGAGGACCCCTTGGCAGGCGCGACGCTGGTCGGACACAGTTTCGGCGGCATGATCGTGAAATGGATGCTCAACAAGCACGACGATCCGTTCTGCCAGCAGCTGCGATTGGCCGTGACGGTCGGCACTCCGTTCTACGGCAGTCCGGGCCAGACCGAACGTCTGTTCGTCTCGGAACCGGCACTGGGCCCATTCTACGACCTCGACGAGGTGACCAAAGTCATCGCGACTCTGCCGGGCGGGTTTTCGCTGTTCTTTCTCGACAGCCAGACCTACGACAGCAACCAGACGGCACTGGCCGCCGACGCGGAATTCCCACTCGACCGCTATCCGAGCTTCGACAGCGTCGACCGGACCGTCCGTGTCGATCCTTACATGTCACAGCCGAACCACCCGACCAACCCGCGTCTCTGCCGCTATCCGCTCCGGGAGTGGCCTTGGTTCCAGAGTTACCTGGCCAACGGGTTGCAGGAATACCGGGCGGTGGCCTCGCCTCTCCATCCCTCCATGCAAGCCAAGCTGCACAACGTCCGAGGCATCCAGATGGCCGGCGGGCAGCCGGCTTCCGCGACCAAGGTCATGCAGCAGTGGGGCTGGTACGACGTCACTAAGCCCAGGATGCCCCAGGCGCGCACTGCCCTCACGACCTTCGGCGGCCCGGGAGACGGCGTCATTCCGGCCTGGTCGGCGCGCCTCGTCACACAGCCCGCCAGCCAAGTCCATACGGTTCGCGGTGCCGCCGATGGGGACGGCCATCTCGAGCACATGACCCTGATGGATTTCCCGGACGTGCGGTCAGTACTGCTCCAGCTGATGCGGCCCGACGCGCTCGAGAACATCGTGGTGGCGAGTGGACCTGCGCCGGCGACGCGGGAAGAATTCACCAAGCTCACGCGGCACATCGAAGGCCTTGCCAGCCTGGCGATGGCCGCCGCTCCGTACAAGGCGGCCGAAGATCATCTCGACAGTCTCGGCGTGCGCCAAACACATGCGCTCGCCTTGCGCTGGCTCATCGAGCTGCACAAGGGCTATCCGCCATTGGCGCCGCCGCCATCGTTGACGTGAGCATCAGCCTTCGTCGAGATAAAGGCCGGGCACGTGCTCGCGCACAGCCGCCGCGGCCCGACGGTCGACATCGCGGAACGCCGACAGCTCATCGATCCGACGATCAACGTCGGGCATGTCGCGCTTGGCGCCGAACATGTTCTTGAACTCGATCAGGCAACGCAGCTCGAACATCGGCAGGCCCAGCATGCGCGTGCACTCGATGGCGAGTTCCAGGCTGGTTTCGGCTTGCTTCAGGTCCTGCGGGCGAAGATCGCGGATGACCAGGGCTTCGACCCGCCGCACCTCGGGTTCGACCCATTTGGAATCGCTGGTCATTGCTTCGATGGCCCGCGCGCAGGTCGCCTGCGCGGCTTCGAGCTGGCCATGGCGACGCTGTGCGTCGGCAAGCGTCCCGAGGTAGCGCGCGAGCCCCAGGCGCCCCAGGCCGGCCGATTCCGCGGCCGTGATCGCCTCCTCCATCACCGCGATGCCCTGTTCGAAGTCCGCTCGCTGACACAAGGCCCATCCAACGAACGCCTTGCCGACGGTGAGGAACGGCCCGAGGCCATATTTCTCCGATATCGCCGTGAGCCGCCGCGCTGCGCCCATCAAAGCGTCGGTCGCACCGCTCATGCCGACAATCAAGCCGACATAGCCCAGGGCCAGTGCCGAGCTGTGAGCGTGGTCCAACTTCTCGGCCGACTGCAGCGTACCGAGCACGCCGCGCAATCCTTCGTCGACGTCGCCCAGCAGGAAGCTGGTGAGGCTCAGCAGACAACGACTGTGGATCTCCAGGTTCTGCCCGAACATGTGCGTCGCAGGATCGTCACGCTCGCTCGAATAGAGTTCGAGCGCGCGCTGGCAATGCCATTTCGCCTTGGCCAGCTCGCCTTGATGGAGGTAGCCCATTCCCGCCAGACGATGGCCGACCACTCGCGCCGAATCGTTGGACAGGTGACTGGCCAGGGAGAGAAATCGTTCGGCGAGCGATACCGCCTCGCTGGTGCGTCCGCGCGCAACCAGGAAGGTGAACTGCCCGAACATGAAGGGAAACACCCCGGAAGTGGGCTCGCCCTTCAAGCTCAGCTCCATGCCGCGTTCGCAGCATTCGGAAATCTCGTCCGAAGCCCCTCCCTTGGTCCCTGTGAGTGGGCCGATCAGAGCAGTCTGCAGGCCGAGCTCGAGCTCGTGACGCAACTGCGGTTGCTCGATTTCCTTGAGCAGCTCCAGCCCGCCCCGGACATGGGCGATCGCCTCGATCAGCGCCGACCTGCGACTTGCACCTGACGCCGCCTCAAGCCAGGCATTGATCGCCTCATGGCAGCGGCCGGCCTGGGTCAAATGGTGGGCCATGACTTCAGGGATGATCGGCTCAGCGTTGGAGCGCTGCCTCAGCATGTCGGCAATGCGCCCGTGCATCGCGTGTCGGTCTGCATGGACCATCGATTCGTAGGCGACGCGCTGCAGCAGAACATGACGGAACTCGTAGGTCGTGATGCCGCCGTCGAGACGCCGGCGCAGGATTTCCGCCTTGACCAGCCCCTCCAGCGGCTCAAGCACGCGAGGGCCAGCGTCATCCAGCAGCGAGCCGAGAAAGTCGGCCCCGAAGGAACGCCCGATGCAGGCTGCCGCCTGGACAACCCTGCGACCGCCATCCAGTCGGTCCAGCCTCTCGGACATCATTTCCCCGAGCGTCAAGGGCAGATCGCTCAGCATTCGTCCTCGGCCACCCGAACGCGCGCTTTGGCTGATCAGCGACAGGACCAGCTGTTCGATGAAGAGCGGAATGCCATCGCAAGCCGCGGCCGCGCGAGACAGCAGCTCCTCGGAAACCGCTTGCGCGCCGGGGACCGACCTTGCCAGCTGCAGGCACTCCTCGCGCTCAAGCTGCTCGAGCTGGACGGTGTCATCCGGCGCCGGCAACTCGGGCCCCGCGGGAAACGACCTTGTGGTCAGGAGCACGAGGACGGGAGCATGTGCCAGCTGCTCGACGATGCGTGGCAGCAGCTCGGCCGATGACGGATCCAGCCAATGGGAATCATCTATCCACAGAACGGTCGGCTTCTTGCGTACGAGCTGCCCGAACAGCCAGGCCAGGAAGGCGAACTGCGCCTGCTTCACGGCGAGCGGCGTCGGCGGCAAGGTCTGGAGTAGAGACGCCTCGGCGAAGCCGAGCAGGCCCGCCATGACGCCGGCATTCTCCGGCGTGTAGGCGTCGAACCGGCTGAGGTAGGATGCGATCTTGGTCATGCGGGCCGACGCATCGTCCTCCGCCGACAACGCGACCCTGAGCCAGAAGAAGCTCGCCACCGCGTAGAGCGGCGTCGTCGCAAAGAGCTCCAGGCAGTTCAGGCGCAGGATCGTTGCGCCGCCAAGCGCCGGTCTCTGGCAGAAATCCTGGACCAATCGCGTCTTGCCGACGCCGGCCTCGCCCACGATCTGCACCATCCGGCACCGCGATTGCTGCGTGGCGGCATGCCAATGCGTCAGCAGGCGCTCCGACTCCTGCACTCGGCCGACCATTTGAGTCGCGCCGCGGCGCATGCGGCCGGCCGTGCGACCGGCCGCATAGCGCGGCCGTACGACCTTGTGGAGCGCCACCGTGCGGGACAGTCCGCGGATACGCTTGTCGCCCAGCGGCTCGGACTCGAACAGTCCATCGATGAGTTCCAGCGTCTCTTTAGTCACCACGACCGAATCGGCGGGTGCTTCGTCCTTCAGCCGCGCAGCGAGGTTCACGGCCTCGCCGACGACGCCGTATTCCTTGCGGCCCATGCTGAGCAGCTCCGGGCCGATGACCAGCAGCCCGGTATGTACGCCGATGCGCACCGAAAGCGGCGTGGTCGTGCCGGCGTAGGTCTTGGCCGTTAGCTCCGGGACGCGTTTGACGAGCTCGAGGGCGCCGCGCACTGCGCGTTCGGCATCGTTCTCGTGGGCTGTGGGGTAGCCGAAATAGACCAGGATCCCATCGCCGCTGTAGGCAGCGACGAAGCCGCCGTATTCCTCCATGGCCGTCAAGGCCAAGCGCTGGTACTTCAACTGCAATTCGCGCAGGTCTTCAGGATCCATGTGTTCCGAAAGCTGCGTGTACCCAACCAGATCGCTGAACACGATGGTGAGATACCGGCGCTCGCGCGCGACCGGCGGACCTGGACCGTCCACTGCGAAACTCACACTTGCCCCGGATCGCGCACTACGTCCTGCCCTCTGGAAAGCCCTGAGCACTTGTAGTCGCTCGATTTCATCTCAACACCTGAAGACGCGGATTGCAACCCTCCACCCGGGGCGAAGGACCGCGCAGAAGCGGCCGCGCGGCGGGTCGCATCCTCGGAGGATCGCGGCAAATTGCACCGCGGCGCAAGGTCCGAGGAGCGTCGCGGCTTACAATGGAGTGAGACGGAACCGCGGCTGCCTGTTCGGCAGCAACGTCACGCGGCCGACGGCGGCAGGCGCTGCGTCGACGAGCGTAAGTCGATAGCGTCCCAGCAAGCACCGCAGGATGACCAGGATCTCGATGGTCGCGAAGGCTGCGCCGATGCACACGCGCGGGCCGCTGCCGAATGCCATCCAGGCCTTCGGCAAGGTAACCCGCCCGCCCTGCAGAAAACGGCCGGGATCGAAGCGATGCGGAAGCGGCCAGAGAGCCGCGTGCCGGTGCACGAGCCAGGGCGCGATGATCACCGCGGCCCCCCGCGGGATGTCGAAATCGCCGATTCGGTCATCCCGCCGAGCTTCGCGCGCAATGATGTAGGCGGGTGGGTAAAGGCGCAGCGATTCGTAAAGAAAGGCAGTCGAAATGCGACTCGAACGCAGCGCCTGGAAGTCCGGTGGGACACCGAGCGGCCCCTCGCACAGTTCCCGCCGGACCGCCTCCTGGTGTTGCGGAAAGAGTGCCAGCATCAGCGCGGTCCAGAAAAGGCCGAGTGCGGTCGTGGCGAAGCCCGCAGCCAGCATCGTGCCGATCTGATCGACGATCAAATCGCGGGACAAGCCTGCGCCGGTCGCATCGTCGCGGGCTGCGCGCAGCAGATCCAGCATGTCGCGCGCCTGCTCGACGTCGTCGATCGGCGGTCGCTGGTCGAGCAGGGCCCCAACCCAGCCGCGCCAGCGGACACCGACATCGAGGCGTTCGATGGGTTGGCCGATATTCCTCCAGGCAAGCAGGGCCACGTAGTCCTGCCATCTGAGCAAGGCGCCGGCACTTTCGGCTTGGCTGGCGAAATCGGCAAGTTGTGCCGTACGGGACTCGTCCTCGATCGACAGCATCGATCGCGCGATGATCGCCAAGGTCAACCGGCGGAAGTCGACCAGTAGGTTGCGGTCGGCGACGCCCCCACTGGACCACGACGCGACGTGGCTGTCGGCAGTGACGTGGAAAGCCGGCACCAGCCGTTCGATGTGCCTGGGCTGAAAGACCGGGATGAGCTGGCGATGCTGGCGTTCCCACTCTTCGCCTTCGGCCAGCACCAGGCCGCGGCCGACGATCGGCTCCAGTAAGCGATTGGCCAGCACGTTGGGCTGATAGCGGTCGAGGTGCGTGTTCAGCACATGACTGATGTCGTCGGGATCGCTGAGAACGACGAACCGCCGGCCGAACCGACGAAATGAAACGCGCAACTCTTCATAGGCTTCGGCGCTGAAGGCGGCGAGCAGGTCCGAGCGAAAGGCGCGCAAGAGTCGGAGAGCGCCGACGGACGCCGCGGGACGGATCGGAGGCAACGGATCGATCGTGTCGGCATCGAGACCAGGAACCGAGGTCTCAAGCATCCCCATCTCGGCTGAAGTCATCTCCGTTCCCTACGCAACTTCGACCTTCGCCGATTGGTCCGGCAATGCGGCTATGTCGCTGATCGGCCGCGGTCGCACTTTGTGCTTGGTGGCCGGAACATAGCGTTTCAGCCATTCTGCGGGCCGGCCGTGCCCGTCGGTCAGAGCAATGGGCTCGAAATAACGCTTCAAGTCCTGCGCGGAAATGTCTGCAGGCCGCTCGGAATATTGCGGGTCGAGGGCATTGTCCCCCGCGCGATAGGTGCGCCCCATCGAGGGCGAGGTCTTGGACCACACGAAACAATGCAGATTTGCCGCCGCGATGACGTACCAGCGGATCGGGTTCCAGCTTCCGCACCGCATGATGCGTCGCAGCGTCTTGAACAGGATGCCCCAGCGACCGACGATGACCCACGGACGGCGGAACAGGTTTTCGATGAACTGCACGATGCGTTCCGGCTCGTCGGCCAGGTTGGCATGGCAGAGGGACTCGCCATCGAGATCGCGCAGGCGCAGGTTGGCCGCGAGATTGCCGGCGCGCAGCTCTTCCCAGAACGCGTCGGTACCGGCCAACGGCGCCACGACGCTGAGATAGACCGGCATCGGCAGGCGCGGCTCGCGGGCGATGAAGCGGATCTGCTCGGCCATGGCTTCGGCCGACTGCTGCCGGGGATCGAAGAGATAGCCGTAGCCGATGCCGATGCCCAGTCGCTCGGCGAAGACGACGTCGTCCAGCACGTTGCGCTTCTGGCTGAGATTCTGCTTCTTGTTGTAGGCGCGCAGCATGCTCTCATCGAACGACTCGATGCCGGCAAACAGCGTCATGCATTTCGACTCGGCGAGATGCCGGATCAGCGCTCGATCGGCGAGCACGTTCTGCGTCACCAGTGCGGCCCAGCCGCGAATGCGACGGTCCGTTCGCATCATCTCGCAGACCTTCAGCATGTAGGACCGGTCGTCGGAGAAATTGTTGTCCAGGAAGATGATCAGGGGGAACCAGCGACGGAAGCTGAAGCGCGGGCTGGTGGCAAGCGCGTCGTCGATGGCGCGTTTGACGGCCTGGAGATCGTAAGTGGCGTGGTCGCCGACCTCCGACGGGATCACGCAGAACTTGCACTTGAAGCTGCAGCCGCGCGATGATTCGACAAGATGCACGCTGGGACTTATGCCGCTCTTGGTCAGGATCGAGTAATCGACGTCATAAGCCGAAATGCTCTTGATCGGCGAACGGTAGATCGACTTGAGCGCGCGACGCTCGAAGTCGGCCATGACGTCGCGCGCGCTGTCGACGCCGCCGGCGCACACGACATCGAAGAATTGGGTCGCAAACTCGGGAAAGAGCGTGCAGATGCTGCCTCCGGCGACGACGATGCTGCCGCCTCGCCGGAAGTGGAACGAGAGCTGCCGCATGCGGTCAAAGTCGGGCTGCAGGCCGCTCAGAAAGACGATGTCGTATCGGTCGGTGCGGCTGGTCGTATCGTAGGGTCCGTGCCAATCCTCGTGGTAGAGTGTGACATCGTAGCGTTCACGATCGATTAGGGAAGCGACGTGCAGACCGGCTATCGGCTGCATCACATAGGTGGAGCGACGCTTGATACGGCCCGGGCGAAGATGGGTGCAAACAACGAGCACACGTAGCTTGGTGGAACAACGCCCGGCCGGGACGGGCGGCCCCGGCTTGGCCGAGGCAGTTTGCTGTATCATCAACTGCAGGGCACCGATGGAAGCTATTGCACCAATGGCGAAATATAGTCCTTGAATGCAAAACGAAAGAAGTTGAATTTTACTATCGGCATGCTTCCGAAAGGTAGCAAGCTGGTTTTTTGGAACTTGTGGGGATTTGGCGCATGACTGATCGAATTGCTGCCGATGCGCATGCCGCCAAGGCGCAGCCGGCTCCTGCGCCGCGCCGGTCAAGACTGGCCGATCGCATCTTGGACCGCCTGTCCTCTTCGCGCACGCCGTTCGAAATCGTGTTTCCCGACGGCAGCCGCCGAAGCTTCGGCACGAGTGCGCCCTCCTTCACCGTCACCCTGCGCGACGGTCAGGCCATGCGCGCGGTGGCCAGCATGGACGAAGGGCGGGTGGGTGATGCCTACGTCGAGGGTCATCTCGACATTGAAGGCGACATGCTGCGCCCTTTCGAGATCCGTCGGTCGATGGGCGACCATCACTACGTGGTAGCCGCCTGGCGCTTCATCCAACCCCTGCTATTCGGGCAGGTACGCACCAACCGTCGCGCCATCGCCAGCCACTACGACATCGATTCGGCTTTCTTCCTCAGCTTCCTCGACCCCAAGCATCCGGCCTACACGCAGGGTGTCTTCCAATCGGCCGCTGAATCGTTGGCCGAGGCGACGCGTCGAAAGTTCGACTACTGCTTCGAGAAGCTGCGGCTGAAGCCCGGCGACCGCGTGCTGGAGATCGGCCCAGGCTGGGGCGCGTGGTTCGAGTATGCCGCACAACGGGGCGTGCACTGCACGGGTCTGACCATCTCCAAGGAGTCAGCGAACTTCCTGCACCAGCGGGCAGCCGACCTGCGCCAGAACTGGTCGGTCATCGACTGCGATTTCCTAAGCTATGAGACAAGCGAGAAGTACGATGCCATCGTCATCATGGGCGTCATCGAGCATCTGCCGCAATACGGCCAAGTGCTCGCCAAGTTCGTCTCGCTGCTGAAGCCGGGCGGCCGCATCTTCCTCGACGGCAGCGCCTGCACGAAGAAGTATGAACTGTCGTCCTTCATGGTCAAATACATCTACGGCGGTAACCACTCCTTCCTTGTCCTGCACGACTTCCTGGCACATCTGGCCCGAACCCCGCTACGCGTCAGCGAGTTGCACAACGACCGCTACGACTATTTCCTGACCTTCCAGCACTGGGCTCAAAACTTCGAACGCAATCGCCGCGAGGTCATCGAGCGCTTCGGCGAATTCAACTATCGGCGATTCCGGCTTTACCTGTGGGGCGCCGCCTATGAATTCCTGAGCGGCAGCCTCGATTGCTACCGCATGATCATCGAGTATCCGCAATTTGACGCGGCCGCACCGCCGTAACTTTGCCCGGTGGCGCGCGCGGTAGGCTATAGTGCCCAAACGAGGTTCGTTGGCACTGCATGTTCGATATCGAGATCTGTCAATCCCGCCATATCGTCCTCGTACGCTTTCGTGGCCGATTGACGGAGGAGGACTTCCGGTCGCTCGACGTGCTGGCCGGCCAGGCGCGCGGCGCGACTGAGTACGATTGCATCTACGACCTAACCCACGTCGACCGGGTCGATCTCGCCGCCGACTTCGTCGCCAAGCGGGGCTCGCTGCCGCAAGCCTTCAAGGATCGCGAGCGCATCTACGTGGTGCCGCAGGACGACCTTAAACTGCTGGTGCGTCTCTACGCTTCTTACCAGGAGGCGCAGGGATGGCGGCCGCCGGCCATCGTAGAGACGTTGGACGAAGCGTTGAACAAGCTCTCCGTCGCGTTGTCCGAATTCCGAGTGGAAGCGCGGCCCGACGCCTGATGAGGCATCAGGCGAGACCGAACAGCTCGGTCTCCTCACGCACGCCGCGCAGCGAATGCCGGCCGAGCGACACCAGCCGCCGACCATTCGCTCCCGCAGCATCGGCGAACGCCCGCGACACCAGCAGATTGCGTCCCAGTTCCTTGCACAGGAGCTCGATACGAGCGGCCTCGTTGACTGCGCGCCCGATCACCGTGAAGTCGAGCCGCGCATCGACACCGACATT
>Ga0081539_10005166_pt1 | contig 13572 bp, 11 predicted proteins | sample TabmetS4T2R2_FD_71023 | JGI IMG/M metagenome (GOLD analysis project Ga0081539, IMG submission 71023) | Tabebuia heterophylla rhizosphere microbial communities from the University of Puerto Rico - S4T2R2 | ecosystem: Host-associated > Plants > Roots > Rhizosphere ...
CTCCTCGGCGGGAGGGCGCGTCGACGAGAAGCTGCAGATCATGTACGGCATCGACGGCCGGCACGACCTGGCCGAGCGCGAGCTGCCCCACCTGCGCGGCTGGCGGGACTCGCGGCCCGTCCGCGTCGGCAACGGTGCGTGGGACCAGACGCAGCTCGACGTGTACGGCGAGCTGCTGGACGCGATCGCGCTCTACGACGCGAAGCTCGGCGATCTCCATCCCGAGATCCAGCGCTTCATCGCCGACCTGGCCGACGCCGCCGCGCGACGCTGGGTCGACCGCGACGCCGGCATGTGGGAGATGCGCGGCGAGCCGCAGCACCACCTCTCCTCGAAGGTCATGTGCTGGGTCGCCCTGGACCGCGCGGTCCGCCTCGCGCCCAAGCTCGGCGAGCACGCCCGCGTCCAAGAGTGGGCGAGCGAGCGCGATCGCATTCGCGACGCGATCCTCGAGCGCGGCTGGAGCGAGCGCCGCGGAGCGTACGCGCAGGCCTTCGAGAGCGACGAGCTCGACGCGGCGGCGTTGCTCATGCCGCTCGTCGGCTTCCTCCCGGCGAGCGACGCCCGGATGCACGCGACCATCGACGCGATCGCGGAGGAGCTGACCGAGGGAGGCCTGGTCCTGCGGTACCGCAACGCGGAGGGCGTCAACGCGGACGGCCTGCGCGGGGAGGAAGGGACCTTCGTGCTCTGTTCCTTCTGGCTCGTGTCCTGCCTTGCTCTGGCCGGCGAGACGGAGCGCGCGCAGGCGCTCTTCGACCAGCTCACCGGCTACGGCTCCGACCTCGGGCTTCTCGGCGAGGAGGTCGACACGCGCACGGGCGAGCAGCTCGGCAACTACCCGCAGGCGTTCAGCCACATCGGGCTGATCGTCGCCGCGTCGCACCTGGATCGCGCCCTTCGGGGCGCCTGAGCCGACCGGAGGACTCCCACCATGGAAACCACCTTCGACGCCATCGTCCTGGGCGCCGGGCCGGCCGGCGAGGTCTGCGCCGGAGAGCTCGCGGACGGCGGGCTGCGCGTCGCCATCGTCGAGCGCGAGCTCGTCGCCGGCGAGTGCTCGTACTTCGCGTGCATCCCCTCCAAGACGCTGCTGCGGCCGGGCGAGGCGATCGCCGCCGCTCGCGACGTCCCGGGCGCCCGGCAGGCCGTCACCGGCGCGATCGACGCGGCGCAGGCGCTCGCGTGGCGCGACTTCATGGTCTCCGACTACGACGACGCGGGCCAGGTCGGCTGGCTGGAGGGCAAGCGCATCGAGCTCATCCGCGGCTCCGGCCGGCTCGCCGGTCCCGGCGTCGTGGAGGTCGGCGATCGGCGCCTTGCCGCGGAGCACATCGTGCTGGCGACGGGCTCCGAGCCGGTCGTCCCACCTGTCCCGGGCCTCGCGGACCTGGAGGGCGTGTGGACGAACCGCGAGGCGACCGGCCTGCGCGAGGTCCCTCGTCGGCTCCTCGTCCTGGGGGCGGGGCCGGTCGGCGTGGAGCTCGCGCAGGCGATCGCTCGCCTCGGGAGCTCGGTGGCGATCGTGGAGGGCGGCGGCCACCTGCTCCCGCGCGAGCCCGAGGCGCTTGGGCGCGGGCTTGCCCGAGCACTCGAGTCCGAGGGAATCGAGATCCACCTGGGCCGCCACGCCGTCGCAGCCGCGCGCGACCGCGACGAGTTCGTCCTGCGCTTCGAGAACGGCGACGAGCTACGCGGCGATCGCCTGCTCGTCGCCACCGGGCGCTGGCCGCGGACCGAGGGCCTCGGCCTGGACAGCGTCGGCATCCCCGCCGCGCCCCACGGCGTGCCGGTGGACGCCCGCATGGCCGCCGGTCCCGGTCTCTGGGCGATCGGCGACGTCGTCGGCATCTGGCCGCTCACCTACGTGGGCAAGTACCAGGCGCGGATCGCCGCCGCGAACATCCTCGGGCGCCCTCGCGAGGCGCGCTACGACGCGGTGCCGCGCGTGGTGTTCACCGATCCGCAGGTCGCCTCCGTGGGGGAGGCCGACGGCGCGGTGACGGCGACGGTGCCGCTGGCTGAGGTCGCTCGTACCGCCACGTACATGCGCCGCTACGCCGAGCGGCCCGGCTTCCTGACGCTCGTGTCCGACGGCGAGCGCCTGACCGGGGCGCAGGCCCTCGGGCCGGAGGCCGGCGAGTGGCTGCAGCAGGCGACTGTGGCGATCCGGGCGCAGGTGCCGCTTGACGTCCTCGCGGACACGATCCAGCCGTTCCCGACGTTCTCGGAGGGCTTCGTCGCCGCGCTCGCGGCCCTTCGCGTAGCGGCACCCGCGGCGGCGTGACCCGGCGCGTCTTCATCCCACCGCTGCGCGCGGCGGTGGTAGCGTCGCGGCGCCATGCCGCACGCGGCCGAGGCCTCATCGACCCCGCCACCGCCCTCGGTGGGGACGATCCTCGCGACGAAGCTCCACGCGCCCGGCCCGCGGCGCGAGCTCATCGCGCGCCCGCGCCTGCTCGGCGCGCTGGGGGAGGGGATGCCGCGCCCGGTGACGCTCGTCACGGCGCCGGCAGGCTCGGGCAAGACGACGCTCCTTGCCGCGTGGGCCGCGTCCGGGCGCTTCGCCTGGCTCGCCCTGGAGGAGGGCGACGATGATCCGGTGCGCTTCTGGACGTACGTGGTCGCCGCGCTGCGCGAGGTGTGGCCCGACGCCGGCGCCGCGACGCTCGCGCAGCTGGAGGTCCGGCCCGTACGGCTGCATGAGGACGTCGTGCCCAGCCTCCTCAACGACGTGGGAGGTCGCGACGAGCAGGCGGTGCTCGTGCTCGACGACTACCACCTGCTCGCCAACCCGGCGGTCCACGACTCGGTCGCGCGGCTGCTCGATCGCCTGCCGCCGAACCTCCACGTCGCGATCGCCAGCCGCAGCGAGCCTCCGCTTCCGGTGGCGCGGCTGCGTGCGCGCGGCATGCTCGCCGAGGTGCTGGCCGACGACCTGCGCTTCGACGACGGCGAGGCGGCCGAGCTCCTCAACGACGCCCTCGGCCTCGGGCTCGCGCCCGCGCAGGTGCACCGCCTGCAGCGGCGGACCGAGGGCTGGGCGGCCGGCATCTACCTCGCCGCCCTCTCGCTGCGCGACCGCGAGGACAGCGATGCGTTCATCGCGCAGTTCGCGGGCGACCATCGCCACCTCGTCGACTACCTCGGCGGCGAGGTGCTCGCCGGCCTGTCGGCGCAGACGCGCCGCTTCCTGCTGCGGACCTCGATCCTCTCCCGGCTCTCCGCGGGCGTCTGCGACGCCGTGCTCCAGAGCGATGACGCCGCCGAGCTGCTCGACGAGGTCGGGCGCTCCAACCTCTTCCTCATACCGCTCGACGCCACCGGCACCTGGCATCGCTACCACCACCTCTTCGCGGAGCTTCTCCGCCACGAGCTGGAGCGGACCATGCCCACGGAGCTTCCGGCGCTCCATCTCCGCGCCAGCGAATGGCATGCGGAGCACGGCGAGCCGTCGGATGCGATCGCCCACGCGCTGGCGAGCGGGGCGCTGGAGCGCGCCCGGGACCTCGTCGCCGCGCACTGGACCGAGCACTTCAACCACGGGGAGCTCGACACCGTGACGCGGTGGCTCGACGCGTTGCCCGCCGACGACGTCCTCGCGCACCCGGCGCTGTGCACCGCCCGGGCGTGGCTGGGCCTCGACGGCGGAGATCTCGAGGGCGTCGGGCGGTGGATCGACGCCGCCGACCACGCGCTGGCGTGGTGGCCCGCCGACGACGCGCTGGCGGCGCGGGTCGACGTGCTGCACGCCGTCCACGACTTCAAGGCAGGGCGACTCGGCGCGGCGATCGAGGTCGCACAGGGCGTCCTCGACCGCACGCTCGACGACCCGGCGTTCCCTTACACGGTCGCCTGCATCATCCTCGGGGCCGCACGGCACTGGCGCGCGGACGGCGGCGCCGACGACGCGCTCGAGCGCGCGGTGCGTCTCGCCGAGGACGCCGGCAACGACCTCGCCGCGTCCTACGCCCTGGGCTACCTCGCGCTTCGCGAGGCCCAGCGCGGCGACGCCTGGGCGGCGGACGAGCGGCTCGCGGCCGCAGGCGCGCGCCTTCAGCGGCCGGCGGTCGGGGAGCACTTCGTCGCGGCCATCGCACACCTCGCCGCGAGCGACGCCGCGCTCCTGCGAGGCGACCTGGACGCCGCCGCGCGCGAGGGCGAACTGGCGGTCGACCTGGCCGACCGTGGCGGCGGTCTTCCCGAGCGGGCGGCGGTCCGGCTCGCGCTCGCGGAGGTACGTCAGCCGATGGGCCGCGCGGCGGACGCGCGAAAGCTCGTCGCCGATGCGAAGGGCATGCTTGCACGGTGCCCCGATGCGGGCGCGCTCGCGGACGGGGCGGAGCGAGCGGTGCGCGCGCTGCGGCGCAGCCAGGGGCGGCGGGCGCCCGAGCTGGGCGACCTGACGGACCGCGAGCTCGCGGTCGCGCGGCTCCTGCGCAGCGAGCTGTCGACGCGGGAGATCGCGTCGGCGCTGCGGGTGTCGGAGAACACGATCAAGACGCAGGTGCGCGCGGTGTACCGCAAGCTGAACGCGACGACGCGCGGCGAGGCCGTGCGTCGCGGCGAGGAGCTGGGGCTGTGGTGAGCACGTCGCTCCAGGCCGGCGGGCGCTTCCCCGATCTCGTCCTCGACGACCACTCCGGCAACCGCCGCGCGCTCTCCGAGCTGGTCGGGGGCGATCCCACGATCCTGCAGACCTATCGGGGCTGGTGGTGCCCGAAGGAGCAGGCGTTCTTCCGGCAGCGGCTCCTCCCGCTGCAGGACGAGCTCGAGGTCGCCTACGCGCGGATCGTCTCGCTCAGCGTGGACCCGTCGGCGGTCACGGCCGCGTTCCGTGCCGGGCTCGGCGCGCGCTGGACGTTCCTCTGCGACCCCGATCGCACGGCGCTCCAGCGGCTCGGGCTGCGCGAGACCACCGACACGGTCAACGACCCGTACGTCCCAGCCGTCTTCGTGCTCGCGCCCGACCTCAGGATCCACGCCTCCTACGACGGCTACTGGTACCTGCGGCGGCCCACGGCCGCGGAGCTGTGTCATGACCTGCGTGCGGTGGCCGCCGAGATCCGCGAGGACTGGAGCGCCCCCACGTCGTGACCGGCAGCTGGCACTGGCTCGCCCTCGTGGAGGAGGCGCCTGCCGATGCGACGGCCTGCGCCATCGCGACGGAGCTGGACGGCGCACCCGCGGGGCATCTCGCGATCTGGGACCGCCGCGGGAGGCCGACCCGCGAGGCCAGGCGCGTCGATGCGCGCCTCCTGGACCGGGACGGGGCGGAGGCGCACGTGTCGCTCGTGCGTCTGCCGTCCGGCGTGCGCCTGCCTTTCGACGACGTCGCGGTGCAGCAGGCGCGGCGCGCCGTGCTGGCGACACCACCGTTCGACGCCGTCACCACCCTGCTCTCCGACGCCAGCCACTTCGAAGGCTCCCTGACGGTCGCTCGCGGCGCCGACGTCGCCCGGCTGCGCGGCGACCCCTTCGCGCGGATCTTCCCAGCCCGGATCCTGCGGGTGGCCTCGGGCGCGCTCGGCAGGATCCCGGCGCCCGCCGGCCCGGTGATCGAGCGCTACGGCAGCGCGCGGCCATGGCCGTGGGACCGGTTCGACGATGCACCTCGCTCCGGCGTAGGCTCACGCCGTGCATAGGGTCAGGGTCCTTGGCGGCCTGAGCGTCGAGACGTCCGGCGTCGCGTTCGAGCCGCCGACGAATCGCAAGACGCTGTCGCTGCTCGGCTGGCTCGCGCTGCACCCCGGGACCCTTCCGCGAGCGTCGGTGGCGGCGGCCTTGTGGCCCGACGTCCTCGACGCGAGCGGCCAGCGCAGCCTGCGGACCGCGCTGTGGTCGCTGCGATCGGCGCTGGGTCCCGCCGCCGACGGTCTGCTGACGACGCGCGACCGGGTCGGACTCGATCCCGCGCGCGTGACGGTCGACGTGCACGAGTTCGATGCGCTCGTCGCCGCCGGACGCCTGGAGGAGGCCGTCGACCTCGGCGCCGGAGATCTGCTCGCCGGCTTCGAGGACGACTGGGCGATCCGCGCCCGCGACGCGCATCGCGAGCGGCTCGCGGAGGTCCTCGACGCGCTCGCGCAGCGGGCGGCCGACGGGGGCGACCCGGCCGAGGCGGTGCGCTGGGCGCGACGGCGCAGCGCTCTCGACCCGCTGTCGGAGGAAGGCGCTCGCGCACTCATGACCCGGCTCGCCGACGCGGGGGACAGGGGTGCGGCGATCGCCGTCTACGAGCGGCTGGTCGAGCGGCTGCGCGAGCAGCTCTCGGTCGCCGTCTCGGCGCCGACGCGACAGCTCGCGAGCGAGATCCGGTCGTCCACGACCGCGGCCGCCTCCCGCGCCTCGCGCGGTCGCGTCCCGCTCGTCGGCCGCGACGGCGAGCTCGCGACGCTGCGCGAGGCGTGGCGCCAGGCCCGCGACGGCGTCGGCGGTCTCGTGCTGCTGCGCGGGGCGGCGGGGATCGGCAAGACGCGGCTCGTCGCGGAGCTGTGCGGCGAGACGGCCGAGACCGGCGCCCTCGTCGCGCTCGGCGCCGCGGCGGAGCTCGGCGATCCCGCGCCGTTCTCGCTGTGGGCCGAGGTGGCAAGCGAGCTGGTCCGTCGCGTGAGCCCTCCCAGCGCCAGGGTGGGATGGGCGGGCGACCTGGCGCGGCTCACTCCGCACGCGGAGGCCTGGCTCACGGGACGCACCCGACGCGCGCCAGCCACACCCGAGCTCGAGCGGATGCGGTTGCTCGAGGCCGTGCTCTCCCTGGTCGAGCACGCGGCGGCGCAGGCGTCGGTGCTCCTCGTGCTCGAGGACGCCGACGCCGCCGATGCGTCGAGCGTCGAGCTGACCGCCTACATCGCCAGGCGCCTGCCCGAGCTTCGCGTCCTCGCCGTGGTCACCAGCCGGGAGCCGCCGCGGCGCCCGGAGATGGGGGCGATCGAGCACGGGCTGCGTGCCCGCGACGTGATCGCGGCCGACGTGATGCTCGCTCCGCTCGATCCCGGCGACACGCGGACGCTGACGAGCAGCGTCGCGCGGTTGTCGACGGAGCAGGTCACGATGATCGTCGACGCCGCGGACGGCAACCCGCTGCTTGCGGTCGAGGCTGCGCGGGCGCTCGCTCGCGGCGAGCCCTCGCCGTCGGGCGGGCTGCGCGGCGCCGTGCGCGCCGCGCTCGTCGGCCTCGCGCCGACGGCCAGGCAGCTCGTCGAGGCGGCAGCCGTCGCGGGGCGCCAGCTCACCACCGACGAGGCGGCGCTGCTCCTGCCCGAGGGGACGCTCGCCGCCGCGGTCGCCGCCGCCGAGGCGACGGCGCTGATCGAGTACGCAGAGTCGCGCATCGGATTTCGGCACAGCCTGCTTCGCGAGGCCGCCTACGGCGACATGCCGGAGCTGCGCCGCGCCGCCCTGCACGGGCGCCTCGCCGACGTGCTGATCGCAGGAGGCGACGACGCCACCGCCGCTGAGACGGCGGTGCACCTGCGCCTGGCGCGGCGCGATCAGGAGGCGGCGCAGGCGCTCGCGCGAGCGGCCGGACATGCCCGTCGCATCGCCGCGCTCGCCGAGGCCGAGGCGTTCCTGGCCGAAGCGGCCCGGCTGCGTCCCGCCGACGCAGAGGTGGCGCTCGAGCTCGCCGAGGTGCAGATCTCGCGCGGCCACCACGACCGCTCGGGGGAGTCGTTCGAGCGGGCCGTCGCCCTGCTCGAGGAGTCCGGCGACGTCGCCGCGCTCGCGCGCGCGCACTTCCGCCGCGGCCGGTGGCACTACACCCTCGTCTGCGTCCCGCGGCTCGCCGCGCGCGAGCTACAGCTGGGACTCGACGTCCTCGGGGAGCCCGACGCCGCCGCCCTTGCGAGTCTGGCCTGGGTCGAGGCGATCGGCGGCGATCCCGAGCGCGCCGAGCGGCTGATCGACGAGGTCGAGGCCGGCGGAGCGGCCGCCGACCCCGTCGTCGCAGTTGAGCTCGGGCGCGCCCGCGCGTCGGCGCTGGTCCGCCGCGGGAGGATCGCCGAGTCCTACGAACACGGAGTCGAGGCTGCGCTGCGCGCCCAGCGGGCCGGGCGGCCCGACCTCGCCTACGGTTGCTGGGCCAACAGCGCCGGCGCGGCCGCGGCGGTCGGGGACTTCAGCCGGGCGCTCAACTACCTCGACCGCTGTCTCGCCGGCCTGCGCGGCCGCGGGCTCTGGGCGATCGAATCCCAGGTCCTGTGCGGGCGAGCGTGGATCCTGGGGCGCCAGCGACGCTTCGACGAGGCCGACGCCGCGGCGCTCGAGGCGGGCGCGCTCGCCGATCGCGTCGGCGCCGAGGAGCTTCGCGCCACCGCCGACCAGGAGCGCGCACGCATCGCGCTCGCTGCGGGTCGCTGGGACGATGCCGAGCGCCTCTTCGCCGCAGCGCTCGAGCGCTCCGGCCGCTTCAGCCGCCCCATCGCCCGGCTCGAGCGGGCGGAGGCGCTGGCGCGCCTCGGCCGGGGCGACGCCGCCGAGGAGGAGCTGCAGGCCGTGACGCTCGAGCCCGTCACGGCGGGCGACTGGCCGGACACGCTCGTCGCGCGGATGGCGCGCGTCGAGGGCCTGATCGCGGCGGCCGGCGGCGGCCGCGAGCTCGCGCTCTCCCGGCTGGAAGCCGCCGCTCGCGTCTGGCGACGCCGGCTCGGGACCGACGACGCGGGCGCGAACTGGGCCGCCGCGCTCGTCGATCTGGGGCGACCGGTCGTCGGCGTCGTGGAGCCACAGCTCGAACTCGAGCGCGTGCTCGACGACATGCGCAGGCTCGACCGCAGTCCCACGCCCACGGAGGTCTGAGATGCCGAGGTTCGAAGACGGAGTCGATGCGGCCGCCGCGCCGAAGACGGTCTGGAAGCTGCTCTATGACCCGGAGCAGTTCGCGCGCTGGTGGGGCTGCTACGAGGCAGGGGACGCGCCGCAGTCCACGTCGCACCCCAACTTCCCGATGCCGAAGCTGGTCTCAAGCGACCAGGCCGACGGTCGGATCACGGTGTCGTGCATGGTCAGCGACATCGCCTTCGACTGGCGTCTCGCCGGGAACCCCGGCGGCGGCACGCGCATCGAGGTCGCCGTCGTCGTGCCGGAGGAGTACGGCTGGCGCCTCGAGGCGCAGCGCGACGTGATCGGCTTCTCGATCCGACGGCTCGCCCACCTCGCCGAGCAGGAGGAGGGTTTGGCGCTGCGTTGACGGCTCCTTGACGGGCTCGCGCGAGGATCGCCGCGTTCATTCCCACGAGAGGAGATGTCATGAGCGCGAACGGTGCTGCCTACGAGCTCGAGGGGACCCTGCTGGAGGCCTGCTCCTGCTCGGTGCTGTGCCCCTGCTGGATCGGCGAGGATCCCGACCACGGCACGTGCGAGTCGGTCAACGCCTACCACTTCGAGCGTGGCACGATCGCCGGGGTCGACGTCAGCGGCCTGAGCATCGCCGCGGTCAACCTCATCCCGGGCAACGTGCTCACCCCAGCCAGCTGGCGCCAGGCGCTGCTGATCGACGACCGCGCGACCGACGGGCAGTTCGACGCCCTGCGCGACGCGTTCCAGGGCAAGCTCGGCGGGCCGCTCGGAGACCTGGCCGGCCTCGTGGCGGAGTGGCTCGCGGTCGAGCGCGCGCCGATGCGTCACGAGACGCGCGACGGGCAGGGCGTGCTCGAGATCGGCGACTCGCTCAGCGCGCAGATGCATCCCTACAAGAGCCTGAGCGGGGCGACCACGACCCTGCGCGACACGGTGTTCTCGACCGTGCCGGGTTCGCCGGCGTACGTCGCGGTGGCCGAGCACTTCCGGGTCAAGCTGCCCGAGTACGGGATGGAGTGGTCCTTCGAGGGCCGCAACGCGATCCAGTCCGACTGGGCGTTGCGCCACGAGGCGGCCTGATGGGCTCCGTCGTCACGGTGGCGGGCGCGCGCCCGGCGCGCCGCGAGCGGCCGCGGGCGATCATCGCCGCGGTCGCCGTCGCCTGGGTGCTGGCGATCGCCGGACAGGTCGGCGGCAGCGCCGGCCTGCTCCGCCACGACGCGCTCGTCCAAGGAAGCCTGCCGCTCGCCGTCGCGCTCGGTTTGTCGCTGCTGGCGTGGCAGGCGATGGTCGTCGCGATGATGGTCCCGTCCAGCCTGCCGCTGATCGGGCTGTTCGCCCGCACGTCGCGCAGCCAGGCCCGGCCGCGGGCGGCGATGACGGCGTTCCTCGGCGGCTACAGCCTGGTCTGGGCGGTCTTCGGCGCCGCGGCGTTCCTGTTCGACGTCGCGGTGCACGCCGGCGTGGACGCGTGGCCCTGGCTGGAGCGCCACGACTGGCTCATCGGCGGAGGTGTGCTGGTGCTCGCCGGGATCTTCCAGTTCACGCCGCTGAAGTACGCGTGCCTGGACTCCTGCCGCAGCCCGCAGTCGTTCCTGCTGCGTCACTACGACCGCGGCACGGGGCCGGCGCTACGCCTCGGCCTGCGCCACGGCGTCTTCTGCGTCGGCTGCTGCTGGGCGCTCATGCTGGTCATGTTCGCCGTCGGCGTCGCCAACCTGGTGTGGATGGCGGCGCTCACCGCCGTGATGGTGCATGAGAAGACGCGTCCCGCCGGCCGGGCCGCCGTGCCGGTCACCGGGGTGGCGCTGCTCGCGTTGGCGTCGATCGTCCTGGCGTGGGGCGCGTACGCCGCCTGAGGGGAGCCGTCACGGCACCGGCGTCGGCACGAACCGCTCGATGGCGTCGGCCAGCGTGGCGGGATCGTCGACGGGAACCCACGTCTTCGCCCCGGGCACCGACACCAGCGTCGCGCTGGGGAACGCGGCCGCGAGCCGCTGTGCGTCGGTGATCGGGAAGAAGTCGCACGAGTCGCCCCAGACCAGCAGGACCGGCCGGTCGTACTCCGGGATCGCCTCCGCGGCGTCGAGGAGCAACTGCGGCCGGAAGCCGGCCATGGCCGCGACGAGATCGCCCGCCACGCGCCCGTCGCGTCGTGCGGGTCCGAAGAACGACTCCGTGCGCTCGTCGTCCAGATCGCCGGCGACGACGCTGGAGACGAGCTTGCGTCTGGCCGTCGCGGCGCGCAGCTGCAGTCGTAGCATGTCCCGCACCAGCCGGGGAGCCCTGCGAGACAGCGACGCCACTCTCTTGAGCGCGTCCGGCGGGAACTTGTCGTAGCTCTCGCAGTTGGTCAGCACGAGACGGCCAACGCGTTCCAGCGCCGGATGTTCGGTCGCCAGCGACAGTAGCAGCAGTCCGCCGGCCGTGTCGTTGGCGACCACCGTGGCGTCCTCGACGTCGAGCAGCTCGAGGCAGTCGAGCAGCAGCCGCGCCAGCGACAAGGCCGATCGGTCCGCTCCGGCCGCAAGCGGCCACGGATGCGCTCCCAGCGGGAGCTCGATGGTGATGCAGCGGTAGCGGTCCTCGAGCGCGGCGACGACGTCACGCCAGAGGTCCCCGTTCGCCAGCGCGCCGGCGAAGAAGACCAGCGCCGGCCCGCGTCCGGTCGACCGCCACGCGAGCGGTCCCAGGCGAGTCTCCAGCGTGTTGAATTCCATGGGAATGAAACATACTCACGGTATGCAACTCCGATGGGTTCAGCCGCGCCCGCCCGGCGCCAGCCCGCGGAGCATCGCGTCGACGGCGTGTCCGAGCGCCGCTCGCGTCGCATCAGGATCGTTGGCGCGCGCGATCAGCAGACCGCACTGCAGCGCGATGCCGCCGACGAGCTGCATCAGGAGGTCGGGGTCCATGTCCACGATCTCGCCGCGCTCGATCGCCGAGGCGATGAACGACCGCACGCCCGCCTGCACGGCCTGCTGGTCGGCCGTCGGGACGTCCGGCTCGAGACCCAGCAGCGCCGGCCCGTCGATCAGGGTGATCCGCCGGATCTCCTCGTCGAGTGCGGCGTCCAGGTAGCCGTCCACCATCGCGACGATCTGCTCGATCGGCGACCGTTGCGGGTCTCTGGCGGCGAACGCGCGCCCCTGCGCCTCGTCCTCGACCTCGGCGTGGACGGCGCGGAACAGCGCCTCCTTGCCGGCGAAGTGGTGGTACACGGCGCCCTTGGTGACGCGGGCCGCGGCCGCGATCTCGTCGACCGAGGTCTGCGCGTAGCCCTTGCTGCCGAACGATGAGCGGGCGGCGGCAAGGACGGCGCGGCGCGTGGCCTCCACGTGGCGTGATCGCAGCGTCGTCGATGGCTCGCGGCCGCTCACATCCGTCGTCTCGCTACGCCTCGCCGCGGACGGCGCCGAGGACGGTGGCGACGAGCGCCGCCTCGACCTCCTCCTCGGGGACGCGTCCGGATTGGAGCTCGGCGCTGGCGGCGTGGACGAGCGCGATGAGCATCGCGAGGTGCCACGCGGCGGGGACGTCGGAGCGGAAGCTGCCGTCGCGCTGGCCGCGCTCGATGAGCGGCTCGAGCGCAGCGAGCACCGGCTGATGCCTGGCGTGCACCTCGGCGTGCGGCAGCTGGGTGTTGATCGCGACCATGGCGTGGTAGCGCCCAAGCGTCCGCCACGTCGAGCCGACGACCCGGCGCAGCGCATGGACGGGGTCGCCGCGGTCCGGCTCGGCGGCGCCGATGACCTCCGTGGCCTCGGCGATCGCGCGGCGCGTCACGGCCTCGATGAGCGATTCGCGGGTGGGGAAGTGGACGTAGATGGTCGCGCGGACGACGCCGGCCCGGCGAGCGATCTCGGCCATGCTGGCCTCGCGATCGCTCGCCAGGGCGTCGACCGCGGCGTCCAGGATGCTCGCGATGCTGCGCTCGGCGTCGGCGCGGCGGCGCGGTGGTCGGGTGAGGGTGGTCTCGTCGATCGGCATCTAGTGCAGCGCGACCTGGCGCGGCGCCTGCGCGAGCCTGGGCAGGAAGGTCTTCGCGGAGGGAAGGATGACGACTGCGGCGGCGCTCGCGATGCCGGCGATGATCGCGGCCACGACGAAGGCGTCTCCGATCCCCACTGCCGGCGCGCTGGCGCCGGCTGCGATGGTCGACAGGACCGCGATCCCCAGCGAGCCGCCGAGCTCGTGGCCGGTGGTGTTCAGGCCCGACAGCATCCCGGTCTCGTGCTCGGCCGCGCCGGTGAGCACGGACACCGCGACGATGACCAGGATCACTCCCAGGCCGATGCCGGCCACGAGCATGCCGGGCAGGACGTCGGCCGCGTAGCTGCCATCCGCGCTGACGCCCGACAGCAGCGCCATCCCGACGGCAGCGATGGCGAAGCCGGCCGCCAGCGGGATCCGGATCCCCGCGCGCGTGACGACGTGGCTGCCGGCGTGCACGCCGGCGCCGATCGCTGCGGCGAACGGCAGGAAGCCGAACCCGGTCTCGAGCGCGCTGGTCCCGAGGACGTTCTGCAGATACAGCGAGGAGAGCAGGAACGACCCGAACAGGACGGCGGAGGCGGCGAGCATCATGAGGAAGCCGCCACCGACGGCGCGGTCGCCGAGGCGCTGCACCCGCAGCAGCGGCTGGGCGGTGCGCAGCTCGAGCATCCCGAAGGCCGTGAGCCCGGCGAGCGCCGCGGCGCCGAAGCCGAGCGTCGTCGCGGAGGCCCAGCCGTCGGTCTGCGCTTGGGACAGCGCGTACACGAGAGCGCCGAC
>Ga0081539_10005167_pt1 | contig 13570 bp, 13 predicted proteins | sample TabmetS4T2R2_FD_71023 | JGI IMG/M metagenome (GOLD analysis project Ga0081539, IMG submission 71023) | Tabebuia heterophylla rhizosphere microbial communities from the University of Puerto Rico - S4T2R2 | ecosystem: Host-associated > Plants > Roots > Rhizosphere ...
TCACTCGCCCTCTCGGCTCGCATGAAGAGCGACGCGACGCGCGCCTTTCGCGACGGCGTCCTCACCATGGCGTTCGAGGTGGACGAGGCCCCCACCCTGGCGCAGGTGCGGCAGCGGCCGGACGGATCATTGGCCGTCCGCGTCCAGGGGACGTGCCCGGCCGGCGCCCTCGAGAAGGTCCGCTTCGTCCTCGCGGCCGACGACGACCACTCGCCGTTCCTTCGCCGCTTCGAGCGCGACCCGCTGCTCGGACGCACGACGCGAGAGCTGGCCGGGCTGCGCCCGCTGCGGACTGCCACGGTCACCCACGCGCTCTTCAAGGCCGTGTGCGGGCAGCTGATCCAGGCGAAAGCGGCACGGCTGCTCGAGAACAAGCTGGTCAGGAAGGCATCGGGGGAACACGAGGGGTTCCGGCTGCCGCCGCGCCGGCAGACCTTCGGCCGCTTCACTCACGCCGAGCTCGCGCGCGACGGCCTCGTCTCGCGCAAGGCGGCCGCCCTCCTGCGGCTCACGAGCGCGTTCGACCTCGAGCGCCTGCACGGCGTCCCGACGGACGTGGCTGCCGGACGAATCGAACGCGAGCGCGGGCTCGGGCCGTGGTCGGCAGGAATGGTCTGCCTCTACGGGCTCGGCCGCTTCGAGCGCGGCCTCGTCGGCGACCTCGGCCTCATCAAGCTCTGCTCCGCGCTGCGCGGGCGGCGCGCAGAGGTCGAGGACACGCGCGAGCTCTTGGAGCCCTACGAGGAATGGGCGGGGCTCGCGAGCGTGTACCTGCTCGCCTCCGTCCCCAAGACGAAGTGGGCGGGCGCGCTGGCTAGCTTGTCAGCGGCCTGACTTCGTTGCGCCTGTTGACGAGGTAAGGCACCCCACGCACGGGGTCGACCCGCACGAGCGCGGCGAAGACGATCCAGCGGTGAGACGCGCTGTAGAGCGGGTGGCAGGCCGAAAGCACGAGCGTGTCGAAGCCGCGGTCGTGGATGATGCTCCAGTCGCCGCTCTTCACGATCTCGTGCTTGAAGACGCGGTAGTGGAACGTTGCGTAAGGCAGCTTCAGCGTGATCCGGTCGTCGTCCCCCAGCGAGTCGATGTGACGGAACCAGGCGCCGAACGTCGTTCGATGCGCGGCGATCGCCATCGTGCGCCCCACGCCCGGCAAAGAGCTCTGGGGATAGTGGCCCGGCCCCTGCGAGAGATCAGGCCCCCAGCGCGTCCCTTGGACGAAGATCGCGTTGACGCCGATCCTCGGGATCTTGATCCGGCCGAGAGGATGGCTCATCTTCAGGTGCCGGTTCAGCCGGTTCGCCGCGCGCTCCACGAGCTCGCGCTGAGCCTGGACGATCTCCTGCGGCGTGGCGCCGCTCGAGCGCTCGACCACCGCACTGTTGACGCCTAGCGCGGCCGCGTAGTCCGCGAAGTCCTTGTCCAGCTGGCTCGCGAGCTTTTGCTGCTTCCAGTGGGCGTAGACGTATGTGACCGGGTCGCCCCAGAAGACGATCGCGGCGCTGTAGCCGACCAGGACGATCCCGAGCGCGATCATGATCTTTCCGAGCCGCCGGCGCAGGCGACCGCGGTTGGGCTTCGGAACTGGCGGCGGCGGCGCCTCCATCTCGGTCGGCGCGGAGAAGGTCACAGGGCGCCCATAGGCAGCGATCGCCTCGGGCACGGAGTGCTCTGGCTCCTCTTGGCTCTTGTGACCCTTCGTACGGACGGCCGTGGAGATGCCGATACCGGCTAGGGCGCCGAGTGCCAGGAATGTCCGTCCGTGCAGAGGCATCTTGCTAAGTGTGCCGATTCGTCCCGGTTTTGCACTTTTTGCCCGCCCACCGCGGAACGAATCGATGCAACCGCGCGAGCGGCGGTCAATCCCGATTGCGCCTCCGCGGGTCGACCGCGCACGCCGTCTGGCCCACGAGCCGGCCGAAGCGGTCCCGATTACGCGCGACGATGCGATAGGCGCGGTCGGTAACTCCTGGGAAGGCGGCCAGCACCGCGGCGAGAGGCTTGCCGCCGGGGAGGAGGCGAAGGAGCGGCGGCGCGGCGGCGCCCGCCGAGTACACGCGCCCATCGGGCCCGACGAGATGCCACGACGCCATCTTCACGCCTTCCTCCATTCCGCCGAGGAGCGAGTCCGCCTGCGGATCCTGGAGCTCCATCGACCGGATGCGGTCGCCACGGTCCCACGCCAGCACCTTGTCGACCGACCAGCGGCAGAATCCGCAGTCGGAGTCGTACAGCAGGATGGCGGGCTTCACTCCGACTTCCGCACGAGCGCAGGGAGACCGGGGATGCTGACCCGAGACAGGCGGTCGCGCGCGCCGAGGAGGAACGATCGCGCGACGTCCGGCGGAACGAACGCGACGTAGGCGACCAGCACGGCGTAGCTGAAGAAGCCGACACGGACGGCGTAGTCGATGCCCAGGTGCAGACCGACGCCAAGCAGGAGCACCCAGGGCCGAAGCACGCGGTTCCAGACGAGCATGCCGATCGACAGCTCGACCGCCAGGGTCCCGAACGTCATCAAGTTGGCGAGGACGAGCGAGTCCGTCACGAAGCCCGGCACGGGTAAGCGCGCGACGTCCTCGATGCGAAACGCGTAGGAGACAGCGGTGCCGTCGTTCCAGGTCGTGCCCCGGACCTTCGCCCAGACCGCCGCGATGTAGAGGATGCTCACCTGGACCTGCACGAGGCGGAGCGGCCAGATCGCCCGTACGGGGAAGTCGAAGAGGCCGCGCGGCTCCTTCAGCCAGCGATCGAGCGAGACCGCGAGGCCGGCCGGCATGAAGAGCATGTAGAAGGCGAGGACCTGCACGAGCAGGTCGCCCGAGTTCAGCACCCAGGGGTTGCGACGTCCGAACGAGATGACGCAGACGAAGAAGACGAGCGCCGCCACGCGGGTCTGGAAGCCGACGAGCAGGGCGATCGCGCTGATGAGAAGCAGGAAGTAAAAGGCGATGAGGGCGCCGTCGCTCTGGAACCAGCCGAGCAAGCCCCAGGCGAGCGTGCCCGTGTACTTCGGTTGCGCGGGAAGGATCCCGTCGTCGGAGTAGAAAGCGAAGAGGGCAGGCGCAAGCGAGATCGTGTAGCCGAGGGCGACGAGCCCGAAAGCCAGCCTGAACAGCACGAACGTCGAGGCCTCCACCGGCGTAAACCAGAACCGCTCCCAAGCGTCGACGACGCGGTTCATCCGCCGTCCACCTCGGAGCCGGTCAGGGTCAGCGTGTAGAACGAGTACTCATGCCAAGGCCCACGGCTCGGGCCGGGGCCCGGCGGCAGCAAGTCGTACCACCGACGCACGAGAGTCACCTGGGTCGGCTTCTTGCCCTCGGAGGCGGCTTTCCGGGCGAACCAGAGCGCGGCCGGCTTCCAGAGTTGGTTCTGGGCGTCCTGGCGGATCCACTCCACCCACTTCCACCAGCGGTAGTCCCAGTACGCGCCCCAGAGGTCGTTTCCGCGCGGAACCCGGATCGTCTCCTCGGTTCCGTCGGCGGAGCGGACCCGCGCGACCATGTCGATCGAGATGCGCCGGGGATCCGGCGAGAAAACGCCCCAGTTCTGGTCGAGCGACGTCAGCGTGATGTACGGCCGTACGACCTTGAGCGCCTTCGTCTTGACCTCCGAGGTCGGGAGGTTCCAGACGACGACACTGAAGACTGTGAACAAAACGAAGACGCTGATCGCAAGGCGACCGGCGCTCGTCGACTCGAGGCGCTGCTGCACTCGAATTTCTTATACAGCCGCGGCCAAAAGCCTGCAAAAACAAGGGGCGGCGCTAGGCCGCCCCTTGTCGCAGTCAGAGGTTATTTCCGCTTAGGAAACCTCACCCTTCCTGCGCCGCACCAGGAAGATGCCGCCGGCGAGCATCGCAGCCGCGGCGAGGAGGGGCATCCACACCGGGAGTCCGGTGAACGGCAGGTTGCCGCCCGACGGGGTAGCGGCGGTGCCGCCGGTCGTGCCACCCGTCGTTCCGCCGGTGGTCGCGCCGGAGACGCCACCCGAGCCCGTGGTGCCGCCGGAGCTCGTGCCGGTCGTGCCGGCCGTCGTGCCACTGGTGGTGCCGGACGTCGTGCCGCTGGTCGTGCCCGACGTGGTGCCACTGGTCGTGCCGGACGTCGTGCCACTGGTCGTGCCGGACGTCGTGCCACTGGTGGTCGACGGGCCGGTCGTCGCACCAGTCGTTCCGCCCCCCGAGTCGCAGTGCGACAGGACGAGCTGCGGGCTGCCGGTGCCGGTCCACGTGGCCGTCACGTGACCGATGTCGGACGCCGTCACACCGAGATCGGTGTCGGCGGACCACGATCCGTTCGCCCCGTTCTGCGTGAAGCTGGTGACCGTCTGCCCGTTGAACATGAGCGTCGCGCCGGTCACGGTTGCATTACCTGTCAGGATCCAATGCTCATTGCCCGAGCAGGGCAGGTTGTTCGAGCCATTGCCTGTCCAGGTCACTGTCCCGCCCGCGAGGGCGGGTGTGGCAGCGATCGCCGCAGTGGCAAGCACGGCCACAAGCACAAGAAATCTCTTCATCCCCTCACCTCTCCCCTCTGACCGTCTGTTGAGTGCTTCCGTCGCTTCGTCCCCTACACGGGGCCGACGCAAACCCTTCATACCAGCTTTACAGGACGCTCAACAAATAGGCCTGCAAAACAAAGGGCGGCCTTGTGGCCGCCCTTTGCGCAGTCAGAGGTTAGTACCGCTTTACGAAACCTCACCCTTCCTGCGGCGAATCATGAACATGCCGCTGGCGAGCATCGCAGCCGCGGCGAGGAGGGGCATCCACACCGGGAGACCCGTGAACGGCAGGTCGCCGCCCGACGGAGCCGCAGCGGTGCCGCCGGTCGTACCACCCGTCGTTCCGCCGGTGGTCGCGCCGGAGACGCCACCCGAGCCCGTGGTGCCGCCGGAGCTCGTGCCCGTCGTGCCGGCGGTCGTGCCGCCCGAGCTGGTTCCACCGGAGCTCGTGCCACCGGAGCTGGAGCCTCCAGAGCTGGTGCCGGAAGTCGTCTCGCCGGACGTCTCGCCAGTCGTTTCACCGGTCGTCTCACCGGTGGTGCCGCCAGTCGTCTCGCCCGAGTCGCAGTGCGACAGGACGAGCTGTGGGCTGCCGGAGCCCTGCCACTCGGCGCTTACGGATTGCGTGCCGTCGAAACCGAAGTCGGTGTCGATCGACCACGCGCCCTGTCCATGCTGCTCGAAGGCGCCAAAGTCGGCTCCGTCGACGAAGAGCTCGGCCCCCGTCACATCCTGCGAGTCGGCCAGCACCCAGTGCTCACCGCCCGAGCACGGCAGGTTCTCGGAGCCGTTGCCATCCCATGTCGCGGTTCCATCTGCGAACGCGGGTGTCACCGCGATCGCCGCTGTCGCAAGCGCGGCAGCAAGCACAACAAGTAGCTTCTTCAATCCCCTCACCTCTCCCCTGACCGGTTTCCGACTCGTTGGTGAGTCTCATCCCTTCCGGGACAAATCGAATGGTGGCTTGGTTTCCCGAAAAGGGTCCTCGACGCTGGTCTAGACCCCCGCAGGACCCCCGGCTAGCCAAAAGCGGGGCGGCCAAGAGGCCGCCCCGTGCGTGTCGCGGTCAGAGATTCGTCGCGCTAGGCGACTTCGCCCGGCCGGCGTCGTGCCAGGAAGAAGCCGCTACCGAGCAGGACGGCTGCGGCGAGGAGCGGGATCCAGGCCGGAAGGCCCGTGAACGGCAGATCGCCGCCCGACGGAGTCGCGGCGGTGCCGCCCGTCGTCCCGCCGGTCGTCGAGCCGGAGACGCCGCCCGAGCCGGAGGCGCCACCAGAGCCGCTGGTCGAGGCACCGCTCGTCTCGCCGGTCGTTTCCCCGGTCGTCTCGCCTGACGTTTCGCCGCTGGTCTCGCCCGTCGTCTCGCCACTGGTCTCGCCCGTCGTCTGGCCACTCGTCTCACCCGTGGTCTCACCGGTCGTTCCGCCGGTCGTGCCGTTGCCCTGCGGGCAGACACTCAGGTCATCGAAGTGCACGTCGAACGTCCACATGACCGCAACGGACTGACCCTGCGCGTCGGCGAACGCGTACGGGAACCCGTCCGACGCCGGGTCGAAGCCCGGCAGCGAGTGGTAGTCGACCACGATCGGGTTGTTGCCAGTCTGCAGCCGCTCGTCCACGCCGGGCGTGCCGACGTATTTGCAGACGACTACCTTGTGCTCGCCGTTCGGGCCCGGTCCTTGGGCGCCGGCTGACGCCGCCGTCGCAGCGGAGCCGAACACAGCCAGCACGGCCACGAGTACCAACACCTTCTTCAATCCCCTCACCTCTCCCCTAACAGGCCTACACGTGGTCGCACTGTGGAAGTGACCGCGCGGGTCGGTCCCCCTCGCACGTCTAGACCATCCCGGACCCGGGTCTAGGGGATTGCTCCCGGCATCCCTGATTCGAGGGATCGCACCTCCCGAAGACGTGGCCGACCTCCCCAGTGGCGCTCCGCGCCGACGACCCGGAGGTTATGAAGCTCGCCGCCGCACTCACCCTCGGCCTGCTCCTGCTCGGAGGGGTCAGCGCCGCCTACGCGCACCAGGGTGGCGGCCACATCTCGAGCCGGGACGCCTCGTCCCGCGGGCTCGTGTTCGACGGCCTCACACCGGCACGCGCGCACGGGCCTTGCAAAGAGGGATTCGAGCTGCGCCTCCCCGCCAATCGGATCGGCTGCACCCACGGGCCGGACCCCGCGCCTCCGGGCCGAGACGTCCGCGAGCCGAGGCCGCTCGGCGATATCGCCGCACTCTCGACCGGCGCCCCTAACGGCAGCGGTGAGGGTGGCAACGGCGTCCTTTGCGTCGGCGACGGAGTCGACGGAAACCGCGTCCAGGCGGTGTATGCCTACCCCGCCGACGGCGCGGACAACTACGACGCCGTCGCCCCGTACATCCGCCGATGGGCCGCCCAAGCCGACGGCGTCCTCAACGCGAGCGCTGCCGAAACGGGCGGCGTGCGCCATGTCCGTTACGTGACCGACGTTGCTTGCCAGCTCGACGTGCTGAAAGTCGCGCTGAGCCCCGAAGGCGTTGACAGCCTCGCCGGAACCGCCGCCGATCTCGCCGCGCAGGGCCTCGACCGGAGCGACCGCAAATACCTGGTCTGGGCCGACACATATGTCTTCTGCGGTGTGGCGACCGTGAAGCCCGACGACCGGCCTGGGCAGGACAACGCGAACAACGGCGGCGGCCAGCCCGGGATGATCGCGCGCGTCGACAGAGGCTGTTGGGGCAACCCCGCCAGCTCCGCGGAGGCCCACGAGCTGACGCACATCCTGGGCGGCGTCCAGCCGAACGCTCCGCACGGCACCTGGAACTACCACTGCAGCGACGAGTCAGAGCTCATGTGCTACGACGACGACTCGACAGCCGATGGCTACGTCGGCTCGCACGGCGTCCTCGTTCCGCTCACGTACACCTGCCGCAAGGCCCACGAGCGCCTGCTCGACTGCGGCCACGACGACTACTTTTCGACGAGCCCGAGCCCCGACAGCTGGCTGAGCCAGCACTGGAACGTGGCCGACTCGAGCTTCCTCACGAGCGAGGGCCCGCCCGTCTCACCCGACACTTCGGCGCCTCGCCCGACGAAGCCCCGCCCGAGCGTGGCGGGCCAGCTGGGCCGCAGAGTGCCCATCCGCCTGACGTGGAGCTGCCGTGACCCGGACGTCGCCGGCTACTGGCTCTGGAAGCGAGTCGACGGCCACCGCTGGCGCTACGTCAAGCGGCCCGACCTTTGGTCGAACACGGCCGACGTGCGCGTCCTCCGCGGTCACTCCTACCGCTTCCTGGTCCACGCCTTCGACGCCGCCGGCAATGCCAGCACGGCAGCCGTCGGGTACCGATTCAGAGCGCGGGTGTTCCAGGAGACCGCCAAGGCCGTTTCGTATCGCGGGAGCTGGGCGCACGTCTACCGGCCCGCTGCATCGGCGGAGCACCTCTCCCTCTCGCGAAGCAGCACCGGGCTCTCTCGGCTCGTCTTCTACGGAAAGTCGATCGCCTGGGTCTCGCCTACGGAGACGGACGGCGGCAGCGCGAGCGTCTTTCTCGACGGCAATTACGTCCAAAGAGTGGAGCTGGCTTCGGCGCAACCGCGTGAGCGGCAGGTCGTCTTCTCGCACCGTTTCGCGCAGCTCGGGTGGCATCGCATCGCGGTGAAGCCGATCGCAGGCCCGGTCGAGGTCCCGATCGACGCCTTCGTCGTTCTCAGGTAGCTATTCCGTCGGCCGCAGGGCCGGGAAAAGGATCACGTCGCGGATCGTGTCGTTGCCGGTCACGAGCATCGACAGGCGATCGATCCCGAGCCCCAGGCCACCCGTGGGCGGCATGCCGTACGAGAGCGCCTCGATGTAGTCGGGGTCCTCTGCGCCCATCTCGGCGAAACGTGCGGCCTGCTCCTCCGCGTCATTCAGCTCCGAGTAGGCGTTCCCGAGCTCGATACCGCCGACGAAGTACTCGAACCGCTCGACGATCCCCTGCTCGCCCTCCTTGCGGCGCGCGAGCGGCGAGAGCTCTACGGGGTAGTCGTAGACAATCGTGGGCTCGACGAGCTTCGGCTCGACCAGGTGGCTGAGCCCGTGGTCGACGAGCTGGGCCCACGTGTCGTCCTGAGCCAGATCCATGCCCCGCTCCTCGAGTCGTCGGCGGAGCTCGCCCGCGTCGCGCGTCCAGACGCCTTCCTCTTCGAGCGCGTCGATCAGCTTGACTCGGCGCCAGGGCGGGCTCAGGTCGACCTCGTGCCCACGGAAGGCGATCTTCGTAGAGCCGATCGCCGCCTGCGTGGCCTCGGCCACCAGCTCCTCGATCCGAGCCATCGTGTCCTCGTAGTCCGCATAGGCCTCGTACCACTCGAGCATCGTGAACTCCGGCTGATGCTTGAACGAGACGCTCTCGTTGCGGAAGTCCTTGCCGATCTCGTACACCTTCTCGAGGCCGCCGACGATCAGCCGCTTGAGGTAGAGCTCGTCGGCGATCCGGAGGTAGAGATCCGCGTCGAGCTCGTTCGAGCGCGTCACGAAAGGCTCGGCCAGCGCGCCGCCGTAGCGCGGCTGGAGGATCGGCGTCTCGACCTCGACGAAGCCGCGCTCGTCGAGGTAGCGGCGAATTGCGCTGACCAACCGGGCACGTACGGCCACGTCCTCGCGCGCCTTCTCGTTTACCAGCAGGTCGAGATACCGCTTGCGGTAGCGGGTCTCCGTGTCGACGAGGCCGTGAAAGGTGTCCGGAAGCGGCCGGCCGGTCTTCGCGAGCAGCACGAGCTCGTCGACGGCGATGGACGGCTCACCGCGCTTCGTCCTGGTCGTCTTGCCGGCGACGCCGACGATGTCGCCGAGGTCGAGGTCGACGGGCCCGACCCGGTCGGCCGAGCAGAGCAGCTGGATCTGACCCGAGCGGTCGACGAGATCGAGGAAGACGAGCTTCCCGTGTCCGCGCCGGCCCATCACCCTGCCGGCGACCCGGTGAGTCTCCTCGCCCTCCGCGTCGGGCTCGAGCTTCTCGGCGTCGGCGCGGACCGCGGCGATCTCCTCGCGGGCCGGAAAGCGCGTCGGGAGGCTCATGTGGCCGCGAGTCTAGAGGGCGGCCCTGCTGCGGTAATCCGCGTCGTCGTCCTCGTCCGGAAGCTGCTTGCCGACAGCGTCGGTCTCGGTCGGGTAGACGAGGGGGTCGGGCTCGGCCGGCGGCTCGAGGGCGGCCGCGGCCGCCGGCAGGGGCTTCCGCGGAGGCCCGACCGGAACGAGGGCATCCTCTTCGGGTGCCCAGGGCTCGGGCGGCGGCTCGGAAGGGCGCAAGCCCGGGATCCGTCTTCGGACGGCTCTCCAGAACCGGCGGAAGCGGCCTGGCCGCGATCTCATGGGGAGAAGGATACGGACGAGGAGCCCGAGCTCGCAGCGGCCTAGAGGCCCCAAATCGCCCAGCCGATGAGGACGCCGATCCCCAGCGAGACGCCGAAGAGAAGCCAGCCGTAGAGCAGCGAACGGCTGCGAGCACTGGGACGGATCGGCAGTTGCTCCTGAGTCACGAGGCGCCTCCCGTGCTCGCTCGCCTCGCCGATCGGTTGCCGAACGCCGGGCGGATGAACCGCTCTCCCACCGAGCGCGTCGACCACGCGGTTCCGAATCTTGTCGGCGTCGACGTCGAAGTCGAGCAGGATCCGCGCTGCGACTCCTTGGTTCTCCCGCGCGATTCCGAGCAACAGGTGCTCCGTGCCGATGTAGCTGCTCTGGAGCTGCAGAGCCTCACGGAGCGCCAGCTCGAGCACCTTCTTCGCGCGAGGGGTGAAGGGAATCTGCCCGGACGCAATTTCATCGCCCTCGCCCACGATCCGAGCAACCTGATTCCGCACCTCCTCGAGCGTCACGTCGAAGCCGGCGAGGACCCTGGCTGCGATGCCTTCTTCCTCACGCAGCAAGCCCAGGAGGATGTGCTCGGTACCGATGTAGTTGTGCTTGAAGTCGCGCGCCTCGTCCTGCGCAAGGACGAGCACCTGGCGGGACCTCTCCGTGAACCGCTCGAACACGGCGCCTAAGCCTACGTCCCAGCAAGCCGATGGCGTGTCGCTCGCAAAGGAGGTCAGCGTGCGCCGAAGCTCCGTTAGTCGCCTTTTGGCACACCTATGTCGGCCGAAATCGCGGCGCAGCCGAAGATTTCGGCCGAAGAATGGGCGCCTAAAGCCTACGTTCCTAGCGGGTCGCTGGCGCGTCGCTGGCAAAGGAGGCCAGAGTGCGCCGGCGAGACAGTACAAAGAGGTACGGCGAGCCGGCGCACGCGCCAGCATCCTGCCGCCAGCGGCGCGAGGCCGCCCAGAGCCGGGCTCTGCTCGGCTCTGCGGCCGGCCAGCGGCCTGCTAGGCGGCTTTGATGTCCATGATCTTGAACTTGAGAGAGCCGCGCGGCGCCGCGACCTCGACGGTCTCGCCCTTCTTCTTGCCGATGATCGCCTTCCCGACCGGAGACTCGTTCGAGAGCTTGTGCTCGGCTGGGTTGGCCTCAGCGGAGCCGACGATGTGGTACTCGATCGTCTCCCTGGCGTCGACGTCGCGCAGCTTGACCTTCGTGCCGACTGCAACGACACCGGTCGGAATCTCCTTCTTGTTCACGACGCGGGCGCTCTTGAGACGCTCCTCGAGCGTGGCGATCCGGTGCTCGAGCATGGCCTGCTCGTTCTTCGCATCGTCGTACTCGGAGTTCTCGGCGATGTCGCCGAACTCACGCGCCTGCTTGATGCGCTCGGCAACCTCGCGCCGCTTCACGGTCGAGAGGTGCTCGATCTCTTCCTTCAGCTTTTCATGCCCCTCTGGGGTGAGAATGATGTCCTTCACCGCTGCCTCCATAGACCCCGGATACGCAAACGCGGTGCCCACGGGCACCGTCGCGGCCGACATTGTAGCCGCGCCGTCAAGCCGAAAACGTTCGTGCCGTCGGTAGCATTCCCTTTCCGATGAGCGTCGATCTCAACGCCCGCTGGAGCATCGGCTCGGTCGAGATTCCGGGCAGGCTCGTCCTTGCGCCCATGGCGGGCGTGAGCGTGCAGGCGTTCCGGCGCCAGGGACGACGCTACGGCGCCGGTTTGGTGTGTTCCGAGATGGTGAGCTGCGCCGGCCTCTCGCATGGAAACGAGCGCACCCTCGGCTACCTGCGCATCGGACGGGACGAGCAGCCGCTCGCGGTCCAGATCTTCGGCTCCGAGCCGAAGGTCATGGCCGAGGCGGCGCGCATGGTGGAGGACGCCGGCGCCGATCTCGTGGACATCAATTTCGGCTGCCCTGTGCGCAAGGTGACCAAGACGGGCGCGGGAGCGACACTTCTCGAAGACCACGACCGCGCCTGCGGTGTCGTCGAAGCCGTTGCCGAGACGTGCGACGTGCCCGTCTCCGTGAAGATGAGGCGCGGCCTCGAGAACGGCTCGCGCGCAGCGCTCGAGCTCGGTCCGAAGCTCGTCGAAGCCGGCGCGGCCTCGCTCACGCTGCACCCGCGCTCCGCGCGCCAGATGTACACGGGAACAGCCGACCACACCCTGACGGCCGAGCTCGTCGACCTCGTCGACGTGCCGGTGATCGCTTCAGGCGACGTCGACTCGCGCGCCCGTGCCCAAGAGGTGCTCGAGAGCACCGGCTGCGCGGCGGTGATGGTCGGGCGCGCCGCGCAGGGAAACCCGTGGGCGCTCGGAGAGATCTCGGGACACGCGGGTGCGAGACCGAGCAAGGAGGAGGTCGTCGCGGAGCTCCTCCTGTTCATGCACGACACCGTCGTGGAGATGGGCGAGCAGCGTGCGACAGGGTTCCTGAAGAAGTTCTACGGCTGGTATCTCGGCCACGGGCGCTTCCCAAAGCCCTTCAAGCAGGAACTGGTGCAGCTCGGGACGCTCGACGACGTGGAGGCGCGACTGCTCGAGGTCGCCCCCCGCGCGCGCGACGTGCTCGACCGGCTCAGAGCGGCGCTTCCGACCCCGGACAACGTCGTCCTCGACCTGCCGGTCTCAATTTACGCCGGCGGCTAGCCGGAACGCGGGAGAGGCGGAGACCCCTCCCGCGCTTCGGTCCCTCTAGCGAGGCGTCGTGGTCGAGCCGCCGACCTGACGCTCGAGAGCGGGATCCGGCTCGAACTGAACCGGCTCCTCTTCGGTCGCAAGCGGCGTGGCGACGGTGTCGCCCTCCGCCTTGAACTGGTCGACCTGCTCCCGGGCGCGCTCCCTCCCCTGCTGGAAGTCGCGCCTGACCTGCTCACGGTTCTGCTGCCCCGCCTGGTATGCGCCCTCGAGCAAGCGGGCGGCCACCTCCCGCCCTCCGAGCCCGAAGGCGAGCGCCATGCCGAGCGCGATCGCCCCCATCAGAGCTGCGTACGTGATCGTCACGATCGTCTCAGCGATCCTCAGCTGGTCGAGGATCATGAAGCCCGCGATCGCCATGATCAGTGCGGGGACGACGGTCGCGACCACTTTCCCAGTCGTCGTGTCGCCCATGGTCCGGCTTACGAGCGCGCCCACGCCCGCCGCAATCGCCGCGGCGACGAGGAAGATCAGGAACGCGGCGATCAGGTTGGGAACGTAAGCCCAGACCGTGGCCACGAGATCCTGAAGCGCCGCGATGCCGAGCACCGAGACGGCTATCGAGATCGCGCCGATGAACACGAGCCAGAAGGCGATCCGCCCGATCAGCTGCGACGGGCTCGACGTGGCCTTGTTGACCCAGTTGCCGGCCGTGCCGCTTTGGAGACGGCTGTCGAGGCCGGCCCGTCGCAGCCCGCGGAACACGAGCGAGGCGACGAGCTTCGCCACGAAATAGCCGATGATGAGAACCGCGAGAAAGCCCACAAAGCGCGGTACCCAGAGCGCGAAGGCGTCAGCGCCACGCTGGACGCTGTCGCCAACGTCTGCAAACAACATCGATTTTCCCCCTTGGTCGTCCTTCGTGTCGGGTGACCGTGCCCGTTTCCCGCTCCGGTAAACGGCCTCGGGAGGACTGGTCGGCGTCGCCATAATGGCGATATGGCCATAACGACCGGAGAGCGCCGCATCGTCACCGCTCTCGTCGCGGACGTGGTCGGGTCGACCGCGATCGCCGAGAAGCTCGCGCCCGAGCGGGC
>Ga0081539_10005168_pt1 | contig 13568 bp, 12 predicted proteins | sample TabmetS4T2R2_FD_71023 | JGI IMG/M metagenome (GOLD analysis project Ga0081539, IMG submission 71023) | Tabebuia heterophylla rhizosphere microbial communities from the University of Puerto Rico - S4T2R2 | ecosystem: Host-associated > Plants > Roots > Rhizosphere ...
TGCCGCGCCTCGGTTCCGAAGACCGGCAGTTGGTAGAGCCGGCGTTCCTCTATGTCGCCTACCACCGCTACGTGCCGCAGCTCGATGCGCACATTGAGCGCCAGGCAGAAAAAGGCGGCGAGCCGCTCGCCGCCGCGTTCGGCGACGACGCCCTACGGGACCTCGTGCACATGGGATTTGCCGAAGAGCGCGCGGCGCGTTTCTTTGGGCTCTTCTTTCAACTGCGGCGCGCGTTCTTCTTCATCGACCGCGCGCTCGCCGGCGAAAGCGAGGCGATGCAGCGATTCCGCCAGACGCTCTGGAACAACATGTTCACGCACGACATGCGCGGCTACGAGGCCGCGCTGTGGAATCGGATGGAAGATTTCTCCACCCTGCTCCTCGGTGAAACCGGCACCGGCAAGGGCTCGGCCGCGGCGGCGATCGGCCGCTCGATCTTCATCCCGTATCTCGCGCACGAGCGGCGCTTCGCCGCCAACTTCGCCGAGAGCTTCATCGCCATCAACCTGTCGCAGTTCCCGGAGACGCTGATCGAGTCAGAGCTCTTCGGCCACCGCAAGGGCGCGTTCACCGGGGCGATCGATCATCACCAGGGCGTCTTCGAGCGTTGCAACGCCCACGGCGCGCTCTTTCTCGACGAGATCGGCGAGGTGGCGATACCGGTGCAGATCAAGCTCCTGCAGGTGCTGCAGGAGCGCACCTTCACGCCGCTCGGCGGCCGCGACAAGAAGCGCTTCTCGGGGCGCGTGATCGCGGCGACGAACAGACCGCTGACCGAGCTCCGGCAGGGCGGGCGCTTTCGCGAGGACTTCTATTACCGCCTGTGCTCCGACGTGATCCACGTGCCGACGCTGCGCGAGCGCATCCGCCAGTCTCCGGGTGAGCTCGCGCATCTCGTGCGGCTTCTCCTCGCTCGCACCTCCGGCGAAGCGGGGGCCCGGCTGCATACCTATGTGCTCGAGGTGCTGGAGCGGGACGTGCCAGGCGATTACGCGTGGCCTGGCAACGTGCGCGAGCTGGAGCAGGCAGTACGGCGCGTGCTACTTACCGGGCGGTACGTGCCGGAGCAGGTCGCGTCCGCCGCGCGCGACGGCGAGGACCGCCTGGTGGAGCAGCTGCGGGCTGGGCATCTCACAGCGGACGAGCTGCTCGCCGCCTACAGCGCCATGCTGTACCAGCGCCTCGGCAGTTACGCTGCCGTAGCCGAGCGAACGCGACTCGATCCGCGCACCTCCCGCAAGTACGTGTTGAGCGCAAAATCCGGATAGAAGGCCGGCGCCGTAGCGCTTACAGTGCGGATATGGACGGACGGTTGCAGAAGGCGAAGCGATACCTGGACCAGCGCCGCGGCGAGCGGGTGACGCTGGAAGAGTTGGCGACGGCGGTGGGGGCAAGCCCCTTTCATCTGCAGCGGCGCTTCAAGGCCGCGTTCGGCGTCTCGCCACGCGGCTACCAGGACGCGTACCGCGTCGAGTCGGTGAAGTCCTCGCTACGCGACGGCCGCCGCGTCGCGGACGCGGTGTTCGATGCCGGCTATGGCTCCATCTCCCGGTTCTACGAAAAGCGGCACCTCGGCATGCATGCGCGCGCCTACCGCGCGCGCGGCAAGGGCGAGCGGATCCGTTATACGACGTTTGAGACGCCGCTCGGCGTGGTGCTGGTCGCGAGCACCGAGAACGGCGTCTGCGCGGTGAAGCTGGGACCCGACGGCGAGAAGCTGAAGCGCCTGCTCGCCGCCGAGTTCAGCGCTGCCGAGGTTAGCGAAGCGGCCCTGCCGGACCTCGAGGCGGAGATCCGTCGCTTCATCGCCGGCGAGACGAGCCTTGCGCGCGTGCCGATCGACATCCGCGGCACGGTATTCCAGCGCCGCGTGTGGGAAGAGCTGCGCCGCATCCCGCGCGGCGAGACGCGCACCTATGCAGAGATCGCGCGCGCAATCGGCGCGCCGGCCGCGGTGCGCGCGGTGGGCAGCGCCTGCGGCGCGAATCCGGTGGCGCTTGTCGTGCCCTGCCACCGCGCGGTGCGCACGGACGGCGGCCTCGGCGGATATGCCTGGGGCCTGCCGGTGAAGGAGCGCCTGCTGGAGATCGAGAAGCGCCGCCGTAAATGACTCGCGCTGACGGGGCGCGGCTGGTGCTACAGGCCGCGATCTGGGGCGCCTCTTTTCTCTTCGTGCGCATCCAACGGCAGACCTGCGCATGCTGATCGGCGGCGGCGCGGTCGCCACCTATTACGGCGCGACCTTTCGATGCCAATTGGCGGCGCCACGGCACCGCATGGTGCGGCACGGCTAGAATCGCCGGATGGGTAGCGTCGTCGCACTCGCCGGACAGGTCGGCGGCGCCAAGCTCGCCGATGGGCTCTATCGCCTGCGGCGCGAGGCGCTGACGGTGATCGTCAACACCGCCGACGATTACGAGCATCTCGGCCTCGCCTTCTCACCCGACATCGACACGATGCTCTACACGCTTGCCGGCATCGCCGCGTCGGGCGCCGGCTGGGAGCCGCAAGGCGAAAGCCACGCGCTGCACCACATGGTGAAGACCCTCGGCGGTCCCGACCGACCGGTGCTCGGCGACCGCTCGCTGGCCGCGCCGCTGTTGCGCGCCGACGGCCTCGCGAATGACCGGACGCCCACCCAGATCACGCTCGACTTCTGCCGCGCCCTCGGCATCGCCGCGCGCGTCCTGCCGATGAGCGACGACCCGGTGCGCACCCATGTACTCACCGACGAGGGCGCGGTTACCTTCCACGACTATTTCGCGCAGCTCGGCTGCGAGCCCGCAGTGCGTGGCTTCCAATACGCGGGCGCGGCCGCGGCGCGCATTCCAGATGAAGTGATGGAGGCCCTGTACGCGCCACACTTGGAAGCCGTGGTGATCTGCCCGGCCAATCCGTACCACGTCATCCGCCCGATGCTGGAGATCGAAGGGATGAAGGCGCTGCTTCGCCGCCGCGGCGTTCCGGTCGTCGCCGTCACGCCGATCATCGGCGGCCGCGCGCTGAAAGGCTCGGCCGGCAAGATGATGCGCGAGCTCGGGCGCGAGCTCTCGGCGCGCTCGATCGCCGGCGAGTACCTGCGCTTGATCGACGGCTTCGTGCTCGACAGCGAGGACGAGCCGCTACTCGAGAGCGTGCGCTCGCTCGGTATCGAGGCGATCGCCGTGCCGACCGTCATGCGCTCGGTCGATGACCGCATCGTGCTCGCGCAAGAAGTGCTCGATTTCGCCACGGCCATCCGCATCCGGCGCGAAGCCGAGGTCGAGTGAAGGCGCTGGCCGCGGCGCTGCTCGCGGCGGCGCCGCTCACGGCTCATGCCGATGACCCGGTGCAGCGCGCGGTGATCGAGCGCGACCGGCAATCGGCCGAATTCGCCAACCCCGGTCTACGCAACTTCAACCAGCAGCGCGACGGGCAGAACCTGCCGCCGCGGCCGGACCAGCGCGACGTCGAGCGCCGCGCGCGCGACGCCGAGGTGCTGCGCGCGACGCCGCCCGCCGTGGACAGCGCACCCGACTACCGGCCGCTACCGCTCCCAGGGGGGCCGGCCAACGGCGTCGATCCCATAACGGCGTCGGGCGTCGGCGGCTAGCCGCTCGTCGAGCGCGGCGAGGGCGGCGATGACGATCGACTTCGCATCCACCTCGAAGAAGGCGCGCAGCGCAGCGCGAGTGTCGCTGCGGCCGAAGCCATCGGTGCCAAGCGCGACATATTTGCGCGGCACGTAAGGCCTGATGAGATCGGCCACCGCGCTCACGTAGTCGCTCGCCGCGATCACCGGGCCCTTGGTGGACCCGAGGCACTGCTCTACCCAGCTTCGCTCTTTACCGCCGTAGCGCTGCGAGCGCTCCACGCGCATGCCGTCGCGGCGCAGCTCGGTGAACGAGGTAACGCTCCAGACGCCGGCGGAGACTTTCCAATCGTTGGCAAGCAGATCGGCGGCGGCCAACACCTCGCGCAGGATCGGCCCCGAGCCGAGAAGCTGGAGTTGCGAGCCTTCACGCAGGCGGTACATGCCGCGCAGGATGCCGTCGGTAGCGTCGGCGGGCGCGGCCGGGTGCGGGTAGTTCTCGTTGGCGACGGTGACGTAGTAGAAGACGTCGTCCTGCGCCTCCAACAGGCGCCGCGCGCCGTGCTCTACGATGGCGGCGAGCTCGTAGCCGAAACACGGGTCGTACGCGCGACAGTTCGGGAAGGTCGATGCCGCAAGGTGAGAGGAACCATCCTGATGCTGCAGCCCTTCGCCGGCGAGCGTCGTGCGACCGGCAGTGCCGCCGACGAGGAATCCTCGTGCACGGGAGTCGGCCGCCGCCCAGATGAGATCGCCGACGCGCTGGAAGCCGAACATCGAATAGTAGATGTAAAACGGCAGCATCGGCAGGCCATGCGCCGAATACGAAGTGGCGGCAGCGAGCCATGAGGAGAGTGCGCCCGCCTCGGTGATGCCTTCCTCGAGGATCTGCCCGTCCTGCGCCTCCCGGTAGTACAGCAATTCCTCGTGGTCCTCGGGCTCGTAGAGCTGGCCGAGCGCCGAGTAGATGCCGAACTGCCGGAAAAGCGTCTGCATGCCGAAGGTGCGCGCCTCGTCGGCGACGATCGGCACGACGCGCTTACCGAGCTGCGGATCCTTCATCAGCTGCGAAAGGAGCTGCACGAACGCCATGGTGGTCGACTGGTTGCGCGGCGCGGCCTGCAGCGCCGGCACAGCGAGCTGCGGCGCCTCGCGGGCGCGCGTTGGAAGGTAGCCGCCGAGCGACTGGCGCCGCGCATGCAGGTACTTCAGCTCCTGACTGTCGGCGCCCGGATTGAGGAAGCGAAGCTGCGCCACATCTTCATCGGATAAGGGCACGGCGAAGCGGTCGCGGAATTCGCGTAGCGCCTCGTCGTCGAGCTTCTTCTGCTGGTGGGTGCCCATCTTGCCCTGGCCCCAGTGGCCCATGCCGTAGCCCTTCTTGGTCTGGGCGAGGATCACCGTCGGCTGGCCTTCGTGCTGAAGCGCCGCCCGGTAGGCAGCGTAGATCTTCACCGGGTCGTGGCCGCCGCGATGCAGGCGATCGATGTCCTCGTCGCTCATGCCGGCGATCAAATCGCGAAGCTCCGGGTACTTGTTGAAGAAGTGCTCGCGGTTGAAGCGACCGTCGGTGGCGGCATACATCTGGAATTCGCCGTCGACCGTCTCGTGCAGGCGCTTGAGCAGAACGCCGTCCACGTCGCGCGCGAAGAGCGGATCCCAATCCGAGCCCCAGAGGAGCTTGAGCACGTTCCAGCCGGCACCGGCGAAAAGGCCTTCCAGCTCCTGCACGACCGAGCCGTTGCCGCGCACCGGGCCGTCGAGGCGCTGCAGGTTGCAGTTGACGACGAAGATGAGGTTGTCCAGGCCATCGCGCGCGGCGAGTGAGAGCCCGGCGAGCGATTCAGGCTCGTCCATCTCGCCGTCGCCGACGAATGCCCACACTTTGCGACCGGCCGTCTTGAGAAGCCCGCGGTGCTCCAGGTAGCGCATGAAGCGCGCCTGGTAGATCGCGTTGATCGGGCCGAGGCCCATCGAGCCGGTGGGGAACTGCCAGAACTCGGCCATCAGGTACGGATGGCAGTACGAGCTCAACCCCTTGCCGCCGGTCTCCTGACGGTAGTGCGCGAGACGCTCCTCGGGCAGCCTTCCTTCGAGATAGGCGCGGGCGTAGACGCCGGGCGCGGAGTGCGGCTGGAAATAGACGAGGTCGCCGCCCTGTCCGGCGCGGAAGAAATGGTTGAAACCGACTTCGAACAGATCGGCGGCCGAGGCGTAGCTCGCGATATGGCCGCCGAGCTCGGGGTAGGCGCGGTTGGCGCGCACCACCATGGCGAGTGCGTTCCAGCGCACCATCGCCGAGATGCGGCTCTCGAGCTCGAGGTTGCCCGGGAACTGCGGCTGCTCGGCGAGCGCGATCGAGTTCTTGTAAGGCGTGTTCAGCACCGGCGGCAGTGGCACGCGCCGCGCCCGGGCGTGGTCGAGGAGCTTCCTCAGGAGGAACGTGGCGCGCTCGCGGCCCGCGGTCTCCACCAGCGCGTCGAAGGCGTCGAGCCATTCGCGCGTCTCGACGGGGTCCGCGTCCGGCGGATTGACGCGCCAGAAGGCCGAAGTGACTATCGCGGAGAGGTCGGTCATGGCGCGATGTTAGCCTTGCGCCGCGGCCCCGGTGCTATACTGCCGCCCGCAGGATATTCAGGCAGCGCGAATTTGCACCCTTCATCGCCGCATCACGCAGCGTCCGTAGTGGCAGCCCAGTTCCCTTCCTTGATCGTACTGCCCGGTTTCGTCGCGCCCGGATTTGTCGCGGCATTCGTAAATAGGAATCAGTAGATGGCAACCGGTACGGTTAAGTGGTTCAACGACTCCAAGGGCTTCGGCTTCATCACCCCGACGGACGGCGGCGAAGATCTGTTCGCGCATCACACGGCGATCCAGATGAGCGGCTTCAAGACGCTCAAGGAAGGCCAGAAGGTCGAGTTCGAAGTGCGTCGCGGGCCCAAGGGCCTGCAGGCGGCGAACATCAAGCCGCTCTAAGCGGAAACTACTTCGCTAGAAAAAAGCCCGCGGCAACGCGGGCTTTTTTTGCCTAAAGAAGTCGTCCCCGCGCAGGCGGGGACTCGTTTAGGAGATTCAGATCCCCGAAAATGCTTGAACTGGGTCCCCGCCTTCGCGGGGACGACGGTCCAGCACTATTTCGCGGTCTTCCGGAAATCGAAGTTTCCGGTGAAGTCGAGGTCGTGGTCGAGATGGCTGGGCAGCTTCTCCAACAGGCCCAGTCTCTCGAGCTGCGACAGCCAGTCGTTAACGGCGCTTTCCTCGTGCTCGCGCAGGCGCCGGCGCAGCACATGGGAGTGGGTATCGACCTCGACCATGCTCAGCACGCGTCGCAGCTGCGTCGGCAGTGGTGCGCGGGATTCCCAGGCGCTCTGCCCGGCCTGCGTGCGGCGGTAGATGTAATCGGTGCTCGCCATGGCCGCCAAATATCCGCCAGGAACGACCGTTTGGGTACCTGGCTGAAAAATTTTGACGCGGGGAGCGGTGCCGGCTGACGGAATCGAACCGCCGACCAACGGTTTACAAAACCGCTGCTCTACCAACTGAGCTAAGCCGGCTTCGGGAAACGGATTATCGCCCTACTTGATGCGCCGCAGTGTGGGCTTGCCGCCGCCGGAGGGCTTCTTCGGCGGCTCCGGGCTCGCCGGCGCCGGCAGCGCCGCCGGGGGTTTAGTGTTTGCGGAAACCGACTCGCCTTCGGCTTTGCTCTGCACGGCGGACTTGCCGCCCTCCACATCGAAGGTCATGCCGTGTCCGGTCTCGCGCGCGTAGAGCGCGTAGACGTTGGTGACCGGCACCGAGATCTGCCGCGCGACGCCGCCGAAGCGGGCGGAGAACTCGATCAGCTCGTTCCCCATCTGCAGCTTGTGCACCGCGTTGGGACTGATGTTGAGCGTGATCTCGCCGCCTTTCACATACTCCGGCGGCACCTGGGTGCGCGAGTCGACCTTCACCGCGAGATGCGGCGTATAGCCGTTGTCCACGCACCATTCGAAGAGGGCGCGCAGGACATAGGGCTTGGTCGGTATCTCCTTCATCTCACTTACTTGCGCATCACCTTTTCCGAAGGCGTCAGCGCCTCGATGAACGCCGGGCGCGAGAAGATGCGCTCAGCGTACTTCATGAGCGGCGCCGCCGTCTTCCCCAGCTTGATGCCGTAGTGGTCGAGCCGCCAAAGTAGCGGCGCGATCGCCACATCGAGCATGGTGAAGTCGTCGCCCAGCATGTGCTTGGTCTTGGTGAAGACCGGCGCGAGCTCGATCAGCCGGTCGGTGACGTGCTGGCGCGCGCGCTCGACCTGCTTCTCCTTGCCGGACTCGAGCGCCTCGATCTGCGAGAAGAGCTCGACCTCCATGTTGAAGAGCATCAAGCGTGCGCGCGCGCGCATCACCGGGTCGGCGGGCATCAGCTGCGGATGCGGGAAGCGCTCGTCGATGTACTCGTTGATGATGTTCGACTCGTACAGGATGAGATCGCGCTCGACCAGCACCGGCAGCCGGTTGTACGGGTTCATCACCGCGATGTCTTCCGGCTTGTTGTAGAGATCGACGTCGATCACCTGGAAGTCCATGCCCTTCTCATAGAGCACGAAGCGGCAGCGGTGGCTGAATGGGCACGTGGTGCCCGAATAAAGTTGCATCATGGCTTAGTGGCGGCTCCCGGGACGCGACGCGGCGCGAACGCGCCTACTTCACGTCCTTCCAGTATTCCTTCTTCAGCAAATAGGCAAAGACGAAAAGAATGCCCAGCACGAACAGCACGATGATGCCGATCGGCCGGCGCTCGACGCCGGAAGGCTCACCGACGTAGGCGAGAAAATTGACGAGGTCGCGCACCGTGGCGTCGTACTCCGCGGCGGTCTGCGTGCCCTTGGAGACCTCCGACCACTTGTACTGGACCGGGCCGTGTCCTTCCTTCGGCTCGACCACTTGCAGGGCGCGCTGGCCCTGCAGGGTCCAGAGCGCGTGCGGCATGCCGACATTCGGAAAGACGGCGTTGTTCCAGCCGGTCACGGTCTTCGGGTCGCGGTAGAAGGTGCGCAAGTACGTGTACAGCCAGTCGGCGCCGCGCGAGCGCGCGACCACCGAGAGATCGGGCGGCGCGACACCGAACCAGCTCTTCGCATCCTTCGGGTTGAAGGCGATCTTGACCGGCTCGCCGACCTTCTCGGCGGTGAACATCAGGTTGTCCTTGATCTGCGCTTCGGACAGGCCGAGCTCCTTCAGACTCTCGTAGCGGATGAATTGCAGGCCGTGGCAGCCGAGGCAGTAGTTCATGTAAGTGCGCGCGCCCGACTGCAGGCTGACGAGATCGCGCGGATCGTGCGGCGAGCGATCGAGGCGATAGCCTTCGGCGGCGAAGAGCGCGAGCGGCGCGGCGAGCAGTGCGGCGAGGAGCGCTTTCATCAGTGGGCGTAGATCACCCGCTCGGGCACCGGCTTTACCTTGTCGCGCACCGTGTACCAGGGCATGAGGAAGAAGAAGAGGAAATAGACGATCGAGCAGAGGCGCGCCACCCACGTCGCACGGTCCTTGGTGTCGAGGAAGAAGGCGTCGAAGCCGAATTGCCCCCAGACGGTGGTCGGCTCGGTACCAAGGTAGCCGAGGATCACGAAGACGACGACGAACGCGGCGAGCCATGCCTTGTACAGCGTGCCGCGATAGCGGATCGACTTCACTGGGGAACGGTCGAGCCAGGGCAGGAAGAAGAGGATCAACACAGCGATGCCCATGGCCAGCACGCCTGGAAACTGCGAATGGAAAAGCGGCGGCACGGCGCGCAGGATCGAGTAGTAAGGCGTGAAGTACCAGACCGGCGCGATGTGCGGCGGCGTCTTCAGCGGATCGGCCGGGATGAAGTTGTTGTACTCGAGGAAGTATCCGCCCATCTCCGGCACGAAGAACATGATGAAGCAGAAGATGGCGAGAAAGGCGACGGCGACGACGATGTCCTTCACCGTGTAATAGGGATGAAACGGAATGCCGTCCAGCGGGTGGCCGTTGGCGTCCTTGAACTTCTTGATGTCGACGCCGTCCGGATTGTTCGAGCCGACGTCGTGCAGCGCGAGGATGTGCGCCACCACGAGCCCGAGGAGCACGAGCGGCAGGGCAATGACGTGCAGCGCAAAGAAGCGGTTCAGCGTGGCGTCCGAGACGACGTAATCGCCGCGGATCCACAGCGCAAGGTCGGGGCCGATGAACGGAATCGTGCCGAAGAGGTTGACGATCACCTGGGCGCCCCAATACGACATCTGCCCCCACGGCAGGAGATAGCCGAAGAACGCCTCGCCCATCAGCGTGAGATAGATGAGCACCCCGAAGATCCACACCAGCTCGCGCGGCTGCCGGTGCGAGCCGTAGAGGAGGGCGCGGAACATGTGCAGATAGACGACGATGAAGAAGGCGGAGGCACCGGTCGAGTGGATGTAGCGGATGATCCAGCCGCCCGGCACGTCGCGCATGATGTACTCGACCGAGCCGAAGGCCAGGTTGGCGTCGGGCTTGTAGTTCATCGTCAGGAAGATGCCCGAAAGAATCTGGATGATGAGCACCAGCCCGGCGAGTGCGCCGAAGTCGTACCAGAGGTTGAGGTTCTTCGGCGCGTAGTACTCGGAGGCATGCTTGCGCCACTCCGCGCCGAGCGTGGGAAAGCGCGTATCAATCCACTTCCAGACGCCGATCGCCATCGTTTAAGCCTTGTTCTTTTCGTCTTCGCCGATCACCACCTTGGTTTCCGAAACCACGGTGTAGGGCGGCACGATCAGGTTGACCGGCGCGGGCGAGCCCTTCCATACGCGGCCGGCGAAATCGAACTTCGAGCCATGGCATGGGCAGTAAAAGCCGCCCGGCCAGTCAGCGCCCATCTCGCCTTTCGCCTCGGCCTTCTTCTCCTGGGGCGAGCAGCCGAGGTGTGTGCAGACGCCGACAAGAACGAGGAGCTCCGGATTGGCCGAGCGATACTCGTTTTCGGCGTACTTCGGTTGCTCGGAGGCTTTCGATTTCGGATCAGAGAGGCGCGGCTCGACCGCCTTCAGCGATTCGATCATTTCCTTCGTGCGGCGAAGCACCCACACGGGTTTGCCGCGCCACTCAATCACCGCGAGTTCGCCCGGGGCGATACGCGACACGTCCACTTCGACCGGCGCGCCCGCGGCGCGCGTGCGCTCGGAAGGCCAGAGGCTGATGACGAAGGGCACCGCTGCGCCGACACCGGCGGCGGCGCCGACGGCCGAGGTCGCGACCACGAGGTTGCGCCGCGTCTTATCGACTTTTTCTTGCTCGTTCATGGAGATGGGAGTTTTTGAGGCGAAGCGCAAAAGCGGTTGATTTTAGCGACGCCGTTTGGCGTTGTCCACGATTTGCGCCGTAAGCGCTTAGTTTAGAAGGGGATTTTTGTATACTAGCGGCGCTCCCCGATGCTTCGCCTCTGGCTCATCTTTGCGCAGGCCACGACCGCGGCTGTCGCCGTGCTCTTCGTGCTGAGCACGTTTCGGCCCGAGTGGCTGCCGGCGCGCTCAGCCAATACCACGATGCTCACGCAAAGCGCGCCGCCGACCTTCGCCGGCAGCGTACGCACGGCCTCCTATAGCGACGCGGTGCAGCGCGCCACGCCCTCGGTAGTGAACATCTCGACGTCGAAAGAGGTGCGCGCGCCGCGCCATCCGCTGCTTAACGATCCGGTGTTCCGGCGCTTCTTCGGTGATCAGCTGCCCGACGAGGCGCAACGCGCATCCAGCCTCGGCTCCGGCGTCATCGTCAGCACGAGTGGCTACGTGATCACCAACGCTCACGTGGTCGAGGCCGCCGACGAAATCGAAGTCACGCTCGCCGATGGCAAGAAACTTCTCGCGAAGCTCGTCGGCAACGATCCGGACACCGACCTCGCGGTGCTGCGCGTCGATTCGGAAAATCTGCCCGCGATCACCTTCGGCACCTCGGAGACATTGCGCGTGGGCGACGTGGTGCTCGCGATCGGCAGCCCGTTCGGCTTCAGCCAGAGCGTGACGAGCGGCATCGTCTCGGCGCTCGGGCGCACGGGCCTCGGCATCAACACCTTCGAGAATTTCATCCAGACCGACGCGGCGATCAATCCCGGCAACTCGGGCGGCGCACTGATCGACGCTTCCGGTAATCTCATCGGCATCAACACGGCGATCGTTTCGAACTCACCCACCGGCGGCGCGATGGGCATCGGCTTCGCGATTCCGGTGTCGACGGCGAAGATGGTGCTCGAGCAGATCGTGAAAAGCGGCAGCGTGACGCGCGGCTGGATCGGCGTCGAAGCGCAGGCCATCAGCCCGACGATCGCCGAATCCTTCAAGCTCGGCAGTACCCGTGGCGCGCTGATCGCCGGCGTGCTGCGCGGCGGCCCCGCCGACAAGGCCGGCATCAAGCCCGGCGACGTGCTGGTCGAAGTTCAGGGCCGGCCGGTCGCCGACCCTACCGGCATGCTCAACCTGATCGCAGCGCTGCCACCGGGCGAGCCGGCGAAGCTGCGGCTCAAGCGCCAGGGCCACGACGTCGACGCGACGATCACCGTCGGCCGGCGACCGAAGCCGCAGGCGCGCGTCGAATAAATCCAGCGGGAGAGACCTTGAAGAGGACAGCTGCAGTCAGCGCCCTATTACTCCTCGGCGCGTGCGCGAGCACGCCGGTGTTCGATGCCCAACGTATCGTCCACGTTCGCTACGACGGCAACACGGACGATCTGTTGACGGCCGGGCTCGGCCGCAGCGGCCTCGCTTCGGCGAATCCGCCGCCCGCGGCGGATGCCAAGAACCCGACGCCGACGGAACTGCGACGCCGCGCCATTCATGCGAACTATCGCGCCTTAAACGACATGAGCGCCGGCGGCGGATACGGGACGTTGTACGGACCGAACGTCGATCTCTCCGGCAAAGACACGCTCGGCGAGGGCAAGATCGCCGGCGACGAGTACCTCACCATGATCGACGGCGTGACCTACATGGTGCAGGTACCGGAGCGCTTCAACGCGAAAGAGGCGTGCATCGTCACGGCAACCTCATCGGGCTCTCGTGGCGTCTACGGCGCGATCGGCACCTCGGGCGAATGGGGACTGAAGCGCGGCTGCGCCGTCGCGTACACCGACAAGGGCACCGGCACTGGGCTGCATGATCTTGCTTCGAACACCGTAAATCTCATGCGCGGCGAGCGCGCGCCGGCCGATCGCGCCGGCGCCGATTCGAACTTCACCGCGGCCCTGGCCGGCGACGCTCGCGCTCGCTATTTGCGCGATTACCCTAATCGCGTGGCAATGAAGCACGCGCATTCGCAACGCAATCCCGAGAAGGACTGGGGTCGCAATACATTGACGGCGATCGATTTCGCTTTCCGTATCCTCAACGACTTGAAGGACGCGCGCGCGGGACGCTATACACCCGAGAACACGATTGTCATTGCCTCCAGCGTCTCGAACGGCGCCTATGCCGCATTGCTCGCGGCCGAACAGGATACGCGTGGCCTGATTGACGGCGTGGCGGTCTCCGAGCCGAACGTGTCATTCGCCGGCGTGCGCTCGACGCTCGATGCGCAAACCCTACTCAACATCTATGAACCCTGCGCTTCGCTCGCCGAAGCGAACGCCAAAGCCCCATTGAACAATGTGCCGCAGCCGCTGCGCGAGGGGCGCTGCGCCTCGCTCGCGAAGAAAGGGCTGCTCAAGTCGACATCAGTGGCCGAGCAGGCGGCCGAGAGCCAGCGCCTCATCAACGACTACGGCATCCTCGCCGATTCGAACGCCGTCCTTCCCTCGCACTACAGCATCTCAGTGCCGCAGAGCATATCGGTCACGTACGCGAACAGCTATGGCCGCTTCGGCGTGGAGGAAAACCTGTGCGGTTACAGCTTCGCCGCGAGCGCGCCTTCGGGCGATAACGCCGCGCAGCCGATTCCCGCATCCGGTCTCGAGCTCTCCTTTGCGAGTTCCAATGGCATTCCGCCAACCGCGGGAATCAACCTCGTAAACAATCTATCCCCGGGCG
>Ga0081539_10005169_pt1 | contig 13567 bp, 9 predicted proteins | sample TabmetS4T2R2_FD_71023 | JGI IMG/M metagenome (GOLD analysis project Ga0081539, IMG submission 71023) | Tabebuia heterophylla rhizosphere microbial communities from the University of Puerto Rico - S4T2R2 | ecosystem: Host-associated > Plants > Roots > Rhizosphere ...
GGAGTCCAGAGTGGTGGCGGCTACTCGGGCGGACCTGAACGTCGCCGACGCGGAGGCGGTCCGCGACGCCGTCGCCGGCGTCGACGTCGTCCTCAACGCCGCCGCCTGGACCGACGTCGACGGCGCCGAGACTGCCGAAGACACCGCGACCGCCGTAAACGGGCACGCCGCGCGCATCCTGGCCGAGGCGGCTGGCGTACGGCTGTTACACATCTCCACCGACTATGTCTTCGACGGCGCCGCCACCGTTCCGTACGCGGAGGACGCGGAGCCGGCGCCGATCAACGCATACGGGCGGAGCAAGCTCGTCGGGGAGCGGGCAGTCCTGGCCGCCGGCGGTTATGTGGTACGGACGGCATGGCTCTATGGCGCACATGGCCGCAATTTCGTGCGCACCATGCTGCGGCTGGCCGGGGAACGGGAGACGGTCGATGTGGTGGCCGATCAGGAGGGACCGCCCACCTGGTCGTACGCGCTCGCCGGCCAGGTCGTCGCGTTGGGCGCTGCCGCGGCGGCCGGGCGGGCAGCGCCCGGGGTCTATCACGGTACGGCCGGGGGCCAGACCAGTTGGTACGGCCTGGCCCGTGCAGTGTTCGCGGAGGCAGGACTGGACCCGGGCCGGGTACGCCCCACGACCAGCGACCGATTTAGGCGTCCCGCCCGGCGTCCCACGTACAGCGTGCTAGGCCACGAGCATTGGTCCGGGACCGGCGTCTCACCGCTGCCGTATTGGCGGGACATGCTAACCATGGCGATGCCGATCTGTATCGGCAGTTGACCGGCCAAACGGTTTCAGGCGCCGCCCTGGCATCCGCGATCTTGGACTTGTGGTTGGAACCAAGGCCCATAAATCGGACGTAAGGGCAACCACAACTCCAAGATCGCGGCGGATGGTACGTCTCTTGACAGCCCGTACACGCAGATCTATATTCTCTCCACCCGACTATCAAGTCAGCACTGAATATCCAACACCTCGCCTGTCGACTGTCCGCGACGGCAACGTAACGTTTCGGCAACGACGCCTATCGAGCGGTTGGTGGCAGCGGCACGATCGACGGTTAGGCAGTCGCCCCGCTTTTCGATCATGAGCGGGTTCGCAGCAATCCCGACCTACGAAGCACCTCTCCATGCCGGTTTGCGGCATTCCGCCCCCGGCCCTCGAAAGGAAGAACATGCCCCGAAATAGATCGCTAGCGGGAGTCGCGGCAGCCACCGCGCTCGTGCTGGCCGCGACCGGCTGTGGCGGCGGCGGCGGATCGTCGTCCAGTGGCGGCTCGAGCGGAGGATCGAAGACGTTGACTCTCGGTCTGATCACGCCGGCCACCACGTTCAAGGCCGCCGATATCAACTTCGCCAACGAGTCACCGTACGGCCAGGCCGTGTACGACACGTTGCTGAAGGCGGATCCGGACGGCAAGGTCGTCCCGTCGCTGGCAACCGAGTGGAAGTACAACGCGGACAAGACAGTGTTGGACTTGACGCTGCACAGCGACGTGCAGTTCACCGACGGAACGAAGTTCAACGCGGACGCCGCGGCCCAAAACCTGAAGCGTTTCCAGGCCGGTAGCTCGCCCAACAAGTCGTTCCTGGCCAACATGAAGGACGCCAAGGCGGTCGACGACACCCACCTGCAGATCACCTTGAAGCAGTCCGACCCGGGCCTGCTGAACTACCTGACCCAGAGCGCTGGGATGCAGGAGAGCCCGGGCAACTTCGACAAGCCGGATGAGAAGACCAAGCCGGTCGGCTCCGGTCCGTACGTCATCGACACCGCGAACACCGTGATCGGCAGCTCGTACGCGTTCACCAAGAACCCGAACTACTGGGACAAGGCATCGCAGCACTACGACAAGCTGGTGCTGAAGGTCTTCAACGACCCGACCGCCATGTTGAACGCCGTCAAGGGCAAGCAGCTGTCCGGCGCGAAGCTGATCAATAACGACTTCATCGCCCAGGTCAAGGGCGCCGGGTACAGCCTGGTCGAGTGGGAGCTGGACTGGACCGGCATGCTGCTGCTGGACCGGGGCGGCAAGATCAATCCCGCCATGAAGGACGTCCGGGTGCGCCAGGCGCTCAACTATGCGTTCGACAAGCAGGGCCTGCTCAAAGCGTTCGGCAAGGGCTACGGCACGCCGACCACGCAGATCTTCCCGCCGCGGTCACCGGGCTACGACCAGGCGCTGGACTCGAAGTACGACTACAACCCGACCAAGGCCAAGGAACTGCTGGCGCAGGCGGGATTCGCGAGCGGGCTCACCATCGAGATGCCGAGCACCGCGCGGGTCGGCACCACGCTGTGGAGCCTGATCGGCCAGCAGCTCAAGGATGTCGGCGTCACGGCGAAGTTCACCGACGCCGGCACCAACTTCATCCCGAACATCCTGGCGCCCAAGTACACGGCGACGTGGCTGACGCTTCAGCAGGACCCGACGGACTGGCAGATCATCAACTTCGAGCTGTCGCCGCAGGCCACGTTCAACCCGTTCAAGACCAATGATCCGAAGGTCGCCGAGCTGATCAAGAAGTATCACGACGCGAAGACCGACGCGGAGGCGGCGCCTGCGGTGAAGGAGCTCAACGCGTACATCGTGGACCAGGCCTGGTTCGCACCGTGGTACCGGGTAAAGTCCAACTACGCCACTGATCCGAACACCACGGTCGAGGCGCAGAACGGAAACGCCTACCCCTATCTGTGGAACTTCAAGCCGAAGGGCTGACCGTCTGGGTGGGGCCGGTCACCGGTGGCCGGCCCCACGCTCGGCTCGGATGGCAGCACTACCGCAGGGCGGTGTAGAGCAGGCCGAGTATGGCGGAGCCGGTCGCGATGACGGCGAGGAGCAGGGGCAGGCCACCACCGGGCAGCGGGCCGGACGAGCTGAGCAGGGCGCTCTGCACGCGGCGAGCGCGGCGGCCGGCCAGGATCCAGGTGGTCGCGGACAGCAGCAGCCCGGCGACGCCGACGGCGAGGGACCACAGGCCCAGGACCGGCGGCAGCAGCCGGAATGACACCACCGCGCCGACGGCCACCGTGAGCGTGGTGCGCCGCCAGGCGAGCGCGGTGCGTTCGGGCTGCAAACCCGGATCGAACAGTACGCGGTCGCTCACCGGATCAGGACCCCGAGGACGAGCAGCAACGCTGCGGTCGAGACGCCGATGACCACGGGAAGCGCGACCTTGGATCCCGGGAGTGGTGTGCCTCGGCGCAGGGCCCGTTCGACGGCGCCCCAGGTGAACCAGGCCAGCATGGGCACCACGAGGCCGAGAACAAGCAGAATGATCGCCGCGGTGCGGCGCAGGTCGGGTTGGATCGGCAGGGCGAGGGCCTCCAGCGCGATGCCGGCCGCGATCAGGGCCAGCGCGGTGCGGATCCAGGCCAGAAAGGTGCGTTCGTTGGCCAATGTGAACCGGGGGTCGGGTTCGCTGCCGACGTCGTACACCTGGCGGGGGAAGCGGGCCCCGGTCACCGGCCCACCGTCCGGAAGCCGGCGTTGCCCATGGAGGAGTCGGGAGTGTTGGACGAGCGGGCGGCGTTGCGGTACCGGTTGCAGTAGGAGTCATGGCACAGGTACGAGCCGCCGCGCAGCACCCGCGGCCCGTCGCCGGCGTCGTCCCGCGGATTGACCGGTGGTGGTCGCCGGTCGGCAGCACGCCGGGCGTAGGCCCGGGGGTTGAAGAGGTCCTGGCACCATTCCCACACGTTGCCGACGGTCTGCCACAGCCCGAACCCGTTCGGAGTGTACGAGCGGACCGGCGCTGTGGTCATCCATCCGTCCTTGCGGGTGTTGTGGGCGGGGAAGGTGCCCTGCCAGATGTTGGCCTGCCAGGACCCGTTCGGGGCGAGTAGGTCGTCGCCCCACGGATAGCGGGCGCCGTCGAGGCCGCCGCGGGAGGCGCGCTCCCACTCGGCCTCGGTGGGGAGCTGCCGTCCCGCCCATCGGCCGTAGGCCTGCGCATCGTTCCAGCTGACATGTACGACCGGGTGGTCGTCGCGACCGTCGCGGTCCGACCGCGGGCCTTCGGGGTGGCGCCAGTCCGCGCCCCGCACACCCAGCCACCACGGGGTGATCGGGGAGCGCCCGACGATGTCGTCCTCACCGGCGGCCACGACCAGGTGGAACACGGCGGAGAAGCCGAACGTCTCGGCCTCCGTGGTATAGCCGGTGGCGTCGACGAAACGGGCGAAGTCGGCGTTGGTCACGCTGGTCGCGTCGATGACGAACGCGTCGAGCTGGACCTGATGGACCGGGCGTTCGCCATCGGCGGGGTTGCCGTCGTGCTGCGCGTCGCCCATCGCGAAGGTCCCGGCCGGGATGTCGCACTGGGCGATGGCATGCCGGCCGGTCGCGGCCGGCGCCCGGTGCGGCGGCCGCGGGGCCGCCGAGGCGGCGAACCGCGGTGTGCAGCAGGCTGGGTGGTCCATGGTCATCACCTTGTCGCGTCGATCCCGGGAACGCCAGCGACGGCGGTGCCACCCGATGCCTCAAGGTCCCGGGCGACGGCGCGCAGAGCGGCGGCGGGAAGGTACGCGCTGCTGGCGAGGTCGATCAGGGTGAGCTGTGCGGTAGCGGCGACCAGTTCCGTGCGCACCAGGTCGGGCAGGTGCCGTTCCAGTACCGTGCGCATGCCGACGTCGTTCAGCAACGCCATCAGCGGTGTGGTGAGCAGCCCGGTCGCGGGCAGCTCGGACAGCGACGGCAGCGGCTCGGCGACGGCGGCGGCTCGTTCCGCCTGAGCGCGTACGAGCAGGTGTTCGGGTCCGATGTCGCCGGTGTACGGGATGCCGAGCCGGTCGAACTGGCTGCGCGGGGCGTCACTGTCATGCATCAGCTGCGCGAGCATCCGCAGCATCCGCAGCTCCACGTCGTCGTCCGCAAGCGGACGCTCCTGACCGGGGTCGACGTCCAGGTCGAACAGCAGGGTGCCGTGCTGCCACGAGTTCATTCCCCGTGCGGCGGCGGGCATCCGCATGGTCCGGATGCCCTTGGTGAACGGGAACGGGTCGGCCGGTTCCCACCCCGTCAGCTCGTCGACGCCGAACCGGCTGCGCATGTGCGTGGGCATCAGCGTGTACTCCTCCAACGGCGCATTGGCGGAGTCCGCGGCGGATCGCATGTACACGTACCGCCCGTCGGTCAGGTTGACGTGCCCGCCGTGGATGCCGAACAGGGCCCCGTCGCGGATCCGGCGGTCGTCCTCCAGGACGGCGGCCAGTTCCCGGCCCTGCATGTCCTGGGTGGGCTCCAGCCCGAAGTAGCGCAGGATGGTGGGCGCGATGTCGATGGTCTGGGCCAGCGCGCCGCGCCGGGTGTCCCGGCCGCCGCTGCGCGGATCCCACAGGAACATCGGCAGGTGGACCAGCTCGTTGAACCACGGCATCATCGCCTTCGCCCACCAGCCGTGCTCGCCGAGCAGGAAACCGTGGTCGGTGTTGACCAGCAGCATGGTGTCTTTCCACATGTCGTGCTCGTCCATGAAATCGAGCACCCGGCCCAGCGAGTGGTCGCACATCGACACCAGCGCCGCGTACTCGTAGCGGGCATGCGCGACCTGGTCGGCCGGTTCGGTGACCTTCTGATAGCCCGGCCAGTCGAAGTCCGGGCCGTCATAGTCGTGCTCGTACCGCTTCTTGTACTGGTCGTGGCTGAAGAACGGCTCGTGCGGGTCGAACATCTCGATCTGCAGCAGCCACCGGTCGGAGCCGACGTTGGTCTCCAGAAAGTGCATGCCGGCGTCCATCGTCCGGGTCTGCGAGTGCTCCTCCTCGGTCGCCATGTACCTCCGGTTGACCGCGTCCTGCCGCATCATCTTGGCGTGCAGGGCACGGCCGGAGTGACTGCCGGCGGCCGATGGCACCGCCGGATCGGCCGGCGCCTCCACCAGCCCCTTCCACGGGTCGCCCTCCTGACCTCGGAAGAACTCCCAGGTCGAGTACCGGGTGTGATAGGTGGCGCCGCCGTCCTCCCAGTAATGCGGGTGATCCGACGCCAGATGTGTATGGATGCCGGCCTCGCGCAGCATCTGCGGCATCGAATCGTCGAACGGCTCCAGCGGACCCCAGCTGCGGTGCAGGAAGTTGTACCGGCCGGTGTGCATCTCCCGTCGCGCCGGCATGCACGGCATCGACCCGGCATAGAAGTTCTCGAAGGTGACCGCCTTGGCCGCCAGCCGGGCGAAGTTCGGCGCGTCGACGAACGTGTCGGCGTACGGCGACAGCATGTGGCGGTTCAAGCTGTCGAACATCACGATGATCGCCCTCATCAGATCTCCTCAGCTCGAGGGGCCGGTATCTGCCGCTGGTTCGTATCACTGACTCGTGTCACTTGCTCGTGTGAGCACTATAGGCTAGAGATGGCAGAGGAACAAGCGACGAACGGGGGGAGGGTCGATGAGCATTCCCGGCAACGGCCGAAAGATCACCAGCTCTGACGTCGCGCGGGAAGCCGGCGTCTCGCGCACCACCGTCAGCTATGTCCTGAACGACACGCCGCACCAGAAGATCCCTGAGACCACCCGGCAACGGATCCTCGAAACCGCGACCCGGCTTGGATACGCCCCGTCGGCGGCCGCCCGGGCGTTGCGCAACGGCCGATCCGACGTCGTGCTGTGCCTGCTCCCCGACTGGCCGATCAGCCCGGCCCTGGGCAGCCTGCTCGAGCACCTCACGGCGGCCCTGGCCGCCGAGGGCCTCACCCTGCTGGCCCATCCCCGGGCCCGCAACGCCCGACCCACCGCCGAATTGTGGAAGGCCATCACTCCGGCCGCGGTCATCGCCTTCGAGGACTTCCCGGCGTCCGAAGCGGCCGCCATGCGGGCCGCGGGCATCGAACTCGCCGTCGCGCTCCTCGGCCGCGCGGGCCGCGGCCGCCGCGAGTTCGGGGTCCCCCAGGGGCGCAGCGGCCGGCTCCAGGCCGAACACCTCGCCGCCACTGGCCACCGCCATCTCGGCTACGCCTTCCCCGACAACGAGCGCGTCCACGACCTCGCCCGGGCCCGCCTCGACGGGGTCCGTCAAGCCTGCGCTGACCTCGGCCTGAACGAACCGGTCGTACACACCGTTCCGCTCACCGCCGACGCGGGCGCCGAAGCGGTACAGGTCTGGCACGCCGCCAACCCGCGAGTCACCGGCGTCTGCGCGTTCAACGACAACACCGCCTTGGCAGTGCTCGCCGGCCTGCGCCAACTCGGCCTGACCGCGCCCAGCGACCTCGCTGTCATCGGCGTCGACGACACACCCGCCGCCCAACTGGCCGCACCACCCCTGACCACCGTCACCATGGACCAGCAGGCCATGGCCGAACACCTGGCCCGCAGCATCGTCGCCGCCCTCGCCGGCAAGTCGGCGCCCCGCCGACCCGGATCCGACATCGTCCATCTGGTCCGTCGGGCGTCAGCGTGATCCCCAACTCCGCAAGGTCGCCAGACCGACCCAACGTCCTGGTGTTCGTGCCCGACCAGCCGCGCGCCGACTGCGCCGGCACCGCCTAGTCTCTCCGCCCCGGATACGAAAGGCCGAATCCGTGCGGGAACAAGGGGTCGGCAGTATCCGAGGGCAGATCCGGCCGGGACGCCCGGACGGCGTCCATCGAGCGGGGCAGCTCGAACGGTAGACGTCCCTCCGGAGCTGCGGTGCCGAAGAGGACGTCGAGGAGCGCCGCTTCACTGCAACCGTAGTTGGCGACGATGGCGGTGGCGTCCTCGGCGAGCGTGCCCAGGACGGCGGGCCGGTCGAGGTAGATGTCGAGAACGACCGGAACGGTGCCGGCGAGTTCGTTGAGCCTGCCCAGCGTCGCGCTGTCGAACTCAAGGCTGCCGGCGTGGAACCTGGCCTCGAGAAAGTACCTGTTCCGCGGCTCGTACGGCGCGCGGAGCCGGACGATGGCGACGTCGGCGTCGGCGGGGCTCGACACCGGGGTTCCGTGCCCGGCGAGAGACTCGGAGTCCATGTCGGGGGCGTACACGCGGGTACCGGGCCGCAACGGGAGGACCGGCGTCCCGTCGAGGTGGTCGTTCTTGAGCAGGGTGAGCGAACGGCGCTGTGCGGCCTCGCCGGCGGCCACGAAGTCGGCGCGTCCGGCCGTGCGCTCGGCCGCGTCCTCGTCGACGTAGGGATCGTCGAACAGCCCGAGGTCGAACTTGAGCCGGAGCAGCCGCCGTGCGGACACGTCGATGCGCTCCTCCGGCAGCCGCCCGGAACGGACGAGATCAACGATGAGTTCCGGGCAGATCTCACCGCCGAGTTGGTCACAGCCCGCGTCGATGACGCGGGCCACGCGATCCAGCGGCGACAGATGTTCCACGCCCCAGGCGCGGGCCGGGAACGGCAGCCCGGCCAGCTGCTGGTCGTTGATCAGGCCCCAGTCGGTGCAAACGATCCCGTCGTAGCCGAGCTGCTCGCGCAGCAGCGTGGTGATGATCGTCCGGTTGAACCCGAACCCGACCTCCTCCACCCGGGTGCCGTCGGACAACGTCAAGCCGACCGGCATGCCGTAGTAGGGCATCAGCGCGGCAGTGCCGGCCATGATCGCCGCGTGGAACGGACGCAGGTGATAATCGAATTGACCGCCCGGATACACCTGTTCCCGCCCGTATGGGAAATGCGGGTCCTCCCCGTCCAGCTGCGGCCCGCCGCCCGGGAAGTGCTTGGTCATGCACGCAACGCTGGCCGAGCCGAGCCGGTCGCCCTGGAATCCGCGCAGATAGGCGGAAACCAAACGCCCCGCCGTCTCGGCCGACTGGCCGAACCCGCCGTTCTGCCGGGCCCACCGCGGCTCGGTTGCGAGATCGATCTGTGGGTGCAGCGCTCCCCGAAGCCCAACCGCGAGGTATTCCTGGCGAGCGATGTCGCCGAACTGCCACATCAGGTCCGGGTCGTCGATGGCACCGAGGCCCAGCGGCTCCGGCCACGTGGAGAACGCGCCGGCGGCCAGCGTCGCACCGATGTTCTCGGAGAACGAATGGCGGGGGTCGGTCCACAGGGTCACCGGAATGCCGAGCCGGGTCTCCGCGGCCATCTGCTGCAGGGCGTTGTTCCAGCGCGCGGCGTCGCGTGGCGCGGGCAGCCGCAGTGCGTTGAAATGGTTCATGCGCTTGTTGGCGATGAGGTCACTCGTAGCGTTCGGGAACAGGCCGCCGCCCTCGACGATCCCGCCGTCGGCCGCCGTCTCCAGTTGGAAGATCATCATGAGCCCGGCCTTCTCCTCCAGCGTCATCCGCCCGAGAAGGTCCTCGACGCGCGCCTCGGTGGCCAGGGTCGGATTCTCGTAGGGCTCCATGGTGCCGTTGCCGTTGAGGTCCCGGAACGGGATTCCCTCCGGTGACGTTATGCGGTTGTCGCGCGCCGACATCGCTTCTCCTCTCGCAAGTCCGCCGATCGGCTCGTCCGTGCCGGTCGAGCAAGTCACGGAAGCCGACAACCTCACCAGGAGAACCCTTGAACACCGATGACGCACGCCGACCCAATATCGTCATGATTCTCACCGACGACCATGCCGCGCACTCGATCAGCGCCTACGGCTCGGTTGTCAACCGGACCCCGCGGATCGACGAGATCGCGCAGCTGGGCCTGCGGTTCGACAACTGCTTCGTGACCAACTCGCTGTGCTCCCCGAGCCGGGCGTCGATTCTCACCGGCACGCACAGCCACATCAACGGGGTCACCACCCTATGGACGCCGATCGACGCCAGCCAGCCCACGTTCATCTCCCAGCTGCGGGCCGCCGGTTACAAGACCGGTATGGTCGGCAAGTGGCACATGGGCGACGGCGATGGCCACGACCCGCAGAACTTCGACTACTGGGATGTCGTGCTCAATCAGGGCGAGTACTGGAACCCCCGGTTCCTGTCCGCCGACGGGCTGCGCACCGTCGAGGGATACGCCACCGACATCATCACCGACCTGTCCACGAGGTGGGTCGACTCGCTGGACGGCGACGACCCATGGTGCGTGCTCATCTATCACAAGGCCCCGCACCGCTCCTGGGAGCCGAAGGACGAGCACAAGGCGATGTACGCCGATCCGGTCCCGTTGCCCAGGACGTTCTGGGACGACTACGCCACCCGGTCCAGCTCGGCGCGCCGGGTGGCCATGCGGATCGCTGAGCAGCTCAGCCGCGTCGATCTGAAGGAGGACCCGCCGGAGGGGTTGAGCTACGACGAGCTGGCGATCTGGAAGTACCAGCGGTTCATGCAGGACTACCTGGCCTGTGTGGAGTCGGTGGACGAGAACGTCGGCCGGGTCATCGACTGGTTGCGCGAGCGTGGTGACTTCGACGACACGCTGCTGATGTACGCCTCGGACCAGGGATTCTTCCTGGGCGATCACGGCTGGTTCGACAAGCGGCTGATGTACGAGGAGTCGCTGCGCATGCCGCTGCTGCTGAGCTATCCGCGGCGGCTGCCGGCCGGCCGGGTGTTCACCGACATCGTCACCAACGTCGACTGGGCACAGACGATCCTGGACGCGGCCGGCGTCGAACACCACCCGCGCATGCAGGGCCGCAGCTTCTGGCCCGACCTGCTGGAGGACCCGGTCACGCCGCCGGCGGAGGGCATGTACTACCGCTACTGGGAGCACGACGACCTCTTCCACAAGGCGCCCGCGCACTACGGCTACCGCACCCAGCGGTACAAGCTCATCTACTTCTACAACGACGGCATGGGCCTTCGTGGCAGTGGCTACTACACCTATCCGCCGGAGTGGGAGCTGTACGACCTGGAGGACGACCCCGAGGAGCTGAACAACGTCTACGACGACCCCGCCTACGCCCAGATCCGCGAGGAACTGAAATCGGCCATGTGGCGAGAGCAGGCCCGGTTGGGGGACGCTCCGCATCCATCACAGCCGCGGCCGGCCGGAGTCGACGATGTTGCGCCCGCGGCGGGCACACTGCCGGCCACGGGGATCTGGGAACCGGTGGGGCTGGTCGGGATGATGCCGGAATGAGCGGTGCCGGTTAGGCCGCCCGTCCATCGACAGCTCTTCAAACTGGCGCTTGTCAAGTCCCTGCCGTCGCCCTATAGTAACTGGCACGAGCAAGTGACACGATTAAGTGATACCGCACCATGTCATCCGCTCCACCGCTCCTACCGGGGCCATCCAGGCCGGCGTCGGGGCTGGCAGAAACATGGCCGAGCCGTCTCCCGCATGTGTACATAACGTGTTTGCAACAACACCTATTGGGCACCCGGTGACGGCGGGACCATCGACGTTCCGGCGATCAATGCGCCCAGCTGCAGCCATGACACCCTTCGATCCGTCTAAATCTCGGCACGTAACCGATCAATCGAAGCCATTGACGATTTACCTCGAATCCGTCGTATTGGCTTGAAAGGGAAATTATGCTTCGAAACAGATACCTTGCTGGGACTGCGGCGGCCGCCGCGCTGGCGCTGGCGGTGGCCGGGTGCGGTGGCGGTGGGTCGTCGTCGAGCGGGGGCGGCTCGGGTGGGGCGTCGAAGACTCTGACCCTCGGGCTGATCGCGCCGGCGACGACATTCAAGGCAGCCGACATCTACTTCGCCAACGAGTCGCCCTACGGCCAGGCGGTTTACGACACGCTTTTGAAGGCGGACCCGGACGGTACGGTCGTCCCGTCGCTGGCGACCGAGTGGAAGTACAACGCGGACAAGACCGTCCTCGACCTGACGCTGCACAGTGACGTCCAATTCACCGACGGGTCGAAGTTCAACGCCGACGCGGCGGCGCAGAATCTGACCCGGTTCCAGAAGGGCACCTCGCCGAACAAGAACCTGCTGGCCAGCGTGAAGGACGTGAAGGCGGTCGACGCCACGCACCTGCAGATCACCCTCAAGGATCCCGATCCCGGCCTGTTGGTCGCCCTGACCCGCAACCCCGGCATGGTGGAGAGCCCGGCCAACTTCGACAAACCGGATGAGAAGACCAAGCCGGTCGGATCCGGCCCGTACATTCTCGACAGCGCCGGCACGGTGGTGGGCAGTTCGTACTCGTTCACCAAGAACCCGAATTATTGGGACAAGGCGTCGCAGCACTACGACAAGCTCGTGTTGAAGGTCTTCAACGACCCGACCTCGATGTTGAACGCCGTCAAGGGCAAGCAGCTCAACGGCGCCAAGCTGATCACCAACGACTTCATCGACCAGGTGAAGGCCACGGGTTACAACCTGGTGCAATTCGAGCTGGACTGGTCCGGCCTGCTGCTGCTCGACCGGGGCGGCAAGATCAATCCCGAGTTGAAGGACGTCCGGGTGCGCCAGGCGCTCAACTACGCGTTCGACAAGCAGGCATTGCTGAAGGCGATCCAGAAGGGCTATGGCACGCCCACGACGCAGGTCTTCCCAGCGAAGTCGGGGGCGTACGACCCGGCGCTCGACTCGAAGTACAACTACGATCCGGCCAAGGCCAAGGCCCTCCTCGCCGAGGCGGGGTACGCCAACGGCTTCACCCTGCCGATGCCGAGCACTGCCCGAATCGGAACCACGATATGGAGCCTGATCACGCAGCAGCTCAAGGACGTGGGTATCACCGCGAAGTTCACCGACTCGGGAACCAACTTCATCCCGGACATCTTGGCGCCCAAGTACGCCGCGACCTGGTTCCAGCTCCAGCAGGACACGGACTGGCAGGTGATCACGTTCGAGCTCACACCGGATGCGACGTGGAACCCGTTCAAGACCTCCGATCCGAAGGTGGTCCAGCTGGCCAACCGCGTGCGGGACGCGAAGACTGAAGCCGAAGGGTCAGCAGCGGCGAAGGAACTCAACGCGTACGTCGTGGAACAGGCCTGGTTCGTTCCGTGGTACCGGATCAAGTCGCACTACGCGACCGACCAGAACACCACGGTCGTGGCGCAGACCGGAAATGCCTACCCGTACCTGTGGAATTTCAAGCCGAAGGGCTGAGCGGATCGCGTGGGGTCGGCCGGCTGGCCGGCCCCATGCTCTCGAAGGAGTCGTCCGATGGTGATGTTCGTTCTGCGGCGGCTGATCGCCGGTGTCGTGCTGTTGTTTGTGATTTCGACGGTCGCTTTCCTGTTGTTGTATGTGGGTAGTGGCGACATTGCCCGCAACATTCTTGGGCAGGAAGCCACCCAGGATGCGGTGGCGGCGAAGACGGAGCAGCTGGGCCTGAACCGGCCCCTGCTGACCCAGTATTTCGACTGGCTGAGCCACGCCGTCCGGGGTGACCTGGGCGCGTCGTGGTTCACCGGCCAGCAGGTCACCGAGGGCATCACCTCCCGGCTGACGGTGACGCTGTCGCTGGTGATCGGGGCGACGGTGCTGACCGCGGTGATCGCGACGGTGTTGGGGGTGTGGGCGGCGATCCGGCACGGCTGGGTGGACCGGCTGGTGCAGGTGGTGACGATCCTCGGGTTCGCCATCCCCGGGTTCCTGATCGCGGTCGGGCTGGTGTTGTTGTTCGCGATCAAGCTGCAGCTGTTCGACCCGACCGGGTACATCAAGTTCACCGATGATCCGGGCGGGTGGCTGAAGACGGTGACGCTGCCGATCGCCGCGCTGGCGATCCACAGCATCGCGAGTGTGGCCAACCAGGTCCGGGGGTCGGTCACCGACGCGTTGCGGCAGGACT
>Ga0081539_10005170_pt1 | contig 13564 bp, 12 predicted proteins | sample TabmetS4T2R2_FD_71023 | JGI IMG/M metagenome (GOLD analysis project Ga0081539, IMG submission 71023) | Tabebuia heterophylla rhizosphere microbial communities from the University of Puerto Rico - S4T2R2 | ecosystem: Host-associated > Plants > Roots > Rhizosphere ...
GGCGATCGTCGCGGCGACGAAGAAGGCTGGCATGGACGAGCGGGCGGCGGTGGTGGCGGTCGCTACCGCGTTGCAGGAGTCGAAGTTGGAGAACCTGGGTCATCTGGGTGATCTGAACGACCATGATTCGTTGGGGTTGTTCCAGCAGCGTCCGTCGGTGGGTTGGGGTACGCCGGAGCAGGTGACCGACCCGGGTTATGCGACGGCCGCGTTCCTGTCCGGGTTGAAGGGTGTGGACGGGTGGCGGGAGATGCCGCTGACCGATGCCGCGCAGGCGGTGCAGGTGTCGGCGTTCCCGTTCGCGTACGCGCAGTGGGAGTCGATGGCCGCCAAGACCGTGGCCACCTACTGGAGCTGACGGGAGCGTGAAGGGTGGCCGGCCGGTGTTCATCGGCCGGCCACCCTCGTCGTGCAGCATGCGGGGCGATGGTGGACGCGTACTGCGAGCGGACCGGGCCCGGCCTCTTCGGCGAGCCGTTCAACGCGGTGAGCAACCTGGCCTTCCTCGTCGCCTCCGGGGTGCTGCTGTGGCTGCTGGCCGGTCAGCGGCGCCGGCCGCCGGTGAGTGAGTGGCTGCTGCCCGTGCTGCTCGGCATGGTGGGGCTGTGCAGCCTGGCCTTCCACACCGTCGCCGACCGGGTGACCGGGGCGCTCGACACGCTGTCCATCGTGGCGTTCGTGCTCACCGCCGCCGTGCTGCTCACGCACCGGATGTGGGGCGTGCCGTGGCGGTGGGCGTGGCTGGCGGCGCCGGCCTTCCTGGCGTTCGCGATCGGGCTCAACGTGGCGCTCGCCGTCGTCGGCGGCGAGCGGGCGACGGTCGGCGGCTACCTGCCGGCGCTGGCCGGCCTGCTGATATTCGGCCTGGCCCTGCGAAACAGGCTGCTCCTCGCCGCCGCCGCCACGTTCGCCGTCTCGCTCACGTTGCGCACAGTGGACGGTCCACTGTGCTCGGAGATCCCGGTCGGCACGCACTTCCTCTGGCACTGTCTCAACGCGACAGTGCTCTTCACCGTCAGCTACGCCATCCTGCTCGGCAGCGGCAGCCCGGCCTCCAGCAGCGCCAGCGCCTCGTCGATCCGGTCGTAGTCGGCGAGCTCGTGCGGGCCGGCGAGCGCGTGCGGCATGGCCGCCAGCGACACCCCGATCACCGCGCCGGCCATGGCGCGCACCGCGAGGTCGTTGGCGGGCAGCCCGGCCCGTTCGGCTATGGCGCGGGTGAGCAGGTCGATCGCGTCCACGTACTGCTGCAGCAGCCTGGTCCGCAGCTCGGGCACCATGCGGACCAGCTCCTGGCGGCCCCGCTCGGCCTCCCACTCCTCGGCCGAGACGCGCTCGACGACCTCGCGGATCGCCGCGCGGACGGCGGCCACCGGGCCCATCTCGGCCGGCTGGGCCAGCATCGCCTCGACGAACATCGGGTCGTAGCCGTCGAGCAGCACCACGTCTTCCTTGGTGGGGAAGTAGCGGAAGAACGTGCTCGGCGAGATCTCGGCCGCCTCGGCGATCTGGTCGACGGTCGTCGCCGCGTACCCCTGCTCGTGAAACAGCCGCAGCGCGTGCCGCTGGATGGCGGCACGCGTCTTGGCCTTCTTGCGTTCGCGCAGGCCCGGGGTGGTCGTCATACCGTCGATTCTGCCGGGAGCGGGGCCGGTTCGCCGTCGCGGGGCGCGTCCGGCGCCGGCGTGGGGCGGGCCGGTAGGAAGACCACCGCCAGCACCGCGCCGATCGCCGCGAGGGCCGCGGAGAGGGCGAGCGTGGCGTCCATTCCGTGTACGAACGCGGCGCGCACCGCGTCCAGCAGCGTGTCCGAGCCGGTCCGGCTCGCCACCTCCACGCCGCCGGCCGCGCTCTTGCGCACCGCGTCGCCGGTGCCGGCGGGCAGGTCGTCGCGGTAGGCGGCGTTGAGCACCGTGCCCAGCACCGCGACCCCGATCGCGCTGCCGACCTGCCGCATCGCCTGGATGAGGCCGGAGCCGACACCGCTGCGACCGGCTTCCAGGGCGCCGAGCGCGGCGTTCATCGCGGGCGGCATCGCGAAGCCCAGGCCCAGGCCGGCCGCGGACACCCACACGGCGACGGCGCCGTAGCCGGTGTCCGCGCCGGTGGTGGCGCCGGCGGCGAGTGCCGCGGCCATCACCGCGAGCCCGGCCGCGACGACCACCTTGGCGCCGACCCGTTCGGCGAGCCGGCCGGCCACCCGGGCGCCGACCATGAGGCCGCCGATGACCGGCAACAGCCGCAGGCCGGTGCCGAACGCGTCCGTGCCGTACACCGTTCCGAAGAACTGGGGGAGCGTGAAGAGCAGCCCGAACATCGTGAACGTCGCCACCGTCGCCAGCAGCGCCCCCCAGGTGAAGCCGCGCGAGCGGAACAGGTCGAGGTCGACCAGCGGCTGGCGGGCACGGCGCTGCCAGAGCGCGAACGCCGCCAGCACCACCGCGCCGGCGACCATCATGAGCAGCGAGCGGGCGTCATCCCAGCCGCGCTCGCCGGCCTCGATCACGCCGTACGTGAGCGTGACCAGCCCGACCGTGGACAGCAGCACGCCGGCCAGGTCGAAGCGGCGGCGCTCGTCACCGCGCGACTCGGGCACCAGCGCGCCGACCGCGAGCAGCGCGACCGCGACGAGCGGCAGGTTGACGAGGAAGACCGAGCCCCACCAGAAGTTGTCCAGCAGCCAGCCGCCGACCAGCGGGCCGAGCGGGATGCCGAGCGCGTTCGCGGTGACCCACACCGTCAGCGCGCGGGGGCGTTCCTCAGGGGTGAAGAGGATGGTCAGCACGGCCGCGGTGAGCGGCATGATCACCGCCGCGCCCAGGCCCAGGAACGCCCGCGCGGCGATCAGCTGGCCGGTCGAGGCGGCGTACGCGCACGCGGCCGAGGCAGCGCCGAAGAGCACGAGCGCGCCGAGCAGCATCCGCTTGCGCCCGAAACGGTCGCCGAGCATGCCCGCCGGCAGCAGGGCGGCGGCCATGACCAGCAGGTACGCGTTGGTGAACCACTGCAGGTCGCCCGTCGACGCGTCGAGGTCGCGGGCCAGGGTCGGCAGCGCCACGCTGAGCACGGTGGCGTCGAGGCCGATCGCGAGCGTGGCGAGGGCGAGCGCGGCCAGCGCCCACCAGCGAGACTTGATAGCAGCCATGAAATGAGAGTAACTCCCAAAATCTAGCAGCTGTCAAAAGGTGGCGACAGTCACTCCCGTGGTGATCAGGTCGAGCGCGGCCTCCGTCGCATCGTCGGCCGGCAGATACACGACGAGCTGCTGAAAGTCGCCGGCCGGCAGGTCGAGCGTCTCGTACGCCAGGCGCAGCTCACCCACGTCCGGGTGGACCAGCCGGTCGACGCCGGTGCTCCGGGGCAGCCCCGGCGGGAGGGACAGCCGCTTGATGAACGGCGCGCCCGCGGCAACGCTCAGCCAGTCGACGAGCTCGCGCGTGTGCGCGTCGACCCCGCCGCGCGACTCCAGCCGCAACGCCGCCGCGGCCTCGTCGGCCCGGCGCTCCCAGTCGGGGTACGCGGTGCGGGCCCGCGGGTCGGTGAAGAGGAACCGGTGCAGGCTGGGCGGGTCGCCGTCGAGCAGCCCGACCGGGCCGGCCAGCCGGCGGTACCCCTCGGTGTGGGCGATGAGGTCGCCGAGCCGGTTGACGACGTACGCGGGGGCCGGCTCCATCCGGTCGAGCAGCGCCCGGACCGTGGGCCGCACCGCGCTCGCCGGCGTCGTCCGGCCGAAGCAGATCGGCCCGCCCTCCGGCTTGGCCAGCAGGTGCAGCTGGAGGCGCTGGTCGGCGTCGAGGCGGAGCGCGTCAGCGAGCGCGCCGAGCACCTGCGCCGACGGGTGGCGGTCGCGCCCCTGCTCGAGCCGCGTGAGGTACTCGATGCTCACCCCGGCCAGCGTGGCGAGCTCGGCCCGGCGCAGGCCCGGCGTACGGCGGCGGGGTCCTTCCGGAAGCCCGACAGCCGCGGGGGTGACGGCCTCGCGGCGGCCGCGGAGGTATTCGCCCAGCTCACTCATCTGTCGAGCCTATCGACGGCGGCTCGGCGAAGGGTGGCCCCCGCGGGGCCACCATCACGCCGGTCTCCCTACCGCGGCCGGCGGCGGCGAGGTTGGGGGAGACAGAAAGGGGAACGGCATGGAACTGGGACTCGACGGCCGCACCGTCATCGTGACCGGCGCGACCGGGGGCATCGGGCGGTACGTCGCGCGCGGCTTCGCCGCCGAGGGCGCACGCGTCGTACTGACCTACCACTCAGCGAAGGAGGCGGCCGAGCGGCTGGCGGGTGAGATCGGCGGGGACGCCGTCCGCTACGCGCTGGACGAGCCGGACTCGGCCGCCGACCTGGTCCGCGAGGTGCTGGACCGCGCCGGCCGGATCGACGTGCTGGTCAACAACGCCGTCCAGTGGGGCGCCGACGCGCTCGCCGAGGGCCCGTTCGAAGGGTTGCCGGAAGAGAGCTGGCTGGCCATGGTGCGGACGAACCTGGAGGGCGCCATCCGGCTCAGCCGCGCGGTGGCACCGGCGATGCGGGAGCGCCGGTTCGGCCGGTTCGTGCACATCTCCTCCACGATCGCGACCGACGGCATGGCCGGCGGCGAGTACTACGGCGCGGCAAAGGCGGCCCTGCACGGGTTCAGCCGCTCGGCCGCCTTCAACCTGGGCAGGGACGGCGACATCCTGTCCAATGTGGCCATGCTCGGCCTGACGCGTACCGAGACGAATACCCACATCGTGGACGCGGTAGGCCCGTCCTTCGTGGCGCTGAGCCCGCTCGGACGCCTGCTGGACGCGGCCGAGGTCGCCAACGCGGTGGTGTATCTGGGTTCGGCCGCGAACACCGGGGTAAACGGGCAGGTGGTGGCCGTCACTGGCGGTTCGTGACGGGTGTTGTCGGGCCCGGCCGTTAGGCTGGCCCGCGACGTAACCGCACGATCCGGGAGCAGCACGGTGACCGAGACCCTCTATGGCGCGGACGACCTCACGCACCTCGAGGGGCTCGACGCCGTCCGCAAGCGCCCCGGCATGTACATCGGCTCGACCGACAGCCGCGGGGTCAACCACCTGGTCAACGAGATCCTCGACAACTCCACCGACGAGGGCGTGGCCGGCCACGCCACCAAGGTGGAGGTGACGCTGCACGACGACGGGTCGGTGCAGGTCGACGACGACGGGCGGGGCATCCCGACCGACGTCCACGCCCGCTCCGGCCTGTCCGGCGTCGAGCTCGTGCTCACCCGCCTGCACGCGGGCGGCAAGTTCGGCGGCTCCGGCTACAAGACCTCCGGCGGCCTGCACGGCGTCGGCGCCTCCGCCGTCAACGCGCTGGCCCGCCGCTTCGACGTCACCGTCCGCCGCGACGGCAAGGTCCACGAGATGTCGTTCCGCTACGGCGAGCCCGGCGTCTTCGACGGCGACGGCCCGGACGCGCCGTTCACGCCGGAGAGCGGGCTGCGGGTCACCGGCCGGCTCCGCGCCGGCAAGCCCACCGGCACGTCGATCCGCTACTGGCACGACCAGCGCTACTTCGAGACCGGCGCGGCGCTCGACGTCGAGGCGGTGCGCGCCAAGGTGCGCCACACCGCGTTCCTCGTGCCCACCGTCACCTACGTGCTCAAGACCGGCGAGGGCAAGGACACATACCACTTTCCCAACGGGCTCTCCGACATGGTGGAGTTCCTCGCGCCGGCCGGCGACCGGCCCGTCTGCGGCACCGTCCTGATCAACGGCTCAGGCACCTACCGGGAAAACGCCGCCGACGAAAACGGCGTGATGCAGTCCAACGTGGAGCGAAAGGCCGAGGTCGAGGTCGCGCTCCGCTGGGGCACCGGCTACGAGCGCACCGTCGAGTGCTTCACCAACACGATCCGCAACGTGCACGGCGGCACCCACCGCAAGGGCTTCGAGCGGGCCGCGACCCGCGCGCTCGTCGAGGCCGTGCGCAATACCCGCGGCCTCCTCAAACCGAAAGAGGAGCCGCCGGTACTCGACGACGTGCTCGAAGGCATGACCGCGGTCGTGCACGTGCGGATCCCGGAGCCGCAGTTCACCTCGCAGACCAAAGACGAGCTCTCCACCGCCGGCATCACCCGCGTCATCCAGGGCGTCGTCGAGCAGCAGCTGAAGGCGTGGGTCGACGCGCGCAAGACCAAGGCCGAGGCGCGCACCGTCCTGCAGAAGATCGTCGACGCCGCGCGCGTGCGCCTGACCCAAAAGCAGCAGAAGGACGCCGCCCGCCGCAAGACCGCCCTCGAAGGCGCGTCGATGCCCGCCAAGCTCGTCGACTGCCGCTCCACCGGCGTCGGGCGCAGCGAGCTGTTCATCGTCGAGGGCGACAGCGCGCTCGGCACCGCCCGGCTGGCCCGCTCGGCGGAGTACCAGGCGCTGCTCCCGATCCGCGGCAAGATCCTCAACGTGCAGAAGGCCAACCTGCAGCAGGTCCTCGACAACGCGGAGTGCTCCGCGATCGTGCAGGTGCTCGGCGCCGGCTCGGGGCGCACGTTCGACCTCGGCTCGCTGCGCTACGGCCGCATCCTCATCATGGCCGACGCCGACGTCGACGGCTCACACATCCGCACGCTGCTCATCACGCTCTTCGCCCGCTACATGCGCCCGGCCATCGAGGCCGGCCGCCTCTTCGCCGCGATGCCACCCCTGCACAAGGTGACGACCAAGGGCCGCGACGCAAAGACCGTCTACACCTACACGCAGGCCGAGATGGAGAGCACGGTCGCCAAGCTGGAGAAGGCCGGCAAGCAGGTGGTCACGCCGGTGCCCCGGTTCAAGGGCCTCGGCGAGATGGACGCCGACGAGCTGTGGGACACCACGATGAACCCGGCCACCCGCTCCGTCCGCCGCATCACGATGCAAGACGTCGACGCGGCCGAACGGGTGCTCGACCTGCTCATGGGCGACGCGGTGCCACCGCGCCGCGCGTGGCTGATCGACCAGGCGGCGCGCGTCGACCGCGACGCCATCGACGCGTAGAGGGAGACGCAAGCACATGGCACGCCGCAAGGACAAAGGGTCCACTGTGGACCTGTCCGCCTTCGACCAGGCCGGGGCGAACGTCCTGGACAACCCGCTAGTCCAAGAGGTCGAAGACTCCTACCTGGAGTACGCGGTCTCGGTCATCCACTCCCGCGCGCTCCCGGACGCCCGCGACGGCCTCAAGCCGGTACACCGCCGCATCCTCTACTCGATGTACGAGCAGGGCCACCGCCCCGACCGCCCCCATGTGAAGAGCGCCCGAATTGTCGGGGATGTCATGGGTAAGTACCATCCTCACGGCGACGGCGCCATCTATGACGCTCTCGTGCGGTTGGCCCAGGACTTCTCGCTCAACGCCACCCTCGTCGACGGGCACGGCAACTTCGGGAGCCCAGACGACGGACCGGCCGCATCGAGATATACAGAAGCGCGGATGTCGCGCGAGGCGATGCTGCTGGTGGGGGAGCTGGGCGAGGGCACGGTCGACTTCTACCCCAACTACGACGGCTCGCTGGAGCAGCCCACCGTGCTGCCGGCCGCCTTCCCCAACCTGCTCGTCAACGGCACCTCGGGCATCGCGGTCGGCATGGCCACCAACATGATCCCGCACAACCTGGGTGAGGTCGTCGCGGCCGCGCGGTGGCTGATAAAGCATCCGGACGCGACGCTCGACAAGCTGATGACGTTCGTGCCGGGGCCCGACCTGCCGACCGGCGGGCTGCTGCTCGGCCTCGACGAGGTGCGCAAGGCGTACGAGACGGGCCGTGGCGTGGTGCGCATGCGCGGCAAGGTGGAGATCGGGCCGCTGGAGGGCAGCCGCGGCCGGCAGGCGATCACGGTGACCGAGCTGCCCTACGGTGTCGGCGCCGAGAAGGTGATCGAGCGGATCACCGAGGAGGTCAACCGCACCAAGCGCCTCCAGGGCATCGCCGACGTCAAAGACCTCACCGACCGCGAGGCCGGCACCCGGCTCGTCATCGAGTGCAAGGTGGGCGTCAACCCGCAGGCGCTGCTCGCCGACCTCTACCGGCTGACGCCGCTGGAGTCGTCATTCGGCGTCAACAACCTGGTGCTCGTCGACGGCCAGCCGCAGACGCTGGGCCTCAAGGCGCTGCTGGAGGTGTTCCTCGCCCACCGCTACGAGGTGGTCACGCGGCGCACCACCTACCGGCGGCGCAAGCGGCAGGAGCGCCTCCACCTCGTCGACGGCCTGCTCATCGCGTTGCTCGACATCGACAAGGTGGTGCGCCTGATCCGGGCGAGCGAAAACGCGCAGGCAGCCAAAGACGGGCTGATGAGCCAGTTCAAGCTCTCCGAGATCCAGGCGACGTACATCCTGGACACGCCGCTGCGCCGGCTCACCAAGTTCGACCGGTTGGAGCTGGAGGCCGAGGGGGAGAAGCTGCGCGCCGAGATCGCCGAGCTGTCCGCGATCCTCGACGACGACCAGGTGCTCAAGAAGGTGGTGTCGGACGAGCTCGCCGCCGTGGCGAAGGACTTCTCCGCCGAGCGGCGCACCACGCTGATCGGCGGCGACCTCAAGGAGACCCTGGCGGCGTCGGTGCCGTCCGGCCCGCTGGAGGTGGGCGACGACCCGTGCCAGGTGATCCTGTCGGCGAGCGGCCTTGTGGCGCGCACGGCGGTCGAGTCGGAGGAGGCGCCGGAGGGGCGCAGCCGCCGCGGCCGGGTCAAGCACGACAGCGTGCGCGCGGTGGTGCACACGACGGCCCGCGGGCTGGTGCTGCTGCTGACGAGCCACGGGCGGGCGTTCAAGACCGACGTGCTGCCGTTGCCGGTGCTGCCCGAGCAGTCGGGCACGGTCTCGCTCAGCGGCGGCATGTCCGCCTCGGAGCTTGTGCCGCTGCGGCCGGGTGAGACGGTGATCGGCCTCGCCCCGCTTACCGGCGAGGGCTCGCCGGGCCTCGCGCTCGGCACCAAGCAGGGCGTGGTGAAGGTGTGCGCGCCGGAGTGGCCGGTGCGCTCCGACGAGTTCGAGGTGATCACGCTCCGCGAGGGCGACGAGGTGGTCGGCGCCACCTGGCTGACCGACGGGGCGGAGGTGCTGGCGTTCGTCAGCTCCGACGCCTCCCTGCTGTACTACGCGGCCAACCTCGTCCGCCCCCAGGGCCTCAAGGGCGGCGGCATGGCCGGCATCAACCTGACGGCCGGCTCGCACGCGGTGTTCTTCGGCGCGGTGCGCGTCGACGACCCCGAACACGGCGAGCCGATGGTCGTCACGTCGGCCGGCGGCAGCGTGAAGGTCACCCCGCTCTCGGCGTACCCCACGAAGGGGAGGGCGACCGGCGGCGTGCGCGCGCAGCGGTTCCTCAAGGGTGAGCGGCGGCTGGCCCTGGCCTGGGTGGGGCCGCGGCCGGCGGCGGCGAGCGGGAGTGGCGAGCCGGTCACGCTGCCCGAGGTCGACACGCGGCGCGACGGGTCGGGCGCCGCGATGTACGGCCCGGCCGTCGTGGGCCACCTCATCGAGCGCGGCTGATCGACTGAAGGTTCGCGTGGCATCATCGACCGGTGCGACTGGACGGGGTGTGGCTCCGATATCGCCGGGGTGAGCCGTGGGTGCTGCGCGGCGTCGAGGCGTCGGTGGCGGCGGGTGAGGCGGTCGCGGTGGTCGGCCGCAACGGGGTGGGCAAGTCGACGCTGCTCAAGCTCGCCGCCGGGCTGCTGCGCCCGCAGCGGGGCGCGGTCCGCGACAGGCCACCCCGCATCGGGTACGTGCCGGAGCGGTTCCCGGCCGACCAGCCGTTCACCGCGCGGCGGTACCTGATGGGGATGGCCGCCGTGCACGGCCTGGCGCCGGCCGACGCCGCTCGCGCGGTGGGTGAGTGGGCGGCGAGGCTGCATTTCGACGGGTTGCTCGACCACTCGCTGGCCGAGCTGTCGAAGGGTTCCGCGCAGAAGGTGGGCCTGATCCAGGGCCTCGTGCACCGACCCGACCTGCTGATCCTCGACGAGCCGTGGGAAGGCCTCGACGCCACCACCCGCATGGAGATCCCGATGGTCGTGGCCGAGGTGCTGGCCCGCGGCGGGCGGGTGCTGATCAGCGACCACCTCGGCGAGGTGTCGTCGCTGCCCGACGTGCGCACGTGGGAGCTGGCCGACGGCGTGCTGTCGTCGCCCACTGTGGACGCCGTCGAGTGCGTCATCGAAGTGGCCGTCGCCGCGGCCGACGTCGACGCGGCCCTGGCGGACCTGCGCGCCGCCGGCCACCGGGTGCTGGGGGTGCGGACACCGTCATGAGCGCGCTCGTCCGCTTGCGGCTCGCCGCGTTCCTGCGTACCGGCCGGGCGCTCGCCCCGCTGCTCACCGTCCTGGTCGTGCTCGGCGTCATCTACGGCGGCGGCGAGGCGCAGGCCGCCGAGGCGTACGGGTTCTCCGCCGCCCTCCTCTTCCCCGTCGTGGCCTGGCAGACGCAGATCCTCTTCAACGTCGAGCCCGACACCCAGCGCCAGCTGTCCACAGTGGCGGTTCGCGGCCTGGCGCGCGAGATCGCGGCCGGCCTGCTCGCGGCGCTGGTGCCGGCGGTAACGCTCGTCGCGTTCGCGCTGGCTCTGCCGTGGCTGCTCGGCGGCATCACCGGCCCCTCGGTGGCATCCGGCGTCGTCGCGGGCGTCTGGGCCCACCTGCTGCTGGTGCCGCCCGCGCTGCTGCTCGGCGCGCTGGCCAGCCGGGCCGCGGTGGGCAACGCGGCGCGCGGGCTCGCGGTGCTGACCGGGTGCACGGTGCTCGCGTTCGTCGTGGGCACGAAGGGTTCCCCGGTGCCATGGCTGGCCCCGCCGCTGCTGCCCACCGCCCGCGCGACGGTGGACGGGCTGGCGCCGGGCGCGCTGACGCTGCAGACGGCGGTGGCCGCGGCGTGGGCGGCGGTCGCGCTTGTCGGCTACGTAACCCTGCGCCGCCGCAACACCTGACGCGCGGGTCAGGCCGGCAGCTCGCGGACGACGGCGACCGGGCAGTCGGCGTGGTGCAGCAGCTGCTGGCTCACCGAGCCCAGCAGCAGCCCGCGAAACCCGCCCCGCCCCCGCGACCCGACCGCGACGAGCTGCGCGCCGCGGCTCGCCTCGACCAGCGCCTCCGCGGCCCCGCCGGCTTCGATGTGGACAGTCGCGGAGACCTGGGGATACTTGTCCCGCCAGGCGTCGACGAGCTGCGCCGTCTCGGCCCGCGCGGTGTCCACGTGCACGGCCGGTTCCCCGGCCCGCACCACCCGGAGGCCCGTGCCCCGGCCCGCCGCCGCGGCGAACCCGAACTCCGCCGCCAGCACGGCCAGGTCGGAGCCGTCGAAACCGACCACGACGGGTGCGCCGGCGGCCGGCTCCCGCCCGCGTACGACCACGACGGGGCAGCGCGCGTGCGTCGTCACGCTGACGCTGGTCGACCCGACGAGCTGCCCGGCGAACCCGCCCGCCCCTCGCCCGCCGAGGACCACCATGCGTGCCCGGTGCGAGCGTTCGACGAGCACGGCGGTCGCGGCACCGGGTACGACCCCGCCGGTCACGGACACGCCGGGGTGGCTCTCGCGCAGCTGCGCCACGGTCGCGACGACGGCCTCACCCGCCTCGTCGCGGGCGCCGTAGTCGGGCCAGAAGCCCGGCGCCAGCCCGGCGGACCCGTCCATCACCGGCCACGTGAACGCGTACACCAGGTCGACGGACGCACCGCCGCGGGCACCCTCGTCCACCGCCCAGCGCAGGGCCGCGCGGGCACCGTCGGACTCGTCGAAGCCGACGACGATCGGTGGTGCGGCGTCAGACATCCCGCCAACGTATGCGAGGCCGACGGCCGCGGGCCGGGCATCCCCGAAACGCCCGGCCGCGTTCACCCCGCGAGGGCGAGGCGTCCGCCGACACTACGGCTTCTGGCCGATCACCGCGCCGTTCGCCCCCGCCGCCTCGAACCAGACCGTGCGGATGCCGTGGAACCCCAGGTCGCCCAGCCACGCGCTGTACTCGGCGGGTGTGTAGTTGCGGCCCTCGGTCTCGACGAGCATGTTGAGGCTCATCAGCGCCGCCGGCGCGGGGCCGGTCCGCGCGTCGTCGACGAGCAGTTCGCAGATGATCACCTGACCGCCGCTCGGCAGCGCGGCCCAGCACTTCCGCAGGATCGCGCGGCAGCGGTCCTCCGCCCAGTCGTGCAGGATCATGGACAGCAGGATCGTGTCGTACCCACCGGGCAGCGAGGCGTCGGCGAAGAAGTCACCGGCCACCGTGTCGATCCGCTCGGCGAGGCCCGCTTCCTTGACCTTTCCGGCGGCGATGTCGGCGACCTTCGGCAGGTCGTATACGGTCGCGGTCAGGTCGGGGTAGAGCCGGCACAGCTCGATGTCGAACGCGGCGGAGCCACCTCCGACGTCGAGCAACCTGCGCGCACCGCCCAGATCGATCGCCTGGCCCAGCGTGCGGGCGGTGAACGTGGAGAGCGAGTGCATCGCCTCCCAGAACACCGCGAGCAGCTGGGGGTCCTCACCGTCGAAGAGCGAGCTCTGCCGGTCCGGATCCCACGTGGTCGGGCGGTTCGTGCGGATCGCCTCGGTCAGCCGGCCCCACCCGGGATACAGCCGCTGGTCGAACATCCGCACCAAGCCACCGAAGTAGTAGGGCTTGCCGCGGACCAGGAACTCCTCGGCGAGCGGGCTGTTGACGTAACGGCCGCCGTTCTTCACGAGCAGCCCGAGCGAGGCGCACCCGGTGAGCAGCATCTCGGCCGGTCGCTCGTCGACCGCGAGCATCTCGGCCAGCTCGCCAGCCGTCGTGCCGGCCGTGCCGGACAGGCGGGAGAACATGTCGAGCTCATGGGCCGCGGCGAGCGTCTTGAAGGCCCAGAAGCCGGTCGACAACCGCATCAGGGGAATGGGCGACAATGCTTGTTCGGTGGTCATAAAACCTCCACAGGGCGTGTCGTCGGTCATCGTGATCGCTTGAGCTCATAAGATTTCCCGGGTCCGCGTCAGCTGCGGACCGCCGCTCCCGCCGGAGACCGCTGCGGCCGGCGGCTCGCGGGCCGAGCCGAAATCCCCGGCCTCCGCTGCCAGCTCCGCGCGCCAAGCCCACCCCGCGCTTGGTCCGTCCGGATCGCCGTTACCGGATCAAGCTCTGAGAGAGCGGCGAGGGCGGTCGCCGCCGGGTACCACGGCCAGGATCGCGGTCGGCTCGTCGACATGGAGCAGCTCGACGGTGATCGAGCCCTCCCACCAGCGGTACCGGACCGGGCCCATCGAGGTCCGGTGCTCCGACAGCGTGGTCCCGACCACGCGACGTGGCTTCGCTCCATTCACGCTGGTCCTCCGATGTGGATTGTGCAGTCGTGTATGTCGCCAACGCTGCCCCCGTGCGCTACACGGGGCGCCATACAGGGCCGTGTAGATCGGTTGGACGCCGCGGCGGCGCGAGCAGCGGCCGCTGTTGGCCGTGCTGATCAATGGGTAGTCCCGCGGCTTCACCCTCAGGGGTTGGGCTTGACGCGCGGAGCTGGCAGCGGAGGCCGGGGATTTCGGCTCGGCCCGCGAGCCGCCGGCCGCAGCGGTCTCCGGCGGGGGGGGGGGGGCGCCGGCGGCCCGGGACCGG
>Ga0081539_10005171_pt1 | contig 13561 bp, 11 predicted proteins | sample TabmetS4T2R2_FD_71023 | JGI IMG/M metagenome (GOLD analysis project Ga0081539, IMG submission 71023) | Tabebuia heterophylla rhizosphere microbial communities from the University of Puerto Rico - S4T2R2 | ecosystem: Host-associated > Plants > Roots > Rhizosphere ...
CCGGGGGGGAGGGGGGGGGGGGGAACCCCCTGAACCAAGGGGAAAAAAAACGGGGGCCGGCCCGCGGGGCGGGCCCGCGTCTGGTGCGCGACGAAAGGAATTACTGCAGCGAGCCGCAGTTGTCGGGACAGGTTTTGAGCGACCCATCCTTCATGCCGGCGAGCGCCGTGTTCAGCTTCTCCTGGGTCCCGGGCGCCCACTTGTCGCCGTTGTTGTGACCCTGCGAGACGCCGATGCCGTTGTTCTTGGCGTCGTACAGGACGTCGCCCGGCGCGGCGGACCCACCCGCGACCGCCTTCAGCGCATCCGACACGGCCAGCTGGAGGTGCTTCTCGGCGCTGGTGAGGAGGCACGGGCCGGCATCCGGATACGACGGGAACTGGTCTACGTCCACGCCGATGCCGAGGATGTTCGCGGCGCAGGCGGAGTCGAGGACGCCGTTCCCGGTGAGGCCGGCGACCTGGAACAGGACGTCGACGTTCTTGTTCTGCTTCAGGAAATTGTCGGCGAACGTCTTGCCGCCGGCCTGGTCCTGGAAGGCGGCCGCGCTGAAGTCGTTCGTGACGTACGCGCTGACGACCTTGATGTTCGGGTTGATCGACTTCGCGCCGAGCTCGTAGCCCTGGATGTAGCGAACGCACGGAGCGCAGATGCTCGTGCCGCCGATCGCGCCGATCTCGCCGGTCTTGCTGGCGCCCGCGGCGACGATCCCGGCGAGGTAGCCCGCCTGGTCCTCCTGGAAGTTCACCGAGATGTACTTCGGCAGGAGGGTCTTCGCATCGCCCTTGCACGCGAAGCTGCTGTCCGGGAGGCCTTCCTCGGTCACGCAGATCGGGCTCTGGTCGACCCCGATGAACCACGTGTTCGGGTTGTCATGGGCGGCTTGCACCGTCGCGGAGGCGAGGTTGAAGCCGACCGTGATGACCACGTCGTAGCCCTGGTCGACGAACGACTTGATCGAGGGTGCGTAATCGGATGCGCTCGTGGGCACGATCGACTGCGGCTCCGGAGCGCCGATCGCGGCCGCGCCCTCCTGGGCACCCTTGAACGAGTACTCGTTGTAGTTCTTGTCGTTCAAGGTGCCGATGTCGGTGACGACGCCGATCTTCAGGTTCGACTGCGCCGGCGCGGACGCGGGGGCCGACGCCGGCGCCGAGGCGTCGGAGGAGGCTGAGGCGGCGGGCGTCGACGCCGCCGGAGTCGACGCGGCCGGGCTGGGACTCGTCCCACCCGAACACGCGGCGACGATGATGGCCAGGCCGCCGAACAGGCTCAGGCCAAGCGAGCGCTTGTGCATGTGTCCTCCTCCAGGATCGAGGGCCGTCCGGCCGTGTCCTCGCGTGGTCCGTGACGGTCTCGATGAACGTTCGCTCCGCGGAGCGACCATCGGCGCATCGTAGCGACGGGGGTTCGGCCGGGCAAGACCCGGCGACGCGCCGGACACAGGTCCGAACCCAGACGTCCTCGACGGTGGCGCAGGCGGCAAGCATAGGGCTCGGGGTGGGCCCGTGCATACTGCCGGCGATGCAACTCGACACCCGCCTCGTCCCGGGTGGCAGGACTCGCACCGGGATCGCATACGACGACGAGGGGTCCGGTCCGCCGATCGCGCTCGTCCATGCCGGCGTGGCCGACCGCCGGATGTGGGACGGGCTCGTCGGCGCGCTGGCGGGTCGCTACCGGCTGATCCGGCACGACGTGCGCGGGGTGGGTGAGTCCCTGCCGCCGACGGGGCCGTGGTCGCATCACACCGATCTGCTCGCGCTGCTCGACGAGCTGCTCGTCCCGCGCGCCCACCTGCTCGGCGCGTCGATGGGTGCCGGGATCGCCGCCGAGGCCGCCCTCGCCCGACCGGGCATCGCCGCCTCCCTCACCCTCGTCGCTCCGGGTGGCGCCCTGCTCGGAGCGGCTCCCGAGTCCCTCCGCCCGATCTGGGCGGCCGAGGTCGAGGCACTCGATCGGGGCGATCTCGACGCGGCGGTCGAAGTGAACCTCCGGGCGTGGGTCGACGGGCCTCGCAGGGGGTCGGACGCCGTGGCGCCCGAGCTGCGCGCCTTCGTCGGCCGGATGCAGCGCGAGGCGTTCGAGATCCCCGAGTGGGATGCGGACGAGGCGCCGGAGCACGAGCTCGCGCCGTCGGCCGCCGGCCGGCTCCGCGAGATCGCCTGCCCGGTCCTCGTCGTCGTCGGCGAGTCGGACGATCCGGCGATCCTCGCGGTGGCCGAGCGAATCGCCTCCGAGGTTTCCGACGGGCGGCTCGTCGTCTGGCCCGACGTCGGTCACATGCTCCCCCTCGAGCGCCCCGCGTCCTTCGCCGAGCTGGTGGGCTCGTTCGTCGAAGGCGCCGGCTGACGTCTCGATGGCCGCGCCGCTCCGCTACGTCGCGCTCGGCGACAGCTACACGATCGGGACGGCGCTCGACGATCCGGCCGAGCGCTGGCCGGACCAGCTCGTTGCCGCCCTCGGACCCGAGTCGCCGACGGTGAAGCTCGTCGCGAACCTCGGCGTCAACGGCTGGACGTCCGGCGACGTCATCCGGACCGAGCTGCCCGAGCTGGGGCGCCTCCGGCCGGAGTTCGCGAGCGTTCTCGTCGGGGTGAACGATGTCGTCCAGGGCGTCCCGGTTGCGCAGTACCGCGCGAACCTCGAGGAGATCCTCGGCACGCTCCTCGAGACGCTCCCCGCCCATCGCGTGATCACCGTCTCGACCCCGGACTACACGGTGACGCCGAGCGGCGCCGATTACGGCAATCCGGTCGAGCAGGCCGCCGGGATCCGCCGGAACAACGAGATCCTGCGCGAGATGGGCGATGCGCGCGGGATCGCGTTCGTCGACATCCATGACCTGTCCTTGCGGGCCGCGACCGATCGCTCGCTCGTGGCGGACGACGGACTGCACCCGTCCGGCGCCCAGTACGCGCTGTGGGTGGAGCGGATCGCTCCGGTGGTCGCCCGGCTGCTAGGACGATCCGGCTAGCGATCGGGCGCGTCCGGCTCCTCGAGGACGATCGCGAGGAACGCGTCGAGCCGGGCGACGACCGGCGCCGAGGTCACGAACGGATCGGCATCGGTCAGGTAGTCGAACACGGTCCGGAGCTGGTGACGCCGAGCGTCGGTCAGGTCGCCGCCCGCGCGCGTGTAGGCGGTCCGGGCGTGCACGGCCGCATCGAGCGATGTTCGAGCGAGGACGTCGATCCGCAGATGGGCGAGATCGGCGGCTGGCGGGCCCCACGACGCGGACGACCAGTCGACGACGCCGCTCAGCGTGTCGCCGACCCAGAGCGTGTTGCCCGGGTGGAAGTCCCGGTGGAGGAGCGTCTGTGGGCGACCCGCCGGAACGTTCGTGGCGGCGACCCGGAGGGCTTCGGCCCAGAGATCTGGCCGAGCCGTGCGCGCGGGAACCACCGCTCGCTCCAGGTTCCCGAACGGGGAGTAGGCGGGGACGATCGCGCGCAGATCTGGGCGATCCGCGAGCCCGGCTCCGAGCCGGTGGATCTCGGGGATCGTGGAGCCGAGGACGTCCATCGTGGAGGGCCGAGCCGTGAAGCGATCGCTCGGCGGGCGCCCGGGCAGTCGACTCGTGAGCAGTGCCGGGGCCCCGCTTGCCGCGCCGTCCGGATCGACGGCCACCACCTGCGGTACCGGCACGCGACCGCCGCCGATCGCCGCCAGGACCACGGCCTCCTTGGCTGGCTCGAACCCCGGGTCCTCGACCTCCCAGTTCGGCCGGATCCAGCGCTGGAGCACGAGCCGGTGCCGGTGCCCCGCGACGTCATCGATCGTGACCGCGTGGGTCGCCTGCGCGATCCCGAAGCCGAGACGCCGAACGGCTCGCACCTGCGCCCTCGGCCCGACCGCCGCCGCGGCCCAGGCCAGCGCGGCGCGAGGCGGTGTGACCTGCCAGGCGCGCCGATCAGCGTCCGCCACGGCGCTCCGCGGAGAGCTCTCGGAGACGCGCATCGTCGATCCCGAGGTGGTGGCCGAGCTCGTGGAGGAGGGTGTCCTCGATCGCTTTGGTGAGGCGGTCCGGCCCCGGATTCGCCCGCGCGAGCGGCCCGAGGAACAGCGTGATCTTGCTCGGCACCGGCACGTTGTCGACGCCCCAGCGGGTCCGCGGCACACCCTGGTAGAGCCCGAACAGGCCGGGGGCGCGGACCGCCGCCAGCTGCTCGGCCGTCGCCTCGTCCTCGACGGCGATCGCTACCGTCGCGAGCTGCTCGCGGAACGGTTCCGGGAGACGGTCGAGCACCTCGTCGATGACGGCGTCGACGTCGACGAGATCGGGCTCGCGAGCGGGCTCGGGTGCCGGGAGCATCGACCCACGATAGCGGGCGCCGGTATCCTTGGACCTCCGTGACGACCCTCGCCCCGAACGACTTCACGCACCTCCACGTCCACTCGGAGTTCAGCCTCCTCGACGGGCTGGGACGGATCACCGACCTCGTCGATTCGGCGGCAGCACAGGGCTTCGACAGCCTCGCCCTGACCGACCACGGCGCGCTCTACGGCGCCGTCGCGTTCTACCAGGCGGCGAGGACGAAGGGGATCAAGCCGATCATCGGCGTCGAGACCTACGTCGCCCGGCGGTCGATGACCGAGAAGGAGGGCAAGGCCGACGCCCAGCCCTTCCACCTGATCCTCCTCGCGAAGGACCTGGTCGGGTATCGCAACCTGTGCCGGCTGGTGACCGACGCCCATGTCGAGGGCTACTACTACAAGCCGCGGATCGACCACGAGCACCTGGCCCGCCACAGCGAGGGGCTGATCGGTCTCAGCGCCTGCCTCGGGGGCGAGATCCCGCGCGCGCTCGAGATCGAGGACTGGGACTCCGCGCGGCGTGTGGCGGGCGAATACCGCGACATCCTCGGCCCGGACAACTTCTTCCTCGAGCTCCAGGACCACGGGATGGCCGAGCAGCGAGTCCTGAACCAGAAGCTCTTGCGGCTCGCGCCGGAGACCGGGATCCCCCTCGTCGTCACGAACGACCTCCATTACGTCCACGAGCCGCAGGCCGACGCGCAGGACGTGCTGCTGTGCATCGGGACCGGCAACAACCTCGACACCCCGGGCCGGATGAAGTTCGAGGGCCGCGAATTCTGGCTGAAGCCGGCGGTCCAGATGGCCGCCCTGTTCCCGGATCAGCGCGAGGCGATCCTGAACAGCCGCCGGATCGCCGAGATGACCGATCTCGAGCTGCCGCTCGGTCAGCTCCGGATCCCGCACTTCCCGGTCCCGGACGGCGAGACAGTCGAGACGTGGCTCCGGAAGGAGTGCGAGCGGGGCCTCGGGGAGCGCTATGGGACCGTGACGCCTCAGCTCCGCGAGCGCCTCGACTACGAGCTCGGCGTGATCATCTCGATGGGCTACGCCGGCTACTTCCTGATCGTCGCCGACTTCGTCCGCTTTGCTCGCGAGCAGCGGATCCAGACAACCTGCCGCGGCAGCGCGCCCGGCTCGATCGTGACCTACACGCTGGGCATCACGCCCGTCGATCCGATCGCCTACGGGCTGCCCTTCGAGCGGTTCCTCAACCCCGACCGCGTGACGATGCCCGACATCGACGTCGACTTCGAGGACGAGCGCCGGGACGAGGTGATCAACTACGTCTCCCGCAAGTACGGGAGCGACCACGTCGCGCAGATCATCACGTTCGGGACGATGCTGGCCCGCGCCGCGATCCGCGACGTCGGGCGCGTGCTCGGCCACGCCTACGGGGAGGTCGACCGGATCGCGAAGGCGGTCCCGAACCAGCTCGGCATCAAGCTCGACGAGGCGCTCCAGATCAGCCCCGACCTGAAGGGCCAGGTCGACGCGGACCCGGCGGTCAAGCGGATCATCGACTTCGCCCGCCAGCTCGAGGGCGTCGCGCGGAACGCGTCGACCCACGCCGCCGGTGTCGTGATCTCGAGAGAGCCGCTGACCGAGCTGATGCCCCTCCAGAAGGCGACGAACTCGGACGCGCTGATGTCCCAGTACGAGATGCACGGAATCGAGGCGTTGGGGCTGCTGAAGTTCGACTTCCTGGGCCTGTCGAACCTGACGATCCTCCGCCACGCCGTCGATCTCGTGAAGCAGGAGCGCGGCGAGGTCATCGACCTCGACCGGATCCCGCTGGACGACTCGAAGACCTTCGAGCTCCTCGCCTCGGGCGAAACGACCGGGATCTTCCAGCTGGAGTCGGCGGGGATGCGCCGCTACATCCGGGAGCTGAAGCCGACGTCGGTCTACGACCTCGCCGCGATGGTCGCGCTGTTCCGGCCCGGGCCGATGGACAACATCCCCGCGTACATCCGGCGCAAGCACGGCCTCGAGCCGGTCACCTACCTCCATCCGCTGCTCGAGCCGTACCTCGAGAAGACGTACGGGATCTTCGTCTACCAGGAGGACATCATGGCCGCCGCGATCGGGCTCGGCGGCTTCACGGGTCCCGAAGCCGACACGCTCGGCTACGCGATCCGGAAGAAGAAGTCGTCCGTCCTCCGAGCGCAGAAGGAGAAGTTCGTCACCCAGGCGGCCGAGCGCGGCGTTCGTCCGGACGTCATCGACGCGGTCTTCAAGGCATTCGAGCCGTTCGAGCGCTACGGCTTCAACAAGGCGCATGCCACGTGTTACGGGTTGATCGCCTACCAGACGGCCTACCTGAAAGCGAACTACACGGTCGAGTACATGACCGCGGTCCTGACCGCGTTCCGCTCGAACGAGGAGAAGGTTGCGGCCGCGATCGCCGAGTGCCGCCGGATGGGGATCGAGGTGCTGCCCCCGGACGTCCACCGTTCCGACGTCGAGTTCACCGTCGAGGGCCACGCGATCCGCTTCGGGCTGCTCGCCGTGAAGAACGTCGGGCAGAGCGCGATCGAGTCGATCGTCGCCGCTCGCCGCGAGGCTGGCCCCTTCAAGTCGTTGACCGATCTCTGCTCCAGGATCGACCTGCGTCTCGTCAACCGAAAGGTCCTGGAGGCGCTCGCCAAGGTCGGCGCCCTGAACGCGATCGGCCATCCGGCCCAGGTCCTGCTCGGGCTCGACGATGCCATCGCGGCCGGTCAGTCCGCGCAGCGCGACCGGATCAGCGGCCAGACGTCCCTGTTCGATCTGGCGATAGAGGACCTGACCCTCCTCGAGCGGCCGCTCCCCCAGACGACCGAGGTCCCGGTCCGCGAGCGGCTGCGCTGGGAGAAGGAGCTCCTGGGGCTGTACCTGTCGGAGCACCCGATGGGCGAGGTCGCGGAGCAGATCAACGCCTACGTCACCGCGTACAGCGGCGACCTGAAGGACGAGTCGCTCGACGGGCAGCGGGTCGTCGTCGGCGCGATCGTCACGGGCTTCCGCACGGTGATCACGAAGACCCAGTCGACGATGGGGATCGCGACGCTCGAGGACCTCCAGGGCTCGATCGAGGTCGTCGTGTTCCCGAGGATGTACGAGCAGACGGCCGGGACCTGGACCGAAGGGACGATCCTGCTCGTCGCCGGACGGGTCGATCACCGGGGCGACGACGTGTCGCTGCTCGCCGATCTCGCGATCGATTGGGACGCGGCGGTGGCGCGGGGACCGGAGGCGTTCGCCCGCGAGGTCGCGGCCGGGACCGGTGCCGCGGGGAGGGGCGGGCGGCGGCCCGGCGCGCCGGGTGTCCCCGGCGCGAACGGGTTGAACGGGAACGGCGGATGGCGTCCGGTCGCGGGCAGTCGCCTGATTGGTCCGGCCGCGGCCGCGGTGCCGGTGATGGCTCCGGTCCCCGTGCGCGCCGAACCGGTGGCGGTCGGGCCGGGGGCGCCTTCGTCGCGTCCCGATGAGATCCGCCCCGGCGTGCCGAGGGTCTCACCGCTCCGCGCCGACGCTCGGGTCGAGCTCGCGGCTGCACCGAGCGGGGAGCTGCCGCGGATCGTTCCCGCGGAGCCGATCCCGACGTACGACGAGCCGGCGGGCCTCGCGGGCTTGGGCGCGCGCGCCGAGCCGGACGACGAGCCGGCCCTCCCCGACGAGGCGCGGGCGCGGGTCGCCGTCGCCGCCGCCGCACCCACGCCGCAGCTCGAGAGCCAGCCCGACCAGGTGCTCCACGTCCGGTTCGGCGGGGCTTCGTCCGACCGGCTCGTGCTCGCGATGGAGGCGTTCCGGGCGCTCCTCCGCGAGCGGCCGGGCGGCACGCGCGTGGTGCTGCGTGTCCCCGCCCCGAACGGCTCCGCGACCCTGCCGATGGAGCTCAGCCGGCGGGTCGCCTACGACGCCGAGCTCCTGGCCGAGGTCCGCCGGCGCCTCGGCGACGGACTCGTCGACCTCCAGCTCGGCTGACGGCCGCGCGATGCCCGACACGGTCGGCGCGGTGCTGACCCGGCCCGTCGTCGACGGCGAGACCGCTCGGCGGATCCTGCGCGAGCAGTGGGGCATGGTCGGCGACCTCCGCCCGCTGCCGAGCGAGCGTGACCGCAACTTCGCGGTGACGATCGACGGGACGGATCGGGCCGTGCTGAAGGTCTCGAACGCCGCGGAGGATCTCGCCTTCCTCGAGATGCAGCACCTGGCGATGCATCGTCTGGTGGCGGCGGGCGTCCCGTGCCAGCTCCCCGTTCCGACGCCGGCGGGGGAGGAGATCGTCTCGGTCGAGCTCGACCGGGCGAGGTCGACGTACGTACGCGTCCTCACCTGGCTGCCCGGTCGCCCCCTCGGCCAGGTGCCGGTCGCTGATCGGCCGATCGAGCTCCTCGAGGACCTCGGCCGGACGATGGGTCGGACGGCGTCCGCGCTGGGCGGCTTCGACCACCCCGCCGCCCACCGGACCTTCCAGTGGGAGGCGAGCCGCGGGCTCGCCGTCATCGATGCGCACGCCGGCGCCGTCGGTGACCGCGCGAGGCGCGCGGTGCTTGCCAGCTGGCGCGAACGGTTGGCCCCGCTCGCCGATCGACTCCCGACCCTGCGCGCCAGGGTGATCCACAACGACGCAAATGACCACAACGTCCTCGTCGCGGCCGACGACCGATCCGTGAGCGGGCTCCTCGACCTGGGCGACGCCGTCTGGTCGGTCACCGTGAACGAGCTGGCGGTCGCGGCCGCCTACGCGGCGCTCGATGCGCCGGATCCGCTTGCCGTGATCGCTGCCGTGCGCCGTGGCTTCGAGGCTGAGCTCCCGCTCACGGAGGCAGAGGCCGCGACTGTTCTCGACCTCGTCGCGCTCAGGCTTTGCACGAGCGTCGTGCTTAGCGCCCACCAATCCCGGCTCGCCCCGGACGATCCGTACCTCACGATCTCGGAGGCGCCGGCCTGGGCCCTCCTGAAGCGACTGCGCAGCCACGAGACGATGGACGCCTGAATGGGAACGACAGAGGCCGTCGCGGAGCTCTTGGCACGCCGCTGGCGGCGGCTCGGGCCGTCGCTGTCGCTGAGCTACCGGACGCCGCTCCACATCGTCCGCGGCGAGGGCGCCTACCTGTACGACGCCGAGGGCCGCGCGTACCTCGATTGCGTGAACAACGTGGCCCATGTCGGGCATGCCCATCCGCGCGTTGTCGACGCGGGCATCGCCCAGATGCGCCTGCTGAACACGAACACGCGCTATCTCCACGAAGCGGTGCTGACCTACGCGGAGCGTCTCGTCGCCCTCCTCCCGGACCACCTCGAGGTGTGCTTCTTCACGAATTCGGGCAGCGAGGCGAACGAGCTGGCGCTCCGCCTTGCCCGGGCGGCGAGCGGCCGCCCGGACGTCGCCTGCGTCGACGTCGCGTACCACGGCAACACGCAGCGGCTGGTCGAGGTCAGCCCGTACAAGTTCAACGGGCCTGGCGGCGCCGGGCAGCGCGACGACGTCCAGGTCGTCCCGCTACCGGACGGCTACCGAGGACGACACCGAGGAGCAGATCCGAATGTCGCGCTCGCCTACGTCGACGAGGCACACCAGGTCCTCGAGGCTGCGCGTGCCGCTGGCCACCCGGCCGGCGCGTTGATCGCCGAGGCGATCCCGAGCGTCGCGGGTCAGATCGTCCCGCCGCCGGGGTGGCTCGCGCGGCTCTTCGATGCGGCCCGCTTCGTCGGCGCCGTCCCGATCGCCGACGAGGTCCAAGTCGGGTTCGGACGGGTGGGGATCGCGCCCTGGGCGTTCGTCGCTCAGGACGCATCGCCGGACATCGTCACGATGGGCAAGCCGATCGGCAACGGCCACCCGCTCGGTGCGGTCGTCACGACGCGGGCGATCGCGGATGCGTTCGCGAATGGGATGGAGTACTTCAACACGTTCGGCGGCAACCCGGTGTCTGCGGCGATCGGACTCGCCGTCCTCGACGTCATCGAGGAGGAAGGGCTCCAGGAGCACGCCCGGGTCACCGGGGAGCGGCTCCTTGCCGGCCTCCGCGAGCTCCAGGCACGACACGAGCCGATCGGTGACGTGCGCGGGATGGGCCTCTTCGTCGGGGTGGAGCTTGTTCGCGACCCGGCGACCCGCGAGCCGGACGCCGCGCTGGCAAGCGAGCTCGTCAACCGGGCAGTCGAGCGTGGCGTGCTCCTCAGCACCGACGGCCCGGACCACAACGTGCTCAAGATCAAGCCGCCGCTGGTCTTCTCGGCCGAGGATGCCGATCGGCTCGTCGAGACGATCGACGCGCTGCTCGGCGAGATCGCCGCCGGCTGATGCGCTAGGCCGTGGCGCCCCGGCCGGCGCGGCGAAGGGCCTGGACGGCCGAGAGTTGCTCGTGGAATTCGGCGCGGACCGCGTTCACCGCCGCCGGCTCGAGATCGAGCTCGCGGGCGATCTCGTTGATCGTGCCGGCTTCGGTGGCGCTGATCGTCCCGTCGGCCGCCCCCACGACGAAGCAGCAGCGCAGGAGCGCGAGCCGCTGCTCGGGCGTCGAGATCGTCCGGAACTCGCGCGTCACGACGAAGTCCTCGGTCCCGCCGTGGAGGCGCGCCTGGAGCTTCGCCATCTCGACCACGAGGACGGCCTGGGCCGGGTCGAGCCCACCGAACTCGACCGCGAAGCGCTCCATGACCGCGGTCTCCTCGGCGCTGATGTCGTCTTCCGCGTTCGCCGCGCGGCTCATCACGTAGGCGAAGCAGGCCAGATAGCGGGCCTCCTCCGCCGGGAGCGCCTCGAGCCGGGCGACGATCCGCCGAGCGGTCGCGGTCTCGGCGGCGGACGCCTGGACGGGCGCAGCGTCGTCACCGACGGGGAGGCGCGGATCCGCGGCCGGTCGGCCGAGCCCCAGGAAGCGACGGAACATCGACCCCTCCTACCAGCGATCGAACGCCGGATGTCCCGGCTTCACGGCGACGAACACTCCCCGGCCGGTGGCGGTCACGAGCCCGTCGGACGAGATCTCGGCCTCGATCGTCGCCCGATCCTCGCCGACGTCGACCGGCCAGGCGCGCAGATCGATCGGCCGATCGGACGGCGTCGGACGGCGCATCCGGATCGCGTACTCCAGGGTCACCGTGGTCGGCGGGCGATCCGCGTCCCGGGCGCGCATCAGTGCCCACGCCGCGGTCCAGTTCGCATGGCAGTCGAGGAGCGTCCCGAGGATCCCGCCATTCACGACGCCCGCGAATGCCTCGTGCTCGGGCCGCGGCGAGAACCGGGCGCGGAGCACTGACGGATCGTGGTCCTCGGGACGGCTGCCGACGTGCAGGCCGGACGCATTCGCCGGGCCACAACCGAAACAGCGTCCCTCGGGCGCGAAGCGTTCCTGGAGGCTGGAGCCGTCAGGCGCGGAGCGATCGGAGCCGGCCACGCCGGTGAGTATCGCAGCGCGGCGGGCTGGAGGCCGCGAGGACGGCGAACGGCGTTGCAACGAGGCCGTCATGCCGGATCGAGGCGTCGTGGCTAGGATCAGACATCGCGCCATCAGCCTGCATACGATGGAAGGGACGGTCCCATCGCGACACGCCTGATCAGGGAGCTCACGGGCGGCGTCTCGGCCGAGTGGCAGGCGACGTTCGACTCGATCGCCGACGGCGTGCTGATCCTGGACCAGGACGGTCGGATCACGCGGCTGAACCGGGCCGCCCCACGCCTGCTCCAGACGACGAGCGATGGTGCATTGGGACGCCGCCTCGGCGAGCTGCTCAGCGTGCCGGAGCTGGACGAGGCGACGCTCCTCGCCAGCCCCGAACGCGTCGGCCTCGAGGTCACCACTGGAAGTCGTTGGCTGCGCCTCGCGTTCGATCCCATGTCGGGCCCGTCGGGCGATCGGACCGGCACGGTCGTCGTGGTGAGCGACATCACCGAGCGCAAGCAGATGGACCTCGCCCTGGCCAAGGCTCTGCAGCAGCAGCACGATGCGACGGCCGAGCTCGCCCGCGCCTCGGCGGCTGAGCAGGCCTACCGGAAGCTCCTCGAGGCGGTCGTCAACGAGATGCCGGTCGGCGTGATCGTCGCCGACGCTCCCTCGGGCCGGATCGTCATCGACAATGCCGAGATGAGCCGGATCATGAGTCCGGAGGGACGCGCGTCCGACGTGCCCGCCTCGACCCGCAGATATCGCGCCTTCCACCCGGACGGCCGAGCCTACAAGCCGGAGGAATGGCCCCTCACGCGATCGGCGGTGGACGGCGTCACGGTCCGCGACGAGGAGCTCGATGTCGAGCGCGAGGACGGCTCGAAGGCCACGATCTCGGTCAGCAGCATGCCGATCCGCGCCGAGGATGGCTCGATCGTCGCCGCGGTCGCAACCGTGTACGACATCACGAAGCGGCGCGAGGCGGAGCACCTCCGCGACGCCTTCATCGGCGTCCTGTCGCACGAGCTGCGGACCCCGATCACCTCGATCTTCGGCGGCAGCAAGGTCCTCCTGCGCGAGAGTGACGACGTGGATCCCGACGTCCGGCGGGGGATCCTTCAGGACCTCGCCGACGAATCCGAGCGGCTGAACCGGATGGTCGAGAACCTGCTCGTGCTTGCCCGGGTCGAGCGCGGCGTCCCGCTCAGCGGCCAGGAGCCGATCCTCCTCCAGCGCGTCCTCCCGCGGATCGTGGCCGAGGAGTCCCGCCAATGGCCAGGCCTGGATCTCCGCCTCCTCGTCCCGGACGACGTGCCGACGGTAGCGGGCGACGAGTCGTACGTCGACCAGGTCCTGCGCAACCTCGTCTCGAACGCCGGCAAGTACGGACCCGCGACGGGCAGCGTCACGATCGAGGTTCGGGTGCCGGAGGGCGGCCGCGAGGCCCACGTGGCGGTGCTCGACGAGGGTGCCGGCATCGACGAGGCCGAGGCTGGCCGGCTGTTCGACCTGTTCTTCCGGTCCTCGTCTGTCTCGAGCAAGACCGCCGGCTCGGGGATCGGGCTGTTCGTCAGCCGCCACCTCGTCGAGGGGATGGGCGGCCGGATGTGGGCGACGAGCCGCCCCGAAGGCGGCAGCGAGTTCGGGTTCAGCCTGCCAGCGTACGAGGTGACCTGAGGCGGATCGGCGTGGCCCGTGAGCGTCAGGCGCTCACTACGTCGGTTGGGGCGCCGGCGAAGACGCCGCGGGCCCAGTTTCTGACGTCCCAGCCCACCGACTGCGCAGGGCGCTCATGACGTGGGCCGGACCCCTCCTCGCACGATGCAACGAGCGCCAGGCGCTCATCCGCCGCGGCTGGTACCGAA
>Ga0081539_10005172_pt1 | contig 13559 bp, 11 predicted proteins | sample TabmetS4T2R2_FD_71023 | JGI IMG/M metagenome (GOLD analysis project Ga0081539, IMG submission 71023) | Tabebuia heterophylla rhizosphere microbial communities from the University of Puerto Rico - S4T2R2 | ecosystem: Host-associated > Plants > Roots > Rhizosphere ...
AATGTGGAAACAACGTGGTCGGGATATTACCAACATATGGTGTATGCCACTCGGCCTGAATGACAGCGTACGGCCGAGCCGACAAATCCACTGCCACATGCGCCAATGTTTCATCCATTGGTGCGAAGCAATCACCCATTCGAACAATTCCCTTTCGGTTACCGAGTGCCCGGTCGAAGGCCTGACCTAGCGCCAGCGCAACATCTTCGACAGTGTGATGTGTATCGATGTGCAAATCGCCTTTGGCTTGAACAGATAAATCAAACAGTCCATGCACAGCAAGATGAGTCAGCATGTGATCGAGAAATCCAACACCAGTCGAAATCTTATATTTGCCAGTGCCATCTAGATCTAAATTGATTTGAATTTGCGTCTCAGTAGTTTGACGAGATATATCTGCGGTTCGCATATTTCTCCTTATTTAACCGGTCGCCGTTGTTGAGTAGGTGGTCTTCGTCTGCCATATCGAAACCAATCGTTAACAAAATAAGTTTCATTTACCAGTTGTCTCGATACATCCCGCAACACCTGACCTAACGGTGCCAAGGAAATAATGCGGGACTACTCGACCACCGGGTATTTCACAGTTTCTTAAGTGTATTTATCAACATATCTGTATCCTGCGGTCTACCGATGCTGATGCGGATATGGTCACGCAGGCGCGGTTTGTCGAAGTAGCGAATAAATATTCCATATTCTTGTGCCAGCCTTGATTTGAGTTCAGCAGCATCTTTTCCCACTACCTGACACAAGATGAAGTTTGATTTTGTAGGATAGGGTTTCAAATATGGGATTGCCTTTAGACATTCAAATAACCGCTCGCGTTCATTTTTCAAAAGTTCAACAATATGCGCCAGTTCATGGGCATGTTCCAATGAAACCTGGGCAGCCACACTCGCCGCGACGTTGACGTTATATGGCTGTTTGGATTTCCACAACGTCGGCATGAGCCACGTCGGAAACGCGCCATATCCAATCCGCAAACCAGCCAATCCTGCCCATTTGCTAAAGGTACGCAACACAACCAGGTTTTCTCTCGTTGGCACTTCCTGAATACGACTCAAATCAGCACCAAGATTTTCATCTGCGAACTCAATGTAAGCTTCGTCCAAGACGATCAATGTGGAGAGAGTCAATAATTCATCCATTATCTTGGATGCAATTATCGATCCATCCGGATTGTTCGGTGATGTGATAAATAAAAGCTTTGGGTTGTAGGCCTCCACAGCTTTATGTATTGATTCCATATCGAGTGAAAAATCTAAACGTCGCGGAACCTCGATGCAACGCGCGGCATTGAGTTCTGCATCGAAGGAGTACATTCCGAACGTGGGGGGGCAAGAAAGAACGCAGTCGTCTGGTTCAAGCATGACGCGCATGAGCAAGTCAATTAGTTCGTCGGCTCCTGAGCCAGCCAATAGATATTCTTCACTGACCCCCGTAAATGTCTCGAGAGACTTCCGCAGTGCGCGGCTCTCCGGGTCGGGATAGATGTGTGGGAAATCCAGTTTTCCGATAGCGTCGCGCACAACGGGCAACGGCCCGTAGGGATTTTCATTCGCATCGAGTTTCACAATTTGCGATTGGTCACGTCCAACACGGGTGGAGAGAACTTCAAAAGGTTCAATAGGAATGTAAGCTGGGAGTGATTCCAAATGTTTTCTGATTTTCACGATAGCTCCTGTAGGTCACGTTTTCAACGTGACATTTGAACAGCTTTCATGCGAGAATCGTGACCTACGACTCTTGGCTCCTAAGGATTGCCGCGTTCGCATGTGCATCCAAGCCTTCAGATTGTGCAAATGTAGCCGCGATCGGGCTAATCGATTTTGCCGTGTTTTCATCGAGCGCGATCAAATTGACGATTTTGACGAAGTCCCCTAGATTGAGCGGGGACGCAAATCGAGCGGAACCTCCCGTGGGCATGACATGACTCGGTCCTGCAAGATAATCTCCTAATACTTCAAAAGAATGCTCGCCCACGAACACCCCGCCCGCATGATTTATTTTTTCAACCCAGCGCCATGGGTCACGTACTGATAAAGCCAGATGTTCAGGTGCATACTCGTTTGCGAGTTGTATGGCTTCATTCAGATCGCGAGTCAACACTGCACCGCCGCGATTTTCCAGGGAACCGGAAATTATTTCTGCACGGGCGCGTTGTTCTATGTGTCCTGCAATTTCATTTTGAACTTTATCGATCAATGATTGGGAATCCGTTAGCAAAATTGCAGTTGCAAGTAGATCGTGTTCAGCTTGCGCAAGTAGATCCGCCGCGACCCATGATGTATTGGCAAATTCATCCGCAATGACAACCGTTTCCGTTGGACCGGCAAGGCCATCAATTCCCACTACGCCATAGACTTGTCGTTTTGCCAACGTAACAAATAGATTACCTGGACCAACAATTTTATCTACTGCGCGAATGGACTCCGTTCCATACGCCAATGCCGCAATGGCTTGTGCCCCACCGAGTGGATAGACCTCGTCCACATCGGCAATGGCGCAGGCGGCGAGGATGATTGGGTCAATGGGAACAATCGCCGAGGACGGCGATTGGAGCAAACGGTTAGGAGGAGTCACAACTACAATCTCCTTCACACCTGCAACTCGCGCAGGAATGACACTCATCAACACGGTAGATGGAAGTGGAGCCGTTCCGCCTGGAATATACAAGCCGACGCGTTGAATAGGACGAATGATCTGCCCCAGTGTGCCGCCAAGTTCGTTCGTGAACCATGAGGTCAACGGTTGTTTGCGATGAAAGGTTTCGATTCGAGATGCGGCTTTTCCAAGCGCGTCGCGTTGCGCGGCAGATATGGAATCCAGTGCAGCCTGAATCAAATCCTTTGAAACGGGGGCAGGTGGAAGGTCGAATGAATCGAGGCGTTGAGTCCAGCTTTGAAGCGCGGCGTCGCCGTTCATCCGCACGTCTTTCAAAATGCGCGAGACAGCTTCTTCAGGAGTCAATCCTTCGCCAAATAGTTTTTCGATGCTATCCAACATGCGAGGGCCGACATGAATTTCATCTGGTGGCCTGCGTTTGAGGATGGTATCTCTGGCAGTGTGAGGGTCGTATTGTTTGAACATAGATCTCCTATCGCAGCGCGTCAAGCATGGCTTTGTAACGCGGCGGCTCCTCCTCGAAGATATAAGTGATAGGCGAAACGATGATCCCGCTTCCGCCAACGTCCCGCAATTCGCTGATCGCTTGGGGGAGATGATTGCGATGGACAATGATCGAAACGGAATGCCATCCATGCGCGGACTCGCGCGTGACGATGCGGCTGATGGTTGGACCCTGCAAACCGCCCATTGAAGTTTGCGTGAACATTTTCTGCGCAATCGTTTCGGGACTTTCGCCACGCATGTTCGCAATGACGAGAAGATTTTCCTTCGCCCTGAGATGCGCTTCGATATATTCAAGCAAACGGCGTGCAATTTCGAGCGCTTTGGAATTTGTTCGCAGTGTTTTGCGATTCGCAATGAGGGCGGCCTGTGACGGCTGGATGAGTCCATCAGGCAGGGCACGCAGGCGATTATCTTGAAGCGTTTGTCCTGATGAAACCAAATCGGAGATGACATCAGCATACCCAATGGTTGGAGCGGTTTCGAGCGTGCCTTCAGCGGAGATCAACGCGCGAGGGATGGCATGTTGAGTTAAGAATCTTTCAGTAAGGACCGGGAACTTGGTCGCCACACGCAACGGACGATTGAGTGTCATCACATATGCTTTGAGCGATGGGATATCGGTGACATCTGTCCAGGCCTCGGGCACGGCCAGTTTGAGCGCGCAATGACCGAAGCCCAGCGCGTCGTGCAGGATGAGGATGTCGCCGTTTGGGCCTCTTTTTTCCTCAATGACATCCATTCCTGTGATGCCAAAGTCAATGGATCCTTGCCGCACACTCACGACAATATCGCCGGGACGTTGAAAGATGACTGCCAAATCGGGAAGAGATGAAACCTGCGCTTCGTAATGACGTGGATTGGACTTGAACACACGCAGCCCGGTTTCAGAAAGAAAATCCAGCACATCGCTTTCAAGGCGTCCTTTGGACGGAAGAGAGAGTCGAATGGTAGATTGATCGTTCATAATTAATTCCTTGATTGAATTAAACAAAAAACCCCGACACATGGTCGGGGCTGGATGAGGCAAAATATGGGTTCCTATTATAAGATTATAGGCACGCGCACATAGACCTCCCGACCAAGCGGGCGTTGAATGTGATGATGGTGATGCAAGTGCGCGAGCGGGCTTTTCATGTTAGGCGGTATTCTATGACGATGCGAGAATTGAGTCAAGGCAGGAGTGTTGTGCTTTGGTGAATGCAGTCCTACCTTTTTAAACGCAAAGATCTGTCAATTTCCTGCAGGCAGACCTTTTCATGATTTTGTTTTGTTGCTTAATATTATATGATTTTAAGTTGGTAAATGCAATAGCGATTAAAGGTAGTTTTTTTCAGGGGGTGAACGTTGTACAATGTGGTTCGATTTACGAACCTCACAAGAGGAAATAGTCAATGGACATTCAGGAACAGTCATTTGATACGGGTGTCGTCACACTTAACTATGCTGAAGGGCCAGTAACAGGCGCATCACTCGTCCTGCTTCACGGCGGAAACGCCCGCTGGCAGTTCTTTGACGCTGTTTTGCCCGAGCTGAGTGAGAAATGGCATCTTTATGTACCAGACTTGCGTGGACAGGGAAAGTCCGGGCGGGTTCCAGGTCGTTACCGACTCCAAGATTATACAGATGACACAATCAGCTTCCTCCAGAAATGCGTGGGAAAACCTGCTCATTTATTTGGCGTTTCTCTGGGTGGCATCATTGCCTTAATGGTGGCTGCTCAGGCCCCCGAGCTTGTTCTTTCGGTTGTGGTTGGGGACGCACCCTTGACCGGCAAAACCTGGTTAGCTGCTCTTGATCAAACTCGAGACAAGTTGGCTAGTTGGCGAGAGTTGGCTGGCGGAAGGTTTTCCATTCCTGAGATCATTGAACGGCTAAAAGATGTCCCAGTCGAGGTCTCATTTCAAGTATCCCTTATTCCTATGCGGGAAGCATTTGGCGAGGACTCGCTAGTTTATCCCTGGCTCGCTGAAAATCTTTACCAGACCGACCCTGATTTTTTTGCGGCTTTGCTTGATAATGCCGAGATCACGGCGGAAGGCTACGATATGGAGACGCTGTTTTCCAAGATTGAATGCCCAGTTCTTTTACTCCAGGCTGATCCAGAAAACGGAGGCGCGCTAACTGATGCTGAAGTCGCGCGTGGCTTGCAACTGTTAGGACAAGTGAGACATGTGCGTCTTGAGGGCATCAGCCACACGCTGTTCAACGAACCCCACGGCAAGGAACCGGTCTTGCAGGCGATTTCTGAATTTCTCATATCTGTCGAACCGGGGTAAGTAACATGTACTGAACTGCAGGGATTCGCGGCTGCTTTCCAGCATTTTCTAGCCATATCTCTCTAAACTCACTGACTTGCCGGCCACAAGTCGCAGAGTTATGGATAAATGGCTTCGGATTTTCTTGTCCATAACTTTATTCTTTAAGCCACTGTGCAGCATCCTTTGCATGATATGTGATAATCAAATCGGCTCCGGCGCGCTTAATGCCGGTAAGCGACTCAAGCGTGACGGCACGCTCATCCAACCAGCCATTCGCTGCAGCAGCTTTGATCATGGAATATTCGCCACTGACGTTATATGCAACCAAAGGTAGTTCAGGAAACGATTCGCGCACACGATAAATGACATCCAAGTAATGCAAGGCAGGCTTCACCATCAACATATCCGAGCCTTCATCGATATCTGTCCCAACTTCCCGCAGGGCCTCGCGCACATTCGCAGGATCCATTTGGTGTGACTTGCGATCACCAAATTTCGGTGCGCCCTGAGCTGCTTCACGAAAGGGACCATAAAGTGACGATGCATACTTCACAGAGTAAGATAGGATAGGAAGATGTTCATAACCGTTGGAATCGAGCGACATCCGGATCGCGGCGACCATGCCGTCCATCATGCCGCTCGGGGCGACGATATCTGCGCCAGATTCAGCATGAGAAAGTGCCACCCTGCCAAGGATTTCAAGAGTCGCGTCATTGAGTACATATCCTTCACGAAGTTGCGGGTGATAATGTTCGCCCGTGTTAAGAATGCCACAATGACCATGATCAGTATATTCACACAGACAAACATCCGTTATTACCACTAATTCAGGGATTTCTCGCTTGATCGCTCGAACCGCCTGCTGGACAATCCCATCATAAGAAAAGTTTTCCAGGCCGATCGGATCTTTCTCGGCTGGAATACCAAACAAAATTACAGCGGGGATTCCCAATTTAGCCGCGGATTCTGCTTCACCTACTGCTTCCTCCACCGATAACTGGTAAATTCCAGACATTGAGCGAATCTCATTGCGACCTGCACCATGACGCACGAATAACGGATAAATGAAATCGCGCGCGTTCAGTTCTGTCTCTCGAATCATCGATCGCAAAGTAGGTGTAGTGCGTAGCCGCCGCAAACGACGAGTGAGAGTGCTATTTGAAGTGCGAATCAAATTTTGTTGAACGAGTTCCAGTAATGCCATAAGACCTCTATTTCATTTATGAAGTACCAATTGACTCAGGGCTTCAATCAGCCCATTCGTTGTATATTCGTTTGCCGTGACGAGATTGCTGAAACCGATATTTTCGGCCGCCTTCTTCGTAACAGGTCCAATACAAGCGAATAATGGATTGCCTGGCAGGTTGAAAGGATCCAATCCATTTTTTTGAACGATGGAAACGAAATTTCGGACAGTCGAAGGGCTTGTAAATGTAACGATATCGACATCAGCGCGCAGCTTATCCATTTCAGTGTTATCAGGCTCATTTGCTACGGTCCAATAAGCGACCACTTCAGTCACGATTCCACCGGCGGAGCGAATCTCATCTGCAAGGCCAGTGCGTGCCAGGTTTGATTGGGGGAATAAAAAACGCTTTCCACGAATATCTTTACCAAGGCCAGGCAACATGGACTCGGGGATATATTCATCTGGCATGTAGTCAACAAAAATACTGTGTTCAGATAAATATTGTGCAGTCTTTGAGCCCACAGCAGCCACGAGCAAACCAGTTGGAATTTGCTTGATGTTGAGCGCTTGAAGTCTTTTGAAGAATGCTTCCGCGCCATGAACGCTGGTTAGGATCAACCAATCAAATTGCTCCAAGCTTTGTAGTGCAACATCGAATGCAGAAAAATCTTCAGGCGGGATGATCTCGATCACCGGAAAGAAAATAGGGCGCGCACCCTCAGCGATAAGCGCGACCGCGAATTCTTCCGCTTGCTTGCGGGGACGAGTGATCACAACGCGCTTACCAATTAGATTCATGCAGTGGCCCTCAATATGTCTGCCGCGCCGCGCTCGAGCACTAAATCAGCCAATCGTTCTCCCAATTTATGCGGGTCTTCATCCACGGCGCTCAAACGGATGGCTTCTGTTCCATCAACGGAAATCACCGCGCCAGTCAGAATGATCTGTCCATTGTTCTTTTGTGCAAAAGCTGCAACTGGAAGTGAACATCCTCCACCTAACCCTGAGAGGAAAGCGCGTTCGGCATCTACCGCTGCTGCGGTAATTGGATCATGAATTGATGAAAGCACTTCAAGCGTTTCTACGTCGTCGGCGCGGCATTGCACCGCTAATGCACCCTGACCTGGAGCAGGCAACATGACATCGAGCGGAAACACTTCGCTAATGTGGGCTTCCAATCCAAGGCGCGTCAGCCCCGCTTGAGCTAACACGATCGCATCATATTCACCGTTCAACACTTTTCGTACGCGAGTATCTACATTGCCGCGTAAAGGCAAAATAGTTAAGTCGGGACGACGAGCTAACAATTGTGCTGTGCGCCTGTGACTACATGTTCCTACGCGCGCGCCTTCCGGTAAATTGGATATGGTCCATCCATCCGCAGAGACTAACACGTCAAAGGCCGCCTCCCTCTCAGGGACGGCAGCTACAACGATCTCAGGCGTATCCTCCACCGGAAGATCTTTCAGCGAATGCACCGCGGCATGGACTTTGCCTGAGAGCAATGCATTTTCCAGCTCACTGGTAAATAAACCCTTGCCGCCAATTTCAGGTAACGGACGGTCAAGCACACGATCACCTATTGTAGTGATAATGTATTCACTGCATTCAAGCTCTGGATGCGCGGCTTGAAGGAGTTGGATCACACGCGCGGTTTGCCAGCGTGCAAGAGCTGAAGGTCGGGTGGCGAAGGTTAGTTGCATAAGAGATATCTTCGTCCTGAGCGGAGCGAGTGCCTTTCGAGCGTAGTCGAAGGACAATTTGAATAGTAGAAGGCGTAGTTGCGAGGAGCGCTTCGACTGCGCCTACGGCTCCGCTCAGCGCGAATAATATTCTGGTTCAAACTCAAATCCAATAATTCGTGAAATAATTTCTCTGGCTGAAGATTTATCGCCGCGCGCAAGAACATCCAGAATCTCAGAATCCACGAGCTCATACCACAATGCTTTGCGTCTTTCAAAATTGGGAATATTACGGGCCAGCGGCTCGCGCAATTCTCCGGCGAGTTCCAGAAATCGTTCATATTCGGGACCGAGTTCGCGTTGAAACCGGTCCTTCAAACGGACTGCAAGCGCAGGAGCTTTGCCACTGGTTGATATCGCAATCGTCAAATCGCCTTTCCGCAAAATGGACGGAGCAATGAAATTACAGCGCGGCGTGTCATCTACTACATTGACAAGTTGTCGATTGGCTGTCGCTTCCTGCCAGACTTGATGGTTGATCTCCGATTGATCTGTTGCGCAGATGATTAAGAAGGCTCCAGTGAGATCACCGGGTTGAAATTTTCGCGCTATGGATGTAATTTGCTTTTGCTGAGCGAGATCGTGTAAATGTTTGGTGAGATCTGGCGAGATGACGGTCACTTTTGCCCGGACAGCCAATAAGCCATCCACCTTGCCTTCAGCAATCTTTCCACCGCCGATCACCACGCAGAGCTGTTCTCGTAACTCGATGTAAACGGGATAATAGGTGTTCATTGCTGCCCGATAGTTGGAAGATGAATTCCACATTCAGTCTTAGCTTTCCCAGCCCAGCGACCAGAGCGAGGGTCTTGTCCCGGTTCAACAGCTTTTGTGCAGGTCCAACAACCGATGCTTGGATACCCATAATCATGCAAAGGATTGTAAGGTAGATTATGTGTGTAGATATGTTCCCAAACTTGATCGCTCGTCCATGCCGCGAGCGGATTGAGCTTGATCATCTTGTTGGCATAATCCCATTCCACAAGACCGGTGTTGGCGCGAAAGGCTGTCTGGTCGCGGCGGATACCGGTGATCCAGGCGTCGTAGTTCGCGAGAAACTTCCGCTGAGGAATCACCCTGCGGATGTGGCAGCAGGTATCAGGGTCGCGATCCCATAATTTATCGCCATGCCGAAACGCTTGCTCGGGAAGTGAAATTCCACTATGCACACGCTCGAAGCGAATCCCAAGCTGTTTAATAAGCTCCTCTCGCAACTCATAGGTATGAGAGAATAGCAAATCTGTATCCAAGTAAAAGACAATGGTCGCCGGGCGTATTTCCGAGATAAGGTGCATCAGCACAATACCCTCGGGTCCAAACCCGGTTGCCATGACGATACTCGGCGCAAAATTCTCAAATCCCCAACGCAATATAGTTTCCGGTGAACTACCTTCTAACTCTAAACCGATCTGTTTTGCAGATTCGGGAGTCCACTTCGACGTTTCAATCGGTAGTGATAAATCTCTTTTATGCACAGTCATAAAAATACCTCTTCATAACCTAGAGAGATACCAACGTAGCTGGAATATGATTGATCGATGAAGCCTGTGCTTCATGAGCAAACCATTCAAGTTGCTCTCGTAATCGGACAACTTCTCCAACAATCAAAATAGATGGCGGGAGAATATTGCTTGCCTTCTCAACAATATCTTCCAATGTACCTGTGACAACATATTGATTCTGAGTTGTTCCATCTTGTATTAACGCAACAGGAGTATCAATTCCGCGTCCATGTGACACGAGTCCTTGGACAATCTCTGGCAGATGCTCGACTCCCATCAAGAAGACAATCGTGCCAATCTTTGAGATGCCGTCCCAATCAATATCGGACTCAGAACCACCAGTATGACCGGCCACTACAGTAAATGCAGTTGTCACACCGCGCTGAGTTACTGGGATTCCAGCATAAGCTGGCACAGCAATCGCACTACTCACTCCGGGAATTACTTCATAACGAATACCGGCTTCTGCAAGCGCCCGGCATTCCTCCCCCCCGCGCCCGAAAACAAATGGATCTCCACCTTTCAATCGCACAACTGTTTTTCCTTCGCGTGATTTTGCTATCAACAAAGCATTGATTTCATCCTGTGAACGGCGATGACGCTTTGGTTCCTTGCCTACATCAATTAATTCGGCATGAGGCGGAACTTGATCCAAAAGTTCTAGTGCAGCAAGACGGTCATATAACACGACATCCGCCCGGCGAAGACATTCCAGGCCTTTGACCGTAATGAGGCCCGGATCACCAGGTCCTCCGCCAACAATGTACACGATGCCATTCGTTGAATCATTAGGCATGAGTGACTTCCGCAGATAGATTCTTGAGAAGTGCTTCTGTATCGAAAGCGGATTCCGTTTTCACGTTGACGGTGAAGCGTTCACGAGAATCTGTAGGCTGCGTGAACACATATTCTGCCCCGTCATATAACCTAGTGAAAAATGTTTGGAGCTCAGGTTGAAGAGCATCAAATGTCTCTACTGTGTTTGGCACAAGGTAACGATCATTCACGATCACTTGTACTTCCGATCCATTGAATTTCAAGCCATTTTCCTTCTCGAGGATTTGTGCGGCGGTCAATGCGGCGCGTACAGCTTGAGCAAGTTTTTCGTGCGTTGTGCCTTCCAGCTGTGCTTTGCGGTTATAGAGCAAACCAAGGCGACCAGCACGATTATCGAGGCTGTAATCTGCTTCATAACCGATCAGCATAATGCCGGGTCCGTTATAGACATGCAAATAATCCGCAACGTCGATCAGCAATTCATCCAGTCTCTGTTCTTGAATCCAGGAATTGAAGACAGCAGCATAATCTGCAAGGTTCACAGTTTCAGGGTTTTCAAGATAGAACTTGATGTTGAAGTGTTGTACGTTCATGGCATATTCCTTTTACATATATCGCGACATTTTGTAAATTAACAATTAAACCTGACATATCATCGCGTCGAGCGGAGGATTTCGTGCTCGTCGAAAGCCGTAGTCGAGACGTTGCGCCACTTGAAAACCTACGCTTCGACTGCGCTACGCTCCGCTCAGCGCGAAAATCTTTAGTCAGATTAATTTGGAAAAGTCCAATATCTCGCTATTTGAGTAGGGCGACATTTATGTCGCCTTACGAAATCTTTCTAAATTCCTGATAACTGCTTGGGCGTGGATTTGGCGGCAAGTAGTTTCCGATAACAACTATGTGCCGCTTCGATCACCAATTGCGCTTCTTCAACGCGGCGATGCGCTTCTTCCGGCGTGTAAGGCTGATTGGCCTTTTCATGTGCACGCAGGTAATAGTGACCAAACTTTCCGCCTGCATATTCATCCCAGAATAGTTTTGTGTCATAGAAGCGCGTGCGGAATTCCTCCGCAATTCGATCCGGGTCGTTGGGCACGTTGTAGAACTGCTCTTCGACGAGTGTCTTGGCGGCCTGCGACATGGATGCATAGGCCGTTTCTCCAGCCTTCTGATACGCATTCTGATCCAGAAAGATTTGCGCCTCAAAGACTTGTCGTTCGGCCGCCGCGAGGCCAAACTCCGCGTGCGTGACAACCTCCCCGGCGCACTCGCCCACACCCATGTCGCCGATAGTGAACTCGCGGCTGTCACCCCAATCCGTATATAGTGTTTGGTCTTCGTCATGGGAGGGGATCTTTGTCAGATCATCCAACATACTTTTGACCTGGACCTTTCCAATGCGCTGGATGAACGCCTTGAACGATTCATTCTTCTCGCGTTCGCTTACATATCGACCAGTAAGTCGCTCCACCACTTCAGGAATCCGTTTCGCTGGAATGGCTCCCATCGCGAGACCGTATGAACCTGCGTTGTGAGTCCACTCGCCTCCCAACACAACCTGGAAATGCGGCACGGTATAGTTTCCAGCGTGACGACTGACGCCATAGAATCCAAGATCAGCCACGTGATGTTGCCCACATGAATTGAAACAGCCGCTGACTTTGATGTGCAAATTTTGTACCGCTTCATCCAGGGTGTGACTTTTTTCAGCCAATCGCTGGCGCAGCTCACCAGCCAATCCACGTGAAGCTGAAATTCCAAGTTTGCAGGTATCAGTACCGGGGCAGGATGTAATATCGACAATCGTTCCCGCGCCAGGCTCGCCAAGTCCGATTGCTTCGAGAGCAGCATAGACTTCCGGCAGGTCCGCTTCGCTGATCCAGCGTAGGACGATATTTTGCTCCACAGTCGTGCGGACGGTCCCGTTCGTGAATCGACGGGAGATATCTGCCACCGCGCGCAGTTGATCAGCAGTGATATCACCCAACGGCAGTGTGATTGTCGCCGTTACATATCCCTTTTGTTTCTGGTGGAAGATGTTGGTCTGGTACCAGCGCTGGAAGGAGGCTGTTTGCAGCGTGTCCCCCAGCAGTTGGGCAGGGTGCAGCGGTTGTTCATCCGTTTCCTGGATCTCTGTTAAATATTCCGTCCAACGCGGATCCCGTGGAAGTGTCGCGCGTTCCTCGAGCACGACGCGTTTGAATTCTTCGATCCCAAGCTGCGCCACTAAAAACTTGATGCGCGCCCGATTGCGATTCTTCTTTTCACCTAAACGGGCGAATACACGTGAGATGGCTTGTGCAGTCGGCAGCAATTCCTCTTCGGGGAGAAACGCATCGAACAACTTGGCTTGATGCGGAACTGTTCCAAGCCCACCACCGACGTACAACTCGAAACCGCGTTTTTCAATTCCATCTTCAATTTTTGTGACGGCGATCACACCCATATCATGCATGTTGACAAGGCCACAGCCTTCATCTTTGCAGCCAGAGAAGGCAGTCTTGAATTTGCGACCAAAATCCTGAGTATCCGGGTGACCTAACAAAAAATAGGCAAGACCTTTTGCATACGGCGTGACATCGAATGATTCAGTTGAACATACTCCTGAGAACGGACAAGCTGTTACATTGCGTACCGAATTCCCACACGCTTCGCGCGTTGTAATTCCAACGGCAGCAAGTCGTCGCATCAAAGCTGGTGTATCGTCCACATGGACGAAATGCAATTGAAAATCCTGACGCGTCGTCACGTGCGCAATGCCATCGGAATATTCCTCTGCCAGTTCAGCCATCACTTCCAACTGCTGTGGATTCATCCCACCGAACGGAACTTTGATACGTTGCATTCCAGGCGCATCCCAGACTGTATTTGCACCTTTGGTTAATCCAGAGGCGCTGGATGGATACGGCAACGTTTGAGTCTCCTTGCCATCCCAGCGTTGACCATTGTCATAGCG
>Ga0081539_10005173_pt1 | contig 13558 bp, 12 predicted proteins | sample TabmetS4T2R2_FD_71023 | JGI IMG/M metagenome (GOLD analysis project Ga0081539, IMG submission 71023) | Tabebuia heterophylla rhizosphere microbial communities from the University of Puerto Rico - S4T2R2 | ecosystem: Host-associated > Plants > Roots > Rhizosphere ...
TGTCGTCGAAGTCGGCAACGCGCAAGCTGCAGAAACCGCTCATTTGCAGCGGCTTCGCGAAGCCCTCTGACGGACTCGAACCGTCGACCCCCTCCTTACCATGCGCTCCGAGCGGCAACTGGTCGCACCCAGCGGCAACGAAAACCGGCTTGACTGAGCCGTTTTCGGCCTGGAGGACTTGCCACCGCTAGCGTCTGCTAGCGACCGCAATGCTCCATAAACGCTCCATACTCGCGGCCTGCGGCATCGACGGCGTCGTTGAGCAGAAGCAGCCACGACTACGGGCTTCGTTCCGGCGGCAAGCGTGAACGATGCGGTAGTACGTCCGCTTCCCCGGGGCCTGCTACAGCGTCGCTGTGCGGTCTCCTTCGACGGCGATTCGCTCCTTCCCGTACGTAGCGCACATCTTCGCGAACGGGACGCGGTCGGAGGGAAGCCGCGCCGGACCCTCATTGCGGTACCTGTCGTGTGCCCTGTCGAAAGCATGCCTAATCGCTGTGGCGCAGTCCCCGACGTCTCCTCCATCGAGTAGCGTTGTGATTCCATCCACCAACGCGTCGCCGATCGGGTCTGACCATTCCGGCGGCCAGCTGATCTCGTCGAGCCAACCGATGTAGCTCTTGACTCGATTCGCAGCCGAGGACGAGGTCGCGGACCGAGCGAGTTGGTCGCCGGAAAAGCAAGCGACCGCAACTACGATGCGTCCTGGGGCGGTACCGATATTCGCGAGATCGATTAGCGCGCGCCGAGACCGAAAGAGCCGACGTGGGACCACGAGTGCATCCCTCTCTCCGTGGCCGAAGTAAAGCACGTGCTGATGGTCGCGTAGCAAGGCCTCTACTGCGGAGCGGGACCTCGTCGTGCGCACCGAAAGCGTGGGCGCGAACTTCGTCGCGAGCCGATCGGCCCAAGTTGCACACCGACGTGATGCTCCGTCGTCGCGCGGCGTTACAACAAGGACGGTCATGTCACCACGCCAAGCCCTCTGTCTCGGTGCGCCCTGCGATCTCGTCGAGCAGCACTTCAACGTCGTCGTCTCCGCGGAAGGCACTAACCGCGATGAGGTTCAGTACATGCGTCCACGCGCGGGGCTTCGTTCGCCGCAAGAGGATACGGAGCAGGAGGCGAAGATTCGGAAGGACTCCGCGCCGCTGCAGAATCCACGCTGGCCTCGCGTGCGGCCGGACGCCGTATAGCGGAGGCGGTTCATCGAGCAAGTCCTGAGGTGCAAGGGTACTGCCGTCGATGAGCTCAAGGAATGGTTTGTGACGGTCCTTCTGCCGCGCCGCCCAATCCAAGAGAACGAAGACTGCACGGTCGCGTGTCTCAGGGTCCAACTCTTCGTACGGCTCGAACTCTTGTTTCGGCTCGCGCATTCTGCGAGGATGATAGTCACTGGCCTGACATCAAGGGGGAGCAGCGTGAGTGCATGGAGCGTCGGACGCAGGAGCGGCGCCGCGAGCCTCGCAGGTGCGTCGAACGACATCAAGGCCTTCGTTGATCGCGTCGTACAGTGGATTCCCGGCGACGTTATCGCGGTCTATACAGTCGGCATTACCACGCTTCGCACGCAAGACCCCGACCCCAACCCGAGCCCTCTCTGGCTCATCATTGCGGCCGGCATGGCCTTCATCCTTGTGCTGCTCGCCGCGTGGCGCACACGGCACAAGCTCCGCTTCCGTGACCTCGTCCTAGCGATCGTGGCCGTTATTGCCTTCGGAATCTGGTCGTTAGCGATCCCCGATTCCGGTTGGTACGACTGGAGCAAGGTTGCCGACAACCCTGGATGGGTTGCGCTGATCGCGGCTGTCGCGGGAGTCTTGTTCGGTGCGGTCGCCGACACATTCCTCCCCGACTGACGAAAGCAGTTCGGCGCGCGTTGCGCCGCACCCCGCATGAACGACAACCCGCAGTCGCTCGAGCCCCTGCTCGGGCTGCACGACCGCGTCCGCGCTGACGGGCTCATGGGCGCGCCCTGGGCGCCCGTCTACCCGAAACAACCCACCGAGCCGCCTCGCGTCTCCCGCAGCCGCGCGAAGAAGACCTGAGCGTCGTCGGCCGCTCTCCGTTCGGTGCGGCCGACCTGTCGGTGCCGATTACTCGGCTCGGAACAGTGAGCCGGCGGCGGACCCGTGAGCCGGTTTCGAGTGAGTGATGGTGTCTGGGCGCAAGCGTGTCGATCGCGACCCGCGATCGCGGCTCGGGCAAGGGTCGACGACTCGGACTCGCGTGTCGAAGGAGCCCGCTCGGTCGGGACTACGCTGCGAGCTGGTATTGGTGGATCAGCCCGCCGAGCAGGTCACGGCGGCGTAGGCGGTCGAGGTCGATCACATCGGCGAGTGGTTGCTCGTCGCTGAGCGGCGGCCGTTGGGCAAGTGCCCGGTGCGGCCGATGCTCGTTGAAATGCCGGACGTAGGTGACGAGCACGTGGTTGAGGTGGCGGCGGCCGAGGATCAGCAGCCGGTCGAGGCACTCGCGGCGAACGCTTTCGACCCAGCGTTCAGCGTGCGCCCTCGCCTTCGGCGCCCGCACCGGAGCCTTGATCACCCGGATGCCCTCGGAGCGGAAGACCTCGTCGAACTCGCATGTGAACTTGCTGTCGCGGTCACGGACGAGAACCCGCGGTCGGATGCCTTCGTCGCCAAGCTCCATCAGCAGGTTGCGTGCCTGCTGGGTCACCCAGCGGCCGTCCGGGTGGGTCGTGATCCCGGCAACGTGGACGCGGCGCGTGGCCAGCTCAATAAAGAACAAGACGTAGAAGCGCTTCAAGAAGAGCGTGTCGACGGTGAGGAAGTCCCACTCCAAGATGCTCGCCGCCTGCTGACGAAGGAACCCGCTCCAGCTTGTCTCGAGCCGCTTCGGGGCCGGCTCGATCCCGGCCTCCTTCAGGATCGTCCAGACGGTGCTCGCGGCCAGCTTGATCCCCAGTCCGAGCAGCTCGCCCTGGATCCGCCGGTAGCCCCAGCTCGGGTTCTCGCGCGCGATTCGCGTCACGAGCTCGCGCACCTTCGCAGGCGTCGGCGGACGACCCGGACGCCGGTGCGGATACGTCCAGCGGCGCGCAACCAGCTCGCGGTGCCAACGCAGAAGCGTCGCCGGCGTGACGAACATCGACGAGCTCCAGCGCTGCCGTGACAGTACCCCGCTAAACGCCGCCAACAGCGCGCGATCAGCCCGCGTCAGCTGCGGACGAGCGACCTGACGCTCCAGCACCCGCAGCTGATGCCGCAGCAGCAGGATCTCGATCTCCTTCTCTCGCTCCGAACGACGCCGAAGCACGACCAGCTCCAGCAGTCGCCGCAGCGACCAATACACAAACGACAAGACCACACCCTGAAAACGACCAGCCACCGCCGCTGACCCTACCGATCAACCGGCGATCCTCAGGCGCGCCAACGCGACACCGCTGAAACCGAGTTTTCGGCACCCACAGGCGACGGCCGAGGATGAGGATCTGGGGCGAGGTAGTCGGCGCGGAGCGTGCGTACCCAGCGTTCGGCGTGCGCGTTCGCGGGTTTCGAAGTGCTCTAAAGAAAGTAATCGTGCTGAAGCCCCGCCGCCGGCGCATGCGGAACAGACGCGGCATAACCAAGAAGCTCCGCGATTTGGCACGCCCATCCGTGAACGACCGCCAACTGATACGTGTCAGTACGAAAATGTGTTACTAACGTCGCTCCCTCGTCGTGATCGACGAGGCTGAAATGGAGTTCACGGGTCGTCGTCTTCTCGGTTGGCGCTAGGGGTCTTGTGGTCACACCGGGCAGAAGAAGCTCGGGCTGTCGGGTCGTATCAATGTACTCGCACCGAAAGACGAAAAGCTGCGAAGGATTGATGTCCTCCAGAACGTCGTCCCAGATGAGGATCCGTTGAGCCGTCAGTGCTGAAAAGACTGTCCGTCTTAGCATCACGGCGAGCTCGGCGAACGTGGTTGAAGGGGTGAATCTCACTCGTAGCGGAACCGTCATTGCGAAGCACCCCACAGCGTCCTGTCTATCCCGTTCGGTTCGGCCGGAAACCGAAGTATCAACTACTATGTCTGTTTTAGAAGCGCGACGAGCGAGCCAGGCGACGGTGTTTGCGGCGAACCACGCGAACGGCGTCACGCCGAGCGAACGCGCAGCCGTCCTCATCGCGGCAACGGTCTGATGAGGAATATCCAAAGCTACTGAGTCGGCGCTACTGATGCGACCGTTGTAACGCGCGGATTCCGTCAATTTAATCGGTTCGTATCCGCGCAGGACGTCGCGCCACCGCTGAACTAGCGCCTGTCTGTCTTCGCTGGCGACCCACTCATGTTCGCGTGCCGCCGACTGGCGCAAGTCGAACGTTAGATCCGGCAGCGGAACTGAGGCGCCTGGACCTGAAGCGTCCGCGACCCGTTGTGCGTAACGCGCCGCAACGTCTCGCAGGATGATCTGCAGCGAGAGTCCATCACAGCTGATGTGATGCGCGACGATCGCAAGGATGTAGCGTTGAGGATACAACCGGATGAGGGCCGCGCGAAAGCAGGGGGGTCGTTCGAGATTGAAAGGACTTCGAAGTCGTGCAACCTCATCGTTCAACCGAGAACGGCGCTCGCCGAGAGGAAGGGAGTTAAGGTCGATGAATTCTGGTACAAATGTACCCGCCTCGTGAACTCGAAACGTTACTATCCCGGCTTGATCGGCGTGGAATGTTGCACGAAGCGCCTCGTGCCGTGCGACCACATCGTGCAATGAGGCGAGGAGAGCTGACTCTTTGAGCTCTCCACACAGCTCGATTCCGATAAACAGTTCGTAATGTGCCGCGTCACCTGACATTTCCGCATGGCGTTTGAAGATAAGTGACTGGAGAGGTGTAGCTGGTGTGGCCGGTAGCAGGTGAGCGAAAGCGGGCGGCGCGGGGATCGATCCGGTCATCTTCAGAGCGGAGTTAAATCGGGGCGGAGGAGACTCACGCCATCCGACGCGCGCCGACGTGACGATACCTCGCCGCCATAGGCCAAGCCAAGCTTGCTGAGAGTCTGCGCGACCTCCCAACCCCAGTTGGTGCACATGGCTACGTTTACGCCGACATGTCGCAGTGCGGCGAGAGCCGCAATCACACCGGGCCGTAGGGGTATTGTCCGTGACCAGTCCGATTTGAACTTCGACGCCGCCTCATGGGAGTCACCCCGGACTTCTTTACCATGTGCAGACACGCGTTCGCGTAGAGCCATCGCTCCGTTCGGACTGATTTGCCGGCGCTGAGTTGGTGGATCAAAGGCAGAGCGTTCGACGGGCCATGGTTCGCTTCCATCGCCGGCAAATGCTAGCCCTTCGGCGCTAAGTGCGCGCGGGGGATGCAGTGCGCCGCCACCGATCTCGATCAGACGGGGCGTCCGCAAACCCCCAACACGCGCTCGGCTACGCGCTCGAGCCATCGCGACTCGCACGCCCAAACACACGCGAGTCCAGCCTCTAACGCGTCCGCTGATTTTGGCTCTATGGGTACAGCTCGGCCCCACGATTGCAAAGTTGGCGCGCGAGCGCGCGGACGGTGCGATGCTCGGAAACCAGCTCGATTGCGTCGTACATGTTCAGTTTAAACTCCTCCGCTACGTATGTCGCAATCTCTACAAAGGAAAGGGAGTCCGCACCTACATCAAGAAAGTCTACGTCTAGTCCAAGCACAGAAACGTCAAGAATGTTCGCCACCGCGTCCGTGAGGCGTTGCTCAACCGGATCGACAACTGGCGCTCGAGCAACGTCTTCCTGCTCGCCGCGCGTGAGTTCTCCCAAGCGCTGCCGATCGATCTTTCCGCTCGGAGTGCGCGGAAAAGTCTCAAGGCGTATGAAGCGCGCGGGTATCATATATTCAGGGAGACGCTTTGCAAGGTAGGCACGCAGCTTAGCGGGGCCGAGATCGGCGCCATGATGGCCAGCCCAGAACGCAGCAAGATACCGTCGGTCGTCAACTGTGCCGACCGCTGCGACGGCAGCCTCCGAGACATTTCGGTGTTCAAGCAACACCCGCTCGACCTCCCCGGGCTCTATCCTGAAGCCACGGACTTTGACTTGATCGTCGATACGGCCGAGAAACACGAGACTCTTGTCCGCTCGCACTCGTACGCGGTCGCCGGTCCGGAAGAACCGCTCGCCGGTCGGGCCAGTAATGAATCTCTCTTCTGTTAGATCCGCTCGGTTGCGATAGCCGCGCGCGAGACCCACTCCACCGAGGTAAAGCTCTCCTTCTCCCTCGCCGAACAGTTCGTTACCATCTTCATCGATGACAACGGCACTGACATTGCAGATAGGATGTCCAATCGATGGCTCAATGTCATTGGAATCGCACCGTGCTGCAGTGGCCCAAATTGACGCCTCCGTCGGCCCGTATAGATTGAAGAATGGTGCCACTCGCGACCAGGCGCGGACCAGGCCAGCCGAACACGCCTCGCCGGCGACAGCGAGCATCTTGAGAGTAGGCACTTCTTCCACTGGTAGGAGGCGCAAAGCTGATGGTGTGATCGTCAGGGATGATATTGCCTGCTGACGAAGGAGTTGGATAAGAGGAGGACCGAGAACCATTTCGTTCGGAGAGGCGAAGCATAACTCGCCGCCGTGAAGTAAAGCCAGGATGAATTCAAAGATCGACGCATCGAAGATTGGAGACGAGAACTGCAACACACGCCACCCACGCTCGACTCCAAACACGATGGTTTGCGCGGCAGCGACATTCACGATTCCCGCGTGCTCGATTTCAACGGCCTTCGGGAAGCCAGTTGAACCTGATGTGTATAAGAGGTACGCGAGGGAATCTGGTCGCGCAGCGTCTTTGGGTGAAGCATCAGCATAATAACGCTCAGAGGCAGAAATTGGCACAAGCGTCTGGCCGCGAGGTGCCACCACCGATAGTGATCCAGAATCACCGATGATGAAGGCGGCGCCGGAATCAAGCAGCATATAGTTCAACCTATCCTGGGGATGAGTAAGGTCGAGCGGTAGATACACGCCACCAGCCTTGAGTACAGCAAGAAAGGCCGCTGCAAGTAGCGGCGATCGCTCGCAGCATACTGCGATGACGTCTCCGTGCCGTGCTCCGAGACGCTGCAATTCGGCGCCGAGCGAATTGGATAGGCGGTCGAGTTCCGAGTAAGTTAGGCGCCAGTCGTCTTTGCGAGTTGCAGGTAGATTCGGCGTACGATGGACTTGCTCCCGAAAAGCGCCATGAATCGTGGTGGTATTCGTCGACTGTCTCCTAGACACGGCGAGTCCTAAGTCAAACGGATCAGAGACTACGGCGGTGATTGCGTGCCGGTCGAACGACGCCTCGTGGAGCGCGATGAGGGGCCAGCCTTCGAAGGAGTCCTCGGCCGTCGGCTTCCCCCGAGCGCGATCCCGGAGCCGAACCCCTCCGACACAGGCGTGTCGAGCGAGATATCGGCGCTCGCATCGAGCTCCGAGGGGAGCGACGTCGCCTGGTGGCCCGCACTGGCGCGGACTCCGCTCGTGGCGGTTGATCGGGGCGCACGGCGCTCGTGCGGCGCCGTCAGCACGACGCGATCCCGCAAGCCGGACAGACGCTGCACCCCACCTGCGGCGCTGGCGCCCCGCAGACCATGCAGCGGCGGTGCTCGTCCGCAGGGGCGACCGTCGCCGCTCGGCCAGCCGAGCGCGCGGTGGCGCCGACGTCGATCACCTGACCGTCCTTCGAGCGGTCGCGGTAGATCGTGATTCCGTGGCAGCCGAAACGCCAGGCGGCGAGGCAGATGTCGTGTACGTCCTCGACGGTCGCCGATTCGGAGAGGTTGATCGTCTTGCTGACCCCGTTGTCGGTGTGATCCTGAAACGCCGCCTGGTGGCGTAAGTGCCAGAGCGGCGCGATGTCGCGCGCGGTTCCGAAGAGCCGCCGAATGCCGGTCGGCAGGCTCTCAATGCTGCGGCACTCCCCGCGCGCGCGCGTGAGTCTGACCACGTCGTCGCTCCAAACCCCCGCCGTGCGCAGCGCCTCCTCGAACAGCGCGTTCGTCTCCGTGAGCGTGGCGCCGTCGGCGACGTGCCGGCTGTACGAGAGTCCGAACAAAGGCTCGATGCCTGCCGAACAGCCAGCGATGATCGCGATCGACCCCGTCGGCGCGATCGTCGTCCGCGTCGCGTTCCGCATCCGTCTGTTCCAGCCGCCCGGCCCGTAGACCGATTCCCGCCAGTTTCCGAAACACCCGCGCGCAGCGGCGAGCTCCTCCGACGCCGCGTCGGCAGCCGTCTCGATCGTCCGCGCGACCTCGCGCGCCCGGTCAACCGCCTCGTCGGAGTCGTATGGAATACCCCATCGAATCAAGAGGTCCGCCCATCCCATCACGCCGAGACCAATCTTGCGGTTGCCGTCTCGATGGCTCCGTGCCATGGCGGCGACCGGGTACGACGAAGCGTCGATGCAGTCATCGAGAAAGCGAACGGCCAGCCGTACGGTGTCGGACAGCCGCTGGGAAGCCAGAGCGCCGGCGTCGTCGAAGTGCGAGAGGTTGATCGATCCGAGCACGCACGCCTCGTTAGGCAGGAGCGCGGCCTCACCGCACGGGTTCGTCGCCTCGATGCTTCCGAGAGACGGCGTCGGGTTCGTTCGCGGCTCGTTGATCCTGTCGAGGAACACGAGCCCCGGGTCCCCGGTCCGCCAGGCGGCTTCCGAGATGCGTTCGAGGACCGCGCTCGCGGAGCGGCGACCCGCGGGGCTGCAGGTGCGAGGGTTGACGAGCCGGTAATCCGCCCCGGAAGCGGCGAGGGTCATCCAATCGCTCGTGACGCCTACCGAGATGTTGAAGTTGTCGAGCCCGCCGTCGAGCTTCGCCTCGACGAACTCGAGCACGTCGGGATGGGTCACGTCGAGAACCGCCATGTTGGCGCCCTGCCGGGCCAGACCCTGGCGGATCGGCGCGAGGGTGCTCGACAACATCCGCAGAACCGCGACCGGACCGGCGGCAGCGCCTGAAACGCCTCGAACCGCGTCCTGGCGCGGGCGGATCCGCGAGAGAGAGAAGCCCGTGCCGCCGCCCGCATTGTGTGTCGTGGCGGCGTCTCGAAGCGTCTCGAAGATGCCTTGGAGCGAGTCGGCGAGCGGCAAGACGAAGCATGCCGAGAGCTGTGGGTCGGCGCAGCCCGCGTTGAAGAGCGCGGGCGAGTTGGGGAGGAAGTCGAGGCTCGCGAGCAGGCACTCGAAGCGCTCTGCCCACGCCGCCGCATCGCCGCCGTAGACTGTCTCGACTGCCGCGACCGTCCGGGCAACCCGCTGGAACAGCTCGCCGGGCGTCTCGACGGCGGCGCCGTCGGATCCTCGCTGAAGGTACCGCGTCTCCAGGACACGCAACGCGTTGTCGGTGAGAACCGGCGCGGTCTGCAAATCGGCGGCAGCCGCGCGCGCATCGCCATATTTCTCCGAGGATCGTGTGACGCTCGAGGACCTCTGCGTGGACCCAGTCATCTCCGGCTCCCGCGCCGGGTGGGCGCTCGGTTGACTTTTCCTGCAGGGCTGACCATACAATGCGACGAGGCGGTAGGTCTACCCGTCAGAGCCTCACCGCTCGAGGGTCCGTTGGCGGCTGATAGCATCACGGCAACCTGTCTTACCCGCGATCCCGCCGTAAAGCGATCACTATAAGAAGCTCGCTCCTTTTGCACTACGAACGCGATCACTATGTCGCTCTTCGCCGGGAATTTCTCTGGCGATTCTCCAAGCCGCGATGGGCACTCCAAGAAGGGGATCTTCGCTGGGCAGAGGAGCACGTCGGCGTTCTTGCAAAACAGTCAGCGGAGCGCATTCAGCAATCGCTTCGATACGTGTGGCCCGAGTTCGTGGAAAACGTGCGGTTCCTGGCAGAACGGTTTTCGCAGCTTCGGTCGTTCAGCGAGTCGATCGAATTCTTCTCGGCGATCCACGAGCGTACGAGCGCCGCGGCAGAGCAGGCGCAGACCGAACTCCTGGAGGCGATGACTCGAGCCGCTCTTCCGTTCGTCGCGCTGAAGGGCGCGGCGATGCGCGCGTATGAAGGCTCCGGATCCGGCGGAAACGACTTAGACGTGCTGGTTTCCGATCTCGACGCGGCATGGCGCGCCGTCGACGTCGCAGAATCGCGCGGCTACTCGCTGGAGCGCATCAAGGTCGGGTTCCTCTCGACCGCACAGACACGATTCGCGTCTGACGCGTCGCCGCCGCGAATCTGGGCGAACGGCAACATGTTCAAGAGCGAATCGCCGGCGCGCCCGATCACTCAGGGCGACTGGGACCTCGGCCGTGTTCGCACTCTCGACCTGCACGTGACCGCCTTCCCGATCGCGGGCGAGTGCCTCCTGCTCGCCCCGATCCGTGAACGCTCCCGGGTTGCGGAGGTCGGCGACCTCGCATTCCGAGTGCCGAGCGTCGAGGACATGGTGCTGATCGAGATCGCGCACCTCGCTCACCACGGGACGCTGACGATTCGCGGAATCAGCCGGATAGCACGCCTGCTCGCGTCGAGCCGCGGGCTCGATCACGACTACGTCGCCGACCGAATCGCGCACAACCGCCTTTCGATCGTGGCCAATGCCGCGCTGCTCGCCGTCGAGAGCGAGTTCGAGCCGGCACGCGAGCAAGCAGCCGCGCTGCGAGCTGCGACGGGCGCCCAGCGTTCCCCGCTTGCCGTCCTTTCGCGGCGGGTCGCCGAGGCGCGCCGTGTCGAGAAGTACGGCGTGCTGAGCCCGTGGTCGCTGGCTGCTCTGCTGATCTACCTCGCTGACGCCGGGCGAGCACAGCTCGGGCCCGCGCAAGGCGTCCGGACCGCATTCGAGGGTCTCGGACGCGCGCTCTCGAACTACCCGGTCAACCCGCGCGCCCACCCGCGCTGGCGCGAGCGTCGACTCGGCTGGCTATCGCCTCGACAGCGAGGGGTCATGCTCCAGCGCCTCGACGACGTCCGGCTCAGCGCGCTGCCCGCGCGATCGGACCCCGTTACCGGCGACACCGAATGGCTCGGCAATGAGGCGTTGATCGCGAACAAGGGCCGCGACGACGAGGTGATCGTGACGCTTGTAGGCGCGTTCGCCTCGGCGCCATACGCGGGTAGCGTCTCGCCCAAGGTTCGCCAACGCTGCCTCGAGGTGGCGGCAGTCGCCCGGCGGAGCCTCGAGCAGAGAGACGCGGCCGTTACCGCCTAGGCAGCCTCGGCCCTTGCAGCCTCGTCTCCGGCGCGACGCGGTTCGCTCCGTCCCGCTCGACGAGCAACCCGAGCTCGGTCAGCCCTTTCGGCGTCCCGGCGTCCTTCCACCACCCCGATACCACTTCGTAGGTCATATCCCCGCGGGCGATATAGGTGCGGTTGACGTCGCTAATCTCGAGTTCGCCCCGGCTGGACGGCTTCAACGACCTGACTATGTCGTACACGTCCGCGTCGTAGCAGTACAGGCCGGTGATTGCATACGCGCTCGGCGGCCGATCGAAGCGGAGATCGACGCGTCCCGGCTTCTCCACCACGTCGGTGAGCTTGCCTTCGGCATCGAAGACAGCCACACCGAAGCGCTCCGGATCCGGCACATCCTTGACGAAGACCATCGCACCCGACGTTTGCTCCTCGGCAAACCTCCAGATGGCGTCGAGCGGCGCATACTGAAACACGTTATCGGCGAGGCAGACAACGATCTTGCCGCCGGCGGCGAACTGCTCGGCCATTCCCACGACTTGCGCGATCCCGCCCGGTGACGTCTGGACCTTGTACGTCAGGTCGAGGTCGAAGAGACGCTCGCCGTTGTCGCGCCGTCTTCGCTTCCCGTCCCCGAGGAGCCGCATGAAGTCACCGCCGTGATGGTGGCCGGTGATGATGAGCACCTCCGTGACGCCGGCGAGCTGGAACAGCTCGAGCGCGTAATAGATCATCGGCCACTCGCCGACGGGCAAGAGATGCTTGTTCGTGATCTGCGTGAGCTCGCCGAGTCGCGTCGCCTCGCCTCCCGCGCAGATAAGACCCTTCAGCGCCATGACACTGGGTTCGCGAGGAGCATGCCGGCTGCTACCGCCGATGTTCGTAGACGAGGCTTTGGCGCAGAATCTCGTCCCAGTACTCGTCGACCCATTCGAAGATCTCGTCGAGGCCCTCGTCGAGGGCGATCGTCGGACGCCACCCGAGCTGCCGCGTCTTGCTCGAGTCGACGCGGTAGGCTGCGTCCTCACCTTTTCGCCCGGGCGTCTCGACCGTACATTCCTCGACGGTTCGTCCGAATCGATCGCAGATCGTTCTGACGACGTCGTACACCGCAATGTCGCGGTCGGGAGAGATGTGGTAGATGCCGCCGATCTCGCCCTCTTGCATGATCGTCACCTCGGCGCACGAGACGTCACGAATGTTAATGAACGCCTTTCGGGCGACGCCGCCTCCGGAGAGCTCCAGCTCCTTCCCGAGCCGGAGGTAGATGACGCATCGAGGCATCAGCTTGAACAGCTGCTGCCTCGCGCCGTACACGTTCGTTCCGCGGACCACAACGAGGGGGAATCCGAACGTTCGCGCATACGTGAAAAGCAAGAGGTCGGCGGCCGCCTTGGATGCGGCGTACGGTGTGCTCGGATTCAGCGGAGCATCCTCACCAATCGGGACCATCGATGTTCCGTAGACCTCGGAACTCGAAATGTGAACGTACCGTTCTAGATACGACTGCTTCCGCAGATGATTCACGAGGATGGCTAGCGCGACGCAGTTCGTCCTATACCAATCCTCAGGGGAGTCCCAGCTGGGCCAGACTTCACTCTGGGCGGCGAAATTGACAACGATGTCCGGCTTCTCCTCGTCGAGGAGCCGAAGCAGCTTCGGCAGCCCGTCGTTCATATCGATGCGAAAATAGCGGTACCGGTCGAGATCCGGACGCGTTTTGTACTTGAGGAACAGCGCCGATCGCTCTCGCGACCGGCTCACGCCGATGACGACGTTATCGGGATCGTCGAGGAGCAGGTCGACGAAGTCTTGACCCGAGAACGAGTTCGCACCGAGGACGACGATCTTGAGGCGATGGTCTTTCAGGCCCTCTCTCCGCTGCCGGAACCGTCAGCGAATGTGCAACTGCTGCATCATCCGGATGTTGAAGTATCTCGCATCGTCGAGCGGCGCAGGTAGCCGTCCGGCGTCGAAAGCGGCAATCAGGTCGTGGACGGCCGTCTCGATCCGCCGTCGCGGGGCGAACCCAAGGCGGCGGCGGATCTTAATCGACGAGATCCGATACGAACGCGGATCATCCGACCTCCTGAACGCGATGCCGACCTCGGGACGGTCGGCGAGCTTGAACGCGACTTCGCGTCGCACGGTTTGCGCGATGTCGCGGAGCGAGAGGTTGGCGCACCCGACGTTGAAGGTTTCGTTCTCGATCGCGTCCTTCGGCGCCTGGAGAATGGCGACGTACACATCGACCATGTCGTCGATGTGCAGGTTCGGCCTCATCTGCGATCCACCGAGGACGGTGATCTCGCCACGATTGACGGCCTGGTTCGTGAAGATGTTCACCGTGAGATCGAACCGCTGTCTCGGCGAGTACCCGCAGATCGTGCCCGGTCGAAGGATGACCGGCGTGAAGCGACTCGTGCAGTAGCCGCG
>Ga0081539_10005174_pt1 | contig 13556 bp, 10 predicted proteins | sample TabmetS4T2R2_FD_71023 | JGI IMG/M metagenome (GOLD analysis project Ga0081539, IMG submission 71023) | Tabebuia heterophylla rhizosphere microbial communities from the University of Puerto Rico - S4T2R2 | ecosystem: Host-associated > Plants > Roots > Rhizosphere ...
CGAAAAAAATCGCCTGTCACTCGACTAGCAGAGAAGGGCACCCCGGCAGAGTCCGGAAAATGAACGGAGGTGCGATTAATCAGGGTTATCCGAGCTGTTGCTCAATTGTCTTTGTAAGCGGCGTTTCAACATCGCCCGTGTGCTTCGTTGTCACAGTCTCGATGAGTAATATACAGCACTCGTCTGCGGCGACTGGATTGTGCATTACCCCTTTCGGCACTACAAAGAACTCGCCGGGCCGGAGCTTTACTTCGCCATCATCGAATTGAATAGTAAGCTCTCCACGCATCACGAGAAACATCTCATCCTCTTCGTCATGCTTGTGCCAGGTGAGCTCACCTTGGACCTTCGCCAACTTCACATACTGATCATTGACACAGCCGACCACCTTTGGCGACCAGTATTCACGAATGTGTTCAAACTCTTGATCGATATTAATGCTCTGCTTCATTCATCCTCCGAAGTTTTTGAGACACTTCAATCACTTATGGGTTCAAGCATTTCATTGAAGTCGCCAGCATGGATTCTGATCCGATCGCGTCCCGGGATGGACGCCGGAAATCTTAAAGGACGCATCAAAAAGGTTTATCTATATCAATATTCAAGGTTGAACCACTCACTAGGCTCCATTGCTTTCCACCACCTTTCAGACTTGTTTCTGTCAATGTGAACTCCATATCGTTAACTTTGAATTGAAATGGAAGCTTGTTGATAGGGACGTGAGACGTTTCACTTACTTGACACTGTGAACAGGTGAAGCTTTCCTTATTTCCCTCGAATTCCCAAGTAAATGGGGCAGACCGGCTACAAAGTTCGACGCGCTTTAGTACGTTATCCACTCCTCGTTGTTTGTCATAAACCGATACAACATAGCAATACCTATCTGTTTTTTTCTCCAATAACCGGCACGCCGCCTGAATCATGATAGTAAAGAAGATCAGGGCCAATACAAAAATGTAATTGATTAGCGAGCTTCGATTACCGCGCGCAACGTGCAAAGGGGAAATCATTCTGAAGGCCCTCCCGATTGATTGGAGCTACGACTCATTGCTGTAAACAAGCTCGCATCACTGCGAAGATCAACGTCCGAATCCAACGAACCATGAAGATGTTCCGAATATCCTCGACACAAGTTTCAATCCCTCTGGGGTTCAAGTACCTCGTCCAACGCTGTGTGCTTGGATTGGCTTTAGTAGGTAAGCTAGGTTCAATCCCTCTGGGGTTCAAGTACCTCGTCCAACTTGAAGAACCTTTAGAGGAGTTTGTATAAATGATTGTTTCAATCCCTCTGGGGTTCAAGTACCTCGTCCAACAGAAATTATTCAGTGGCTAAAAGGAGAACAAAATGGTTTCAATCCCACTGGGGTTCAAGTACCTTGTCCAACAGAGAATCTATATACCAACTACAACTATCTCTTTGGTTTCAATCCCACTGGGGGTCAAGTACCTCGTCCAACCGCCCGCCTATAAGTCGTTTTGCCGCTCGATTTTGCAGGCGCAAAACCGAGGATCGGGCAAAACTCGCTCTTCTTTATCCATTTCATACCGCAAACCAGAGAATTCATTGGGCGATAAGTCTCGATTCTGCTTTCACTTTCTATCAACCGAGCGTCTCCCGGAGGATTGATGATAGCTTCGATGCTCGGTTTTAGCCAGAACAAAGTGGCTCTTTGGGAATCGCCGTGAAAGATCACAATATTTTGTTGTTTCAACCTGCAAGTGTTTGATAACGGTTTTGTTGCAAATAAATGTTCTGCCACAATCTGTGGTAGTATGGACGAGTTCATCACATCAACACCTTGTACAGTCAGGACATTTTTGCAACAGAACCGAATTGAAAATACTAATGACCACCGAACCGATTGAATCCTTACTGGAAAATGCCCTGGCTTTCCGCGCCACATTATTTGATGAGCGGCATGAGACGGCTTTTCGACTCTTCAATGGCTTTACCGAAGGCGCTCCGGACTTGGTGGTGGACCTTTACGCCAAAACGCTGCTCATTCATAACTATGCCGATCGACCGGAAAACACGCTGGCATTGATGCGCGCAGCTCAACAGTTTCTGCTGGCCCGCTTGCCTTGGATTCAGACGGTGATTATGAAGACGCGCCACAGCCAGTCTTCACAGGAAAAGCGCGGCAGCATCGTCTATGGAGAGGCCGCGGATCGGAAGATCCGCGAGAACGGCATCTGGTATGCGATTGATCTGATGATCAATCGCGACGCCAGCCTCTATCTGGATACGCGCCAGGTTAGGCGTTGGGCGCAACAACGACTCAAAGGCAAATCCGTTCTCAATACCTTTGCCTATACCGGCAGTCTCGGAGTCGCGGCCCGAGCGGGCGGGGCGGAGCGGGTAGTCCATCTGGATTTGAATCGACATTTTTTGAACGTCGCTAAAACTTCATACACGCTGAATGGTTTTCCGATCGACAAAAAAGATTTTAAGGCCGGTGACTTCTGGTCTCAAATCAATCGCCTGAAAGCCGCTGACGAATGTTTCGATTGCGTTTTTCTCGATCCGCCTCTTTATTCGGCGACGCGGAAAGGCGTCGTGGATCTCTTGCAAAGCTACTCGCGGCTGATCAATAAAGTGCGCCCCTTGATCAACCACGACGGCTTTCTAGTGGCGATTAATAACGCGCTCTTTCATTCTGGCGCGGCGTACCTCGGGGAGATCGAACCATTATGCGCCGATGGATACTTGACGGTTCAAGAGTTGATTCCGGTACCGGAGGATTTTATCGGCACTCAACAGACGCCCTCTGCCGCACTGGCAGCCGATCCAACACCCTTCAACCATTCAACCAAAATCGTCGTTCTTAAAGTCCGCCGCAAAGCTTCATCGAGCGACTGAGAGATTTCCCTATTGCCGTAACTCGTCATCCAACCGGACCTCTTCGCGGCGCGCGGTCCGCGCATAGTACAGATAGCCGGATTGAATTGGTTCAACCAGATTCAACATATCCTCCAGACATAAAGCCTGGGCGCAAAGTTGCAGGCGATCGTTCTCCCATTCGCCGCGCCGTCCGTGTTTATATTCGACCGGATAGATCTGTGGCTGCCCTCCGGTTGAACCGGCCTCTTCGATCAGATCGGCTTTGCCGAATAGCTTGTAGCGGTTTGAATGGAGCCAGACGGAACGAAACTGCTGTAACTCGCCGCGCTTTGTCGCTTCGCCCGAATCTACCTGCGCGTGTTCGATCGAACCGGCGACTGTGTGCTCGTTATGAATAAAGACCCGCTCGACGTGAATGAGGTAACAACGATGCGGGCAGTAATCATATTGATTCAAGGCCGAGATCAAGACGTAATCGTCCATTGCCCTCCAATCATGGCGATGGTGACGGCGGATGCCGCGATCATTCCGCTTTGCGATTAAGCCGCCTCGCCATTCCGCATCCGCGGCTGGTCTTTGCTCCCAGGCCGGAGAAGAATGCCAGATCGGCCAGCAGGTTGATGTCATGAACAAAGGCTGCGCCGGGACGGCTGATGATGCGATAGTTCACGCAGCCGACGAACCCGGTCAGATAAAAATCGCCTTCGCGTTTGACACGCGCCGAACGGAATTCGAAAGGGTGTTCGAGCACGAGATGGTCTTCGATGTAATTCAGAAACTCTTCGGAAGAGCGCGCATCGGCTTCGATGGGAAGTTTCATCCGGTCGCCGAACGCCTGATTCCATCGCCTTGCCAGACTGCCAAAGACGTGTCTCGGCAGAGGCAACGGCTCGTCGCGCTTGCCTTGCCGGAACGACGTTGGAGAGGCGAACTCCATCCTGATTGAGGTCTCTTGATCTGAGGCCCTGGCGATCAACTCTTCGGCCGAAGCGTACCCGGCCCACGGCTCGCCGCTTTCGGGCGTGACCAGGACGCGTACGATCTCGAACTCCGCGCGCCCCAATCGCAGCCGGCCGTCGTTGTGCGTTGCCGTCATCGCCCACTGCACAATTGCCGGATAGATGCGGTCATCGAGACATGCGGCGCGCAGCTTCAATTCGCGCACGGCCTTGCCTCGCTCTTCGTAGAGTCGCGGCCAGACGACGCCGACGGAATACCCCCGCAGCGTATCGCCTTTGTGAAGGTCGGCCGCCAGCTCCGGATGAGCTCGATGTACCAGGTCGAGAAAAGCCGCTTGAAAGAGGTCGCCGCGCAGGGAAGCGGGATCGACCGGCGTGTGGGTGACGCAATGAAAAACGATGGCGTGTGGCATGGTTGACTCCTCAAGGGTCATTTCGTCGCGCCGAAAGAGAAAGCCATCCGGGCGGGAAGATGAAACTTTTCTTGGTTAGGAAACTCAAGCACAAAATGTTCGCCGCTGACGCGGGCATTATTGACCAGGCTGACCGGCGGCATATTGATCAAATCGCAAAGATTGATTTCGCAACTCGGCAAAACATCCAGCGGATTGAGCGGGTGGGGCACCTCGAATTCACCCTTGATGATCTTGGGATCGGTAATGCGTTGTGAAACCGTCAGGCTGGCCTTCGACATCCACTTGCCCAGACGGATCCAGCTGGGCGGATGATAGTCGCCCGTTACCGAAACAAGATAGAATTGATATCTGCTCTCGGCCGAGACTTCTTTGGCTCGTCCAAACGTCGGAGTGTTGGTTTGCGCTTTCTCCATCATGACGTGGTAATGATTGCTCGCATATTTCCAGGTGTTGAGCGAGAAATCGACCGCGACATCGCGGGCGGGCGTGACATAAATCCCGCGCTCATTCAGCAATGACAGATCCTGTCGATAATTGGGCGTCTGCTGACGAGTGAAATAGCTGCTGTTCACCAGCCCTAGCGCGTAACAGAGCGCGTAGTTATGAATGATGCGCTCCGTTTCATACAATCGCCCTATCTCGCGCGAGGCGAAGAAGAGCGAGTCGTGAAGCTCCAGATCGCAGCAAAGGATCGTCGTCATGCGGCTCTCCTACTTCGCTTCAGATTTTGTCTGAATATATTTCGCGGCATACTCGTTGGCCTCGCCATTGATGCGAGTGAGCAACTCTTTCAATCCCACTTCATCTTGTGTGACCGCCAGAACCTCGTTCATCAACTTGCTGAGCGCATCGCCCTGAACCAGTTCATAAAGAACGCCGTCATGGGCGAGCAGCTCAGGCAAAGCGTCCTGAATTGCGGCGACAACGTGCTCTTCCTGCAACGGATCGGGTGAGCTGAGTTGTTGGCGGTCAGAGAGCAGATCGTAAGCGGACTGTGTCAACCGCAGATTGCTCGTGATCTCGCCGTTGGCCGGAACGACGGCGAGCAACAGGTTGCGCACGCGGCCGGTCCGCGTTGTCTGCGCGCCATAATGTTTGGTGCGCAGCAGATTGTTGAGCACGTACAGGAACCCGGCCTCGGTCGGGTCTTTGATCGTCACAATACTGGGAAAGAAGATCTGCGGAACAACATGATCTTGCGAATTGATGCGCGATGCGGTGTCGCCGCCGCGTGACATGGTGCCGTCTTCGAACGGAGCGTTGAGCGTCAGTTTGACGTGAGAATCTTCGTACGGCGTGATTGAATAAGCCGAATCCACGACGATCTTGGATTTTTCCGAGCCGCTGTCTCCGATGGCGAAACCATACAGGATACAATCGGCGCAGCGTTGGCAGAAGCTGACGTTGTAATCGCATTCGCCATAATCCCCGCCTTTGGCTGCTTTGGCTCTCTTCTTCTTCTCACCATCGTCATTGGACGTCATTGCTACGAGTCCATAGTTGCGCAGCAATTCACGGCCTGCCAGACGTTCAGGCGTAGACTGTTTGCGTTTGAACATCACCAATCGAGTGATCGGAGGGCTATTTTTACCACCGGCGCGAACTCGCGCCACATTCAACACTCCATCGGTTTGAAATAGCGGATAGGACTCGGTCACGCGGCACGAGACGATATGAATATATTTACCCATCGGTTTGGGCGGGATGGCTTGATGAAAATGTTTCTCGTTGATGATGGTTAGAAATGACATCGGTTAACTCTCCTGTTCTTCTTCGTTGGTAGAATCGGAATTGATATCGGCGCCGACACCGCCGATCGCGGCCATCGCTCTCTTTTCGGCGCGGTCGCGATCGTCCGCCTCGCGATAAAGCGTTTCGCAGGTATCGCGCAAAAGGTTCAGTTGGATTCCCGCCAATCGTGCGACATCGCCTTTGAGCGCGCCGAGGAAAAGATCGTTGACGAAATACTCGGCGAATTCACGAACGAGACGGCGCTCTTCTTCTAAGTTACTGGTGACCCAACGGCCTTCGGCGTCTGACCGATGCACTCGTTGCATCAAGGAGTTCAATTCAGCCGCAACGACATCCGTCAGGGCGTCTTCACCTGGAGCGAAGAGGGATCGGTCGGCTTTGAGTACGGCGTCGGCAGCCAGGTCAATTGGTTTCAGAATCGCATTCGCCTTGGCGAACTGGCTCTTGGCGCGATAGAAACGGCGGTAAAGTTCGGTCAGTTTCCTTGGACGGTTCATGGCTTCTTGCTCCGGATCGATAAATTCATAGAGTTTGAGGTATTCGCGTATACGGTCAGTTGGCACTGTGTCGAAGGTCTGCTTTCTGAGCCAGACATTGAGGTAATGAAAAACATAGAGCGGGGACGAGGCCAGATCGCGCGCCAGATCGCTCAACCGGCCCCAGTTGGCGTCATAACCCGATTTCGATTGCCGCGCGTTTGCGTCAAGGTGAATAACATAAGCTGCCGTGACGCGCTGCAAGTTAGGTTTGATCTCGTCCAACCTCAATCTCAGCTTGGCCGCGCCGGCAATACTTTTATTCTGTTTAGCGATTAACAGCTCGGCAAACGAATGAGGCGCATCAATGAAGACGGTCTCATCGAATTCCGCGCCGCTGGCAAAAAGCGGCGCGGGCGATTCGGAGACGACGACTTTGGCATCAAAGACGAACGGCAGCACGAGTGACAGAAAGATCGGCATGACCCAGCTTTCGGTGTCGGTTGCGTCACGTCCGGGAGGAATGCCGATGAAGAAGAAGGTGACCGGATCGTCCTCCGGATAATCCATCTTGAAGAAACGGTCCTTTTCCGGATCGATTTGTTCATCAATCAAGAGGTTGTCGAGCTGCTGAAAATCTGCGATCTCGAAATTGACCTCGCGGGTTTGCGGATCGACCAGACGGTCGCGCACACTGGCCCTGAAACTGGTGGCCGCCAGTTTCTGCCCGGCGCTGCGCAGGAACCGGTTGGTCTCGGCGCTGAAGTAATAGGTCGGATAGATGTAGAGGTAACGAAATTTCGCGCCTTCGAAATCGCCTCCACTCGCTGAGGTCTTATTCATCAGGATTTGGCGCAGCATCATCTCTACGGCGCAGATGCTGCAAATATGACGCAATGCCTGAGAACTGTGGAGCGATTGTTTGTTGGTAAAGACCTGCGGCGCAAATAGCACACCCGATTCCATCTGTTTCTCGACCGTATACGGCGAATTGCATAATGAGCACGGCTTGCCGCCGCCTCGGGTCTTCGTCTTTTCGTAACGATTCAGCTCGGCCAGAAAAGATTGAATGGCGAGAGGTTTGTTGATAGCCGCAGAACTGATTACGGTCCCGACATAATCACGCACGTCGCCCCATCCGTCATTCGTGCTTGATGGAATGGATTCTGAGATTGTTTCTGCAATGACATCGGCCAGCTCGGCGATCAACTCCTCAACATCTTCGGCACTTTTGCCTTTATTCAACGGCTGCTTGAAATACTGAAATGCCGCGTAATACCACGCGAGCGGAACGCCGCCGGTATTACCTTTCTCGCCTGCCTGTCTGATCGCTTCATTGAGGTTTGCGACCATGTCGAATTGCGGCCGTTCACTGCTGAGTTTGAGGTGATCCAGGATGCGCCCGATTAGATCAGGCGGATTGGCCGGTTTGCGATCATCGCAGGCCTGTTGCCATACCTTGCGTTCGATGATGTCGCAGAACTCTGCCAGCTGATCGGACCTTGCGTCATCGGCGAATTCAACATCCATTGTTTCCGATAACAGACCTCTTCGCCGAAATTCCGCAAGCGATGCGCTACGCTTGCCGGAGGCCGGATTGACAATCATTCGGCACGCCGCACCGGCGCAAACCCGCACCAACTCCGACGGATCAAAGAAGAGCCAATAATAATCGGCGAATTTCAACCCCTTACCATCGCGCCCAAATCCGACGTGGCGACGCTTCAATTTACCTGCGCATAACTTCCGAACTCGCGCAACGACGGCATCGGGTAACTCAGCCGGATCAATCGTCGCGGCTTTTTTCGGCCCGACGTATGCCACGCCATTCGGAAAGAAGAGAAACGGGCGATATCCGGCCTCTCGATACAAGTCGATCGCCGCGTTATTAATGATGTTGGTCAGGACGCCGCGGACCTCGGCGACCGCGTGATGTGTGAATTGCAACTCTCCTTCGCTCAATTGGAAAAGTAACGACTTGATCGATTGCGTTTGGATGTCCGCCGGATGCTTGACGATAGAAGCCAATTTATCGGCCATCTTGGTCAAATCGGTGCAGAGCAGCAAGGCTCTATCTGACAACACTCGATTGAAACCGCGCGTCGGGCGGTGCGTGTCATATTTATCCTGCGTGTTCTGAGCAATGTAGATCAGAGTATCGAGATTATCGGCAATTGCCCCGAGACCGCCTGCCGCCAGGAATTGATCCAGACCCAATCGAACTGCCCACTCGGTGACGATCTCTCCCGTCAGATCGCGATCTTTGAATGGATCGGGTTTGAAGCCGGCGCCGAAACGATCCTCGATCTTTTTCTGGGCATCCGGAAATTTCTCCCAATCGTGCAGGATGTAGCCGGCGATAAAGAAGCGATATGCCTTCTCATCAAGATCCTGTATCGTGTCCGTTCCGAGCGAACGCAATTCGCGGATCAGCGTGAGCACAGGCAAGAGACCGTTGATCAGATGGGCCGTCAGCGATTGATCACCAAGATTGCGATCCGATTTCATTCCCTCAGCCAATTTCTGCTCCATCCAGAGGCCGCCCTTGGCTGTCACTCCGGCCAATTCACGGAAGAGGGCCGGTACCACCAGCCGCGCGAAATCCGCGATCGCCACATCGTCTGGGTTTTCGCGAAGGATCGCCTCTCGAATTAGTTTAATGGCGAGCAGTTCGGCTTTACCTGTGTCAGGCTGCGCATTGTTGAATGTGTCTTTGATCATACTATCAACCCATTCGATTTTCCTTTGTAGTGTTTAAACAACGTTTGGATCATTAGCGCTTCTTGCCCGAATGCGACGCTGTGGCTTGGTTGCCGGTCGTTGATCGTGTATCTATCGGTCAATGGGTAGAGCGGAAAGAGCTGCGGCAATCGGCACTTTCGCTTGGCGCCGAAGTTATCCTGTTGGACGATATAGCAAACCAGTCTCTTTCGTCGCAGGCGGCGGTTGATCTCGGGCTCCCATTCCGATTCGGTCTTGGCGACAGTGAAGCAATTCATTGCTCGAACACGATCGATCGTGATGTTGTCCAGGTCAGTCTCCAGATGAAAGTTCCACCGGGCAGGCCTTTCACGATATTGGCTAATAACAAGGTAAAATTCGGAATACCTGAATTTCGCCGGTTCAACGTTCGCCGCAAGCGCCCGCTCTGTGAACTCTTCTTTCAACAATACTTCAGCAATGACGCAATTGGTCAGCAATCCAGGAAGGTCGTAGGTTTTGAATTGTTCGGGGCCATCGGGAACAGTCGTATCGATCACTGCGCATTCGAGTCCGCTGCCGCCGCGAAAGCTGCGCGCCGCATCCAGAATTTCCTGCTCCTGGAAAAACTCACCGCCCTCTCGATATTTTCTCAATTGACCCAGCTTGCTATTGAGGTTGATATTGAATGCCCGCTCGTAATTATCGTGCAGCTCCGTTTTGATCTCTTCGTAAGCTGCGTTAAGCTCCTTGCTCTCCAGCGCCTTGAAGACGCAGGCCGATTGCAGCCCGCCCCATTCTTGCGCGTAATGGTTGAATTCATTGATCGGCGGATAGATGTCACGCAGTACGTCGAAGAACTCGGGCCGGTTATAATGCTCGCCCTCGCTTAGTTTCATGACGCCAGTCTGTTGATCGGGTTTTTCAAAGAGACGTTCGTAAATAAAATTCGGCGCCAGCGCATAAGCGCGAAACGCTTCAAATCTGACGCTGCGCCCATTTGCATCTTCATAACCATCGTGGCGTCCGAGTCGCCCGAGCCTCTGAATGAAGTTGCCGGCATCGGTTGCTTCAAAGATCAGTAGGTTGATTTTGAAGTCCACGCCGACATCAATCGTGGAAGTCCCGATCAATAGATCGCAGCGCCGCGACTCTTGTTGCTCACCTTTTGTCGAAAAGCCAGTGTTTTCGCCGACCTTCAGACCATACTTGCCAAGTGCTGCTTTCAGCTGCGGAAACACGCGTTTGACCGCGCCGACTGAGTTCAAGATGATCGCGCAACGCGATCCGGGGTAATCCTGAAAAAAGCGCGCAATTACTTCCTCGGTGTGCTCGATTATCCATTGTTCGGCCGTCTGATCGGGGCGCGAGACAATATCGAACAGCAGCTCGATCTGATGCGTGATTCGTCGATATGCAGTTTGATCAATACCGGCGGCATCTTCGGCGGACGCGTGGCGATACTCGCCCTCGACGACGGCATAGTTGATGCCGACACGGTCCAGCATCTCTCTGAGCTGTGGCGACGGCGTAGCTGAAAGGAAGAGGAACTTTTTTCGCCCCATCCCGGTTGTCGCTCTCGTCAGTAACAGCGAGTTGATGGCGCTGACGATTTGCGGGGCGCTAAAGATATGGAATTCATCGAAGACCGTCAGATCGAAACTTTTGATCAAGACATCGAAGACTTTATCGCGTGTATTGTTTGGCCGCAGGTAGTAAAGGTTCATGATCAGGTGATAAATATCAGGATTGGTGATGATGATCCTGCTCTTCTTAATTTGCGTCAGCAGTGCATCCTGCCTGGAAACATCGTTGGCTGCGGCATATTCATTCAAGGTCTCACTCGATAACCGGCATACTCGCTGTGGCTGCTGCGCGAGTGAAAGATCGGCAACATAATGTTTGACCTGACGCTCCTGGTCGCGCCCGAGTTCATTGGTTGGATAGAGTCCGATTGTTGGACGATTGTCGCGCAATGCCGATAAGAAAGCCGCCAGGCTCTTGCCATCACCGGTCAACGCCGTGTTGAAGACCACTTCAACTTCGGGAGCGCTCAGAAGCTGCCGTGTCCGCACCTGATGAGCAGAGAGCCGGTACTTGCCAATTGCTTGATCAACTGTCGCAAGCAGGGAATAGACGGCATTGAGCAAAATTCGTTTCACTGCTTCTTGTCTCCGTTTTGTTGATAGATTGAAATCAAACTGCCGGCGATTCCGATTGCCTCTTCTCGTAACCATGCCGGTTCCAAGATTTCCGCTCCTTTGCCCCAGGGCATCACCAGATACCACAACACTTCGCGCGGATCGCTCACCGTTAGTTCCAGGATCAGGCTGCCGTCGGCATCGTTCCGGAACTTTTTCTGCGAATCGTGCCAGTAAGCTTCCTCGATGTAACGCGAAGTCGGATGAGTAAACTTAATACGGACTCTTTCAGGCGGAGTATCTTTCACAATGACGCGATAGCTGTGGCGATGGCGCTCTTTGAAGTTATAGTCTTCGCGGACACTGAACGGGCCGATGCGGCTACAAATTTCTTTGACTCGGCTGACGCGTAACATCAAAACTCGCTGCTCCTCCTCTACTAACGCGTCGAGGTAGAGCGCACGCCCTTTGAAGTAGAGCATGTAAGGATGTATCCGTAGATTCCGCTCCCGGCCGTGATAAAAATCGTCGTAGAGTATCTCTAACCGCTGACAATATTGTTGCGCCTGCCGCAACTCATTAATGATATCTGCTTTTACCTGGAAAGTGCGGCCGAGCACTTCGTAATCGAGCGCGGTGCTCAACAAGGCGCGCATACCCGACGCATCCTTCGAGATGATCTTACGAATTGCATTGACGGCTTCAAAGGTCAACGCATGATCTCCGGCCGCCGACAATTGGCGCACGGCCATGACTAACGAAAAGACTTCGCTCGTCGTCAAACCAAAGATCGGAAAACTGTGGTCGGACGTAATCCGGTAACAGCTTAACTTGCGGTCATACTCGAAGGTAAACCCGAGGTCCGCCAGTGCCTGTTTGTCTTCAAAGAATTGCGATTTGCTGATGCCGAGCGCCCGCCATAGTTGCTCGGGCCGCTGGCGCGGGTTATTGCTGATTTCCAGCAACAGACTGATCAACCGCTGAGAACGCTTAAGATTTTGTTGGCTTCGATCCGTCTTCATCGCTCCGACACTCTATCCGATGATGAAATGTGGACAAAGAACATTTTGAATTCTCAGTCCGGTAGAGGGTGGACTGAGCGAGAAAAATTTGTAAAAAATAGCTGTTGATAAAGAACAGACTTTCAGGCTTCGGTTCCTGCGCATAGCATCATTATTGGGGCGAAATTACTCTCCTTGCGTACAATAGCAACGGGGAACTGAGAGAAATGATGCGAGAGCGAGGTCTAGCAATCGATTATACAACGATCTTTCGCATTTACCATGAATTCTTTTAACAAAACTGCCGGAATGAGGAGAAATTTGATATAGTCCTCGAGTATGAATCCTTCCGACGGAGCTTCATGGGTTAGAACCGGAAGAATTAAGAGAGAGAAGGACCACATAACATATAATATATAAAAGGATGCAATGACTCTGCCGTCAGTATTCCAAGTGACGGCCTGATCTGACCTGTTTCTTTTTTTTCTGGCCAAAACCGAGCATCGAAGCTATCATAGATTTGCCGGGAGACGCTCGGTTCCCAGAAAGTGAGAGCAGAATCAGGAGATAGCGCGTAATGGACTCCACGACCTGCGGCATGAATTTAGAAAGAACCGTGATTTTTGCCCGATGCTCGTTTTTTCACTTGCAAATCGAAGCAATAAAACAATTTGCAAGCGGGCGGTTGAATGAGGTACTTGATCCCAGGAGGGATTGAAACGATTGTGGGGGCGTTGGCGAGTTCGATATGCAGCAGTTGAATGAGGTACTTGATCCCAGGAGGGATTGAAACACCAGTCGCACTCGCGTGGCCGCAGTTACCAGTCGGTTGAATGAGGTACTTGATCCCAGGAGGGATTGAAACGATGCGCTCACCGACGAGATCATCGAGATTTTAGAAGTTGAATGAGGTACTTGATCCCAGGAGGGATTGAAACCTGCTCGCTCTGCTTGGTTGTGCCATCGACGGCGGGTTGAATGAGGTACTTGATCCCAGGAGGGATTGAAACCTGAGATGGCAGCATCGTGGGTGGGGAAGCCATCAAAAGGTTGAATGAGGTACTTGATCCCAGGAGGGATTGAAACACCGCGAGTACGGCGACCACCAGTGGCACCCGCCGGTTGAATGAGGTACTTGATCCCAGGAGGGATTGAAACTTCCAAGAGCAACGGGAGGCACAACAGGGAATGGGTTGAATGAGGTACTTGATCCCAGGAGGGATTGAAACATTGCGCGGCGCGGCCAGAGCAAGATGTTAAGGATTTGTT
>Ga0081539_10005175_pt1 | contig 13555 bp, 10 predicted proteins | sample TabmetS4T2R2_FD_71023 | JGI IMG/M metagenome (GOLD analysis project Ga0081539, IMG submission 71023) | Tabebuia heterophylla rhizosphere microbial communities from the University of Puerto Rico - S4T2R2 | ecosystem: Host-associated > Plants > Roots > Rhizosphere ...
AGTGCGAAGCTGCCTACTGAACCGATTGGACCGAACCGTATCCGCGACATCGCACTGGCAACGGTACTCGGCGTGGCGGCTGGCTTTGGCTTGGCATTCCTGCTGGAAAGCTTCAACCCTCGCCTCTACAGCGACCAGCAGTTGGAAAACACGTCCAAATCGCCGATTATCGCCCGCATCCCGACTATTAAGCGCGCGTTCCGCAACGACGTTTTTGCGGGAGACCGAATTGCCTCGGAAGCGTTCCGGCGGTTGCGAACGCATTTCTTCACCCAAATCAGCGAAACGCCGCTGCGTTTCCTGCTGGTGACGAGTGCCATCCCCGGCGAAGGCAAAACCACCGTTTCGACCAATCTGGCGCTGTCCATCGCCCAGAGCGGGCGCAGCGTTCTGCTCATCGACGGAAACATGCAGTGCCCAGTGCTGCATAACCACTACCAACTCTCGAACCTTGCCGGGTTGAGCAGCGTGCTCAGCGGCAAAGCCAAGCTAAGCGACTGCGTGCAGTGGTCGAACAAGACCATGCTGTATGTTCTGTGCGCGGGACCCGCGAACGATACGTCATCTGAGCTGCTGAGTTCAGATCAATTCTACAAACTGCTTGACGAAGCCGTGCAGACCTACGAAGTCGTAATCTTCGACGGGCCGCCGATTCTGGCATCGGCAGATTCCCTAATCATCGCCAAGCAGACCAGCGGTGTGTTGTGGGTGGTTGACCGCAGCAAGATCGACCAGAACACGCTGACTTACACTCGTGAGCAGTTAGATCAGGTTGGCGCGCACGTCATCGGCATCATCGCCAACCGCGTGAGCAATGACAAGAATACGCAATGGGGTCGGCGTTACAAGCCTTTCCGCACTGACAATAATGTGACGATCAAATCGCCTGAGAACCGGTCGTCCGCAACCACAGAAGGCGTGAAACTATGAACAACCGCATTTGTCTTGTCAGCCAGCGTACCATTGCAGGTGATCCTCGACTTTCCACACAACTGCAAAGCCTGAAGAACGCAGGCTACGAGATAGATGTGGTCTGCGTGCGAGGTAAGAACCAAACCTTTCGCGGCGAGGAAAATGGCATCCAGTTTTATCGGATCGCCTCGATGGATCGCAAGCGCGCAAGCAAGACACGTTACATCGTGGAATATGCCAGCTTCTTCATCCCGGCATTCTTTCTGCTGGCATTCCTGCAAATCGTTCGGGGTTATCGCGTGGTTCATGTGACCAACCTGCCCGACCTGCTGCTGTTTGCAGCGGCAGTACCGAAGCTGTTAGGCGCGAAGTTGATCTTCGACGTACGCGAATGCACACCGGAGATGTTCATCGACCGGTTCGGCGCAAGCCCGCAGGGGCGTGTCGTGCGCGTCATGACCGCAATTGAGCAAGCCTGCATCAAATTCGCCAATGCGACGATTACCTGCACGGAGCAGATGCGGCAGGCGCTGATCAAGCGCGGCGGCGCACCAGATAAGATTTCGGTGATGCTGAACATGCCGATTGTGCATCTTCAGAAAGAAGCGAAGCTGCCCGACCCAACCGACCAAGCGAAAAATGATTTCCGGCTGATTACGCATGGCACGGTCATTCGCCGCTATGGTCACGAACTGCTGATCGACGCGATGGCAGAAGTCGTCAAGACCGCGCCGCAAGTACACCTGACCGTTTATGGTAAGGGGGAGCTGCTGCCCGCTCTGGACGCGCAGATCAAACGGCTGAAGCTTCAAGATAACGTCAAGCTGGGCGGCTACGTCTCGGAAGAGGAACTGCTGACCCGCCTGCGCGAAGCGCACTGCGGCGTGGTGCCGATTTTGCAGAACCCGGAAAGCGACCTCGTCCACACACACAAGATGTTCGAGTATATTCACCTGGGGCTGCCGACGATCATCAGCCGGACGACAGCGGTTGCCGCGTACTTCACGGACGAGAGCCTGCGTTTCTACAAGCCAAACGATGCACACGCCCTGGCAGAAGCCATCGTTGAACTTGCCAACAATCCGCAGAAACGTTATGACCTTGCCAGCCATGCGCTGACGGTCTACGAGAACTATTCGCCAGAGAAGCAGTACGCGATGTATTCTGCCCTCGTCGCTCGCCTCATCAATGAACAACCCGTCGGCACTCCGAAACTCGAAATGGGTCGTGAGAATTAGCAACATGACGCTGGCTCGGCTTACATTCCGCCAGGATTATTTATGGGCAGTGCTCGTCGGCATCAGTGTCGGCGCGCTCTGCCTGGTTTCGCCATTGATCGCGCTGGTGCTGATCGTCGGCAGCGCGTTTCTGGTGATTGCGCTACGTAAACCGATGCTATTGTGCTACACGGTTATCGCTGCGACGGTCTTCCTTTCCGGGATGCCGCGCGGACAGATGATCAGTTTATTCATTCCCAACGAGCCAATTCTGGTGGGGACGGCGGGGTTAGCTTACTTTGCCATCATCACTCGGCGGCGCAAGGTCGAATATTCGCGCGTTTTCTTGCTTGCGCTGCTTATTTTCGTGCTCGGAACTGCAATTGCTCCTGTCATCGCCTATTACGCACGCGACTATGCCCTGAAAACAGCGGACATTTTCAGCTTGATCGCTCCGGTGCAGTACATGGTGCTGGTGTGGATGTTCAGCCAAATTCCGCAGAATGATTCTGAGCGTGCGACTATCCTGCACTGGATGCTGCTGTGCGCGTCCTTCGTGGCATTGATCGGGCTGCTACAGGCAGTGAATTTTGGACCCGTTGTTAACCTGCTCTTACGCTACTACCCTTCTGAACACACAGCGGATGCCGAGAGCCTGGGGCGTGTAACGTCCGTGTTAGGCGCATGGAATTCGCTCGGCAACTACCTGATGATCGTGCTGATCATCGTCATGTCCACCTACCGCTACAAACACAGCTTGCTCGGCTACGCGAACATTCTGCTGGCAATTGCGATGTGCGGCGCGTGCCTACTCGCCAGCGGATCGTTTGCCAGTATTTTCGGGCTTGCGCTCGGCATTGTTATCGTGAAAGGCGTGTTCGACCGGAAAGACCTTAAAATTCTGGTCATTATGGGGGTCGGCTTTGCTATCGGCGCACTGCTTCTTCAGGGGAACATCGCCGAGCGCCTAAATTATCAATTCCGCAACGGCGGCATCGTCCCCGAAACCCTTGCATACCGTTTTGTTGTGTGGGAGCAAGTTTATTTTCCTATTATCGGAAGAAATCTGGCGTGGGGCGTGAGTCCGACTTTCGGCAGCTTTCTAACCTGGAGTTGGGCGGAAAGCCAGTACCTTTACTTGCTATTTCGTTCCGGGCTAGTTTCCCTGATCGCACATATTAGCTTCGTCTCGCTGTTGCTGTATTGGCTTCGGAAGCGGATTCGCAATGGTGATGGACTGCCGCGAATGCTAGCGGTCACCGTCTTTGCGATTTTGGTCTCACTCAGCATTATGGGCTTCACTAACGAAGTTTTCACCAGTTCCGGGGCAATCGACTATATGTGGATACTGGTCGGTCTGACAGCGGGAAGCGTCCTCAAAACAACTCCCCAACTCAGTGCGGAGAGGAGATAATTGAAAGATGGTTTCGGTGCCATTAAAAGCTGATACCGATGTAAAACGCACAGACATAATCGTGATGGTGTGGGCACCTGAAGAAAACCGCACGGCTACTTATGCTCGCCTGTTGAACGCGCCTGTGTTTTACATCCATTACCTGCTGTACAAGCGCCCATACGTCGCCCCCTTCAAATACGTGGCGCAGGCGCTGAAGACCTGGCTCGTGCTGATTCAGCAGCGCCCGAAGGTAGTTTATGTGACCAACCCGCCGGTATTTGCGCCGCTGTGTGTCTTTCTTTACTGCAAGCTGACCGGGACGCACTATATTATGGATACACATTCGCCCGCGCTTTTCTCGCGGCGCTGGGGCTGGACGCTGCCACTGCAACGGTTCCTGGCAAAGCACGCTATGGTCAACCTGGTTGACCAGCTACGGTTCAAGCAACTGTTTGAGTCGTGGGGAGCAAAGGCCATCATTCTGGAAAAGCCGCCGAAGAACATCAACGACAAGACGTTCAAGAATATCAGCACCTCGAACAAATTCGACATCGCCGTGATCAACACCTTTGCCGTCGATGAGCCGGTGGACATCATCCTCGAAGCTGCACGCCAGCTTCCCGAAGCGCATTTCTACATTATGGGTGATAAAAAACTGGCGAAGCCGGACGACTTGAACAACGCCCCAGAGAACGTCACGTTTACCGATTACCTGCTCGGCGAGGACTACTGGAACCGTGTGTATAGTTCGCGCGCGCTGATGGCGCTGACGACCTATCCCTACTCCCTGCTGGCGGGTGCGCAGGACGGCGCGACGCTCGGCAAACCGCTGCTGCTCTCCAAGCAGCCCGCGCTGGAAGATTACTTCCCCAAAGGCGCGATCTTCATGGAAAACACCGCCGAAGGCCTTGTTTCCGGCGTAAAGGCGCTGATGGCACGCGAAGCGGAACTGGGCAAGGACATCACCGAGATGGTGGAAATCCAAGCGAAAGCCTGGGAACAGAATTTTGACACCCTGGTCAATATGATTGAGGCTGTGAACTCGTGAGTATCCTGCCAAAAAGCGTTCAGCGTCAAATTGCCAAATTTGACGTCTCTATGATCACGGATTCGATGCTGCTGACCGTCGGGATTACGGTCGCGCGCATTCTGGGCTTCGGCTTCTCATTTATCCTTGCGCGGCGGCTTTCCCCAGATAACTTCGGCTTTATCCAGTACTGTATTACCCTGGCGGGCGTGACCTCGATTGGCACGCTGCCGTTTGTGCAGCATGTTCTAGCGCGCTTCGTCGCCAAAAATCTGGAAGACCAAGAGCGGCTTGCACAGACCTTACACGCGATTTGGTATGTGGTGCTGGCGTTGACGGGTATAACAATTCTGATCGCTGTACCGATTCTGCTCGCAACCGAGCATTTCCACATTGGCGTATTGGTCATTTTCCTCGGCATGTCGCTGTTCTACAGCTATTATGGGCTGGCGCGCGGCTTCATGGCGTCCAAACGGCTGCTTGCCGCTTATCTGGGCAGCAACCTCGTTCAGATCATCGCCATCATTATCGTGTATCAATTCGGCAGCACGCAGTCGCCGACGCCTGCCCTGCTGATCTACGGGCTGTCCTACCTGCTGCCGCTGCTTATCTTGCAAGTGTGGCAACCGCTGCCGCTACATTTCCAGTTCAAGCTGCCACAAAAAGCGATTGTTATCGAACTGATACGTTTCTCGCTTCCCCTGTGGATTTCGCAGGCAGCTTATATGATTTACGCGGGAATGGATGTGCTGCTGATTGAACGTTTCGCAGATACAAGCGCAGTCGGTCAATATACGCTGACCAAAACGCTCTCGATGCTTTTCAGCTTCGTGCCGATGGGGCTAATGACGGTTGTCCTGCCCAAAGTCGCTTCGCTGCCAGAACATGAGCATGGAAAAGTGGTGAAAAGAGCGATGCTGTTTGCCCTGCTTGCCAACGGCGCGGCGCTATTTGTCTTCCTTCTTACCTATCGTTGGTTCGTCGGCAATTTCGTTGGGGAAAACTATATCGTCCCCACTGAAGTCGTGCTGATGCTGGCATTTGGCGAAATTCTGTTTGGTTTCCACAGCATTATCACCGCCATGCTCGTCGGCGGGAACAATCCACAACTGGAGACGATTAGCCGTATCCTGATCGCAATTACCTCATTCACACTGGGTATTCTCCTCATCCCACGTTTTGGATTGCAGGGCGCAGGCATTACGATGCTAAGCTGCGGTATTGTGGCAATAGTCACGTATACTGTAGCTGGACTGGTACGCAGAAAAAGGCTGAATTATGCGCTCGCTCATCAATAACGTTTCTCGCGTAGGGGTCTCGCGGCTGGTATCGGTCGCCGCCCTGCTGGTTGTGCTCACAACTTCTCCGCGCCCGGCTGCGGCGCAGGACCCGAATATCTTCACGATTGAAGTTCAGGCGGTGGGCACAGCCGTAGGTACGCCCGACCGAGCATTGCTGCAACTGGGCATTGAAGTCGTCGGCACTGACTTGGAAGCCGCACTCACTGATGTTGATGCTAAAGCACAGGCGATTATCGACGCGCTGCTCGATCTGGGTATCGGGACGGCGGATGTTCAAACTGGCGCTGTCCAGATCACATCACAAGACCTGCAAGACCCGAACACAGGCGTGATCACTGGCGATCTTGTCTATCACGTGAACAGCAACATGCAGGTGATCGTCCGTGACCTGAGCACGATTCAGACCGTAATTACCACAGCGGTGACGAACGGCGCGAACACGCTGGACAGCGTTACGATGGGTATCGAAGACCTGGAAAGCCTGGAACAGGAAGCACGGCAATCCGCGATTGCCAATGCCTACCAGCGCGCACAAGCTCTGGCTGCCGGGTTCAACTTAGTGCTGAGCGCGCCGATCATCGTTACCGAAACGATTGGCAACGAGGGACTACCTGTTCCCCTGTCTGGCACCGACGTTCGCCGCTCGATTCTGGATAGGGACGGTGTTTCACTTTCGGACGACCCGCTGATGCTGACGGTTCAGTTGAATGTTGTGTTTCGCACGCAAACACAAACACCTGCGAACGGCACGCCACGAAACAACACGACAACCTCAACACCGGAAGCCGACACCGATCAATAAGAAGTAAGGTTGTTTTGGAGGTACGTTCGTTATGAAAGAAACTGTTAAGCTGGTAGTGCTCGTTCCGGTGGGCGGGTTGAGTTCGACCAATACTCTTGAGTCTATTACTGATACTATCGAAAGCATTCTTCACTACACGACGCTGGATCGCCGTGTGGTGATCCAGGATAATTCCAACCCGCTGCACGTCGGCGATAAGCTGGTCGAGCAGTTTCCCGAACTGACCGTCGTGCGCGCGCCGAACAATTTCGGGGCAGGCGGCGGGCTGTATAAGTCGCTGTCGCTTTCCCTGCTGCACATTCAGGCAACCTACGACTTTCAAGTGCTCCTGAAGATGAACACTGACGCCATTCTGACCGGATATGGTCTGGAAGATGACGCTATCGAGTATTTTAAAGAACACCCGAATGCAGGCGAAATCGGGACACATGTCAAAGCGGGCAAGGAAGTCGAAGCCGCGCGCGCCCGCCTGCTCTACGAAACCGGCAACCTGGGCTGGCTCATGGATCGCAAACGCTGCGCCAAGCTGCGCTACTACCTGCAATTCGCACGCGGCAATGGCTACCAAGAAGGAGAGCACATGCTCGCGGGCGCGTCGTTCTACAGCCCTAAACTGATGAATAAGTTCGTTCATGGAGACTTTTTACTACGCGAAGAAATTTCCCGCAGCAAATTGCAGGATAATCACCTCTCAGCCTTGCTCTGCCGAGCGGCTGGCATGGAGCTGGGCGACTTCCAGATGGCTGAACTTCCACTGGGAAACGCCCCGCAAAAGGCAGCTCACACGCTGGAAGACGTGGTCAAATTAGGTGGGAAAGTCGTTCATTCCACGCAAATGTGGGAAAACCGGAGCGAGCAAGAGGTCAGGGAGTTCTTCAAAGCGCGTCGATCCGAATCGCTTGCGGTGAGCGGGTCGTTGAAGGCGTCGGTTCAAAGTCTGAATTGACATAAGCTGCCCGTTTCGTTTTGGGCGCAAGGTTGAGCCGCGTGGGAAATCGCAGAACAGTCGAATCAGCGAGAGCATCTCGTTGGTTGGACTATATTTTATCGCTGCTTCAACCCATTAGCCCTTAGATAGCAACGAGTTATTTCGCGTGACTACCGTTATCAGAACTCTTCCGCATCATCGAAGCGTCATCAGGTTCCTACAAAGGCTGCTGATTCTTGCAACTGGCATGTATGCTATTACCTTCATCGGTTTTCTGGCAAGCCGCACCTTGCTTTCGGGTTACTGGTGGTTCGCGCTGCTGACCAATTTCACACCGCTGTACTTCGCTCCGGTTGTTCTACTGCTGCCGATCATGATTTATTGGCGGGCGCGGCTCGTCAATGTGCTGCTACTGGCGCTGCTGGTTTACGCGCTGATCCTGTTCGGGCGTCACTACCTCCCCCGGCAGATTTCCCCTGTTTCAAATGGCACGACGCTTTCGCTGACGACCTTTAATATGTCCGACCGGAACGCTCAGACCGAAGTTGTCGCGCCCTGGATTGAGCAGCAAAATTCCGACATCATTCTGCTTCAGGAAACACCACCGCCCTGGACAAACGAGGGTATCGCGGAACTGCGCGACCTTTATCCCTATCAAATGGGCTATATCCTCGCCAACGATACCAACGGCGCAGTCATCCTGTCCAAGTTTCCGCTGCGAGCGGCAAGTGAAAATGACAGCTACTTCCGCGTTGCGGCAGTCATTGGCGCACAGCCAATTGCGCTCTACAACGTCAGCCTGACGACACCTGTAAAGGGCCAATCGCGCCAGCCAATTTATCTTCGCAATCGCTGGATCACGTCGATCTGGGATATGGCATGGGGTTACGACGATACGCTGCGTAACCAGGAACTTGAGGCGCTTATTCAGAAGGTTGAAGCGGAACCGCTGCCTGTGATCGTTGCAGGTGACTTCAACATGAGCGACTTTACGCCCAGTTATGACCTGTGGGCGAGCCGCCTGAACGATACTTTTCGAGAGGCAGGCACCGGGTTTGGAGGAACCTGGCCCGTCTTCAAGCGCGTGCCTTCACCGGGTTTCGTGCGCCTTGACTACATTTGGCACAGCGATACGATCACTGCAACCCATGCCGAACTTGGACCTTATCTTGGCTCGGATCACCTTCCCCTCTCTTCAGTGCTTCAATTCTAAACCCTCGCAGTTTTCTTTCAAACGATTTGAAAAGCCCCAAATTAAAGGGGGTTCAATACTTCACATAATCTTGCTATTATGCTAAAGCGTTAATGTTAGATTTAACTTGTTATGCTATAAAAGCCGGATGTTTACTCATCATGGGTCTTTGTACGATTACAATCGTGCATATAATAACATCTGCATCTCGAACTACCGTTAGGCAGCTCCACAACCAAACCCTTTTTAGCAAAGCTTATCCGGTACACTGAGGCGGTCATTCAATTGCTGAAAAAACGAACGCTCCCCCTGTTCCTGGTTTCTTTTGTCCTGTTTACCTGCCTGAGCGCAGCCGGTATGCTGAGTGCTCAAACACCGACGGTTGGCGAGCCTTATCGCGTCATTAGCTCGATTCCCGCGAATATTCGTGTCGCACCCAGCCTGGATGCCAACCGCATCGGCTCACTGGTTCCAGGCACTATCGTTTACGTCGTCGCCACCGTTGAAGGGGGAGAACTAGACGGCAATTCCCTCTGGTATGAAATCGCCCTCAATGACGACCGGCGCGCTTACATCCACAGTTCGCTAGTCGAGCCGGCTTCCGGTGTGGTCCCTACGGAAACACCGATTGTCGTGGAGCCGAGCCAGCCGACCCCGGCACCAACTGCTGCCCCCGCACGCACAACGCTCACCGCCAACCCGAATGCTTCGGCTGCTACGCTGGCGCTACTGCGCTATTTTTACTCGCTGCCAGACCGTACCGATAACAAGGTGATTTCCGGTCAGTTTGGCGCGTATGGCGAAGGCACCAGTCGCGCGACCGCTCAGGAACAGCTTGACAAGATTCATGACCAGACCGGGCAGTGGCCCGCACTGACAGGCATGGATTACGCCCAGTGGGATCGTAGCCAGAAACATGACTTTTCGGAGCCAAACGGCTTTCTAATCGACCAGTGGAACGCGGGCAGCCTCGTCAACATCAGTTGGCACAGCCCGAACCCCTGGACAGGCGGTGACTCCAACGACTGGTCGAACCCGAATACGGAAGACCCTTACGATACCCGCGACGTGATCGAACTGGTCAATCCCGGACCCGTCCACGACCAATGGATGCTGATGCTAGATGACATTGCCAGCGGCTTGCAGCAGCTTGAAGATGCAGGCGTTATCGTGATCTGGCGACCTTTGCATGAAATGAACGGTGGCTGGGCATGGTGGCACCGTCAAAACCCTGCCTCGTACATTGCGTTGTGGCAGCACATGTTCAGCTACTTTACCTACGATAAAGGGCTGAACAACCTATTGTGGGCATACAGCCCGAACGCAAACGGCAACGAGTTTGACCCCAGCATGAATTACTATTACCCTGGTGCAGATTATGTTGACCTCGTCGGGCTAGACAAGTACATGAACATCGGCGAAGACCCACTTCAGATCAACAACTGGCATGAATACGACGATCTCGTCGCTATGGGTAAGCCCGTGAGCCTGTTTGAATTCGGACCGCTCCCCGCGAGCGGCGAAGGTTGGAACAGCTTCGACTATGATTACGCGAACCTGATCCGCGACATTAAAGCATATTACCCCAGGATCGTGCTCTTCCAGTCGTGGGAGTACGTGTGGCAAATGGGTGAACACGCAAACGCGGCTGGATTAATGAACGATCCCTGGGTGGTCACCCGCGACGAGCTGCCGAATTTCTAAGTTGGGGTAGAAGGGACTTTTAGCAATAACCAAGCACTATATAAAAACTGTAAAAATTGGCGGTGGTTAAATTCCAAATCGCTGATTTTTAACCGATGTCGATTATAATCGGCTAGTATTGCACACAGCCCAAATATAACAGCTACTGCTGCTAATTTGTCACACTGCCACTGAATCTAGCTCACTCAGGATTTGCTTTCGATTTCACTGCACAAACCGTTCTAGGGTGTTTGACCACGTTTCTGAGTTCAGAATTGCACATTCAGAATCATTAGTGGATGCAGGGAACGACTGTGAAATACAGCATTGTACTGCTGACCGACTTTCCGACTACCAAAACCGTTTGTATAGCGCCGATTGCAGACGCGGAAGCGGCTGCGCGCAGAATGCACACTCAAATCCTGCGGCTATTTTTGCCCACGCCAGATTCTACTGAAGAAAATATGATTACGGTGATCGTCAAAGGGGCTGAATTGCCCCACGAGTGTGTGGAAACCCTCGTGGCTGAGTTCTTCGCGCAGCGCGCTGAGCACAAAGCACCGTATATAATTGATATTGACGTTGAGGAACTGGTTGAGGTTCAGGCAAGAAAGTCAAAAATGAACTCGACTTTGAGTTCGAGTCCGCCAAGGACGATTTGATCGCCATGACGGATGCGCTGCGGGGAGTGCCCTTCGAGTAGAATACCGTTTAAGCGGGAACGATTCAGGCTGGCAAGGTCTTCGATAAATAGTTCACCATTTTCAGACCATAAGCGCATGTGTTTTCGTGAAACGCCTAGATCATCCGCTCCGAAGTGCTGGAGATCGATGAAAGCTACCCCATCACCTTCCGTGCGAGAACGACCTATAATCATCGGTTCAACAATGGGGAAGATGATTTTGACCTGCATATGTTTTATCACCAGCGCGATCTTGCTCGGCACGCCGATATCGATGGAAAGATCACTCTGAGCAGAAGGATCGAGCGGCAGATCGATTGCACTGAGTTTTCGAGTTTGCATATGTTGAGGCTGAACCATTAAAAAAGTGCTCCAACTCTCAGGAAATACCAGTTCCAGTAGAATCGAGGAAACATTGACCACAAGGCATGGACTGATTTTACTGCTGACAAACAAAGAAGACAATTGGGCTTACTCGGCTCTGGAGTCAGCTCATGAAGTCGTGACGGCATCAGACTTTCAGCAAGCCGTTAAAATGCTGAACAATATTCGCTGCGACCTGCTGATTCTGGACGACGCCGCACTCGGCGCGCAGACCGCAAGCGCCATCAGCGAACTGAAACGCTACTTCCCGAATTTCCCCATCGCCATCCTCGCGGATAGCATTGACGAAGCGTATTACGAAGTGCTGGTTGCCGCAGGCGCTGACCTGCTGCTTTCGACCCTACAGTCTACAGAGGAACTTCAGCAGCAGATACGGCTGGTGCTGCACCAGAACGTCCAGCGGCGGGCGCTGGAGATGCGAAACCAGAAACTCTACATCATTTCCTCGCTGCCGCTGATGCTAAGGAATCTGTCGGATACGCAGGAAATCCTGTTTCAAGCGATCAAGGTGTCGATCAACCTGCTCGACCTGCAAGCCGTGAACGTGGTGATCAACGATGGCTATGGCTACCGCGCGTTCACCGGCAGCAAGCCGCTGCTGAGCATCGACCAATTGATCGAAGTACCGGTAGGAAGCGACTACGACAACCCAATTTTGTGGTCAATTGAACACCGCATGACGCAGGTCTACAACGACGTGTACTTGAATCCCCGCTTCAGCCTGCCACCTGGCATAGACAGCCATTCTGCGGCGATCATCGTGCCGTTTGCTTATCCTGGTGGCGATTACGGCGCGGTGGCGTTTTATATCCCTAATAAAATGCCCATCGTCAACGAGGATATTTCGATTTATGAGCGTTTTGTAGCTCAGGTCGATTCGATCCTGCTGCGTGCGCACCAGAACCAGATGCAAGGGCGGCAGCTTTCGCTGCAAAAACGGCTGGTAGAAGGCTGGGGAACCTTCGCTAATTCGCAATCTTTTGAAGAGATCATCCGGCAGCTCGCCACCATCGTCGGCGATACCAGCGCGGTCAGGAATGTACTGATCTCCTGCCGCGACCCGCAAACAATGGAAGAAACGCTGGTAGACGACAGCAAGGGCAGGCTGGTCAAAATCTTCAGCGACCCGGAGACACATGAGCTTCTGGAAGACCTCCAACTGACGTTTGGCAACAGCCCACAAACTCGTGTGATCGATATTCAGGAAATCGAGCACGCCGAAACGGTGCGATTACTGCGGCAGCTTGGCTCGGAACGCATCATTCTGATGCCGATTTCGATGAGCGGCGAAAAGCTGGGCATTATGTTGGTCAGCATCAAGGATAATTACCACGTCGATGCGCTCGACCTACACCTGCTGGAAAACATCACCCAGATTGCGATCAACGCGCTCCAGCGCACCACCCTGCGGAATATCGTGCTGCGTAACCACCTCGAACTGATGTCGATTGTGTGCAGCATCACGGAAGGCGTGTTCTACGTCGACGAACGGCAGAAAGTGACCTTCTACAACCCGCAGCTTACCGAACTCACTTCGATCCCAGTAGTGGACTGGACGAACCAGGATGTGGATGCGCTACTGCGCGCCATCGCCATGACTTCGCAGTCGCCCGTGCAGACGCTGAACCAGTTCCAGAACGCGATGCAGCAGTTGACCTCGAACACCGCCGAGCGCGAGTATCCTATCGTCACAGTTTCGCTGGCGGAGCGCAACGCCGAATTGAGCATGGAGTTCGTAAGGATCGACAACGACAACCAGGAGCCAAGCTGGCTCGGCATCATCCACCCAGTCGAGCGGACGCAGGGGTCGCTGCTGCTGGAACGATTGCTGGAACGGGCGCGGGTTTCGCATACTCAGCTCCACAGCGCGATCAATTCACTAGCGGAGCAGCACGGACATTTCAGCTACAACGAGCGCAACGAACTGCTGGAACAGATCAGCGTAGATGCCTCCAACGCGGGCAAACGCTGGACACAGTTCGCTGACCTGTACCGGCTCTATATGGGCGGGCTGGTGCTGCGCCGCGAGTC
>Ga0081539_10005176_pt1 | contig 13554 bp, 16 predicted proteins | sample TabmetS4T2R2_FD_71023 | JGI IMG/M metagenome (GOLD analysis project Ga0081539, IMG submission 71023) | Tabebuia heterophylla rhizosphere microbial communities from the University of Puerto Rico - S4T2R2 | ecosystem: Host-associated > Plants > Roots > Rhizosphere ...
CTGGCTGCACCGATACAACTGGCATAGGCCGCACGCCGGCATCGATGATAAGACCCCTATCAGCAGACTCGGTCTAACCGAGAACAACGTCCTGAGGCTCCACATCTAGTCGCGTCGGCGCTCAATCCGCTGCGGCCACCCTGCCTGCCGATCACATGCCATTCGCGCGGTCGTGATCGCCTTCGCCGGACCCGCAGCGGGCTTTCTCCCGACCATGAAGCAGGCGCGGCGCGGGTTGCCCCGCGCCGTTTCGTTTCAGGGAGGGTGCGATGAAAATCCCGTTTCCGGTCGCCTTGATGCTTGCGACGGCGTTGGTCAGCCCGGCCTGCGCCGATGATATGCACAAGATCATCAAGCCGGACGCGCTCCAATGGGGGCCCTCGCCCCGGCTGCCGAAGGGCGCACAGGTCGCGGTCCTCCATGGCAATCCCGGCCAGGAAGGGCACTATATTATCCTCGCCAAGCTGCCGGATGGTTATGCGGTCCCGGCGCATTGGCACAGTCAGACCGAAAACGTCACCGTGATCTCCGGCACGTTCCATGTCGGCACGGGCGACAAGCTCGACAAAAGCAAGGGCGAAGCGCTGAAGGCCGGCGGCTTCTTCTCGTCGGGCGCGAAGATGCGCCACTATGCCTGGGCGACCGGCGAGACGATCATCCAGGTCAGCGGGATGGGACCGTTCGACATCACCTATGTGGATCCCAAGGACGATCCGTCCGGCCTGGTGAGGAATTGAGAAGCGCGAAGTTGTAGGGCGGATTAGCCGTGTCCCGCGCGAGCGGGACGCGGCGTAATCCGTCACCTCCTCAGACCTCATCCTGAGGAGCGCGGGTCGCACCAGCGACACGCGCGTCTCGAAGGATGGCGGCAAGCTCAGCGCTTGTGGCCATCCTTCGAGACGCCCTCGCTTCGCTCGGGCTCCTCAGGATGAGGGTTAAGAATGCCGGCCCTTACGCCGCCCGCACCGTCGAGACGAACCTGTCGACCTCTTGCTTGAGACGGCCGCTCTCGCCCGAGAGCGCCTGCGCGGAGGCAAGCACCTGCGTGGAGGCCGAGCCGGTATCGGCGGCGCCGCGGTTCACCTCGACGATATTGTTCGCGACCTGCGCGGTGCCCTTGGCGGCCTCGTCGACGTTGCGCGCGATCTCCTGCATGGTGGCGCCCTGCTCTTCCACCGCCGCCGCAATGGTCGAGGCGATCTCCGAGATGCGCGAGATCGTGCCGCCGATCTCCTTGATCGCCGCAACCGAATCCTGCGTCGCCGCCTGCATGCCGGCGATCTGAACGCCGATCTCCTCGGTCGCCTTCCCGGTCTGCGCGGCGAGCGCCTTCACCTCCGACGCCACCACCGCGAAGCCGCGCCCGGCCTCGCCGGCGCGCGCCGCCTCGATCGTGGCATTGAGGGCCAGCAGGTTGGTTTGCTCCGCGATCGCGGTGATCAGCTTGACGACGTCGCCGATGCGGTTGGCGGCCTGCGACAGCTCGCCGATGCGCGTGTCGGTCGCGCGTGCCTGCGCCACCGCGTCGATCGCGATCTTTGCCGACTCATGCACCTGCCGGCCGATCTCGTCGACCGACAAGGTCATCTGTCCGGCCGCGGAGGCAACCGACTGCACGTTCGCGGACGCCTGCTCGGATGCGGCCGCGACCGTGCCGGACAATTGCTGCGTCAGTTGCGCGCTGTTGGTGAGCGTGCCGGCTGCGCCCTCGAGCTGGCTGGAGGCGGCCGAAACCGTGTTGACGATCCCGCCCACGGCCGCTTCGAATGAATCCGCGAGCCGCTGCATGTCGGCGCGGCGCGCGGCCGCCTGCCGATCGGCCTCGGCGGCCTTCTCGCGCGCCTCGTGCTCGGCTTTCTCGACCGCTTTTTCCTTGAATTGCTCGATCGCGCGGCCCATGTCGCCGATCTCATCGGTGCGCGTCAGCCCGGGCAGCACGATCTCGAAATTTCCTTGCGCGAGCTCGCCCATCGCACGCGTCATCGCGGTGAGCGGCCGCGCAATCGCACGGCCGATCAGCCAGGCGAGGAACGCGACGAGCAGCGTCGCAAGCACGATCACCATCTGCATCTGGCCGGTGGTGTCGGCGCGCGAAGCCTCGTCCTTCTGCTCGGCGGCGGCCAGCGACTGCTCGATCGTCTTGTCGACCCCCGCGATCACCGGCTCGATCTTCGCATAGGCTTCCGAGGTCCGCTTTAGCGCGGCGGCAAGCTTGTCGGCGGTCGCCATCCACTCGAAAAAGTCGTGCTGATAGGCTGCAAGCTTGCTCTTGAGATCAGCCTTGGCGCCCTCCGGTATGTTTTCCGCCTTGGCGAGCGCCGCGCTGAACTCGGCGGCGCGATCCTGCATCTCCTTGCCGTATTTGGGGGCACGGCGCAGCATGAAGTCCTTCTCGTGCCGGCGCATCATCAGCATCATCACGGCAAGGCGCGGCTCGTCGAATTTCTTCAGCGCGGACTCGATCTCGTGCACGGATTTGCGCAGCGTGCCTTCGAGGCCGACATCCTCCTTGAGGCCGAGCTTGAGCTTGTCGGCTACAGCTTCGGCGAACGCGGCGCCGTACGTCTTGAACCCCGCGCCGATCTCGTCGATCTTCTGTTGCAGCTCCGGCCAGGCCTGCGCCTGCCCGCGCAGCGTTGCGAGCTCGGCGGCGACGGCGCTCGCGAGCGTCGCGTGGCGCGTCGCATAGCTCTCGTCATTGCGCAGCAGGAAATCCTTCTCGGTGCGGCGGCTTTCGAGCAGCAGCGTCGCGAGCTTTGCATTCATCGTCGCAAGCGTACGCGCCTGCGCGGCGGTCTGCCGGTACCCGTTCTGACTCGCATTGCCGTAGTGGTAGATGCCGCCGACAGCGAGGAGCGCGGCCACCGCCATGACCCCGATTGCCGCAATCTTGTGCGACAGGCGCAAGCGAATGGTATGGGGAGACATTGCGGCAGGCCCTTCGATGGGTCGGTCGGGGCCTAATAAGCCGATGAAATATGAAATAAGGAATTAACCTTAGGGCAAAATGGGATACGAAAAGCTGCGGTACCGCAAAATACGTATGGGGCGTGTTGCGGTGCACCCGCGGTAGGGCGGATTAGCGCCCATGCGCGCGTAATCCGCCGGCTGCGCCGCGCTAATCGGCGGATTACGCCACGTCCCGCGAAGCGGAACATGAATAATCCGCCCTACGGACCTACAGGCTTACTTTTTCTCCAGCAGCAGCGTCGTCTGCTTGCGCATCTCGGGCAGCAGATATTCGGCCGCACGCGCGAGCAACCACGGCAGCATCACGGTGATCACTACGTTGTCCTGCGCTACCGTGATGGTGCCCGCGGCCGACTGCCCGAGCGCACGCAGGCGGAAGCTGAGCGTATCGCCGGCCCAGGTCTCGTCTTCGAAGCTGAGCAATGCGCCGAAGCGCCCGCGTGCATTCGCGAGGCCGGTTTTCAGCCGGCGCTGCGCTTCCTCCTTCCCGAGCCGATGCGGCACGGTCACGGTGACGGGCGTGCTCATTCCTGGCACAACGCGCCAGGACGGCCGCGGTTGCGCTCGGGCTTGCGACCGTGTCCGTTACGGGACGAACAGCGCCTGCATGGCGGCCGGGTCCGGCGCGGTATCGAGCGGCAGCAGCGCCATCATGCCAACGAGCAGCGCCAGAAGCCCAACGCCGGCGACCAGGAGAACCGTCGCATCGCCGCTCGCACGCTCGGTTGTACCGTTCAGCGTACCCACAATATCGACCATCATCGCCTCCTCATGCTCAGGGATCGTGTGTCACATCACGCTGGGCTGCGCTGGCGCGACTTCGGCGCAGATCTCATCGAGCACGAGGTCGAGCCGCGCGTCGGCCTTGGCGGCGAGCTTGCGCATCGGCCAATTATCGCGCGTGAAGATCAGCCGGATTGGGCCCAGGGACGCCTCGTGCGCGACGTTCGCGGCGGCACGCAACAGCGCGTAGCCAAGTCCGCGCCGACGCCAGGCCGGATCGACCACGAGCGCGGCTTCGCAATAAGGCTGTGGCGCGCAGGAATAAATCTCGAGCACGCCGCGCAGGCGCCCATCATACGCGATGCCAATCACACATGCGGCGTCCGCGAGCGCATGGCGTGCATAGTCGCGCAGCGTGTCGTTGCTGACCACATGGCCGAAGCGGCGCCAGCGCGAGTCGCGATCAAGCCGCAACAGAAAATCCTGATAGGCGTCGTGCTGAGCATCGTCGATGAGAAGGATCTGCGGCCCACGCGCACGCGCGCGCGAGCCGGCGAGCGATGGGTTGGGCGTCACGTCGTACTCAGCTGCGAGCGACATCGGTTTCTCCCCGGGCCGAACGGCGGTCCTATCGGGGTGACCGGAAGCCGTCCGGAAATATTCCCCTAACGTCAGGAATCTTTTTTGCCGCGTGCGGGAATAAACCGCGCGCCGCGCCGGTCTGGATTCATTGATCCCGGATCGTGCATGTGCATGACCCGGAAGGATTGTGAGAAGGTCCCGGGGTGGGGATCACTCGCGATCACACATGTATGAGACAGCCGTATCTCAAGCGGCGAGGCCAAGGTCATGCTCGAGGAGTGCGTCGCGCGATGATGACGCGCCGGCGTCGATCGAGCCGGGGTTTTCGATGTCGACGGATGGTCAGCACCTCCTTCTGCACGCCTATCTGGACGGCGAGCTCGATTCCGCGAGCGCGATCGCGACCAGCGCCGAGATCGAGCGCGACCCGAAACTCGCCGCCGAGCTTGCCGGCGCGAGCGCTCTGCAAAAGACCTTGCGCGCGCGCTTTCCGCTTGAACGCGTGCCGTCGGCGATCGCGCGCCGGATCGATGCGGCGATCGACGCACAGAACCGCGTCTTGGGACGATCTTCGGTCCGTTGGGCACGCCCGAGCTGGGGCGCACTCGCGGCTTGCCTGCTGCTGGCGATCTCGCTGTCGAGCAGCGCCACCTGGGTCACGACCTGGCTTGCGCTGCGCGCGAGCGCCGAAGACCACCTGCTCGGCGCGATCGTCGACAATCATGTCCGCGCGCTCCTGACCGCAAAGCCGACCGACGTCTCGACCTCGGAACGGCACGTCATCAAGCCCTGGTTCAACGGCCGCATCCCGCAAGCACCGCAAGTGGTCGATCTCACAGCGAAGGGCTTTCCGCTGCTCGGCGCGCGCATCGACGTGCTCGACGCCGCACCGATCCCGACGCTCGTCTATACGCGTCGCCTGCACACCATCAGCCTTCTGGCGCTTCCCGCGACCATCCGGTTCGAGCGGGCCGCCGTGCGCAGTCGCAACGGCCAGAACCTCGTCAGCTGGAGCACCGGCACGACCCGCTACGTCGCGATCTCCGATCTCAATGCCGAAGAGCTGCGCCAGTTCGCGCAGCTGTTCGGCGCCGGCGCATCCGATTGACGCGCGTCGGCAGCACCCCGACGCACCAAGAATTTTTTCCTCACACGGGAATAGACCACGCGCCGCGCCGGTCACCTCGTTAGCGCGCGGGCAGATCGCCTGGTCTGCGCGCGTCGCACACGGAGACCGGAGCGATGCTGCAGAACCTCGCGCTGTTGATGGCGTTTCAGTTTCTCGGGGACATCGTGGTCAAGCTCGCCGGCATCCCGTTCCCGGGGCCGCTCTGTGGCATGGGTTTCCTACTCGCCTATTTGCACGTGACCGGTGGGCCGTCCGAAAGCCTGAGAGGCGTCGCCGGCGCGCTCACCGATCATCTCGGACTGCTGTTCGTTCCGGTCGGCGCGGCCATCGTCACCTATGGGGCGCTGTTCGCACTCGAAGGACTTGCACTCCTCGCCGCTGTGATCGGTTCGACTGCAATCGCCATTCTCGCCACCGGCCGGATCGCGCAAGGCGTGATCCGGCGACCGGCGGCCGCGTGATGACATGAGCCTCGATCGCACCGCCTTCGAAACGATCGCGCAAGGACCGCTGTTCTGGCTCCCCTGCACGCTCCTCCTCTATGCTGGTGCCGTGTTCCTGTCGGGCCGCAGCAACAAGCACCCGGCGCTCAATCCGACCTTGCTGACGATCGCCGGCATCGCGGCGTTGTTGTTCGTGACGCGCGTGCCATACGCGCAGTATTTCGAAGCCGTTGCGGTGATCAACTATCTGCTCGGCACCGCCGTCGTGGCGCTGGCGGTCCCGCTCTACCGCAACCTCGCGCGCCTGAAAGGCTGCGCGCGGCAAGCGGCCTGCGCGCTGCTCGTCGGCTCGCTTGCCAGCATTCTGGCCGGGCTCGTCATTGCGATGGCGGTTGGCGCCTCGGTGCCGATGATGCTTTCGCTCGCGCCGAAATCGGCCACTGCGGCGGTCTCGATCGAGATCGCGCGCATCGTCGGCGGCATCCCCGCCATCACGGCGATGCTGACGATCCTGACCGGGATCGCCGGCGCGGTGATCGGCCCGATGCTGCTGGATCTCGCCGGCATTCGCGCCCCGGAAGCTCGCGGCCTCGCGCTCGGCGTTGCCAGCCACGGCATCGCGACCGCGCGCGCATTTTCCGAAAGCGAAGTCGCGGGCGGGTTCGCGAGCCTCGGCATGGCGCTGAACGCGGTGCTCACCGCGCTGCTGGTGCCGCCAATCGTCAAGGCGTTTGGATTTCTCTGACAATCAAGATGACCCGGCGCGTCGATCATTTGTCCGAGGTGTCAGCGGACGCGTCGCCTCCTCAAAATGGATGAGGCGGACTGCAACCAAGACGCAAGTCGCAGGGCCGCGCCACTTTAATCATCCGGTCGAGCGTGGGCGCGCAGCGTGAATTGCAAATTTCCCGTGCGATTGGATGAGGACGCGCAGGGCCGGTTTCACGCATTGTCCGCGGGCGTCGAGCTTGCTGCGCGAGACTCGCAGCTGCGGTCGGCGCGGGAGCCAGCGGTCGTGGACGCGAAGAGAGACTTCGATACCCTGGTGCGGCCGCACCTTGCGGATGCGCTGGCCTTGGCGCGCTGGCTCACCAGGAACCGCACCGACGCCGAAGACGTGCTGCAGGAGGCCTGCCTGCGCGCATTTCGCTCGATTCACACTTGCGCGGGACACAATCCGCGCGCCTGGGTCCTGACCATCCTGCGCAACACCGCCTATTCGTGGCTGGAGAAGAACCGGCGCACCGATCTGATCGGTATCGAGGATCTCGAAACGCGCGAGCGCGATCTGATCGAGAGCGGCGGCGCCGCGCACGACCGGCATCCGCCGAGCCCGGAAGCCGAGCTGATCGAGAAGGCGAACGCCGACGAGCTGCGCAGCGCAATCGAACGGCTGCCGGTCGAATTTCGCGAGGCGATCGTGCTGCGCGACATTCACGGTCTCGACTATCGCGAGATCGCCGAGATCACTGGCGCGCCGGTCGGCACCGTGATGTCGCGCCTCTCACGCGCGCGGCGCCATCTCGTGCGCGTGTTTCAGCACGCGCCGGCCGCGCGCGGTCCGGCGCCACGGCCGGTGCGCAATTCAACGCCGTCGCCGGCGTTCGAATGACACGCGGCTGCGCCAGGCGGCGCGGGCGTCGGCGTCGCGCCCGCCTGCGCCGGCGCGAGCGCGATGCGAACCCCGAAGGCGAGCGCCAGTCCGGTCAGCGCAGCCGGCGCGTCGATCGCCGGGAGTGATTGCCAGCCGAAATGCTCGACCCAGAGCCCGAGCGCCATCGGCCCGGCGAACTGGCCGAGATTGCTCGCCTGCTGCACCAGGCCGATCGCCGGCGCGAGTGCTGCAGCCGACGGCGCGACCCGCGGCGCGGTCGCATAGAGCGCGCCCGGTGCGAGCCCGCCGACGCAGAGCGCGAGCCCGGCGATCGCCGCGACCAGCGGCGCCGGCAAACCGCCGGCAAAGATCAGGCCGTCGGCGAGCGCAAAGAAGGCGAATGGGATCGCGAGATTGAGCCAGATCGGCAAGCCGAGCCGCAGCGACACACCCGACATCAGGTGGCCGATCGTGCTTGCCGCCAACGCGAGCGCGCTCATCAGGCCTGCGCCGGCGACCGACACGCCGTGCTGCGCCGTCAGCAGCGACGGCAGCGCGAAGGCGAGCGAGAAGATCTGGCACGAATAGGCAAAGAAGGCGCAGGCGATGATCAGGCAGCGGCCGCTGCACAGCACGCGCTTCATCTCGGTGAAGAGGTTGCCGACCGCATGCGGTGTGGCAAGCCGCGGCGCGTGACGCGTGAGCACGAGCGCGCACAGGGTTGCGAGCCCCGCATTGACGAGAAAGAGATTGCGCCAGCCGATCAGCGCGAGCAGCGGTCCGGCGCACAGCATCAGCGTGATGCCCGCCGGCATATAGGCGCTCCATACCGCCATCACGACGTCGCGCGCGGGCGGCGCCGCGATCCGCGCCAGCATGCTCGGAATCGCCAGCACCGCGCCGAAGAATCCGATCCCCTCGATCAGCCGCGCGACGAACAACATGCCCTCGTTCGGCGCCAGCGCGCCGGCGACATTGCCGCACGCGATCAGGCCCATGCCGCCGACCAATGCGCGGTGCAGGCCGAGCCGCGTGACAAGCGCGCCGAGGCCGATCCCACTGCAAGCACCGAGCGTCGCGAAGATCGCGACGAGAAAGCCCGCGTGATCAAATCCGCTCGCCATGTCCTGGCGAATGAGCGGCACCGAAACGATCGCCTTGCCGACCTGCGCGGCCGCCACGACGCCGGTTGCGATCAGCAGCACGATCTGCGCCTGTGCGGCGCGCGGCCTCGCGCCACTCATCGCGAAGTCGCCGTCACCGGCGCGAGCGTGCCCTTGCTCGCCTGCTCGGCCTGGTCCTCGTCGAGACCGGACGCGCGGCGCGCCTCGCGCCAGGCAACGCGCGAGACGTCATCGCGTGCGATGCCGATATCGCGCAGGTCACGATCGGTGAGTGCATCAAGCTCGACCAGCGAGCGGCGATAGTCGCGCAGCGCGGCGAGCCAGCGCGTGATTGAAATCATCATCGACAAACTCCATTGCGATTCGTGTTTCACGCTCACGGTGAAGCGTTGCAGCCACAATGGAGAAAATGCGCGCGCGAGTCGTCGCTCGAACGGATGAGTGTGAGATAGATCACAGTCGTGTGTGAGCGATCTCACACTCGCGCAGCGCATTCGAGTGGAATATCGCAAATGCGCACGTGCGACGCGCACTTTTTCGAAAAATTCGCATCACGGCGTGGCGCTAATGACGCTGAGATGATGCTGGGTTGATAGCTTTCTCCGACACTTGCCGCGACGCAACGCACTCACGAGTGCCGGGCAAGAGGACACGAACATGATCGCACTTGCAGCACTTCGCACCAAAGCTGTCTCGACCACACCGCACTACGATCTCAGAGGTCAAACCATGGAGGCTTCCGACTGCGTTTCGCCCGCCATCATCGAGGCACTGGATTGGCTCGATTACGGCGTGCTGCTGGTCAATGCGGAAGCCCGCGTGTGCTTCATCAATCGGCGCGCGCAGCAACTCGCGCGCACGCAGGTGCTCAACCTGGTCGGCGGGCAATTGCGTGCTGCCTCGGTGAGCCAAACCATGATGCTGCACGAGCTGATCGGACGCTACGCGCGTCAGAACGGCGATGCGGCGCGCAGTGACGAAGCGGCGTGCCATCGCATCGGGCGGCTGATGTTGCAATTCGCCGCCGTGTCGCCCGGGCTCGCGCTCGGCCTCACGGGCAAGCGGCTGGTCGTGGTGTTCGTCATCGATCCGGAGAGCTTCCCCGAACCGACGCCGCCGCAACTGCAGCTGCAGTTCGGCCTGACGCCCGCGGAGGCGGAGCTCGCCTGCGAGATCGTCAAGGGCGAAGGGCTGGTCACGTGCGCGCGCCGCATGGGCATCTCGCGGGCAACCGCGAGCACGCATCTGCAGCGCATCTTCGAGAAGACCGGCACCAAGCGCCAGGCTCAGCTCGTGCGCGTGATCCTTGCTCTGCGTCCGGCAATTCGTGTCGCGTCGCCGGCTCCGCTCCCCTTCCCGGCTCCGCCGCCCGCGAATGATTGAGGCAGAGCATCGCAGGGAAAGTAGCGGCGAGTGGCGAATAGCAAGTGGCGAATAGAGATACGTATTCTCATCCACCATGCCCTATTCGCCATTCGCCACTCACCATTCGCCTTTTCCGCTCCCCATTCGCTGCCCGGCCACAAAGAAATGCGCCGCGCCCCACAGGCCGGCGAGCTGCATCACGGCGAGCGCGTAGCCGAGCGCGTGCGTGCCTGAAAAAAGGTACTGGCTCATCGCGCCGACGCAGAGCGGGCCAAGCCCAATGCCGATAAGGTTGATGAAGGCGAGAAACAACGCCGACGCGGTCGGGCGCAAGGTCGGCGGCATGCGGTTATGCAGCACAGCGAGCGCGGGGCCGATATAGACCGCGCCGATCACGCCGGGCAGGACGAACGCCGACAGCGCCAACATCGTGTCGGCCGCAAGATAGAATATCAACGACAGCGGCTTCGTCGCGACGATCGCAAGCGCCACGAACCAGAGCGACCAGCGCACGTCGCGCCCCCGCAGCACGTCCGAGAGCTGCCGCCGAGAATGCCGATGAGTCCCCCGCCCAGCCCGATCACCAGCGCCAGATAGAGCCCGGCGCCGGCGAGCGTGAGCTGATGCGAGCGGATCAGGAAGGAGGGCATCCAGGCGACCGCGCCGTAGCCGATGATCGCCGTGACGATCGCCGCGATCATTGCGTGACGCAGCACCGGATCGCGCCAGAGCAGCGCCAGCGTCGCGCGCACCAGCACCGTCGAGGGCGCGGTGCGCAAGTCTGCCCGCGCGGCATCGACGGCGCGCGCCGGCTCTGCTGCGGTGAAGCGGATCGTCAGCGCCGCCGCGATCGTGGCAAGGCCACTCGCCACGAATGCGGTGCGCCAGCCGACATATTGTCCGATCGCACCGCCGACCAGGAAGGCGACGAAGATGCCGATGCTGGCTCCGCTCGTCCATATCGCCATCGCGGTCGCGCGCTCGTGCGGCGCATAGAGATCGGAGATCATCGCATGCGAGGCCGGCATCGCACCCGCCTCCCCGGCGCCGATGCCGACGCGGCCGGCGAGCAGCTGCCAAAAGGATTGCGCCGCGCCTGAGATCGCCGTCATGGCGCCCCAGACCAGCGCCGAGGCCGCGATCAGATTGCGGCGATTGAAACGCACCGCCCAGGTCGCGGCCGGAATGCTCAGCACCGCGTAGAGCAGCGCGAAGGCGAGGCCCGAGAGCAGGCCAAGCTCGACATCGCTGAGCGCGAACTCGCGCCGGATCGGCTCGAGCAGGATCGCGGTGAGCTGGCGGTCGAGCTGGTTGACGGCCGAGAGCACGGCAAGAAGCGTCAGGAGGTAGCCGCGCGATGTCATGAGGGATGAGGAGGTGGGCGGGAGGAGCCGGCCGTGGTTAGCGCAGCTTTGTTTGCGGCTGAAGCTGGTGCCGTGCCGCAGGCCCGATGCTGCCTTTGTTCACCCCTTGTTCCTCACCTTATTATAACAGCGTCCGGACAGGGTCCGTGCTCGTGCTTCCTCGATCGCGCCGCGGAACGAGACGCGGTGCGCGCGGTTAAGTGACCGCGGGTACGGGTGGCGGCGACACAATGGGCTTTCTGTTCGCATTGATCGGCTATGTCACGGCGGTCGCCGTGATGGTCGGCGGCGCGATCGCGGCGGCGGTCTGGGTCACAAAGCCTGTGCCGGAGCGGGCGACGTCCGAGTCGATCCAACATGCGGCGCCGCAGACGAAGGACGACTCGGCCAAGCGCATGCGCGGGTCCGAGGCCGCGCTCACCTCGCAAAAAAGCGCCAAGCGCCACGCGATCCGGCGCAGAGCGGCGCGGCGGGGCAGCGCGCGGAGATAGGCCGTGCTCGTGGCTCATAGGGCGGATTAGTCCTACTGAGTCACAAGAGGAAGTTCGTTCGCGACGCTCGTTATTGTGCCCTCTCCCACAAAAGGGCGTTCACGCCCGTCTTCGACGGGCTATGCGGGGGAGGGCATCGCAGGCAGCTCAACATGCTCGGTCGGGTGGGGGCTCTCGATAGGCTCGCGGAAGTCCCCCTCCCATTCTTCTTCGCTGAACCTGCGAGCAGCACCTCCCCCGCAAGAGGGCGCAATAACAGACGCCCGCGCTCGCGGCACTGAGTTGTGATGCAGTAGGATTACCGCGGAACGCGCGTAACCCGCCGCAGCGCGGACAGGCGGATTACGCTCGCGCCATCAGCGGTCGACGCGCGTCTGCGACACTATGGCGCTCGCTAACTAATCCTTCCTACGCGGCGACGATTCCGCGCTGGCTGAGCAGCGACAGCGCCTTGCGCAGCTGCCCTCCCCCGCGCTCGAGCAGCGTCGTCGCGGTCTTCAGGTCGCAACCGCGGCGCAAGAGTATGGCGAGCTTGACGCTACCACGCGCGCGCCCGAGCGCGTCGCGCGCCTCCGCGCGGGTGCCGCCGGCAAGCCGCATGACGATGTTTTCGCTCCGCCGCAGCAGCTTCTCGTTGCTTGCCTGGAGGTCGACCATCAGCCCGCCATAGACCCGTCCGAGCAGGATCATCAGCAGCGACGACAGCAGATTGAGCGTGATCTTCTGCGCCGTTCCGGCGACCAGGCGGGTCGAGCCGGCGATCGGTTCGGCGCCGGTATCGAGCCAGATCGGATGGTCCGCCTCGTTCAGCAGCGGGGACTCGTCGTTGTTCGCAATCCCGATCGTCAACGCGCCCGCGCTCTTCGCCTCGCGCAGGGCGGCGAGTGTGAACGGCGTCGTGCCGCTCGCCGCGACCGCGATCACCACGTCATGGCCGTCGACCCGATGCTCGCGGATCAGCTCGGCCCCGACCTCGGCCTGGTCCTCGGCGCCCTCGACCGACTGGGTGAAGGCGCCCGGCCCGCCAGCCATGAGCAGCACCAGCCGCTCGCGCGGCCAGCTGAAGGTCGGCATCAGCTCGGCGCCGTCCTGCGCGGCGAGCCGTCCCGAGGTACCGGCGCCGACATAGATCAGCCGGCCGCGATAGCGCAGCCGCGCCTCCATGGCCTTGGCGGCGTCCTCGATCTCGCCGCGCGCCGCGCGGACCGACGCGACCGCCGCGAACTGGCCCTCGATCATGGCTTCCAGCGTGTCCCCGGGCTCCCAGGCGTCGATCTCGGAAAAGCGTGGACTGGGGCGTTCCGTGCTCATAACGAAAGTTCCTCCGACCTGATTCAACGCCGTTGATCGAAACTCGTTCTCGGGCGTTGTTCCCCACAATCGAAAACGTGAGGGGTCGAAATGGCCTCCAATACGCTCTTCCTGGGGGTGGACGGCGGCGGGACGCGCTGCCGGGCGCGGTTGTGTGATGCGGCCGGGAACCGGCTGGGCGAAGCCGAAGGCGGGCCGGCCAACATCCGGTTTGGCCTCCAGGAGGCCTTTGCGTCGGTCCTGGAGGCGACGCTGCAGGCGCTCGAGCAGGCGCGACTGACGCCGGACGACCTGCCGCGGATCATCGCGTGCCTGGCGCTCGCCGGGGCCACGGAACCGACGGAGCTTGCCGCTGCCCAGCAGCACAAGCAGCATTTCGGCCGCGCCTTCGTGACCGCCGACGCGCATGCGGCCTGCGTCGGCGCGCATCGCGGCCATGACGGCGGCGTGGTGATCGT
>Ga0081539_10005177_pt1 | contig 13549 bp, 14 predicted proteins | sample TabmetS4T2R2_FD_71023 | JGI IMG/M metagenome (GOLD analysis project Ga0081539, IMG submission 71023) | Tabebuia heterophylla rhizosphere microbial communities from the University of Puerto Rico - S4T2R2 | ecosystem: Host-associated > Plants > Roots > Rhizosphere ...
TGCTCAAAGGTGGCGTCATCATGGATGTGGTTACGCCGGAGCATGCAAAGATCGCGGAAGACGCCGGCGCGTGCGCGGTGATGGCGCTCGAACGCGTCCCTGCGGACATTCGTGCCAATGGCGGCGTGGCGCGCATGTCTGACCCCGATCTGATTTTGAAGATCATGGATTCGGTCACCATCCCTGTGATGGCGAAGTGCCGCATCGGACATTTTGTCGAAGCGCAGATTCTCGAAGCCATCGGTGTGGATTACATTGATGAATCGGAAGTCCTCACACCAGCCGACGAAGCAAATCACATTTTGAAACATAACTTCACAGTACCCTTCGTATGCGGATGCCGAAATCTCGGCGAGGCGTTGCGGCGAGTCGGTGAAGGCGCGGCGATGATCCGGACAAAAGGTGAGGCAGGCACAGGCGATGTGGTCGAAGCCGTTCGTCACGCGCGGACGGTGTTGGGTGATATTCGTCGTCTGACCACAATGGCTGATGAAGAGTTGATGAGCTATGCAAAAGAGATCGGCGCGCCCTATGAACTCGTCAAAGAGACCAAGGAACTTGGGCGCATGCCTGTCGTCAATTTTGCAGCGGGTGGCGTTGCGACCCCAGCAGACGCTGCATTAATGATGCAGCTTGGCGTGGATGGTGTGTTTGTTGGCTCTGGTATCTTCAAGAGCGGTGACCCTGCCAGGCGCGCGGCTGCCATTGTCAAGGCTGTGACGCATTATCAGGATGCACACATTCTTGCCGACGTAAGCAAGGATCTTGGTGAGCCAATGGTCGGGCGAAACGTTTCGCAGATGCCTGAGGCGGAGAAGATCGCGCAGCGCGGATGGTAAACAGACCATGGACAATTGACCATAGACTATGCGTCGCTTTATCGTCAATTGTCGAGCTATGAAAATCGGTGTACTCGCCCTGCAGGGCGACTTTGCTGAGCATATCGCCATGCTCAAGCGCATCCATGTTGATGCAATAGAAGTTCGTTTGCCTGAACATCTCAACGGTTTGGACGGTTTGATCATTCCTGGTGGTGAGTCGACGACGATCGGTCAACTTGCGGTCGCTTATAACCTGATGGAGCCATTGAAACAATTCGGTCAACGGCATGCGGTCTGGGGAACCTGTGCGGGTGCGATATTCCTCTCAAAGGATGTAAGTCGTAACCAGCCCTTGCTTGGTCTGATGGATATCAAGGTGGAACGGAATGCCTTTGGCCGCCAAGTGGATTCCTTTGAAGCCGATCTCGACGTTCCGGAAATCAAAGAAGCCACGGGTACAAAAGAGGATTATCATGCAGTCTTCATCCGCGCGCCGATCATTGAGTCAGTGAGTGGAGATGCAAAGGTTCTCGCCTCCGCGCCGGATGGGAGGATTGTCGCCGCGCAACAGGGACATCTCCTGGCTACATCCTTTCACCCTGAACTGACAAACGACACGCGTTTCCATAAATATTTCCTATCGTTGGTGGATTAATATCACATGTCATTGCGAGTCTTCGAAAAGCAAGCACCTCGTAGCTTGGAGATTGCTTCGTCGCAGCGAACGCTCCTCGCAATGACGTAAGAGGAGTCATGCACTACAAACTTGCCTTCATCGGATTCGGTAATGTAGCTCGTTCATTGGTTCGATTGCTTGAACGAAAACGTGATTTGTTGAAACAAAACTATGACATCACTTATTCCATCACAGGTATTGCCACCGGACGACATGGCTTTGCAGTGAATCCTGACGGACTTGACGCGCAACAAGCGCTGACTTTGGTAGAAAGTGGAAAGTCTATTTCTCCGCTTTCCACTATCCACGTCAATAATTCGCTAGAAGTTATCCGATATTCCCAAGCTGATGTTATGTTCGAGAATTCTCCGGTCAATTACGATACCGGTCAGCCTGCGATTGACCACGCCAAAGCCGCATTAAATGCAGGCATGCACGTCAGCACCGCAAACAAGGGGACGGTCGTACACGCGCATCAAGATTTGATGGAACTCGCGAAATCTAAAGGAAAAAGATTCTTGTTTGAATCAACTGTATTGGGCGGTACACCTGTCTTTTCCACTTTCCGCGAAGCGATGCCTCTGGCAGAATTGATTTCCTTCAAGGGCATTATCAACGCGACGACGAACATCATCCTTTCGCGCATGGAAGATGGAGAATCTTTTGATGATGCCGTGAAATATTGTCAAAGTGTTGGGGTCGCAGAGACAGATCCCTCTGGCGATGTGGATGGCTGGGACGCGTCTATCAAAGTTGCTGCGTTGGCAACCGTGTTGATGAGCACGCCTCTCAAACCGCAGGATGTAGAAAGAAAAGGCATCCGGGAGGTCACGCCTGAGATGGTGAATCAAGCGAAGGCGAATGGGAGGCGCTGGAAATTAGTCGCATCTGCTGAACGGATAGGGGAATCAATCAACGCACGCGTCGCACCGGAACTTGTCGATTCAGCCTCGCCGTTATATGGCATGATGGGTTCTTCGACCGGATTGACTTTCAGAACGGATGTGTTGCCCGATTATTCAGTTACTGTGTCGGAGCGCGAAGGCATGAAAGGCGGACCTGAAGAAACCGCATACGGTTTATTCGCAGATTTTGTGAACATTGTAAGAGCACAATAATCAGCTGTGTTATCCGGCCACGGAGGTGCAGAGTCGTAGAGAAAAGTAAAGGGGTTTTCTCAGCGTTCTCTATGGCAAAATGGGAAAGGCTGAAGAATCAGGCTGCAGCGATGTGTCGTCCAATTCGAAAGTGCAGGGGCCAACGAATCAGCCTAACCTCGTTCTCATCTCCCCAGGCAGAAACAAATTTGCCCCAGATCAAATCAAGCGGATGGCTTCCGTTTTGCGCCTTATATCTTTGGGTGGCAGACCAGCTATTAAGAAAGCCAGCAAGTTGGGTCAAGTTCCAATTGACTTCCATCACAAAGGCTGGTGGCTCGATCTCTTCAAATGGAAATGGGATGGTTCGATATTCTTCAGCAAGATAATGAATGCGTTCCGGCCAATAGCCATTTAGTATTTCACTGTAATATTCATAGATTAATTGATCGATCTCTGGGGAAATGTCTGTCATGTTATAGGTCCATGCGGCGAGAATCCCACCAGGTTTAAGCACGCGTTTTACCTCACGGTAGAATTCGTCAAAGTTGAACCAGTGAATCGCAACTGCCACAGTGACCAGATCCGTGCTGGAGTCGGGGAGAGATGTATGTTCAGCAGGTTCCACACGATAATCCACTTTGTCATGTTGATACGCGCGTGAGATTTGTTCCGCACTGGCATCCGTCGCATGGACCTTGTCGAAAAATCCTGCAAGACCAACCGCGGCCTGACCGTTGCCCGTTCCGCAATCCCAGGCCAAAGAATGACCAGGCGCAATAGAGGCGAGATAAGCATAAATCTCGTCGGGATATTTAGGACGATATTGCGCATATTCTCCAGCGTGTTTGGAGAAGTGGTCTTCAAAAGAAGATGCTTTGCTCTGGTCCGACATATTCACTCCATTTTAAGGATTTCTTTTTTATGGCTCTCTGGTTTTTGACGGGAACGTTACGCCAGCAGTTGCACTGCTGGCGGGCGGCAGTGCAACTGCCGCCAGATCTAGGGGTGGTTCACGGCAATTCCTGAGGAACCTTTTTCATTCAATAATCACGCTCTACTGCTTGACGTAGTACTCTAAAGTGTTCGGCCAAATCTACTAGTTGATAATGAGCATTCAACCCGCTGGGATTGGGCAACACCCACACAATGGAACTTAATAATCGTTCTGGTTGCTGTCCCAGCGCAACTACTTTTTGTGCAAACGCGGTCCGGTAGGCGCTGATACCAAGCACTGCAACGACTTGCGGTTGATAGCGTTTGACCTTGGCCTTCAGCCGTTTCTGACCTATGACTAACTCCTCAGGGGATAGTTCATCTGCTGTGGCTGTAGCGCGTGAGACTAAGTTTGTGATGCCATAACCAAATGTCAATAATTCTCGCTCCTCACTGGGATGAAGTAAACGCGGTGTGAATCCAGCTTGATATAATGTGGGCCAGAAGCGATTGCCCGGACGGGCAAAATGATGACCGGTGGCACCTGAGTATAGCCCTGGGTTGATGCCACAAAACAATACTCGCAAGCCGGGAGCAATAACATCACGAACGGTTTTATTCTTCGCCGCGAGCAAGTCCGCGCGGGTGGGTTTAGCAGAATTCATCGTGATGTCTCGATGGTATCAAAAAATTTCTGATACGTTACCCCATCAAGTTCATCTGCATAATAACGCGGCATGATATATCCGAGTTGATAACCAACAGCTTCATAGAATTTACGCCCGCCAGTGTTTGAAGTTGGCGTGTCAACATAAATGCCGCGTGCCTTTTTGGAATGTGCGAACTGCTCTGCCCGAGAAACTAAACCAGTGGCAATCCCCCGGCGTTGGACTCCGGGATCGATAGCCAGCCCGTGGATTTGGCAAAGCTGGTTCCAGGCATAATATTGTACATAAAGAAATCCAACCGCGTCAGTTCCCAGAATACCTAAATAAACTCCATAATTTTCCTTATCTTGTGAAAGCTTCTGCACGTTTTGCTCTGCCGAGGAGATATATTGCTCCGCCCAGCCGATCTTCGTCAGTATCTTGCGAATAGATGACTGATGCTCAGGCGAGTAATCCAGGATGGTTATCATAGGTTCCATGATCATTTAATTAGATTCTTGTGTTCAACACCACGTGCTTGCATGTGAGACATCTGACTCAATTCTTTGATCGCACGCGGGTACAATGTTCTTGATATTGTGTTGCTCCTATTCAGGGCAAAGGAATTGAGAATAATTATATCTTTGGAGGCCATGAATGCCCATTAACAAACAGCGAACACTTTCATATATTGAAGAAGAGTGGGGAACTTATGTGGAACGATTCAATCGATTGTCTGCAGATGAACAAACAAAGCGGGTGAACGAACAGGGATATGAGTCTTTTCGTGATATGTTGGCGCACATCCTTGCCTGGTGGGAGGAGGGTATGGGTATTATCCTTGCCGTTGCAGAGGACCGTCCCTTTGAGCGCAAGAAATATGATTTCGATGCATTTAACGCGGAAGCAGTTTCCCGATATGGATCATGGGACGAAGCTGAGTTCATGGCTCATTTTGAGAATACTCGCCAGAAAATGGAATCAGACCTAAAGTCTATGGACGAATCGGTTTTCGAGAATCGACGCGTCAAAGCATGGATTCGTGGTATCGTCACCCATCACGCGCGCGAACATGTTGTCACGATAAGTCGATTTTTAGTGATGGATATGTTGGAGAATGAATGGGCGAAGTATCTCGAGGATTTCAATCGTCTCGATGATGAAAAGAAAAAAGAGTTCTTAGCGAATCAGGGATTTGAAAGTTTTCACGATTTGCTTGCACATATCATCGGATGGTGGGAGGAGGGCTCACGTATTATCAGAGGCATTTTGGACAGTCCTGCCTTTACATGGGAAAGTCACGACATCGATGCCTTTAACGATGAGCTTACGAAAAAATATTCCACATGGTCTGATGATGACTTGCTCAAACACTATGAAACTGTACGGCTCGCCATGCTTGAGTTGACTGCGGAACTACCTGAGGATGCGTTCCTAAACGAAGATATCGAAGGCTGGCTCAGAGATGATGTCATTGTGCATTATGACGAACACTCGATGCCAGCATGATTCCAAGCGCAGTCTATCCTGATTGAGAGATTAATGTTCTCGATTCGATTTCAAAACTAATCAGATCGTTGATCAATTCCCAGGCTGTCATGCGGATTAATTCTGAGTCATAGGTTGCAGGCTGTTCCCTGTAATTTTCCATGATTTGTGCAGCCTTTTTTGCTGCGCAAAGCGCGCCTTTGTGATTGCCGCGTGATTCTCGCAGGAAGGCGAGCGCATTGAATGCATTGGCGGCATTTAAGTAGTCCGCTCTACCACTCTGTTCGAATGTGTAAGCACTCTTTACATAATACACTTCAGCCAGATCTAGTTCGCCCTTCTCTTCAGCGGAACAGGCTTGTTTATAGAAATCCATTCCAGTTTTATTTTTTGTTGCAAACATGCTGTTTTCCTTACATAACAGGTGACAGTCACCGGTAAATATGACTGTCACCTCGATCTTTCGTAATATGTCTGGAGCTCTATCAATAACAAGACGGCGGATCGACCTTTAGGAACCTTTCGTTTGCCTTACATTCTTTCCTGCCGTTTATTGATGGTCACTTTTCTGCTAGGCAGGAACTTCTTCCTCTTCAGCGGCGATTGGGCGGACCAGTTCGAAAGAGGACTGTACAAGTTCGATCTGTCTTTCGTTCATTTTTCTCCTTTTTTAGTAAATGCCTTGTCCGCACTCACTGTTTGAACTGTTGGCAGTGTAGCAAATAGAGGTTGAAAATGTTGTCATTTGTGGACAACAGCAGTCATTTGGAAGCAACTGGGTGGCTATCCTTGCCGATAGTTGCATTCCATATTTAGGAGATGTAAAATGATTTTATGCCGGGTTCGTTGATAACTGCTTCTCCCGATTCCTTCGTGGATTTCAGCGAAATGATCCAATATCTGCGCGGGCGTGCTGAACTCTCCCAACGCGAACTGGCTTTGCAGATCAGCTATCATTGCAGTTATATGCACATATGAAGAGGGGCAATCCATGAAACTGGACGACGAACTTATGACGTTTCTAGAGGAGTAATGCAAATTGGACAATCACATTGTATATCTTGCACTGGGTTCAAACGTGGGTGATCGCCAGGCGAACTTGAAACAGGCCATTGCCTCCCTGTCTCCGCAAATGGAGGTGAAGGCGAAATCACGCGTATACGAGACGCCTCCGTGGGGATACACCGACCAGCCCAAGTTCCTTAACCAGGTTGTAAAAGTAAATACCTATGTTGGACCTGAGCCGTTGTTAAAACATCTAAAGCGTCTCGAGGTCGCCTTAGGACGTGTTCCCAGTTTTCAAAATGGACCGCGTTTGATCGATATCGATATCCTGTTTTATGATGATCTGGTTCTAACTACACCCTCACTCGTGATCCCTCATCCTCAACTGCATGAACGAGCCTTTGTACTAATGCCGCTCAATGATATTGCTCCCGCTTTGTCTCATCCGGGTATTGGTAAGACAGTGAGTGAGATGCTGGCGTCCTGTGATACGAATGATATTCATGTGTATGAATAAAGCAACAAGTAATGCAGAGTGTATAATCCCTGCATACTCATTGGAGGCAAATCATGTCTGAAATTAAACCACTCAACTGGACTCCCAAACCCGGCGTTGGTTTTTCTGTAGTCCGCCGCGAAGACGGTGGCATGAATTTGACTTTTACAGATCTGTCTGATGCGACACTCAACGATTGGCGCGGTTTTGCACTGGATCATTTGCTTGGCTCTGACAGGCGGACGCGTAATTTATATGACCTGCGCGCGGTGAAAGAGATCCCTGAAAAAGCGATTCGCACAGCAGTGGAGGCGAACAGCGATCCTTCCGCGCGTAATATCCGTGTGGCGGTGGTCGTAGCAGATGATAAAGTCGCGCAGGCGATTCGTAATGTGGCTGCACTTGCTCTGGCTGGAAGTGCTTCCGCGATGAAAATCTTTACTGATATCGATGCAGCCGAGGCCTGGTTGTCGCGCCCCCTAGATCAAATACCATAACACCCTGCTCCAGGCGGCGTCCCCGCCGCCGAGGACGGCGGCTTGAGCAGGATTGATGAAACCTCTCCAAATCGGAAATCATATCTTCAACTGGGGTTCCCGTACATATGTGATGGGAATCCTCAACGTCACACCAGATAGTTTCAGCGGAGATGGCTTGCTTTCCCCCCTCCCACAGGGAGAGGGCCGGGGTGAGGGAGAAATGCGCGCCTTCCAACAAGCGGAAGAATTTCTCTCCAGTGGCGCGGACATCCTCGATGTAGGCGGAGAATCCACGCGACCTGGTTCGCAACCGATCAATACAGGGGAAGAGATAAGTCGCGTCCTCCCCGTTATCGAAGCGATCACAAAAGAATTCCCCGATACGTTGATTTCAATTGATACCTACAAATCAAAAGTTGCGGAAGCGGCTTTCAAAGCAGGCGCGCACATTCTCAATGATGTGTGGGCGCTTCGAGCGGATCCTGACCTTGCTTCCGTTGCCACCACATTTCGCGTCCCTGTGATTTTGATGCACAACCGGAGTAACCCCGCAAGCGTGGAAGTGCGTGAGCAGTTGGGCAACGCATATATTGGTTCTGAATATCAAAACCTGATTGAAGATGTGAAGCGGGAATTACTCGTCAGTGTGGAGTTAGCGGTAAAAGCTGGGGTTGAAGAGTCGCACATTATTCTGGACCCGGGCATCGGATTTGGAAAGACACGGGAACATAATCTTGAACTGATCAACAGACTCGATGAAATCCGCGCGCTGGGCTATCCAGTACTCTTGGGCACATCCAGAAAATCGTTCATTGGCTTTACACTTGATCTGCCTGCAGACCAGAGAGTGGAAGGTACGGCTGCGACAGTCGCAATCGGGATCGCGCGCGGCGCGGATATGATCCGTGTGCATGATGTAAAAGAAATGGCGCGTGTTGCAAAGATGACGGATGCAATTGTGAGGAAATAATGTTCAGCGATTACGGCAAAGAACTTCTAAAAAGTGGCATCATCGAAGCGAAAGCAGGACATAAGGAAGCCGCTCGCCGTTATCTTGACCGCTCCGTATATTCGAGTAACGATCACGATGTGCTGGCGGAGGCGTGGTTTTGGATGAGCCAGGTAGTGGACGAGCCTGTTGAAAAACGAAACGCGCTTGAGAATTGTCTGGCGCATGACTTACAACACGCGCGGGCGCGTAGGGCTCTCGCAATCCTGGATGGCAAACTCAAACCAGATGAGATCATCGATCCGGACAAATTGCCGCTTGCCTCGGAAGGCCTGCACGCGGCAAACGCTGAAAGGTTCATGTGCCCTAAATGCGGCGCGCGAATGAGCTTTTCGCCCGATGGCCAGTCGCTTGTCTGTGAGTATTGCTCACGAAATCAGAAGTTTACCTGGCAACCAGGCTCTGCCAACGAAAAAGATTTCATCATCGCCATGGCCACCGCCCGCGGACACGGCCAGCCGCTCAATCAACAAGTCTTCCATTGTGAAGGTTGTGGCTGCGAATTTATTTTGCCGCCGAATCAAATTTCATCTACATGTGTCTATTGCGGTTCGCCGCACGTCGTCAATTGGGAGTCGGAAGAGGAATTGCTCGCGCCGGATGGAATCATTCCCCATGCATTTGACCAAAAACGCGCTATACAGATTTTGATCGATTGGGTCAAGTCGAATCAGATCAAACCCGAGAAGGTTGGAGGGGCGGGGTCACCCCGCCCTTACTTGCCACGCGGCGTTTATCTTCCATTATGGAGTTTTGATGTAGGTGGGATGATCGATTACATCGGTGAAACGATTGACGAAAGCAACATCCAATTCAAGGGTAGGCAGCCACAGACGACCCGTGTGAGTGATAGTTATCCGGTTCAAATGAATGATATTCCGATTCCTGCCTCTCGAAAGTTATCCGCCGTTTTCTTGAAGCTGATCCCCTCGTTTGAGATGAAAGCTGTTAAGCCATATGACCCGCGGTATCTCGCCAATTGGCCCGCGGAAGTGTATGATATTCCTATGGCAGAAGCCTCACTCGACGCGCGCGCATACAGCTTGTCACGCTACAAGCGTGACCTACCTGACTTGCTGGCGCCCATGCAGATCATTTCAACATCCTCCGCAAAGATGACAGTTGAATCGTTTCGCCTCAACCTGCTTCCTGTGTGGATGACCGAGCTTCCATTTGATGGGCGTGAACATCTGGTGTTGATCAATGGGTGGAATGGAACGGTAGCTAGTGATTTGCCTGAGAGGAAATCAGGTGGGTTGATGGAATGGCTGGGGAATTTGTTGGATGAGTGAATAGAAATAATCAAGTAAACAAGCTGAATATCGATGCCTTGTTTACCTGTTTCCCTGTATACTTGCATTATGCCCTCTACACTCCCCATCCTCCGCGCGCGGCGCGAACGGCGACTTGCCCGTCAGCGCATAAGTGAATTTCGTACGCGCAATATTCTGCTTAGTGTGGGGATGGTTCTGTCATTACTGATTGCTGCGTTAATCATTACTATTGCCTTTGCCTATGTCAACCTCACGCGTGACCTTCCATCCACAGAGCTTCTCCCAAACCTCTTAAACCCTCCAGATGGTCTCCTGCTCCAGCCCACGCGTATTTACGATCGGACGCGTGAGCATGTACTCTTCACATTTGCTCCTGATGATTCACCGCGTCGCTATATTCCTCTCAGTGATACGAACCCACAATATCTCCCAAGGTCATTAAGGGATGCGGTCATTGCAACGTCTGATTCTGATTTCTGGCGCCACTCTGGTTATTTTCTCACGGGGATTACCAATTCACAGTTACACCCCACACTTGCACAACGCCTCGTCTTTGATCTCCTGCTCTTCAACGAGCCTCCGTCTATTCGACGCGCGCTGCGTGAACGAATCCTTGCGGCTCAGATCACTGCTACATACGGGCGAACCCAAATTCTTGAGTGGTATCTCAATTCGGCGCACTTCGGTCGTTATGCCTTCGGTGCAGATAACGCGGCACAACTTTACTTTGGAAAATCTGCAACAGAGCTTACGGTTGCAGAATCTGCTATTCTTGCCGCGGTGAGCGACTCGCCGAGTCTGAATCCATACGACGCGCCGGAGACCGCTCTCGAACGCGGACGCGAGACCATCAAATTGATGCAGACTCAAGGACTCCTTTCAGATGAAGCGGTCGCCGACGCGCTGGGAGAATCTCCGTTCTTTCAGACCCCGCCTCCGTCTACGCCTCAGCCTGCCGCGGCCTTCATAAACTTTCTCTTATCTCAACTGGATTCGCGTTTTCCGCGCGAACGAATCGAGCGCGGCGGACTAACGATCATCTCCACGTTGGATTTTGACCTGCAAAGACAATCCTCGTGCGTCACTGCCTTTTATGCTGCGCGTCTAGAGGGTTTGCCTGATCCTGTCACTGAGTGTGAGTCGTTGAGATTTCTTCCTGCGTTACCGCCAGGACTCACGATATCAGATTCATCTGCCAGTGCAATTGTCACTGATCCAAAGCTGGGACAAATCCTCGCGATCGTCGGTGAAACGTTCCAGGCGCAGGAGGCGCCACTGATAACGGCACACAAGCCGGGCTCCGTGCTGGACGCGTTTATCTATCTAACGGGATTCACACGTGGGTTGAGTCCCGCATCGTTGATATGGGATATCCCAGGCAGGACGGATATCCAAAACTTTGACGGTGAGTATCATGGTCCAATACGTTTGCGGGTCGCGCTGGCAAATGATTATCCCGCGCCGGCCGCGCAGATCCTTGCGCAAATGGGCCTTGAGAATGTAGATAAGATCTCAGAGTCATTTGGCTTGTCACGTAATGGCGATGAGGAAATATCTCTGGTTAGTGCTGCCAGTGCATATGGCGTGTTTGCTCAACAAGGTGTTTATTTTGGGCAGGAGGTAAATCAGGCGTTTGGGCCTGTCGCGATATTGAGAGTGGAAGGTAATGATGGAAGCATTTGGCTTGATTGGGGCACGCCACAAGCAAAACCTGTGGTAACACCCGGGCTGGCGTATTTGGTGAATCATTCTTTGAGCGATGAGTCGGCTCGATTGGGCACGCTCCGAAGTTCAGAAGTTTTGGATGTCGATAGACCAGCAGCTGTGAAGTTGGGGCAAACGGATAACGCACTGGATACATGGGCGATTGGATATTCGCCCGCGCGCGTGGTTGCGGTATGGACGGGTGCGCGTAGCGAAAGTGCTATATCACCGCGTGTGCCTGCCGTATTGTGGAACGTATTGATGCAAATTGCTTCACAGGATTTACCTCGCGAGGGTTGGCCCGTTCCCCCAGATGTTTCTGTAATTAATGTCTGTGACCCATCAGGCATGTTACCTACGGCAGATTGTCCCAATCTAGTAAGTGAAGTTTTTCTGAATGGGAATGAGCCTATTCAACCGGATACTATGTTCCGGAAATATTCGATCAACCGTGAGACAGGTCTTCTTGCAACCGTATTTACATTGCCACAATTAATTGAAGATCACATTTACCTGGTGGTTCCGTCTGATGCGCGTTCATGGGCTGAAAGCGCGGGTTTGGAAATTCCGCCTACAACCTATGACGTTATTCAATCACCGCAAATAAATCCTGATGTGAACATTACATCGCCTGAGCTGTTTGCGGAGGTCAATGGGGAAGTACAAATCGCCGGTACAGCCGCGGGAGAAAATTTTGTTTCTTATCGCGTGTTGGTAGGCCAGGGATTAAATCCGCAAGAATGGATTCAAGTTGCAGAAGGAAATGAACCGGTTACGAGTGCCTTATTGGCAGAGTGGGATACAAGTGGTTTGAATGGGTTGTATGCTGTACAGTTGCAGGTTGTGCGAAGCGATCAGCGTGTGGATAGTGCCATAATTCAAGTAACAGTGAAGTAACAAAATTATTTTAGGAGATAATCATGGTAGCAACCAGCATCCTAGTCATAGGCATAATCGGTCTTGTTTTAATCGCCCTCAACAGTATATTTCTCGGTGTCATTTATTTTATGCGTAAGAAGATGGCGACGGTAAGTCAGTGGCCCTCTACAATGGGAACAGTAAACATGTCGACGCTTGAACAGCGATCCTCAAGCGAAGGAGGATATACAGATTACCCGGTTGTCCAATATTCTTATCAAGTAGGCGGGCAGGCTTATCAAAGCTATAAGCTCGCGCCAGGCCCGGAGGTTGGTGGTACAGGCGCAAGGAAAGTGGTTGACCGTTATCCCGCAGGAGCGCAGGTGATGGTCTTTTACAATCCACAGAATCCATCCGAGGCAGTACTGGAACGAAAGGCACCAGCTCAGTGGCTGATGTGGCTCTTGTTGATCGTGTTTGATTGCGCTTTATGTGGTGTGATACCCATTTTGTATTTTTCACTTGGACAAAAATAAGAAAATAGAAACCTCAAACTTAAGGACTTGGGGTTTCTGCTTTAATATCTCGTTCCCTTCTTTGTTCAAGTAATTTTTGTATCCGTCCGTGTTTTTCTCGTGATAACGGAAACAGCCAGGCGAAGACGATTGTGCCACACAGGATCAGCGCGCCAAAAGGCGATACCAGCAAGCGGATCATTCGCAATGCTGAATCGCTTTGTGTAAATTGGGTCGCGCTATCTGGCGGGGATAGATAACCGGACCAACCCAACGCTTGCAAAGTAATAAAGACCATCAATGCCCCTGTCATTTTGCGGGTGAAGGCGCGCACACCATAATAGATTCCCTCCTGGCGACGACGGGTGCGTAGTTCATCCCATTCGATGACGTCTGCAAACATCGCATCTGGAAGTGTGTAAGCAGCGGAGACGCCAATCCCCGCCAGGGCGGCAGTAGTGAGCAAATAGCCAATCTGACCTGGCTGAATCGTAAATATCATCAACTGTACAACGATCCAGAAGATCATACCTAGAATATACGC
>Ga0081539_10005178_pt1 | contig 13547 bp, 10 predicted proteins | sample TabmetS4T2R2_FD_71023 | JGI IMG/M metagenome (GOLD analysis project Ga0081539, IMG submission 71023) | Tabebuia heterophylla rhizosphere microbial communities from the University of Puerto Rico - S4T2R2 | ecosystem: Host-associated > Plants > Roots > Rhizosphere ...
CCTGGTGGCCGACGTCCGCTGGGTGCGGCGGCACCTCCTGCCCTGGGTCTCGCGCCGGCTACGCGGCGTCTCGAGCGGTGACGGCGTGCTGCCCAAGCACGTGGCGCTCGTCGACGTCGTGCCCTCGGGCCGACCCGCGGAGTGATCCTCGGCGGTTGCGCTCCAGGCTCACTGTCCGTGCGCCGACGGATTCGAATGCGCATCGAAGCCTGAGCGGAGTTCGCAGCGGGAGCGTGGCCGTGGGACCATCCCCCCGCACGCTCGACGATTGGGGAGGAACGTGTCCGACAAGGCCACGAGCAGCAGAAGCAGGAAATACCGGTTCCGCCGGGGCGCGGTGGTGGCGCTCGGCGTGGTCGCGCTGGGCCTCTCGGCCTGCGGCAACGAGGCGGCCGGCACCGGCAACAACGACACGGGCTCCAAGTCGTCGGACAAGTCGGGGGCGAACGGGGCGGAGGCGCTCAAGGCCGTCCAGCTGGCGGCGTCGAGCAGCCAGAAGAAGTCCACCGCGAACTTCAAGATGACGATGGACGTCACCGCCGACGGCCAGAAGATCCCGATCAAGGCGTCCGGGCAGATCGACGGCGCCAACCAGGCCGTCAAGCTCGAGATGACGCTGGCCGTGCCCGGCGAGGGCTCGATGAAGCTCAAGGAGATCGTCAAGGGGAAGACGATCTACATGACCGGCTTCCCGGGCATGCCCAAGAACCAGTGGGTCAAGCTCTCGCTCGACGAGCTCGGTGCGGCCGCCGGCGGCGGCGCGACGTCGGGCCTGGGCGCGGGCAGCGACCCGACCGACCAGCTCCAGCTGCTCAGCCAGGTCAGCAACGACGTCAAGGCCGCGGGCAAGGCGACCGTCAACGGCGTCGAGACGACGAAGTACACCGGCACGATCGACCTCAAGAAGGCGGCCGCGGCCTCGGGCGCCGACGCCAAGGAGCTCGCCCAGGTCCGCAAGCAGTACGAGGGCCTCGGCCTGTCGAAGATCCCGTTCGAGCTGTACATCGACGGCGACAACCTGCCGTCGCGCCTGACGATGACGATGAACGGCACGTCGACGACCAACGGCAAGACCGAGAAGGTCGCGATGAAGTCGCAGATGGACTTCACCGACTGGGGCACCGACGTCAAGATCACGGCACCCAAGAAGGCCAAGTCCTTCGAGGACCTGCTCGCCGGCCTCGGCGGCAGCACGGGCTAGGAGCCGGGCAACCCCTCGCCGTGATCATGCAATTCCCGGACGCCGTCCCTCGCCCGAGGTGACCTCGCGGCGCCGCGCGCGTCCGGGAATTGCATGATCTGTGAGTGTGTCGTTCGGCGCTTCTGGTAGGAGTTGCCGTCAGGATCGGCGCCGGTGTCTGGGACTGACTCTTGCATGATCTGGCCGCTTCGGCGTGCCTTTGTTGGTGACCTGTCGTTCCGGGTGCCGGCGCCGGCCTGGCCCACCGTTTGGCCTGATCAGAAGCCTGTCCGCGTTACGCGTGACCCGTCACAGATGTGCCACGTCCGGTGACTCCTATCCAGGCCGGCGCCGTCCACGACCGGCGTCCTGGAAGGAGCTGAAGGCCGCATGTCCATGCTGGCAGACCTCATCGATGCGGTGGTGGGAGGCGACACCCACCGCGACACGCACGCGTTGGAGATCGCCACCCCGGCCGGGGCGGTGATCGCGACGAGCAGCATCAGCAACGACGAGGACGGGTTCGCGCAGGCGGTGGCCTGGATCGTCGAGCACGCGCCGGGCCCGCGGATCGTGATCGGGTTGGAAGGCACCCGCAGCTACGGGATCGGCCTGGCCCGGGCGCTGGCCGCTGCCGGTCTGAACGTGGTCGAGGTGGTCCGGCCCCGCCGCGGGCAAGGAGGTGAGCGACGCCGGGGCAAGTCCGACCCGATCGACGCCCACCTGGCGGTGCTGGCCGTGCTGCGTATGGACCCGGACCGGCTACCGGTCCCCCGCGCGGACGGGAACCGGGAGGCGCTGCGGATCCTGCTGGGCGCCCGGCGAGAACTGACCCTGACCAAGACCCGGCAGACCAACCGGCTACGGGCGCTGCTGCTGGCTGGCGACGACACCGACCGAGGGCTGGCCCGCGGCCGGCTCAGCGACACCCGCCTGGCAGCGATCAGCCGACGCCGCGCACGTGCCGGCGAGAACACCGAGCAGGCCATCCGACGCAGCGAGGCCCGCCGGCTCGCCGAGGGCATCCGGCACGCCACCCGGGACCTGGCCGCGAACAAGAAGCAGCTCGCCGACCTCGTGGCCGGGCACGCACCCCACCTCCTGGACATGACCGGCGTCGGACCGGTCAGCGCCGCCCAAGCCCTGGTCTCCTGGTCCCACCACGGACGCTGCCGCAACGACGCCGCGTTCGCCGCCCTGGCCGGCGTCTGCCCGATCCCCGCCTCCAGCGGCCGAACCACCCGCCACCGCCTCAACCGCGGCGGCGACCGACAACTCAACCGCGCCCTGCACGACATCGTCCTGACCCGATCGCGGATCTGCCCCCGCACCCAGGCCTACATCGCCCAACGCCGCCGCGAAGGCAAGACCGACCGAGAAATCCGCCGCTGCCTCAAGCGACACATCGCCCGCGAACTCTTCCGCACCCTGCAGACCACCACACCCGCCACAACCACTTGACAGCACATAGAAGCGTCACCGCGTTCTACGAGGTGAGCGCGTTCCTATCGTGCATGATCACGGCGAGGTAGGGAGGGGTACAGCTGCGCGGCGACGGTGCCGATAGGGCTACGTGTCGCGCCTTCTCGCCGGGTCGAGCGTCCGGACCAAGCTGGTCGTGCTCGCCATGGTGCCCCTGGTGGCGGCCCTGGTCTTCGCCGGCATGACCGTCGCCGAGCGGCGGTCGGAAGCGTCGGCGGCCGCCGGCTTCACCCGGTATGCCCAGGGGTCGGTGGCGCTCGGCGAGCTGCTCCACGAGCTGCAGCGCGAGCGCGGCATCTCGGCGGTCTACATCGGTTCCGGCGGCCGGAAGATGGCTGCCGAGCTCACCGAGCAGCGGCGGCTCACGGACCGGGCCCGCGAGGCAGCGGACGGCTTCTTCGCGGCGCACGCGGCGGAGCTGCCGCAGGCCGCGACCGACGCCGGCCGCCGGCTGGACGAGGACCTGCAGGGCCTCGCCGACGCGCGGGCCGCGGCCGACGGGCTGACGACGCCGGGCCCGCAGGTGGCGGCGTACTACACCGCCACGAACGAGACGCTGCTGCTCGCCCGCGTCGCCCTCGCGGGTGCGATCCGGGAGGCGAGCCTGACGCGGCTGGCGGACGCCTACACGTTCCTCAGCCGGGCGAAGGAACAGGTGGGCGTCGGGCGGGCGCTGCTGGCGTCGGTGTTCTCGGCCGACCGGTTCACCGGTCAGCAGGTGCAGTCGACCGTGGCCGCCATGGCGCGGCGGGACGCCTACCTCGCGGGTTCACGGTGCGGGCGACGCCAGCGACGAGGGCCCTCTTCACCGAGCTCATGAGCCGGCCGACGGTGGCGGAGACCCGGCGCATGGAGGAGCTGGCCCTGCAGCGCGCGGAGACCGGCGGGTTCGGCGTCGAGCCGAGGGCGTGGTACGACGCGGTCACCGACAAGATCAACCTGATGAAGCAGGTCGAGGACGCCCAGGGCCGCGAGCTGACCACCCGGGCGGCGGAGATCAGGGACGGCGCCCGGCGAGCCGCGTGGCTCGCGGCGGCGGCGGCGCTGCTGCTCGCGCTGGTGACCATCGCGTTCACCTGGGCCGTCATCCGCGGCCTGCTGCGGACCGTGGCCGCGGTCGCCCGCCTGGCGGACGCCCTGCAGGACGGCGACCTGTCGGTCCGTGCGGACGTCGCCACCGGCGACGAGCTCGGCCGGATGGCGCGCGCGCTCGACGTCGCCACGGCCCGGCTGCGGGACAGCATCGTCACGGTGCGGGACAACAGCCTGTCCCTCACCAGTGCGTCGGAGGAGCTGTCGGCGGTCAGCCGGCAGATCGCCGGTTCGGCGGACACGACGTCGGAGCAGGCGGCCTCCGCGTCGTCCGCGGCGGAGCAGGTCTCCGCCAGCGTCTCCAGCGTCGCCGCCGCCACGGAGGAGATGGGCGCCTCCATCGCCGAGATCGCGACCAACGCCACGGACGCCGCGCAGGTCGCCGGCCGGGCGACGGAGGCCACCGCGGCGGTCAAGGCGACAGCCGGCCAGCTCAGCGCCTCGAGCATCGAGATCAGCAATGTCGTCAACCTCATCACCTCGATCGCCGAGCAGACCAACCTGCTGGCCCTCAACGCCACGATCGAGGCCGCGCGGGCCGGCGCCGCCGGAAAGGGCTTCGCGGTCGTCGCCTCTGAGGTCAAGGACCTCGCCCAGGAGACCGCCCGCGCCACGGAGGACATCTCCGCCCGCGTCGAGTCCATCCAGCGCGACAGCGCGGCGGCGGCGCAGGCGATCGACGAGGTCGCCGAGGTCATCGAGCGGATCAGCGGCTACTCCACCGTCATCGCCTCCGCCGTGGAGGAGCAGACCGCCACGACCAGCGAGATCAGCCACAGCGTCAGCGAGGCGGCCACGGGCTCGACGCAGATCGCCGCGACCATCGTCACCGTGGCAGACGCCTCGAACCTCACGACCAGCGGCGTCGCGGACGCCAACCGCGCGGCCGACGAGCTCGCCAGGATGTCGGCCGAGCTGAACCGCGTCGTCGCCCAGTTCACGGTGTAGCCGCCGATGGCGGCGCGGTCGGCTACGACGCCGAGAACAGCACCGCGCGGCCCGTCGTCGCGGCGTAGCGCCAGAGGCGGCGGGCCGACTCGAAGCCGTCCCAGGCGTAGGCCAGGTCCTCGGGGCCGTGCTCGAGGTAGTCTGCCGGGTCCAGCGACCCGTACGCCGCCCGGAACCACTCCTCGGTGACGGCGTCCAGCGCCGCGCTGACGGCCGGCACCTCGTCGGCGGCGGTGAAGGCCGCGATCTCCGCCGCCTCGTCCGACACCAGCAGGCGGCCGCCCAGGATGCACCGGTTGAGCGGGAACGTGCCGTTCCCGTAGTCGAGCGCGCCGTCGGTCAGGCAGCGGTGAATGGCGTCCCAGGCCTTGTCCAGGTCAGCATGATCCTCGCCGGTGAGACGCTCCTCGATCTCCCCGGCGACGTGCCCCGCCACGGCGTCGTCGTCACCGACGAGGGCCAGCAGCGCCGTGCTGTCGTCCGCCGTGAGGGCGAACAGGAGTCCCAGTCCCACGTATCACTCCCGATCTGCCGGTGCTCCTCCGCAAGGGCACATCCAACCGGAACGGAGAAGGTTCGGGAGCCGATTCGATCCAGGTCGTGACGCTCCCGCGGCCCACGACCTAGGCTCGGAGGACCTACGTGATCACGGCATGGGGGTGAGCTGATGGACGGTCATCGGCTGGACCTGGCCCCCAAGTTCGCGTCGCCGGACGAGTCCGGGCTGCTGCGCGAGCGCCTGCTCGCGGTCGGCTCGCGGCGCGTCGGCGTCGTCCTCGCGCCCGCCGGCCACGGCAAGACCACGCTCCTGGGCCACGTCGCGGCACGGTTCGACGGCGACGTCGCCTGGTACCGGCTGGACGCCGGCGACCGCCGGCCGGACCGCCTCGCCGCCGGCATCGCCCGCACCCTGCTCCGGCCGCTGGGCGCCGACCCCTCCGTCCACGAGCCGCCGGGGCCGGCGCCGGCGTCGCTGGACGACGTCGCGGCCGCCCTCGACCGCGCCCGGCCGTCGCGGCCGGTGCTGCTCGTGCTCGACGACTTCCACGAGGTCGCCGGCGGCGACGCCGAGCGCGAGCTGGCGCGGTTGGTCTCGCACGCGCCGCCGCAGCTGCACGTCCTGCTCGGCGCGCGCCGGGTGGCCGGCCTCGACCTCGTCGAGCTGCGGATGTCCGGCTGCGCGGTCGTCGTCGAGGAGGAGGACCTGCGGTTCCGTTCCTGGGAGGTCGAGCGCCTGTTCCGCGACGTCTACGGCGCGCCGCTCGCGCCGGAGGACGCCGCCGCGCTGACCCGCCGCACCGAGGGCTGGGCCGCCGGGCTGGCGATGTTCCACCTGCTCACCGGCAGCCGCCCGGCCGAGCAGCGGCGCCGCGCGATCGGCGACCTGTCCCGCGGGTCGCGGCTGGTCCGCACCTACCTGGTGCGCGAGGTGCTCGGCGACCTGCCGCCCGACCTGCTCCACTTCCTGCGCATGACCAGCGCGCTCGGCCTCCTCACCGGTCCGCTCTGCGACGCGCTCCTGGAGCGGACCGGCAGCCAGGCGGTGCTCGAGGAGCTCGAGCAGCGGCGGCTGTTCACGACGACGGACGACGACGGCCGCTGCTTCCGCTACCACCAGGTGCTGCTCGACCACCTGGAGCTGGAGCTCACCGACCACCTCGGCGCCGAGGAGTCGCGCGCCTGGTACGCCCGGGCGGCGGCACTGCTGCTGGCCGCCGGCGAGGTGACGGCGGCGTTCCGCGCCTACGCGCGCGCCGAGGACTGGGGAGCCGTCGAGCAGCTCCTGCACCGGCACGGCGCCGAGGTCGTGGCCGCGCCGCTCGGCGCCGTCGAGAACCTGATCCCGCCGGCGCTGGCGTCGCAGGACCCGTGGCTGCTGCTGGCGTCCGCGCGCCGGCTGGCGGCGCGCGGGGCGCTGGCGGACGCCGTCACGACGTTCCGTCACGCCGGCGAGGCGGCGGAGGACGCGCAAGTCGCCACGATCTGCCGCGAGGAGGCGCGGGCGAGCGCGCTGTGGCTGCCGTCCGGCGACCCGCAGGTGCGCGGGCCGGCCGGGCTCATGCGGGCCGCCACCCGCCGGAACCCGCGCCACGTGCTCACCGCCGCGCTCGGCCTGGACGGGCCGGACGGGCGGCTGGCGGCCGCGGTCGCCGCCCTGCTGGGCGGCGACCTGGCGCGCGCGTCGTCCCTGCTGGACCAGGCCGGCATGCACCCGGACGCGGCGCCGCGGACGGTCACCGTCGTCGCCTGCCTGCGCGAGGCGATCGGGCTGCTGCGGGGCTCGGACGCCGCCGGGCGGTCGCCCGCTGTTCCCGGGCCGTCGCTGGAGACGCTGCTGCTCGGCGCCGACGTCGCCGGCTGGCCGTGGCTGGCCCGGCTCGGCCGGGCGCTGCTGGACGCCGGGGCGGGGGAGGCGGCGTCCCTGACCCGGCTCGCGGCGGACGCGGACCGGGAGTCCGACGTGTGGGGCTCGGCGCTGGTGCGCCTCGTCGACGGCGCGGCGCGCCGCGACCCGGACCTGCTGACCGACGCCGCCGCCCGGCTGGCCCGGCTGGACGCGCCGGTGCCGGCGCAGTGGGCGCGGTGCCTGGCGGTCGCCGTCGAGCGCGGCGCGGACCCGGTGCGGGTGGACGAGACCGTGCGCGCCGCGCGCTCGCTGGGGCTGCGCGACGTCGAGGCGGTGCTGGAGAGCTGGGCCGGCGTGGTGCCCGGACCGGCGCCGATGCGGGTGCCCGTTCCGTCGCCTGCTCGGGCGCCTGGTCGGGCGCCTGGTCGGGCGCCTGGTCGGGCGCCGGCGGCCGCGGGGGTTGCGGGGGTTGCGGCGCCCGTCGGTCCGGCGCTCGAGGTGCGGGTGCTCGGGCGGTTCGAGCTGGCGGTGCGCGGCGTCGCGCTGAGCCTGTCCGGCGTCCGGCCGCGGGCGCGCTCGACGCTGCGGCTGCTGGCGATGCGGGCGGGCGACGTCGTCCACCGGGACGTCCTGGCGGCGACGTTGTGGCCGGACGCCGGGCCCGAGGCAGCGCTGCGGAGCCTGCAGGTCGCGGTGTCGAGCCTGCGGGTGCTGCTGGAGCCGGACGGCGAGCAGCAGGCTCGGCAGCGTCGCCTGCTGGTGCGGGACGGCGAGGGGTACCGGCTGGCGCTGCCGCCGGGTGCCCGGTGCGACCTGCGTGAGTTCGAGGCGGCGCTGGCGGCGGCGAAGCGGGCGCGGTCCGGTGGCGACGCGGCGGCCGAGCGCGCGGCGCTGGAGGAGGCGCTGGCCCGCTACACCGGCGACCTGCTGCCCGAGGAGGGTGCGGCGGAGTGGGTGGTCGCGGACCGCGACCGGCTGCGCCTGGCGGCGGCGTCCGCGGCGGAGAGGCTGGCCCGGCGGCTGGCCGGCGAGGACATGGGTGCCGCGGTCGAGGCCGCGCGGCGGTCGCTGGAGCTGGACACGTACCGCGACAGCGCCTGGCGGCTGCTGGTGGAGCTGCACGAGACGACGGGCGACCAGGCGGCGGCGCACGCCACCCGCGAGAAGCACCGCAAGATCCTGGAGGAGCTGGGCGTCCCGCTGTAGCTCGTTGAACGCCGTGATCATGCACGATGGGAACGCGGTCACCTGCTACTGCGCGGTGATCATGCACGATAGGAACGCCGACCCGGGCGCAGGGGTTCGCCTTGCGTCGAGGGGACGTTCCTATCGTGCATGATCACCGCCTGGGTGGTGGGTTACTGCACCTCCACCCGCCAGGGGAGGTGGGCCGGCGCCACCAGGGACAGCAGGACCGTCAGCAGGGCCGGGTCCACCTCGTCGCCGCCGTTCTCGTCCACCGGGCCCACGACGACGACCAGCCCCGGCCGCGCGCTGCCCGGCAGCGGCGTCCCGCTCTCGGCGGACCACATCGTGCCGCCGGACTCCTCGAGATCCGCCTCGCGGCCGGTCGCCAGCCGGACGAGCTCGCGGACGGCGATCGGCGTGCCGCGCCAGCGATGCAGCTCCGCGGCGTACGTCAGCAGCGCCCGCCGACGCTCCACCGGGAGCGCCGCCGCGGCGTCGAGCCCCACCCAGCTCGCCAGCCAGTCGAGGACGTCGGGCGGCGCCGTCGCGGCGTCCAGGTACGCCGGGAACGAGTCGAGGACGCCGACCGCGGGTGCCAGCACCTGGTCCAGCGCGCCGCACCACTGCTGCGCGTACGCGTCGTCGGCGTACAGCGCCGGCAGCGTCGCCCCGATCGGGTGCGGCGACCGGGCGTCCTCGATCGCGCCCCTCATCCGACCCTCACCTGGTGCTGGTACGAGTACACGAGCGCGTACGGCGGCAGGTCGATCCGCGCCGCCGGGTCGCCACGGCGCCCGGTCTGCGGGTCGGCCGGGAACAGCAGCAGGTCGTCGACGAGCGCCAGTCCCGGCACCCGGGTCAGGACGCCGGAGATGTCGAACGCGTGTACCGGCCGCCCGAACGGCCAGCCGTCGCCGGCCGGGCCGCCGGTCAGCGGCGACAGGTACCCGTACAGCGCCCGGACCGCCGCGGCCTGCACCTCCTCGGGCACCCGCCCGGGCTCCGCGCTCACCCGCGCCACGACCGTGACGCCGAGGTACGCCGGCGGCTCCACGACCAGCCGCGTCCCGACCAGGCGCCGCGAGTCGAGGTGCTGCCCGATGCGGGTCATCAGCTCCATCGACGGCCGGCCGAGGTCGTCGTAGGACATCCGCCCGTCCTCGTCGGTCACGACCCGCGGGACGACGAGCACCCGCACGCCACCCGGCCCGGACGCGTCCTCGGTGGCGGCCAGGCACCGCACCCGCGCCGCGTCGGGGGCGACGTCGCGCGCCAGCGACTCGAAGTCGTCGGCCGTCACCGCGCGCCCGCCGGCCCGCAGCTCCAGCGGCCCGCGGATCCGCGCGTTCGCCATCGTCTCGCCGTCCGCGCCGCCGGACGCCGGGTGCCGGGACTCGACCCGCGACACGTACGGGACGCTGGTCTTGAGCACCCGGACGACGCCCTTCGTCACGTTGCCCGCCCGCCCGCCGCCGACCCGGTACTGCGTCAGCGACAGCCGGGCGCCGAGCGGTGGCACGGCGCCGTACTGCCGCAGCGAGCCGTCGGGCTGGCGCACCGCCGGCCCCAGCTCCACCTCGCCGGTCGACGGGTCGAGCCGGAAGTGCCGGTCCTCGGGCCCGGAGCCGGAGAAGTCCCGGCAGAGCTGCCACTCCTCGACGCTCTCGCGGACCTCGGGCCCGTCCTCCGGCCGCGACCGCGGGACGACGACGCGCAGCGCGCTCGGCTCCTCCCACGGCACCACGGGCCGCCGCTGCAGCACGAACCGCTGGCCGGCGGTGCCGTCGGAGACGCCGAGCTCCTCGTCGTGCACCGTCTCGGCGTGCACGATCTCCGCGGTGCCGCCGACCGTCATCGCGCGGATCGCGACGATCCGCGGGGTCCGGGTGTACGCCGGCGTCCCCGCCGTCACCCGGCACCGCAGCCAGCCGGCCCGGCGGCGCGCGACCAGCGACGTCTCGTGCGTCGCGGGCACGTGGACGACGACGTCGCCGGCCCGGTTCAGGCCGCCGGTCTCGTCGCGGTCGACCTCGCACTCGCTCCAGCCGGAGCCGGTCCAGGCCTCCCAGACCAGCGGCGGCCGGGTCGGGTCGATGCCGACGCCGCCGACCGGGCAGTCGATCCGCAGCAGCACCGCGCACGACGGCACCGCGACCGACAGCCCGACGAGCAGCGCGTCGCCGACGGCGGGCCGCTCGGCGAAGGCCGGCACCTGCTGGCCGGCCTCGATGGCGGGGGTGAGGTCCTGCGCGTCGCCGCCGGCCGGCGCGGTCGCCACGCCGGCGAACTCGCACGGCAGGATGTTCAGGTCGGCGATCGTGCTGAACACGACCGGCTCGTCGGTGTCCGTGCGCGGGGTCGCGACCTCGGTCTCGGCCCGGACCAGCACGGTCGCCGGCTGCGCCGCGGACAGCCAGAACGTCGCCGTCCCGCGGGCCGCGGTCGGCGGGAACAGCCGCACGCCGATGAGCTCGAGGAACTTCACGTAGTGCCGGTCCGGCACCCGGTTCAGCCGGTAGATGAGCTGGTCGACCATCTGGGCGAACGCCTCGATCAGCGTGACGCCCGGGTCGCTGACGTTGTGGTCGGTCCAGTCCGGGCAGCGTCGCTGGACCAGCCGTTTCGCCTCGTCCACCAGCGACTGGAAGTCGCGGTCGTCGAGGTTGGGCGCGGGCAGCACCATCGTCAGCGACCTCCCTCTCGCGCGGCGCGGGCGGCACCGGCGGCATCGATGGCTCCGGCGGTGGCCGGCAGCGCCGGGAGCCCGGCGGTGAGCTCGAACGGCGCCGACGCCGGCAGCGCCGGCGGCTCGTTGTCGCCGATCAGGTAGAACGGGAACACGAGGTTGCGCGGGTCGTTCGTGCCGCGCAGCCGGTACCGGACGTCGATGTAGAGGATGCCGCTGTCGGCGGCGTCGAAGGAGATCTCGACGTCGTCGACGTCGATCCGCGGCTCCCAGCGGTCGAGGGCGGCGCGCACCTCGTAGGCGACCTGGCCGGCGGTCGACGCGTTCGCCGGGCCGAAGACGTGCTCGGAGATCCGGCAGCCGAACTCCGGCCGCATCGGCCGCTCGCCGGGCGCGGTGCCGAGGACGAGGCGGATCGCCTCCTCGACCTCGCGCTCGCGGGTGACGATCGCGACGCCGCCGGTCGCGCTCATGCGCATCGGGAACGCGATGCCCTGGCCGATGAAGTCGGTCGCCATCCTCAGCCTCCGATCAGGACGGTCGGGCAGCCCACGACGATCGGGGCGCCGCAGACGGCCAGGTCGCCCATCCGCGCCGCGGGCATGCCGCCGATGAGCACGGTCGGGCACCCGGGCGGCGCGATGGTGCTCGGCGGGTGCACCGCCGGCGGCGGGAACGAGCACACGTGCGGCGTCCCCACGGTCGCCGCGGGCATGCCGCCGATGAGCACGGTCGGCACGCCGGGCGGCCCGACGACGCCGGGGTGCCCGGTCGCGTCGCCGACCCTCGCCGCTGGTGGCACGTCTCCTCCGTCCCGGTCCCGGCCTGCGGGACCGTGAGCTCTCCGTCGATGTTCAGTTGATACGGACGATCCCGCCGGTGATCTCCGTCTGGCCGCTGCCGGCGAGCTTCGCCATCGACCCGCTGAGGCTGAGCTGCCCGCTGGTCTTGACGTCGACCTGGCCGCTGCCGCCGTCGATCTTCACGCCGGTCTTCGCGCTGAGCTGGATGTCGCCGGCGGTGAGCTTCATCGAGCTGCTCGCCGCGTCGATCGTGACGCCCTGCTTGGCCTCGACGAGCACGGTGCCGTCGCTGTGCAGGGTGACGGCGGTGCCGGTGGCGTCGAGGACGAGCTTGAGTTTGTCGTCCTTCGTCGTGATCGACACGCCCTCGGGGCCGCCGTCCTTGTCGAGCAGGTCGAGGCGGTGGCCGTTGCGGGAGACCAGCGACCGGCGGGCGATCGCGCCGGAGCCGCCGTCGACGGCGTCCGTGGGGCCCTTCGGCGGCGTGTCCCGGCCGTTCCAGAGGCCGCCGATGACGTACGGACGGCGGACGTCGCCCTGCTCGAAGGCGACCAGCACCTCGTCGCCGACCTCGGGCAGCACCTGGAAGCCGCGGTCCTTGCCGGCGCCGGAGTGCACGGTGCGCGCCCAGTCGCTGACGTAGTCGTCGGACAGCCACGGGAACGTGAGCTTCACCCGGCCCTGCTCCTCCGGGTCCCGCGCGTCGCTGACCAGCGCGACGACGACGCCGGGCAGCGAGCGGCCGCCGCCGGCGCCGCCGGAGGCGAGCCCGAGCAGCGAGCGGTCCTGGCGGCCGCTGACCGTGAGGTGCGTCGTGTAACCGCCGGCCTGGTCGTACCGGTGGCGGGTCGTCGTCACCACGTAGCGGCCGTCGAACGGCGCGCCCATGCCGGCGATCGCGACCGCCGTGCCGGCGTGGATGCTCGGGTTGCCGCGCGCGACGCCCTCGAACTCGGCGAACGCGCCGCCGAGCTCCTCGGCCAGCGACCTCGCCGCGGCGTCCACCTCGGCCTGGCTGCGGTAGGGGACGTCGGACGCGACGTACACCGGGTCGCCGAACGCCTTGGCGAGCTCGGCGGGGGAGGCGCCCTGCAGCTGGGTGCCGGTGCTCGTCGCAGGCGCGGTGCCGATCAGCGCCCGCTTCTCGGCGACGTCCCAGCCGCGGACCTGCACCTCCTTGACCTGCTGCGACGACGTCACGACGGCCCGGAACCGCAGCAGGTCCGTGCCCTGGTGCAGGGCCAGCGGCTCCGTCCGCGGGGCGCCGGGCGCGGGCGCGTCGCTCGCCGGGCTCGCCTCCCGGAACTCGAACGAGCCGTCGACGACCCGCGCCTCGCGGCCGATCTCGCGGGCGAGCTTGTCGAGGAACTCCCAGTCGCTGACGCCGCCCTGCGTCACGTGCTCGAAGACCGTCGACGTCGCGTCGATCCGGCCGACCTTGAGCCCGGCGCGCTTCGCCACCTTCTGTGCGACGTCGGACGCCGTCACCTGCGTGTAGGTCTCCGTGCGGCGGCCGCGGAACAGCCGGTGGATCGGGTCGTAGCCGCGGATGACGGTGAACGTGCCGGTCGCGTCGAACTCGGCCTCGACCGCCGTCACCTCGGCGGTGAGCAGCTTCTCCGGCGTCGCCCGGCCGGTGCCGGCGGCGGTCACGACGATCGCCGAGCCGACCTTGGCGCCGGTCTTCTGGAGCACGACGCGGTCCTGGTCGCGGAAGACGAGGACGACGAGGTCGGGCAGGTTGAGGTTGTCCTCGACCGTCGCGGTCACGAGCAGCGGCTGCACGTCGGCCGGCAGCGGCGGGCCGGCGGTCGGGGTGGG
>Ga0081539_10005179_pt1 | contig 13546 bp, 10 predicted proteins | sample TabmetS4T2R2_FD_71023 | JGI IMG/M metagenome (GOLD analysis project Ga0081539, IMG submission 71023) | Tabebuia heterophylla rhizosphere microbial communities from the University of Puerto Rico - S4T2R2 | ecosystem: Host-associated > Plants > Roots > Rhizosphere ...
TTGCGATTGGGAATTGGTCTGAATCATTTCGCCTTGAAATCAAAGATCTATTTATCGGCTTTACAGTCGGCTTTCGCCGAACTTGTCAAGCTTAAGGCGCAGTTACAGACTGCGTAACATCAGTTATTAAGACTCACCGGTCTTGCCCTCCGGGTCGCCCAGGAGACGCGCTACTGTTGACTGGCTACAGAAGAATGCGATAGAGTCTTGTTGTTTATCCACAGGAGGAATATGGAACAGAACAAGAACGAACTTCTTCCCGGCACTCTCAACCTGATGGTTCTCAAAACCCTGGACGCCCTCGGCTCATTGCATGGATATGGAATCGCCAGGCGGATCGAACAGATCAGCGGCAATCACCTGCAACTCAATCAAGGGACGATCTATCCGGCTCTTTTGAATTTGGAGCAGATGGGATGGATCACCTCCAAGTGGGGAGTCTCGGAGAACAACCGGCGGGCCAAGTATTACTCAATCACGCGAGCGGGGAGGAAACAACTGGCCGCTGAGACGAAGAGTTGGCTCCGCATGTCCGAAATCATCACGCGATTTCTCGATCCTTCTGAAGAGGGCCTATGATCCGATTACGAGTTCTCATGCACCGTCTCCGCGGGCTGTTTTTCAAACGAAGGTTTGAGCGGGACCTGGAAGAGGAGATCCGCTCTCATCTCGAAATGCAGGTTGAGGAGAATATGCGGCAGGGCATGAACTCGGAGCAGGCGCGTCAGGCGGCGTTGCGTAAATTCGGCGGCGTGGCGCAGGTCAAAGATGTCTATCGGGATCGTCTCGTGTTGACCTTCATCGAGACGGTCTTTCAGGATCTGCGGTACGGGCTCCGCATGCTCGGGAGATCACCCGGATGGACTGCCGTCATGGGAGCGACTCTGGCGCTCGGGATTGGATTGACCACCGCGATCTTCAGCTTGACCTACAGCATTCTGCTGCGCTCCTTGCCATATCGCGATCCGGAGCGCGTGGTGGCGCTCTATCTCACCAATACGACCGCAGCCGCGGCTGGCTACTTGCATTTCAGCGTCAATGCTTTGAACTGGCTGGAATGGCAGGCGCAGTCCAGGTCTTTTGAGGGGATCGCAATGACGAGGGCGGGAGCCAATTTCAATCTGACCGGAGATGTTCGGCCAGAGCGTGTTCAAGGGGCAAGGGCATCGTGGAATCTGCTGGAAGTTCTGGGTGTTCAGCCGCAGCTCGGCCGCTTCTTCACTGAGGAAGAGACTCAGCGTGACGCCAAACTGGCGGTCCTCAGCTATGGTTTTTGGGACCGGCGTTTCGCGCGCGATCCGGCCATCGTGGGCCGCCGCATCCAGTTGAACGGCGAATCATTCGAGGTGATCGGCGTCATGCCGGCGAATTTTCGGTATCCGAGCAACGACCTCGATCTCTTGGCGCCCCTCTTCATTCCGCCCGAGCAAATTCGGTCCCGGTCCCACTTTTATTATAGGGCGATCGGGCGGCTCAAACCCGGCGTCAGCTTGCAGCAGGCGCAGGCAGAATTGTCCGCGATCAGGCAGCGGCTGGCCCAGCAGTACTCTCCTGACAGCGGCGCGGGGCAGGACGGAGCCTGGGTGGAATCACTGCTTGACAGTGGCGTCGGAGAGTTTCGGACCAACCTCTATATTCTTCTCGCGGCAGTGGGGTGTTTGTTGTTGATCGGGTGTATCAATCTCGGCGGCATGTTGGTTGTCCGCGCCGGCGCCCGGACCCACGAGTTCGCGATTCGAGCCGCACTCGGAGCAAGCTCGGCTCGCTTGCGAAGACAGACGGTTGCCGAGGCGCTTCCTCTCAGTGTGATGGGTGCGGGCGGTGGTGTGTTGCTCGCCTGGGGGCTGCTCAAAGTTTTAGTCCCGTTGCTCCCGTCAGAGTTGCCGGGGCTGGAATCGATTGGAGTGCATGGGCCGGTGTTGGCGTTCGCGCTAGCGCTGAGCGTGCTGGTCGTGCTGCTCGCCGGAATGCTGCCGGCTCGTCTGGCCTCGCGGGTCCAACTAGCCGGAACGATTCAGCAACGCTCGCGCACAGTGACCGGTGGAAACACGACACGAAACATGCTCGTCGCCGCGCAGATCGCCGTGACGTTGGTCCTGGTCTTCGCCGGTGGGCTGCTGGCGCGAAGTTTGATCGCCGTCATGAAAGTAAATCCCGGTTTCTCACCCCAGGGCGTGCTGACCATGCACCTCCAGGTGACGGAAGCCAAATACCCGACTATCCCCCAGATCGCAGATTACAATCATCGATTGGTCGCGCGGGTGAAGACCATTCCCGGCGTCATTGAAGCAGGCATGACCAACCGATTGCCCTTCGGCGGAACTGTCCCGGGTGGCCCCATTGAGTTAGAGGATAGACCGAATGAGGCGAAGATCACCACGAGTTTTCTCTCGGCGACGCCAGGATTTTTCGGAGCAATGGGGATTCCGCTGATTCGCGGGCGGGATTTCTCCGTGCAGGATAGGGAAGGCGCGGCACCGGTTGTCATCATTGATGAACAACTGGCACGCAAAACATTTGGCGATGCCGATCCGTTGGGCAAGCGAGTCCGGTTTGGAGTTATCACGAAGAGCACACCCTGGATGGAGATTGTGGGCATCGTCGGCCATATCAGAACCTTTAGCCTTGAAACTGATTCAATCCCCCAACTGTATTGGCCGGAAGCGCAGTACAGAGCCGAATCGCAACAGAGTCAATATCGGAGCGCCCTCGTGGTCAGGACCATTGGCCGTCCGGACTCATTTACCGCCGCTGTCGTGGAACAGATCCATCAAGAGAACCCTGACCAGCCGGTCTACGATGTCCGCTCGATGGATGACCGGCTCGGTCAGAGCCTTCAATCGCGAAATTTGTTGACCGGCCTGGTCATGCTCTTTGTTGGGTCGGCATTGCTGCTGGCATGTCTGGGATTGTACGGCGTCGTCTCTTATGGGGCGAGAATGCGTTTACGAGAGTTCGCCATTCGAACGGCGCTCGGGGCTCAACCTGGCGATGTCCGGCGGCTCGTCTTTGCGCAGGCAATACGGCTCTGGTCCTGGGGCTCGGCCATTGAGTTGATCCTGGCGTGGCCGGCAGGCCGCGCGCTGCAGAGTCAATTATATGGCGTGGGAAGCGCCGATGTGGTGGCCTTGGCGGTGGCGCCTGGCCTGTTGCTCGTGATTGCCTTGCTGGCCGGATTCGGACCCGCGAGTAAGGCGGGACGTATCGATCCGGCAGTCATACTGCGGAGCGAGTAGGGTTACCCTCGCGCTGCGATCTTCCGGGTCTCGCCCGATTCCAGATGGATCGTCTCCCATCTCACTCGGCCGTCCTCGACCGCGCGCTTGATCTTTGCCTGGTGCGGCGACAGCTTGGAGCTTCCCGACTTGATCTCGGCGAAGACGATCTCGGTGAAATCGCCATTTCCGTCTTTGGCAGTCGTCAAACCGTCGAAGATGATGTAATCGATCGGATGTCCCAGAAACCGCATGTCCGAAGGCAAATAGGGACAGGCTCCGCTCGCCGGATACAGTTGCTCCGCCAGTTGTCCCTTGATGACAGATCGTTGTCGATCGGCTTGCACCAGTAACTGTTGCTCAAGGAGCTTGATGTGTTTGTCGGCTTTCTTGAGCGCCAGGACCAGAAAGATGACGATCAAGATCAGTAACAGAATGATTAGGCTCAAAGAATACTCTCCTCCCAGAGATTCTCAGGATGGAAGAGAACAAAAGACCGCTCGGTGAGTATCGGACTGCCGGTCTTTTGTTCTTCTCCATCCTGAGAATCTCTGCTCTCCTCCGGTCAAATCGGCGGGTCTTTACCGGCCGACGGCTTTCCGTATCGCTTCGATCTTCGGCATCCGGCTCTTTGGACTATCGAGGCTGAACGAACGGGCGTCGCCGAGGTTCGTGCGCACATATTGCTCGGTGCGAGCCACTGCCTCTTGGAGCAACTTGTCTTTTTTGACGAACGACATCCAGGCGATCGATTCGGTGGCGGGATCATATTCCCAAACTCCGACGATGCGTCCACGATCGAGGATCGCATGGTTGGGCAGATCGCTTATTTTACCTACCGACTGAGGCCCTTTCTCTCCAAAAACTTCTCGGTCCTGATCTTTCGCGTCCATGAGTCCGGTCAAATCTCGACGGAGAAGAATGATCGAGTCGATTCCAGCCACCAGCGTGTAGCATGGGTCTTTGGACGGTTTGAACGCCTCAAGCTCCGCGCGATCACCCGGCAGGAGCATGCGATCGTCTCCGGGCGCCAGCGGTTCGAGCTTCAGCGGTTCAACTGCCGCTTTTGATGCCTTTACGCCCAGACCCGAAAACCATTGAAACTCCGCGAGCGTCGCCGGACCGATCCAACCGAAGAAGCGGCGGGCCAATTCCGTATACGCGTCCTCTTTTGACAGTTTGAAATCTCGCAGAGGATTGGGCCGCCAGAGCGAATACTTGTATCGCTGCTGATCCAGGCGGCCGTTGGTTGGGATGCGTCGAATATCTCCTGACGACTGCAGCATTCCGATCGCCACAGGAAGAGTGGTCGTCAATCCCTTCTTTTGACCTTCGGAGCCTAGATTCCGGACGGCTTTGCCGGTGGCCTCTCGCAATCCATCGGGGTCGAGCGGACCTTTCTCCAACGCTGTCAGGACTGAGTCGCAAAGCCGGTCGATCTCTTTCCGCGTCACCCCGAGTTTCTCGGCGGTCTTCATCTCGCCGCCGAATCCATGTCCGACCGTGAGCCCCAGTGCGAAATCCGAGGCGGGCAGCACATACGTGCAACCGCGAGCGCTCGGAAGCTCGTGGATCTGCAGCTTGGCAGCGTCGGCGTCAATCGTTTCGCGATCCAGCCCCGCCCGCGAAAAGAGAGTCAGGTATGGGCCGGACCCGCCGACCGATCTGGCCCACCCGGCGCGCTGCAGAACTTCCGCGGCTGATTTACCTTCAAGACAGCCGTCGAGGCCCTGGCGATGCGCCCACCACGCTCGAATCTTCGATTGTTCCACTGGGATAACCTCCTCGGTCAAAGCGATACTTGTGAGATCAGGATACTATTCTTCAAACGAACTGAAAGATGAGGAAACTGGCAACGGCTACAGTCGTCTTCTTCAGGCCCGCAAACAAATCGTGTCCAAACTTAAATGTCAGCGACCGGAGCCGGTTCGAAGCCGCGCACAATTTACTCTTTCGGAAACCTACTTGGCAATATTTGATGAGCCGGATGGGGGCCTGATAGACTTTCGGCGGAAACTAAATAGTTGCTGATTGGAGATGTTATGAAAAAACTGATTAAACCGACCTGCCTATTCCTCACTCTGTGCGTTATGACGGCAGTGATGGCGATGGCGCAGAACGCGCCAAAAACGCCGCTGCTCGATCGTGAATTATTCTTTGGCAACCCTGAGATCGCCGGCGCGCAGATCTCACCCGATGGGCAGTTCATTGCCTTCATCAAGCCATACAAAGAGACCCGTAATGTGTGGGTCAAGCGCACGAACGAGGAGTTTAGCGCCGCAAGGCCGCTGACCGATGACACGAAACGCCCGATCCCTGGCTTCTTCTGGAGCCGCGACGGCAAATTCATCCTCTTCATTCAGGATAAAGCCGGCGACGAGAACTACAACCTCTATGCCGTCAATCCTGCCGATAGTAATGCTTCCGGAAGAGACGTGCCCGAGGCGCGTAACCTGACCGATCTGAAAAATATCCGCGTCCAGATTTACGCCGTGCCGAAGAGCGATCCCGACGCAATGTACATCGGAATCAATGACCGCGATGCGGCGTGGCACGATGTCTATCGAGTCAAAATCTCGACGGGAGAGCGCACTCTCATTCGCAAGAATACCGAGCGCATCGCGGGATGGATGTTCGATGCAAAAGATCAGCTGAGGCTCGCCGTCCGGGTCGCAGACAATGGCGACACCGAAGTGCTGCGCGTCGAGGGCGAAAACTTTAAGCAAGTCTATTCCTGTACGATCTTCGAGAGTTGCGGTCCGGTGCGCTTTCACAAAGATAACAAGCGCGTCTATCTGGTGACGGATAAGGGCGACAATATCAACCTCGGCCGCCTGGTGCTGTTCGACCCGGAGACGGGCAAGGAAGAGCTGGTCGAATCAGATCCCATGAACCGCGTAGACTTCGGCAATGCCGTCTTCTCTGATTTAACTGAGGAGTTGGTTGCCACGGCTTATCGAGATGAACGGACACGGGTTTACTGGAAGAACAAAGGATTCGAGGCCGATTACAAATTGTTGCAGAGTAAATTGCCGGGCAAAGAGGTCACCTTCGATTCATCGACGAAGGATGAAAAGCTCTGGTTGATCTCCGCCGGCAGCGACGTCGAGCCCGGTGAAAAATATCTCTTCGACCGGACGACCAAGAAGCTCACCTTGCAGTACCGCATTCGCGAAAAGATTCCGCGCGAGCACCTGGCCGAGATGAAGGCCATGAGCTACAAGTCTTCAGATGGTCTTGAGATTCCGGCATTCTTGACCTTGCCGAAAGGGATCGAAGCGAAGAACCTGCCGTTGATCGTCAATCCGCACGGCGGCCCGTGGGCGCGCGATTCGTGGGGATACAATTCATTCGCACAGTTTCTGGCCAATCGCGGCTACGCGGTCTTGCAACCCAATTTCCGCGGATCGACCGGTTATGGCAAGAAATTCCTCAACGCGGGCAACAAGCAGTGGGGCGAGAAGATGCAGGATGACATCACCTGGGGAGTCAAGCATCTCGTTGCACAAGGGATTGCCGATCCGAAGCGAGTCGGAATCATGGGTGGTTCTTACGGCGGTTATGCGACGCTGGCGGGAGTCGCATTTACGCCTGACCTCTATGCGGCTGCCGTCGCGATCGTGGCGCCGTCCAATTTGATCACGCTGCTGGAGTCGATCCCACCGTATTGGGAGGCCGGACGAAAGATTTTCCACGAGCGCATGGGCAATCCGACCAATCCCGAGGGCAAAGCGCAGTTGGAGCGCCAGTCTCCGCTCAATTCGGCCGCCAAGATCAAGACTCCGTTGCTGGTCGTCCAGGGCGCAAATGATCCGCGCGTCAAGAAGGCTGAATCGGATCAGATTGTCGTCGCCTTGCGAGAGCGAAACTTTCCAGTCGAGTACCTTGTCGCGCCGGACGAGGGCCACGGATTTGCACGCCCGGTCAACAACATGGCGATGGTTGCGGTCTCGGAGAAGTTCCTGGCCAAACATCTCGGCGGGCGTTACCAGGAGGGCGCGACGACTGAGGTCGCCCAGCGGTTAAAAGAGATCACGGTCGATGTGAAGACCGTCGAGATACCCAAGCGCGTCAACCTCGCATCAGTCACCACACCCAAACCGGCGGTCGATCTCCAACCCTTGAAGGCCAGTTACCAATCCAAGATCGAGATCGGCGGACGAACGATCCCGTTTACCGCCACGACGGAGATTAAGGAAGAGAGCGGAACATGGAAGGTCAGCGAGGTTGTCGCCTTGCCAATGGGAGAGGTCAACGACACTACTGTGCTTGAGAAAGGCTCGCTGGTGTTGGCCAAGCGTAGCGTCAAGCAAGGGCCGATCACGATTGAAATGGACATTAAGGACAATAAAGCCAGCGGCTCGATGGTCATGGGTGATAAATCGAATCCCATCTCGGTCGAGACGGGCGGCGCAGTCTTCGCCGACGGCGCCGGAGCTTTTAACGTCATTGCCGCATTGCCTCTGGCCGAATCTTACTCGACGACTTTCCGTAACCTCAACCTGCAAAAGCAGAAGATTGAATTGAAGCAGTTGAAGGTCGTCGGTGTTGAGAAAGTCACGGTGCCGGCGGGGGACTTCGAAGCATTCAAGTGCGAAATCAGTTCCGCCGAGGGTGAGGCAGGTAAGATCAGTCTCTGGATTGCCAAAGACAGTCGAAAGGTCGTGAAGGTCAATGCCGTTATGCCTCAAATGAATGGGGCGATCCTGACCTCCGAGCTGACGCAGTAATCTTTGAACTTAACCGGAATCAAGGTCATCGTCTTGCAGTTGAACTTGCGCCGTGGCGACAATCGCGGCGCAAGTTCAACAAAACGTGCGATGATGATTCAGACTTTGAAAAGGGCATTGAGCTTAACGTAAGGAACGGCCTCTTTGGCGAAAGTAAAAGAACCCTGCCGGCGAATCTCCTCCGCCGCATGAAGAAATGCGCCGTAAGCCGCGCGGGCCAGAGTTGACCCAAGGCTGACCCTTTTCACCCCAAGCTCGGCGAGTTCGTCCAGCGAAAAACCTTCTCCAGTCAAACCCGCGACAACATTCACAGGTTTGGGCGCCACGGCCTTGACGACGGCGCTGATCTCTTCTCGCGTTTTTAAGCCCGGCGCATAGAGCACATCCGCTCCGGCATCGGCAAAGGCTTCAAGACGCCGGATCGTATCTTTAAGATCGGGACGTCCATGAAGAAAATTCTCGGCCCTGGCGGTCAGCATAAACGGAAAAGATAGTCCGCGCGCGGCTTTGACAGCGGCCCGCACCCGTTCAACCGCCAGATCGAACGGATAGATCGGGTCTTCAGGACGCCCGGTCGCATCTTCGATCGATCCGCCGACAAGACCGGCCTCCGCCCCCAGCCGGATCGTTTCAGAGCATGTCTCAGGATCATCACCGAATCCATTCTCCAGATCAGCCGCAACCGGCAGACTGGTTGCCTCGACAATGACCCTGATGTTTCCCAATGTCTCGGCACGGCTGATGGCGCCGGCGCCGTCAGGCTTACCCAGAGAGAACGCAAGCCCCGCGCTGGTTGTCGCCAGCGCTTCGAATCCGAGGCTCGCCAAGATCTTGGCCGAGCCCACGTCCCACGGATTGGGAATGGCGAAGATGCCGGGCCGCTCGTGAAGCTCTTTGAATGTCTCGCCTCTTGTTACTTGAAGATTCATTGTTCCTCCATCGCAGACTACTGAAGATCTTCGACGCTTTGCCGAAGAAGGAGCACACTACCGTGATTGCATGCCTCTTTTCAACCTCAAAGGATAAAGATCCCGATATTTTCCCAAACCTCTTTCACGTCGATGTGAACTGGATTGAGCAAGGACTGAAGCAGGTTTATACTGACTCTGTTTCACCAATGCTTGACTCGACTCTCTGACGAATGTGTCTCGGTGGCGGTTACACTGATCAGATCACCTGAAACCTGAACGAGGTCCAATTATGCATCCTGCCTGTAATAAATGCGGTTACGAATCTCCTGATTCAGACAATTTCTGCCGACAGTGCGGTGGCCAGCTTTCAACGGAGAGCGCGTTTTCGTCCGCACCGACTATGGCCCAGGTCAAAGTCGAATCGAATCGGCCCGCGGCAAGCATCAACACGGGACGTTTTCCTCCGGGCATCGGTGATGCAATTGCAAATGAAACGGAGCGTTTTAATCCTCCGCCGCAATACGCTCAACCACCGGGATATTTCGCTCCACCCTTAACTCATCTGCCCCAGCCTCAAAAATCAGGCTCGTCCTGGTTCAAATCAATTTCCGGATTCTTCAGAGGACTGTTTTTCTTCCTCCTCATCGCGGGGTTGGTGGGGGCGACAGGAGCAGCAGTCTTTTTCTCGCAGGAGGCGAGGCGGGAAAGAGAGAGCCGGTATCAATCTCGAGATAGAGCCGATTCCAGAATTGACCCTAATCGCAGGGCGCAGATTGCCTGGGAGCAAATGGAAGACGCGATCAAACTGGCCGGTGAAGCCGCGGAAAAGGCGAATGATGCCGGCGCCATGCTCTCCGTTACTAATGAGAAGGCAGTTGATCTGAGTAAATACGCCTATCCCGGCGCACAGGTCGAGGCCGTGAGTAATCGTCCCGGCAGCGAATCGCTCTCCTGGCTGGTGCGTGACAAGTTCGATTTGGTTTACTCGCATTATGAGCGGCAATTTGGAAAACCGGTCATGCAAGTGTTGTTGGAAAATTACCGGCCGCGCAGAAGCAGGGCTCTTTTCCAACTACCGACGCCGCCGACGATATTGATCAAGGTTGAAGAGAGAGAGCGCGATGTGAAGGTCACGATCCTGCATGCGCCGTTACGATTTCCGCGGAGCGATGGCTCACAATTTCAAAATCCGTAGCGGCCAGGTCAAATACCGCGAGGATGTGGTCGATGGGCTCGAAAATGCCACGCAGGCGCTAATCGGATTGCTGGAAGGGCGCAACTTCGGCAAGCTGCTGATCAAGGTTTCCTGATGCGCGCCGGTCAGTCGCACCGCAGAGCAATCATCGGATCGACCTTCGTTGCTCGCCGCGCCGGAACGAAACAGGCCAGCAAGGCGACGAGCGCCAGCAACAACGTGATTGAGGCCAGGATCAATGGGTCATTGGCGCTCACGCCGAACAAGAGAGTTTTGATGAGTCGTGTGAGCGCCAACGAAGCGATCAACCCAAGCGCCAGGCCTCCCAGCGCCAGTTTCATGCCATGTCCGATCACCATCCGCAGCAGGTTACTCTGTGGCGCGCCGAGCGCCAGTCGAATGCCGAGTTCCCTCGTCCTTTGTTTAACGCTATACGCCATCACTCCATAAATTCCGGTAGAGGCCAGCAACAAGGCGAGCAGGGCGAATGAGCCGAGCAGCCACACGTTGAAGCGGTCAGACTGCAATGCACTCTCGCTCAAGCCACGCATCGTGATGATCCTGGCTATCGGTAACATCCGATCCAGCCTGCGCACTTCGTCGATGACGACCCGGGTCATGGCCGCCGAGTCACCGGCGGTCTTCACCACCAGATTCATCCCCCATAACGGCGGATCGGCCGTATTGACGTAAGGATAGAACATCTCTTCCCAGACTCTATTATCTACCCCCGGCTGAATGTGATTGGCGACGACGCCGACAATTGTTGACCACGGAGGATCACCGAGGCCGACTCTGATTCGCTTGCCGACCGGATCTTCATTCCCGAAAAATCGTTGCGCGAACGCCTCGTTGACAATGATGACATGCGATTCTTGCCAGACCTCCTGCTCGGTGAACCCTCGTCCCTGGCGGATTGCGATTCCCATCGTCCGGAAGTAATCGGCGGAGACGCTGCCGCCGCGGATGACCGGCTCTTCGCCTTTGGGAATGGGTGAGCGGCCTTCGATGATCACCGGGTCGGTTGCGCCATTACCTGTCATCAGCAACGAAAAACAGATGGCTGCCGATTGGACGCCCGGCAATTGTTGCAAATTGGCGAGTGTTTCTCGAAAGAAGTTCACACGTTGTTCCGGTTTGTGGTACCGGCTATCAGGCAGACGCAAACTCATCGTCAGCACATTTTCAGGATTGAAACCCAATTCGACGTGGCGCAGGTTGGCAAAACTTTTCAGCAAGAGTCCGGAGCCGATGAGCAAGACCAACGCCAGCGCGACCTCGATGACGATCAGTGCGCCGCGCATCCGCCGGCCAGCCCGGTTGGCGCTGACAGCCCGACTCCCGTCTTTGAGCGCTTCATTCAGATTGACCTTCGTTGCGCCAAGCGCCGGCGCCAGTCCAAAGAGCAAACTGGTAAGTGCGGTCAGGCACAACGTGAAGCCGAACACGCCCAGGTCGAGCCGCACCTCGCCCAGCCGCCGCCAACCCTCCGGAAGGAATTTATCGACCGCTGTCACCAACCACCACGCCAGTAACCAACCGATAGTTGCGCCGATCGCCGACAACAAGACGCTCTCCGTTAACAATTGCCGCACGAGGGCGAATCGGCTGGCGCCGAGCGCCGAGCGCACCGCAATCTCTTTTTGCCGTTCCGCGACGCGCGCCAGTAACAGGTTGGCAACGTTGACACAGGCTATCATCAAGACGAAGATGACCGCTCCGAACAATACCCACATCGCCAGCTGCGTATTCGAATCGACGACATAATCCTTGATCGCAGTCGCGTAAATGCCGATCTCGGAACCATGGGTGGCGGGGGATGCTTGTTTCAAAACAGCCATCAATGTTTCCAATTCGGCGCGCGCCTGTGCGAGTGTCACGCCGGCTTTGAGACGCGCATTCACCCGCACCGCACGCCCAGGATTGTTCTGGGCTTTTGCTTCATCGACCTGGAACGGCGTCCAGATGCTGCGCCAACCAATTTGTCCCCCTACGCCTTGGCCGTTCAACCCGACCGGCGGCATGACGCCGACAATGACGAAGTTCTTGCCGTCACTTCGCAGTGTTTGACCGATAATCCCGGACTCGCCGCCATACATCTGCTGCCATAACTCGTAGCCCAGGATTACCGTTGGCGGCGCGCCGGGGCGTTCATCCTCCGGCATAAAATCGCGACCGAGCATCGGGCGCACGCCCATCACTTTGAAATAGGCGTGCGAAACCTGTGCCCCGATCACCCGAACCGTCCCATCTTGGCGTTCGACATCAGGATTCCAATTAATATATGCGGCGATCGCCTCAAGGGTCTGCGTCTGATCGCGGAAAGTAAAGAACGAACGCCACGCCAGCGGATTATTGTGCCCTTCGCCGACTTTGCTCTCCCGAATGCCGATCAACCGTTCAGATTCTGGGAACGGTAGCGGACGTAGCAACACGCCGCGGACCAAACTGAAGATTGCTGTGTTCGCACCGATACCGAGCGCGAGCGTGATGACGGCAATCAGCGTAAAGCCCGAGTTCTTCACGAGCATTCGGGCGCCATAGCGCAAGTCTTGAAAGAGAGTTCCCATCGATCAACCTTTCACTGGATTCGTCGAATTTCAATCGAACTAGCACATTAAAAACAAGCAGCAGCCAATAATAAGGATTCTGTATCTTGCGGACAAGGAACTTATCCCAAACAATCGGTCCTGGTATAAACTTATGCTTAACCGGCCCCGCATCTGTTGGTGAGAAATTTAGGATACATCGGAGGCGACTAACATGATAACAATACATGGAGAAGACAACTCCAGTAGCCGGGACTTGTTATTCTCAAAGATATTTAAATTGCAAAAGGAAGGATACACGGCGGAAGCCGGCATGGGATCCTTCTTTGTCAGCAGTATCACGAGCGCGATGACGGATCCCTCGCCGATGCTGATAACCTATGGGGCATTGTCATGCACTATCATTATTATTCAGTGTACCGATGGTACCGGAGCGATGGGGCATTATCCGGGAGATGAGAGGGTCAATGCCGTACTCCACGGTCTCAAAGAGATGATCCAAGCGATAACGGGCGCAATGATCAACGATAAAAATAACAAAATCGATACTATCCTCTTTGCCGCCGGGGCGAATTCCGATGAGTTCCAGAAAGGCGTAATTGAGGGAACCAAGAAATTGGTGGGCGAGAACGTGACAGTCAAGTGGTTGAAAAGCAAAGACGGAATGGAGTATAGCGCTTGTGCATACTTTCCGAAAGACTTTCAGGTTGCGTTTTGGGAATCAAAATTCTTCGGGGGAAACCATAGCAATCCGGTCAGTACGATCAAGTCTTATACTTATAAAGATTTGGTTGGGGTCTCGGTTTGAGAAGCATGACTCTATGATTAAAGATGTTCTAAGGTATCAGAAAGAGCGGAGATGGTCTTCGATCGCTATCTCATTCAGTGGGGCCTCACGCCGGACGGTCAGCCAATTATCACTAACAGTAGCAGGTTGTTACCTGTG
>Ga0081539_10005180_pt1 | contig 13546 bp, 7 predicted proteins | sample TabmetS4T2R2_FD_71023 | JGI IMG/M metagenome (GOLD analysis project Ga0081539, IMG submission 71023) | Tabebuia heterophylla rhizosphere microbial communities from the University of Puerto Rico - S4T2R2 | ecosystem: Host-associated > Plants > Roots > Rhizosphere ...
TTCGCCGACGAGCAGCTCGTTTTCGCTGCGGCAATCGATGGCGTTGACGGTGCCAAACTCCTTCATCAGGTGGCCGGCGTGGCCGAACTTGCCAAGAACTTTTCCGTCGAGCTCCATCTTGTAGATCTCGCCGTTGTCCAGCGTTTCGGGGTCGTTGGAGTTGGAGCTGTACAAGTACTGGTGCGAGCCCGGTGAGATGCAGATGGCCGACGGTGTGCCGACGTTCGTGATCTGCGACTTGACGTTGCCGTCCCCGTCGAAGACCTGGATGCGGTTGTTGCCGGCGTCGGCGACGTAGACGTTGCCCTGCGCATCGAGGGCGATGCCGCGCAGGCCGTTGAACTGGCCCGGCTCGCTGCCGCGCGATCCCCACGACTTGATGAAGCGGCCGTCCTTGTCGAACTTGGCGACGCGGGCGTTGCCTCCGGTCCTGCCCACGCCGTCGGCGACGTAGATGTTGCCGGCGCGATCGACCGCGACGTCCGCCGTTCGTGTGAAGTTATCGCCTGGAATGCCGGTTCCTGGCGGCCCTGGAACGCCCGGACGTCCGCCCGGCGGCAGCGCCGCCGCGCCGCCGCGCCCTTCCGCCGGCGCCGCGCCGCGTCCTTCGGGTGCCGCACCGCGCCCTTCGCCGCCGCGTCCCGCGCCGGCGGCCGCGGGCCGAACCGAGATCGCTTCCGGTTTTCTGCCGAGCACGAGCACGAGCCGGCCATCGGGGTCGAACTTCATCACGTTGCCCGAGCCCTGATCGACGGCCCAGATGTTGTCCTGGCCGTCGATTTTCACCGACTGGGCGAAGTTGAACCCGTACACGCCGACGCCGATCTCGCGGAGGAACTTGCCGGATGGATCGAACTGCAGGAGCCGCGAGCCCGACTTGTAGAACGTCCGCGATGAGCCGACCGCGGCGTTGGCCGCGCCGGTCCGTGTGTAGACGAAGATCTGGCCCTTCGAATTCGTCGCGACTCCCGCCGCTTCGCCGAGGTGGATGTTGTCGGGCAGCTTGAGGATGTCGGCGGCGTCGAACGCGATCTCGGGCATGCTCGACTGCGCGGAGAGCGTCGCCGTGCAGACGAGCAGGGGCAGAAGCCGTTTCAGGGTTTTCATGATGGCCGCCTTATTTCTGCCCCGCCGACGTTCGGCCGGAGGTCGGATGGAGGATCAGTTTCTGCGCGCGCCACGCCGTGATCTCCGACACGTAGAGCTGATCGGGGTTGCGGCAATCGATGCCGTGCACGGTGCTGAATTCCTTGAGCGCCTTGCCGGCCTTGCCGAACTTGCCGATGATGGTGCCGTCGAGCTCCATCTTGTAGATCTCACCGGTCTGTGCGGCGAGCCGCGAGTCGCCGTTGTCGGGCCAGGAGTTCGACGCGAAGAGATACTGATGCGGGCCGGGTGAGATGCAGACGGTCCACGGGTTGCCGACGGTGTCGTAGACCGCTTTCGGGTTCAGGTCGTTGTCCCAGACCTGGACGCGCGCGTTGCCGCGGTCGGCGATGTAGACGTTGCCCTGCGCGTCGACCGCCATCGAGTGCGGCAGATTGAGCTGGCCGGGACCGTTGCCGCGCACGCCGTTCGACTTGATGAAGCGGCCGTTCTTGTCGTACTTCACCACGCGATTGTCGCCGTAGCCGTCGGTCACGAAGATATTGCCCTGCGCGTCCCAGCCGACGTCGGTCGGGCGGTTGAACGAGTACGGTTTGTTCGACTGCGGCTGCGTGCCCTGGCCGCTGAAGTTGGCGAGCTCCTCGACCGCCTCGGGCCGCCGGCCGATCGTCAGCACGACCCGCCCGGCCGGGTTGAACTTGATCACCATGTTCGACCCCTCGTCGACCACCCAGACGTTGTCGTCCTTGTCGACGCGGACGGCGTGCGCGAACAGCAGGCCGTAGAGTCCCTGCCCGAGCTCGCGGACGAACGCGCCGTTCTGATCGAACTCGAACAGCCGCGTCTCGCCGCTGCGCGTGTAGACGAAGACGTGCCCTTTCGAGTTGGTGGCGATGCCGATGCCCTCACCGAAATAGATGTTGGAGGGCAGCTTGAAGAAATTGGCGACCGAGTCGTAGGCGATCTCGGGCACGTTCTGCGCCTTGGCTTTGCTCTGCGCGAAGCAGGGCGTGCTCGCCCACAGAAGCGCGGCGCTCCCGGCAGCGATGATGACGGACCGGTACCGTGTCATGAGGCCTCCCGATTGCTGGCGAGAATGTATCAGGTCTCGGGGGGCTAGGGAACAATCGTGACGGTCCAGCGAAAACGCTCGACGAGCGCCTCCCTGGGATCGGAGCGGACCGCCGGGTTCGGATCTCTGACCGTCACTTCGACGGTGTGGCGGCCGGGCGCGAAGCGCCGGGCGTCGAAGGCGAGCGAATCGTCGGTTCCCGCCGGTCGATCGTCGATCGTCCAGTTCACCAGGAGATCGAAGCCCACCGGGCGCGGCCGCTCGACCGAGAAGCTGAACGGGTCGCCTTGCGAGAGGGTCACGTCAGGCTTCGCCGGAAGCACGGCGTCGATCGGCGACACGATGTTGTAGAACCGCTTGATCAGCTGCTCGGTGTTGATCTGCTCGAACGGGCGCGACAGCGACCGCATCTTGGAATCGTAGGTCGGCCGGTACAACTCCGGGCAGTGGTTGCCGCCGGCGTACAAGCCGGGCACCGCCGCCAGGGACGTGATGCTCGGCAGCGGCGTCCGCTCGTCCACCCAGTGGCTCCACTTGAGGCGATCGCGCCCTGTTTCCCTGGTGGCGTTGACGGCGGACGGCTCGCTCGCGCCGCTGCACGGCCCGCCGTCCACGTATTCGTCGCTGAGGAGCGCCAGGGTGTGCCCGGCTTCGTGGAGCATCAGCTCGACGACGAGCGGATGCTTCGACGCGATCGAGTAGCGTCCTCCGGCGCCGCCGTACTCGGCATCGTTGACGACGATGATCACGAGATCCTGCTCGGACGCCGGCACGCTCCGCGAGAGCACGGCGGCAACCGCCGCGTTGTCGACGCAAATCAAGCGCTGAACACCGCCGCAGTTGTACGCCGCGCCGAGCGCCGTATCGCGTTTCACGCTGCGCTCGGGATGGCTGGCTCCCGACTCCTTCGAGACGACATCCACTCGATGGATGTTGAAGTACGGCTCGTACGCGGTGTAAGGCTGCTGCGTGAACATGCTCGCGACCAGTATGTCGACGTCGGTCGCGAACTTCACCATTTCCGCCGCGCTGTAACCGTCGCCCATGAAGACCACGTTCAGACGGTTCGCGTTCTGTCCATTGCTGCGGATGGTCACCACGGGCTCGCCGGCACAGACGCCGCACGCCGCGAGCCAGACGATGAGCGGCCAGGCGCACCGCGTGATGCTCATTGCCGGGTCAACCGCACGGTGCCGAGCGGGCTGAGCACGTAGCCGTCGGCGGTCCACACCGGCTGATAGATGTCGACGCTCTCGATCTGCGGGAGATCGGGAATGGCGAACTGAAGGTCGGCAGGCGATTCGAACGTCCCGCCGCTGAGGCGCCCATCGGGCCCGGGAACTTCCGCCCGCACGAGACGCGGGTTGATGACGAGCCGCCAATCGAGCTCACGTCCCGCCGAGTCGACGGAAATGACGACGAGGCGATCGGCGCTCAGCTCCGGACGACGTTCGCGCCGAAGCGTGCCGGCTTGAGCGCGCTGGTCGAGCAGCACGAAGCTGTCGCGCACTTGCTGCGCTCGCTGCTGTGCGGAGACCGGAGACCAGCGGGCGCGCAGCTCGAGCACGCCGCGCATCTGAGTGGTCTGCGCCACCTGGAGCCGCAGGCCTTGAAACGATCGGGTTGTGAGCGCGCGCTGCTGTGCCGCGCCAGGCGTGACGCTGGCCACCAGCAGAATCGCAAGAGCCGCGGCTCGGCTGGCTGACCAGCTCATGTAACTAGTCTAGGGCCCACCGTTGAGGCGGTCAACGTCGAGCTGGACGGCTCAGCCGTTTCTTTGGACTTTTCGCCGTGGTTTTAGCTCTTCTTGATATCGATCTTTGATAATCGCGCCTTGCTGACTCAGGCATTTCACGACATGTTTGTGCTCGGCGTTCCCGCGGCTTCGCGGAAGGGTGCTTTACGGCTTCGCCGAAGGGTGCTGGACCGCTGCGCCGCCAGGGTGCTTACGGCTTCGCCGAGGGGTGCTTGGCGGCTGCGCCGCCAAGGTGCCGCGCGGCTTCGCTCTACAGTGCTCGGCGGCTTCGCTGAAGGGTGCGGGGCGGCTTCGCCGAAGGGTGCAGGGCGGCTTCGCCGAAGGGTGCTTACGGCTTCGCCGAAGGGTGCTAAGCGGCTGGCGCCGCCAGGGTGCTTACGGCTTCGCCGAAGGGTGCTAAGCGGCTGGCGCCGCCAGGGTGCTTACGGCTTCGCCGAAGGGTGCTGGGCGGCTGCGCCGCCAGGGTGCTTACGGCTTCGCTGAGGGGTGCTTGGCGGCTGCGCCGCCAGGGTGCTTACGGCTTCGCTGAAGAGTGCTGGGCGGCTGCGCCGCCAGGGTGCTTACGGCTTCGCTGAAGGGTGCGGGGCGGCTTCGCCGCCAGGGTGCTTAGGGCTGTCAACGCCGGGCGGCTTGTCAAGCCGCAGAGTGCCGGCGGCTTCGCCGAAGCGTGCTCGTTGACGAGCGCGAACGGCTTCGCTGAAAGGTACTGTGGCCTGCCATGAGCGAGCATCTGATTCGCCGAAGGCGGAGCAGATGCGAGTCGAATGGTGCGGAAGCGGGGATTTGAACCCCGACCCCCTTGCGAGGACTAGCTCCTGAGGCTAGCGCGTCTGCCGTTCCGCCACTTCCGCACTGTGGAAAAGCTCGCCGGACGGAACGACCAGTATAGCAGCACTCCCGTCGAAGCTGGCGCACCCTGGAAGCGCAGCTGACAGCACTTTGGCGGCGCAGCCGCGTAGCACTCTCTGGCGGCGCAGCCGCGTAGCACCTTGGCGGCGCAGCCGCGCGGCACTCTGGCGGCGCAGCCGCGTAGCACCTTGGCGGCGCAGCCGCGTAGCACCTTGGCGGCGCAGCCGCGTAGCACCCTGGCGGCGCAGCCGCGTAGCAGCCTGGCGGCGCAGCCGCGTGGCACTCTGGCGGCGCAGCCGCGTAGCACCTTGGCGGCGCAGCCGCGTAGCACCCTGGCGGCGCAGCCGCGTAGCACTCTGGTGGCGAAGCCACCCAGCACGTTGGCGGCGCAGCCGCGTGGCCACCCTGGCGGCGCAGCCGCGTGGCACTCTGGCGGCGCAGCCGCCAAGCACTCTTGTGGCGAAGCCACCCAGCACGTTGGCGGCGCAGCCGCCAAGCACTCTTGTGGCGAAGCCACCCAGCACGTTGGCGGCGTAGCCGCGTAGCACCCTGACGGCGCAGCTGCCAAGCACTCTTGCGGCGAAGCCACCCAGCACCTTGGCGGCGCAGCCGCGTAGCACCCTGGCGGCGCAGCCGCGTAGCACTCTTGTGGCGAAGCCACCCAGCACGTTGGCGGCGCAGCCGCCAAGCACTCTTGTGGCGAAGCCACCCAGCACCTTGGCGGCGCAGCCGCGTGGCACCCTGGCGGCGCAGCCGCCAAGCACTCTTGTGGCGAAGCCACCCAGCACGTTGGCGGCGCAGCCGCCGCAGCACCCTGCGAAGCGGTGCGATGTCAGTCGCACCGCAAGGCGATCGCGGGATCGCTGGCGGCTGCGCGGTTCGCGGGGACCAGACACGCGATGACGGCGACGACGAGCAAGAGTGTTGGCGCGATCGCGAACGACAGCGGATCGAGCGGCGTGACGCCGAACAGCACGCCCTCCATCAGCCGCGTCAACGCCGCCGCGGCGACGACGCCGACGACGAGGCCGAGCGCAGTGGCCGCGAGGCCTTCGCGCAGTACCAATCGGACCAGCGCGGTGCGGGAGGCGCCGAGCGCCGCGCGCACGCCCAGCTCCCGCCGCCGCTGCGACACGCCGTACGAGAGGACGCCCGAGAGACCGACCGCCGCCAGCACCAACGCGAGGATCGCGAACGCGACGAGCACGCTCATCGCGAAGCGCGGCTGCTCGACCGACGCCGACAGACGCCGCGACAGCGCCACGGTTTCGACGGCAGCCGTCGGCGCAATCTCTCGCACGACACTGCGAAGGACGGGCGCCAGGGCGGACGGATCGCCGGCCGTGCGCGCCACGATTTCGAACCGGCCGAAGAAGCGCGTCGGCGGCCGCGCCACGATGTAGTGCTCCGGCTGGACGGCGGCATCGTTGCCGTTCTTCAGCGTGTTGGCCACGACGCCGACGATTTCGTTGACCCGCTCGGGACTCGCGCCGCGCGCCGGAACCGTCCAGCGATGGCCGATCGGCGCCGGCGGCAGGTACAGCCGCGCGAACTCTTCGTTGACCACCCAGGGACGTACGTCGCTCCCGCGATCGGCCTCCGCGAACAGGCGCCCTTGCCGGACGCGGAGTCCAATCGCTTCGGCGTAGCCCGGCGTCACCGTGTACTGAAACGATCGCGCGCTCTTCGGCTCGGCGCCCGGCGCCGTCCACGGCGCCGGAAAGCCCGCGATCTGCGTCGTCTGATCGAGCGGCATCATGCTGGTGACGCCGGCCGACGTGACGCCGGCGATCCCGCGGGTTCGCTCCAGCAGCCGTTCGACCAGCGCGCCGACGCGCTCGGCCGGCGCGGCGTCGCCGCCGGGCACGTAGACTTCGGCGAGCAGCACGTGATCGGGCGTATAGCCGGCGTCGACATGGGTCAGCCGGACGAAGCTGCGCGCGAGCAGGGCCGCCGCCACGAGCAGCAGCACCGCGAAGGCGGCCTCGGCGACGAGCAGGCCGTCGCGCAAGCGGCGAGCGCGGCGGCCTCGGAATCCTCCGGCCGTGGCGCCGTCGCCGCCGTGCAGCGATTCGGCCAGATCGAACCGCGCGCCGCGCAGCGCCGGCGCGAGGCCGGCGATGAGCGCGGTCACGACGACGGCGAGCGCGGCGAAGCCGATCACCCGTGCGTCGATCACGACGTCGGCCAGCCGCGGGAAGTCGCGCATCGCGAGCAGCGGCGCGCCCCGGACGAGCGCCCAGGCGAGCCCGAGACCGAGGACCCCGCCCGCGATCGACAGCAGCAGGCTCTCGGTCAGCAGCTGACGCGTCAGGCGCCCGCGGCTTGCGCCGATCGCGGCGCGCACGGTCAGCTCGCGCTGACGCGCCACGCCGCGCGACAGCAGCAGGTTGGCGACGTTGGCGCACGCGATCAGCAGCACGCACACGACCGCCGCGCTCAGCAGCCAGAGCGCCGGCGCGATGCGCGCCGTCATTTCCGCGGCCAGGCCGCGCACGCGGACGACCGGCGGTCCGCCGGTTCCAAACAGGAGCGTGGCCGCCATCGGCCGAATCGTCGTCCGCGCGGCGGCGGTTCCCTCGGCCTCGGCTTGCCGCGGGGTGATCCCGGGGCGGAGGCGTCCCAACGCAAAGAGAACCGTCATCGTTCCGCGCTGGCCGGCGACCGCGTCCGGCGCCGGCTGTTGGACGGCCATCGGCGTCCACAGCAATGTGGCCGGATCGGGGAAGGCCAGCCCCGGCCGCGCGATGCCGACGACTTCGTAAGGCTTGCCGTCGATGTCGACGCTGCGGCCGACGAGACCGGGATCGGCGTTGAAGCGCTCGCGCCATCCGCGATCGGACAGCACGACGAAGCCATCCATGCCGGCGGCGCCTTCGCCTTGCAGGAAGAAACGGCCGAGAGCGGGCGACTCGCCGAGGACGCCGAAGAGCGATGGCGTGACCGCGGCGCCGGTGAGCCGCTCGCCGCCGCCGGGCAGCGACACCGTGTACTCGGCGCTGCGATATGCCGCGAATTGCTCGATCGTGCGCGAGGATGCCCAGGCGTGGTACGTCAGGTTGCTGAGCATCGGCTGCGTCAATGGAGACACGGCGCCAATGTGCGCTTCCGAGAGGCGGACCAGACGATCCGGCTCGGGGTACGGCAGCGGCCTGATGAGCACGCCGTAGACGACCGAGAACACAGCCGTGGTCGCGCCGATGCCCAGCGCCAGCGTGATCAAGCCGGCGAGCGCGAAGGCGCGATTGCGGCGGAGCAGCGTGCCCGCATAGCGCACGTCCTGCAGCAGCGAGTCCAACATGGAGGGAATATACTCAAAACCGAGGTTGTTATGGCCCGCCGTGGTGTGACCGTCCTCTTTACTCTGCTCGGCATCGCGGTGTTCGTCTCGATCACCGGCTTCGTCGCCCTTTATCTGCTGTTCGGGCGTGAGCCGGGCGTGTCGGCGAACTCCACTCTCGTGCTGCCGGTCGGCGGCGATCTCGCGGAAATCGCGCCGGCCGACGTCGTCGGCTACATCCGGGGCGTCCGCACGCCGACGGTCCGCTCGGTCGTCGACAACCTGCGGAAAGCTCGCGTCGATTCACGCGTGCAGGCGGTGCTCCTGAAGCCGACCGGCTTTCAGTCGCCGTTCTGGGGCAAGGTCCAGGAGATCCGCGACGCGGTCCTCGAGTTCAAGAAGTCCGGCAAGCCGGTGTACGCGTATCTCGAATACGGCGGCGACCGCGAATACTACCTGGCGACCGCCGCCGACAAGATTTTCCTGATGCCGTCGGCGCCGCTCGATCTGACCGGCGTCGCGACCTACGAGCTCTTCCTGCGCGGCACGCTCGACAAGATCGGCGCCTATCCCGATCTCCATCACATCGGCGACTACAAGACGGCCGTGAACACGTTCACGCAGAAAGGCTATACGCCGACGCACAAGGAGATGGACACGTCGCTGAACCGCGATCTGTACGAGCAGATCATCCGCGGCATCGCCGACGGCCGCAAGAAGAACGAGGCCGAGATCCGCCAGCGCTTCGACGAAGGTCCCTTCCTGCCCGAAGACGCGCTGCACGCCGGCCTGATCGACGACGTGGCGTACGAGGATCAGGTCGACGACAAGCTGCGCGGCGGAGAACATCATCGCCGTCTCGAGGGCGACGAATACGCACGGGTCGCGCTCACGTCGGTGGGCCTCAATCGCGGACCGCGCATCGCCGTCGTCTACGCGACGGGCACGATCGCCAGCGGGAGGAGCGGCTTCGATCCGGTCAACGGCGCCATCGTCGGATCGGACACGCTCATCGAGCACATCCGGCAGGCGCGGCGCGACAGCTCGGTCCGCGCCATCGTCCTGCGCGTCGACAGTCCCGGCGGGTCGGCGGCGGCGTCGGACGCCGTCTGGCGCGAGCTGATGATCACGAAGAACGAGCGCACCGACCGGCCGCTCGTCGTCTCGATGTCGGATCTGGCGGCGTCCGGCGGCTACTACATCGCGATGCCGGCGCAGGTCATCGTCGCGCAGCCGTCGACGCTGACCGGCTCGATCGGCATCTTCGGCGGCAAGGTCGTCACCGGCGGCGTCTATCAGAAGCTCGGCGCCAACATCCAGTCGACGAGCATGGGCCGGCACGCCGAGATCAATTCACCGGTGCGTCCGTACAACGCGGAGGAGCTGCAGAAGCTCCAGGAGCAGCTGCAGGCGTTTTACGATCAGTTCGTGGAGAAGGTCGCCGACTCGCGGCACACGACGCCGGAAAGGATCGACGCCGTCGCGCAGGGACGCGTCTGGACCGGCCGCCAGGCGAAGGAGATCCATCTGGTCGACGAGCTGGGCGGCCTCGATCGCGCCGTCGCCATCGCGAAGCAGCGGGCGAAGATCTCCGCCGACACCGAAGTCGAGATCACGGTCTATCCACCGCGCAAGAGCTTCTACGAGCTCCTGACGGATCAATTCAGTGGATCGAGTGAGGGCGCCGCGCTGGACGCGTGGCTGAGCGCGAATCTGACCAGGAGCGAGATCGAAACGCTGCGCGTGATGCGCGGGCCGCTGTCGATGTTCCGCCGCGGAGAAATCCTGGCGCTGATGCCGCTGACGTTTCTGCGTTAGCTCATCGCTCTCTGCAGCGATTCGCGGTTGACCTCGATCTTCATCTTCTGCTTCGCCTTCACCATGTAGGCGCTGAAGAAGCGGTTGCGGCGGTCGTTGAGCAGCTCTTCGCGGAACCGGTCCCTGGCCGCGGTCCAATCGGCGGGTGAGACTTCCTGCTTTTCCAGAACCTTCACGACGGCTGTGCCGTTCTCAGTCGCGATCGGATCGCTGACGGCGCCGACCGCCAGCTTGAAGGCCGCGTCGTCGACAGCCGGCGCCGCGCCCAGATCCGGAATCGGCGCGTCGCGGGTGATCAGCTCGGTCGTCTTCGGCGTCAGCCCGGCGGCCTTCGCCGCCTTGTCGAAGTCGGGCGCGGCTTTCAGCTTGCCGGCAATCTCCGCGGCCTTCTGCTTGCTCAGCTCGCGCGCCTTCTGCTTGACGACCTCGTCGCGCACCTTCTCCTTGACCTCGTCGATCTTGGGCACGTAGGGATCCTGAGTCGCGAGCATCGTCTCGAAGACGAAGCCGCGTGACGCTTGCAGCGGCCCGGCGACCTCGCCCTGCTTCATCTCGAACGCCTTGCTCGACGCTGCGGGCGCCGGACCGAGGCCGAGAATCGGCTCTTCGCGCGCGAAGAACCCGGACTCCTGCACGGCGAGCCCCTTCTCCTTCGCCACACGATCCAGATCGGCCGGCTTCGTGATCTCCTTCTCGAGCGTCTGTGCGAGATCGGCGGCTTGCGCCTGCGCCCGCTCGTACGACAGCTGATCCTGAATCTGCTGGCGGACTTCGGCGAGCGGCCGCGTCGTCGCCGCCTTCTTGTCGGTGACCTTGATGATGTGATACCCGTACTGGGTCTTCACGAGATCGCTGATCTTGCCGGGCTCGAGCACGAACGCCGTCTGATCGAACTCGGGCACCATCCGGCCGCGGCCGAAGTAGTCGAGATCGCCGCCGTTCTTCGCGCTGCCTTCGTCCTCGGAATTCTTTCGCGCGAGATCCGCGAAGTCCGCGCCGCCGCGCGCCTGCTTCAGCAGCTCCTCGGCCTTGGCCTTGACCACCGCGTCGTCCTTGCCCTCGGTCTTGAGCAGGATGTGGCTGGCGCGCACCTGCTCGGGCGTCGAGTACTGCTCGATGCTGTTGTTGTAGGTCCGCTCGATGTCGGCGGCCGGCACGACGACCTTGGCGCGCAGCGCGTCGATGTCAATCGTCAGGTAGCGGATTTTCCGCTTCTCGGGGATCTTGAAGTCGTCCTTGTGCGCGTCGAAATACGACGTCAGCTCGGCGTCGCTCGCCGTCACCTGCGAGCGGAACGTGTCGGCCGAGAAGGTGACGATGGCCAGCTTGACCTTGTCGTTGCGCCGGCGATACTCCTGCTCGAGATCCTTGTCGGCCACCGTCAGCCACTCGGTGATCGAGGAGCGCAGCTTCGCGACCGTCAGCTGCCGCCGCACGTTCTCCTCGAAATCCGACGGCGTCATCGGCGGCCGCTGCATCCGCAGCAGCTGCTGATAGCGCTGCTCGCCGATGAAGGCGCCGTTTTCCTGGAAGGCCGGAATCGTCAGGATCCGCTGGCGCACTTCCTCGTCGCTGACCTTGATGCCAAGCTTCGACGCTTCGGCCAGCGCGGCCCGCTCGTCGACCATCTGCTGCAGAATCTGCTGTTCGACGCCAAGCTGTTTGAGCAGCTGCTCGTTCATCTGGCTGCCGTAGGCCGACCGATAGGCCTGCAGCTGCGCCTGATAGGTGCGCCGGAACTCGGACGCGGTGATGTCCCGCCCCTCGACGCGCGCGATGGTTTCGCCCGACGCGGCGTCGGCGCCGCTGCCGCGGAGGAGATCGGGAATGTAGAACACGATGAATGCGAGCACGACGAGCCCAAGGCTCCACTTGAGCCAGCTCATGTGCCGCCGCATCCGATCCAGCATCGTCATATTGGGCCTTCAGCTTCCGGGAAACCCCGATCGTATGCCATGAAGTGACGACGTGGCAAGCATTTACCAGCCGTTGATATGGTATATTTGCAGAGCACAGAAACCCTGACCGGATGTCTCCAGCCAGTCGAGCCCCGAGGTTGCCGGCCGCACTCTATGCCGTCGGTCCTGCGGGAAAAGGCGGGTCGAAGCTGCGTCGCGCGAGCGAAATCTCGCTGACGACGCCGGGGCTCGATCTCGCCGCCAAGCTTCGAATCTTCCAGCGAGCGCTGCGCAGTCGCGTCGAACGGCGTGACGCGCTGCTCGACATCGTGCGCGCGGTGAACACCACGCTCGAGCCCGCGAAGATCGCCGAGCTCGTCGTCGAGCGTGCAGCCACGTGGATTCCTGCGCCGTGCTGGGCAGTCGTCTCCTCCGATCTCTCCGGTCAGCTCTCGGTGCTCGCGGATCGCGGCTTGATGCCCGACATGGGCAAGGCGGTGTATGCGATCGCGGACTGGGTGATGGATCGCGGCGAGGAATTCGTCTCGGCGGATCTGCGCGGCGACACGCGCCTGCACGACGATGCGGTGGGCGCGGTGATGGCGTTTCCGCTGGCGTGCCGGGGCCGTCGGGTGGGTGCGCTGATAGGCCTCGACCGGCTGGCGGCGTCGCGCGAGCCGCGGCTGGCGGCCAGCATGCTCCGCGCGGTGCGCGTGCTGCTGGAGCCCGTGGCGGTCGCGCTCGACAATTCGCTTCTACTGAAGCGCGCAGAAGCGCTCTCGGTCACCGACGATCTGACCCACCTCTACAATTCCCGCTATCTGAACTCGGTGCTGCGCCGGGAGACCAAACGGGCGTCGCGCAGCGGGCGGCCGCTTTCGCTCCTGTTCATCGATCTGGACGGTTTCAAGGGCGTCAACGACAGCCACGGCCACCTGTTCGGGAGCCGGGCGCTGGTCGAAGCCGCGGCGGTCATCCGCGGCAGCGCGCGTGAAACCGACGTGGTGGCGCGATTCGGGGGCGATGAATTCGCCCTCGTCCTGCCTGATACTGGCAGCGAGGGTGCGTTCGCCGTCGGCGAGCGCATCCGTGAGCGGATTGCGGCACATACGTTTCTGGTCGGTGATGGCCTGGCCATCAAGCTGTCCGTCTCGGTCGGCGTCGCCACGCTCCCCGACGTCGCCGCCTCGGTCGAAGAGCTGATGCAGGCGGCCGACATGGCCATGTACGCGGTCAAGGCTGCCGGGAAAAACGGCATCCAGGCCGCTTCCGCTCCCGCCGATACATAAGTCGTTGGCTATCCGCCGCCGGCGACTCGATAAGGAGTTTTCGCTTGAGCCTCCGCTCGATGCTCTCCCTGTTCTCGAGTGATCTCGCGATCGACCTCGGCACCGCCAACACCTGCGTCTACGCCCGCGGCAAAGGCATCGTCGTCAACGAGCCGTCGATTGTGGCGATCAACAAGGTCAACGGCCGCGTCGAGGCGGTCGGCAAGGACGCCAAGGACATGCTCGGCCGGACGCCGGGCAACATCGTCGCCATCAAGCCGATGAAGGACGGCGTCATCGCCGACTTCGAGGTCACCGAGAAGATGCTGACCTACTTCATCAAGAAGGCGCACAACCGCAACGTCTGGGTGCGGCCGCGCATCGTCATCGGCGTGCCGTCGGAAATCACGCAGGTCGAAAAGCGTGCCGTGAAAGACAGCGCGTACCGCGCGAAGGCGAGCGAGGTCCATCTCGTCGAGGAAGCCATGGCTGCGGCCA
>Ga0081539_10005181_pt1 | contig 13542 bp, 14 predicted proteins | sample TabmetS4T2R2_FD_71023 | JGI IMG/M metagenome (GOLD analysis project Ga0081539, IMG submission 71023) | Tabebuia heterophylla rhizosphere microbial communities from the University of Puerto Rico - S4T2R2 | ecosystem: Host-associated > Plants > Roots > Rhizosphere ...
ATCTTCAAGAACATGTCCGAGCGCGCGGCCGAGCTGATCAAGGAAGACATGCAGTACATGGGCCCGGTCCGCGTGAGCGACGTGGAGCAGGCGCAGCAGAAGATCGTCGACGTCGTGCGGCGCCTGGAGGACGCGGGCGAGATCATCATTGCCGGCCGCGGTGGTGAGAAAGAGATGGTCGTGTAGGAATGACGAATGACGAAACCAGAATGACGAATCAATGACCAAGCCCGAATGACGAATGGATGCGCGGACTGCGCGATTCGTCATTCGGACTTCGTCATTCGTCATTCATTCGTCATTCTGGATTCGTCATTCTGGATTCCGCGCATGGGTCTGATCAAAGCCGAATCCTCGACCGCGTCGTCGGCGGCGCCGTTCTCGATGGCGGACATCGAGCAGCAGGCGCACGCGATCATCGTGCGCGCCAAGAACCAGGCCGGACGCATCTTGGCGGAAGCCGCGCGGATCGGTGAGGAACAGAAGCAGCAGGCTAAGGAGCAGGGGCATCGGGAAGGGCTAGAATCTGGATTAGCTGACGGATTGAAGCAGGGCGCCGAGGCGGGGCGGAACGAGGCGCTGAACGAACACCGGCAGGCGCTGGGCGGACTCGTCGCCGCGCTGTCGTCGGCGGCTTCGCAACTTGATGCTTCGCGTCGCGCGCTCGAATCGGAGGCGGCGACCGATGTGATCCGACTCGCGATCGCTATCGCGCGGAAGGTCAGCAAGCGGCAGGGCCTCGGCGATCCCACGATGCTTACTGCGAACGTAGCAGAAGCGATGAAACTGGCCGTCAGCGCGTCGGACGTACGGATCGCGGTGCACCCGAGCCAGATCGAGTACCTGAAGGCCGCGCTCCCGCAGCTCCGGTTGAGCTGGCCGAAACTCGAACACGTGCACCTCGTCGAAGACGACGCGCTCGCGCCCGGCGGCTGCCGGATCAGTTCCGGCGGGGGCGTGATCGACGCCGACCTCGACACCCAAATTGACCGCATCGCGGCCGATCTCTTGCCTGACCAAGCGTAGGGAAACCGCCGATGAACGCAGATAGGGAAGAAGAGCCACGTTTCAATCTGCGTGCATCTGCGTGCATCGGCGGTTCCAACGAATCATGAGCTTGCTCGACGCACAACTCGAGACAGTCGACTCCGCGATGCCCTTCGGCGTCGTCGGGCAGGTCACCGCGATCAGCGGGCTCACGATCGAGGCGTGCAGCCTGCCGTTGCCGATCGGGTCGCTGTGCCGGATCGAGAGCTTCGGCGGCAAGCGGTCGATGGCCGAGGTGATCGGCTTCGACGACGACACGACGCTGCTCATGGCGCTGTCGGCCGTGAGCGGCATCGCGCGCGGGGACCGGATCGTCAACGTCACCGGCTCGCCGCGCATCGGGTGCAGCGACGACCTGCTCGGCCGAGTGCTCGACGGCTTTGGACGACCGGTCGACGGCAAGGGCCCGTTGCCGCTTGCAGAGTCGAGGCTGATCAACCGCAAGAGCATCGACCCCCTGAAGCGCGCGGTGATCCGACAACCGATCGCAACGAGCATTCGTGCCATCGACGCGCTGCACACCTGCGGCCTCGGCCAACGCATGGGGATCTTCTCGGGGCCCGGCGTGGGCAAGAGCACGCTCATGTCGCAGATCGCCAAGCATACGAGCGCGGATGTGTCAATCGTCGCGCTCATCGGCGAGCGCGGCCGCGAGGTGCAGGAGTTCCTCGAAAACAGCCTCGGCGAAGACGGACTGAAGCGCTGCTGCGTGATCGTCTCGACTGCGGATGACGCGCCGCTGCTCCGCGTGCGCGCCGCGAAGGTCGCGTGCACGGTCGCCGAGTACTTCCGCGACCGCGGCAACCACGTGATGCTGATGATGGACTCGCTCACGCGCATGGCGCAGGCGCAGCGTCAGATCGGCCTGGCCGCGCGCGAGCCGCCGGCGACGAAGGGGTTTCCGCCGAGCGTGTTCGCGCTGTTGCCGGAGATCCTCGAACGCGCGGGCAAGACGCCGGCCGGTTCGATCACCGGTTTCTACACCGTCCTCGTCGAGGGCGACGACTTCAACGAGCCGATCCCCGACGCGGTCAAGGGCATTACCGACGGCCACCTGTGGCTGAACCGCGCGCTCGCGACGAAAGGACACTTCCCGGCGATCGACGTGATCCAAAGCATCTCGCGCGTGCGCGGCGACGTCTGCGAACGAGCGCAGATCGACACGGCGCTGCGCGTGCTGAAGCTGATCGCGACGTACAACGAGGTCGAAGACCTCGTCACGATCGGCGCGTACGTCGCCGGTGCGAATCCCGAGATCGACCTGGCGGTGCAGGCGCGGCCGAAGATCCTCCAGTTCCTCCAGCAATCGCCGCGCGAGCCGACGGACCTGGAGGCTGCGAAGAGGCAGCTCGTCGAGTTGGTGACGTACATCGATCAGCTCGACAAAGCGCTTCGGGCCCAGGCAACGAAGAAGGCTCCCGGGGCTCGAGCGCAATAGCTGCTCGACGTGACACGGGCGTCTCGCCCGTGCGACCGATTCACGCACGGGCGAGACGCCCGTGTCACATGACACACGATGGCGCGATTCAAGTTCAGGCTCGAAGTTGTGTTGCGGCAGCGACAGCGCGCCGAGGACGAGTGCAAGCGCGCGCTGGGCGAGAAGCTCGCGGCGCTCGTCGATTTGCAGAACGCGCTGAAACGGCTCGACGAGCAGGCAAGAACCGCGTCCGAGGACCTGCGCAACAATCACCTGACCGGCGCGATCGACCTCACTTATCTGGCCGCGCACCGACGATATATGAATGCGATGCAGCAGCGTGGGATCGAGGTCGCGCAGCGGATCGTCGGCGCGAACGCCGAAGTCGAAGCCGCGCGCGCGAAGCTCGCCGAGGCGGCCAAGGCGCGCAAGGTGATCGAGAAGCTCCGCGAGCGCCAGCTCGAGCGCTGGCAATCGGACCAGGCGCGCAAGGAGACGGCCGCCACCGACGAGATCGGCGCGCAGATCGGCTACGCGAACCTGGTCGAGGACGGGCTTGAGGACGGCGGGGAGGTGACCACGTGAAGAAGCTGCTGAACGTGATCGTGCTGGTGCTTGCGCTGAACTTCCTCGCCGTCGCCGGCGCGGTGGGCTGGCTGAAGAGCAGCGGCAAGCTCGACCGCGAGAAGGTCTACGCGATCAAGGACATCCTGTTCCCCAAGGACGAGTCGCCGACCACGCAGCCGTCGACGACGCAGCCGAGCGGACAGGAGGCCGGCGCGGCGCAGCCGATGGCGCGGCTGGAGGAGTTGCTCGCCCAGCAGTCGGGCATGAAGAACGCCGGCGAGCAGGTGGAGTTCATCCAGCGGACGTTCGACGCGCAGATGGCGCAGCTCGACCGACGGCAGCGGGAAGTGAACGATCTCTCGCGGCAGGTCGAGCTCGCGAAGCAGCAGATCGCGCGCGACCGCGCGGAAGTGGAGACGCAGCGCAAGACGCTGGACGCGCGTGAGCAGCAGTCGACCAAGCTTGCGACGGACAAGGGGTTCCAGGACAGCCTGGCGCTGTACAAGTCGATGTCGGGAAAGCAGGTCAAGACGATTTTCATGACGCTCGACCAGGACCTCGTCGCCAGCTACTTGCAGGCGATGGAGCCGCGCGCCGCGACGAAGATCATCAAGGAGTTCAAGTCGCCGGAGGAGACGAGCTTCATCCAGAGGGTGATGGAGCGCGTACGACAAGCGACGCCCAACTCGGGCGAACAACCGCAGGCCGCGACGGCCGGGCAGTAATTCTGTTTGACGTGCAAGGAAGCACACGATGCCAGCAGCAGCCGTTACGGTCGCCCCTCCCGCGAAGCTCAACGTCGCCAAGCCGACGTCGGCGACGTTGAAGCTCGTCACTAAGAATTCGACGAACCGGGCCGAGAAGCCGGGCGAGCGCAAGCCGTTCGACCAGGAACTCGACCGCGCGAAGCAGGCTGACCGACCGACGGAAGCCGACGAGGCGAAACCGCAGCAGCGTGTCGAGCAACCGAAGCGTGCGAAGCGCGCAAAGCGCGATGACGCCGGCGCGAAGCCGACCGACGACGTCGAGTCGCGTCCCGCAACGGACGACGCGGCTGACGTTGCGCACGATGAGCCGGCCGACGATGCGCAGCCGACGTGTGACGCATCGCCAAACGCCGACGAGGCGAAGGACGAGAAGGATCAATCAGCCGATTCCGACTCGTCGACTGTCGACGCATCCCTGATCGCGGCGACGGCCGCCGCCGCTTCTTCGCATCCGGGTGCGACCGCGACGCCGGGGGCTTCAACCGCGATGCCGGGGGCGGCAACCGCGACCGGTGAATCGCAAGATGAAGCGCAGTCCGCGCCAGCGGCACGCGGAACACCGAACGCGAAGACGCGCACCGAGGTCGGCGCAAGGCCGAATGCCGGCGCGACGGTAGACGCCGCAGCCGAACTGTCGGGCGTGTTGACGGAGGACGGATCGACCAGCGAGCCGACGGACGAAGCGAACGACGCCACGACGAGCGCAACGGATTCACAAGTTGCTCAACCGACCACACCGCAAACGAAGCCGGCACCGGCCAAGGCCGCCCGGCCCCCCGCGGAGGAACGCCTTGCGGTGCAGCCAACGGCTGACGCGTGCGAGCCCGGCGCGAAGGAGAACGTCGAACAGGATCCCGGTGAAATCGAGCTTCCCGATTTCGTAGAGCGGCTCTCGGACGCCGCCGACGAGCTGACGTCGACGGCGAAGCGTGTCGCATCAGAGCGTTCAAGCGTTGACCCGAGCGACGTGCTCGGCGCCGACGCGCCAAAGCCGACATCGGCAGCGCACGTCAGCGTGCGCGCCGCGGAACCCGCTCCGCTCCCGCCCGAGCATCAGTTCGCGGCCGACAACCACCCGAACATCGTCAGCTCCGTCCGCAGCACGCTGCTGCCCAACGGCGGCACGATGCAGATCCGCCTCGATCCTCCAGACCTTGGACAGTTGCAGATCTCCGTGAGCCTCCGCGACGGCGTGATGAGCGCGTCATTCGAGACGAACAACGCCGAGGCGACGCGATTGCTCAGCCACAGTCTCTCGCAACTCAAGGGCGTGCTCGAATCCCAAGGCGTGAGCGTGGACAAGCTCCACGTGACGCAATCGCCGCGGAACGAGAACACGTCGAGCCGAGACAACGACGGGTCAAATCAACAGCAGGGCGGTGCGCAGGATTCTCCCGCTCGTCGCGAGCAGGAACGACGCGAACTACTCCAGCGGATGTGGCGCAAGCTGACCGAAGGTAGCGATCCGTTGGACATGGTCGCCTGAAAAACCTGAAACATGAAACGTGAAACATGACGGGAAGGTGTCAACGCTCGTTCAGCTTCACACCTCCTCATGTTTCATGTTTCACTCGCTGGCGCGATTCCCGCGCGTCCGATCGGCAACACCTGCACTCGCGCATATTACCCCATCGGATTTTTGATCGATCCCGCGAAGCACTGCCGAATTGCTGAGACATGGCCGTCACCAGTGCGATCGGAAGTTCTCAGCAGGGCAACCAGCTCGCCACCAAGAGCACGTCGTCGTCGTCGAAGATGAACCTCAAGACCGAGGACTTCATCAAGATGATGATCACGCAGCTCCAGAACCAGGACCCGATGGAACCGGCCAAGAACGAGCAGTTGCTGGCGCAGATGAGCCAGATCGGCCAGCTCCAGTCGTCGACGCAGCTCCAGGAGAGCCTCAAGGGGCTCGTGCTCCAGAACAATCTCGGGAACGCGGGGAACCTGATCGGGAAGATGGTGCGCGGGAGCGACGACAACAACGAGTCGGTCGACGGGCTGGTGAACTCGGTGCGCGTCGAGAACGACAAGGTGTTCCTGGAACTCGACAACGGGAAGTCGCTGGACCTGACGCGCGTGACGTCGATCTCGGGCGCCGCCGGCGAGGTCGCTTCAGCGGCCGGGACCGACGGCGCAAAGTAGCGCGATGACAGGGCGTCACTGAAGTGACGCAGCCGGCGGAGCCGGTTTAGCTGGGTTTACAAGTTTCGCAGTAGCTGACCGGTGCGGAGCGCGGGTCAGCGGGCACAGGTGTGTGACCGCTAGGAAGTTCGACCATGGCGCTGACCAGCACGCTCTTCACCGGCCTCTCCGGGCTCGACGTCAACCAGACCCGGCTCAACGTCGTCGGCAACAACATTGCCAACGTCAACACGGTCGGCTTCAAGTCCAGCCGCACGCTCTTCAAGCCGCAGTTCTACATCACCGAGACCGCCGGTGGTCCGCCCAGCGGTGACTTCGGCGGGCAGAACCCCAGCCAGCGCGGCCTCGGCGCGGTCGTCGGCTCCATCGAGAAGAACTTCGAGCAAGGCTCGATCGAGCCGACCGGCAAGGCCACCGACATGGCCATCGACGGCGACGGGTTCTTCATCGTCCACGGCAAAGAGCAGATGTACACCCGCGACGGTTCGTTCACGCTCAACAGCGAGAACCAGCTCGTCACCACCGGCGGCGAACTCGTCCAAGGGTTCGGCGTCGATACGAACTCCAACATCCTTTCCGGCGAACTCCAGAACATCGAGATCACGCTGGGCGCGGTCACCAGCGCGCGGGCGACCAAGAGCGTTACGCTCGAGGGCAACCTCAACGCCGACGGCGCCATCGCGACGGGCGCGAGCATCCTCAACAGCCAGGCGTTGACCGACTTCGGTTCCGGCAGCGCTGCGGCGCCGACGCTCGCGAGCCAACTCGTCGACTTGCGCGACCCCGCGGCGACGGGCACCTCGCTGGTTACGGCCGGTGACGTGATCACGCTCCAGGGCAAGCGAGGCGGGCGCGACCTGCCGGCGCTCCAGTACACCGTCGGCGCTACCGACACGGTTGCCGACTTCGCCGACTTCGTGAACCAGGCGTTGGGCATCGACACGACGCTCACCGTGCCGAGCGGCTCGCCCTCGCCGGGCGTCACCGTCGGCGCGATCGCTGGTGACGCGGCAAACACCGGACGCATCATCATCACTGGCAACCTCGGCGAGGAGAACGCGATCGCGATGAGCGGCACCGCGCTGACCAGCTCCAGCGGCACCGCGCCCTTTGCCTTCGCGGACGGACAGGACACCGCCGGCATCACCAGCTCGCCCACCGGCGAAAGCGTGTACACCAGCTACGTCGCGTACGACTCGCTCGGCACGCCGGTCACGGTCAACCTTACCGCGGTGCTCGAGGGCAAGTCCGACACCGGCAACACCTGGCGGTTTTACGCGACCAGCCCCGACGACACCGACGCCGGCACGTTCACGCCCGGCGGCAACGGGCAGATGCTGGGCACCGGCACGCTCACGTTCGACAACGAGGGCAAGCTGCTCAGCAGCACCGGCACGCAGATCACGATCGACCGCGCCAACACCGGCGCGATCTCGCCGATGAGCATGACGATCGACGTCGGCAACCTCACGAGCCTCACCAGCCGGGACAGCGAATTGGTCATGACGCAGCAAGATGGATCGGCGATCGGCACGCTGACGAGCTTCTCGGTCGGCGGCGACGGCGTGATCACCGGCAGCTTCTCCAACGGCCTGACTCGCAACCTCGGCCAGATCGCGATCGCGACGTTCAACAACAACGCGGGCCTCGTCGACACCGGCGCGAACATGTTCAAGACCGGCTCGAACAGCGGCGTGCCGATCGTCGGGGCGCCGCTCCAACTCGGCGCCGGCGCGATCCGCGCGGGCTCGTTGGAACAGAGCAACGTCGACCTGAGCAACGAGTTCATCAACCTGATCATCGCGAGCACGGGTTTTAGCGCTGCGAGTCGGGTGATCACGACGAGTGATCAGTTGATCACGGAACTGTTGAATACGAGCCGGTAAGGCTCGCGTAGTGCGTAGTGCGTAGTGCGTAGCGCGTAGAGAACAAGGCGCGCGGTCGGCTCGACACCGGCTGGCCGCGCGAATGATTCCTTAGCCCTCGCGGCAGGGTGTTTATCCTGCTGTCGCGGGGGCATTTTGAACTTCAAGGCAGAAGTCAAAAGGCAGAAGGCAAAAGTGAATACCGAGCATCACTTCTGACTTCTGACTTTTGACTTTTGACTTTCCGCCATGATCCAGCTCACCCGTCTCAACGGCCAGGCGTTCGTGATGAACGTGGAGAAGATCCGCTACGTCGAGCAGACGCCGGACACGGTGATCTGTACGGACACCGGCGAGAAGATGCTGGTGAAGGAGACGTTGGCGGAAGTCACCAAGCGCGCGATCGAGTACGCGCGGATGGTGCGTGCGCCATTGGCGCCAGCGGCCTGACGCACGGTCGGGCTGCTCGCAAGCGCGACTACATCTCGAATCCCACGTCGATTCCTGCCGATAAGGGGTTTGGACGACCGTGCGCGCCGCGCGGTTATCGGTCCACTCGTGGGAAGGTAGAGCCGCGCGATGTCTGAGAAAGCACCGGAGAAGAAGCCCGACGCCGCACCGGCGGGGGACAAGAAGGCTGACGCGCACAAGGACGGGGGCGGCGCCGCGAAGGGCGGCGGCATGGGCGCGCTGCTCGGCAAGATGCCGGTGTTGCTCGGCGGCGCGATGATCATCGAGGCCGTCGTCCTCTTTGCAGGCTTCAAGTTCCTCGGACAAAAGCCCGCCGCTGCGAACGCGGAGATCACGGCGCCCGCTGAAGGCGGCGAAGAGGGCGGCGGCGAATCGAAGGGCGGCGGCGAATCCGAGGGCAAGGCCGAGGAGCCAAGCAAGGGTTCCGGCGGTTGTGAGCACGGCTCGGGTGGTGGCTCGGGCGGCGGCGCCGAGGCGAAGGCCAAGCCGATCGACAAGAAGAAGCCCGTCGAGATCAAGATCCTCGAGTTCCGCGCGCCCAACAAGCTCTCGGGCCGCACCTTCCTTTACGACGTTCAAATCTACGCCGTCACCCGCGGCGCCAATGCCGAGCGCGTGAATCAGGTGATCGAGGACAGAAAGGCCTTGATCTCCGACCGCGTTCGGACCATCATTGCGCAGACCGACCCCGAGAAGCTGGGTGGTGGGTCTGAACCGGGCCTGGAAACGCTCCGCCGGCAAGTGAAGTATCAGCTCGACCAGATCGTGGGAGAAGGGCTGATCGAAGAAGTGCTGGTGCCGCGGTGCATCCCGTTCCGCACGGATTATTGATCGGAAGCCGCCCGTGCGATTCGGCCCCGGCGCAAGCTGAACCGATTTTGCTCGAACGATTCACATCGACGCGACGTAATGGGATCGTTCGCACGTCGATGAGTCGTTCGATATCACGCGCGAGAAGGAGTCTCGCGCGGCGACGACAGATGCCAAGGATGGTTCTTCATGGCCGACGAACCGACGAGCGGCGCAACCCCTGAGCCGAATCCAACGGGTGAGCCAACCCCACAGGCTGCGGCCCCCTCCGACGTGCCGATGCCGACGGGTGATGCCGTCGCGTTCGAAGCCCCGACTGCTGATGCGCCGGCAGCGGGTGGCGCCGAAGCGCTCGACGCCGTCGAACGCGTCGCTACCGACACGCAGGCGGTTTCCGACGCGCTGGACTCGGGGATCCCCGATCAGGCGATGATCGACGAGCTGTTGAAGCAGGCGTCGTTCGACGACCCCTCGGCGATCGCCGGCGCGATCGCGGGCACATCGGCAGGCGCAAGTTCTGCCGGCTCCGCTTCGCCTCCGCCGCCCACCGAACCCTTCGAGCTGCCGAACTTCCAACAAGTGATGGCCGACGCGCAGGTCTCGAGCATCGACCTGCTCCGCGACGTCGAGTTGAACGTGAAGATCGAGCTCGGCCGCAGCCGCATGCTGGTCGAGGACGTGCTGAAACTGGCCGAGGGTTCGGTCGTCGAGCTGGACAAGTTGGCGGGCGATCCGGTGGACGTGTTCGTGAACGATCGGCTCGTCGCCCGTGGCGAAGTGCTCGTGCTGAACGAGAGCTTCTGCGTACGCGTGAACGAGATCGTGGCTGGACTGAAGGACGAAGGAATCTGAACGTGACGTTTGGCTGCGGCAGGGTGCTGCTGATGGTCGTCGGGTTGACGCTAGCGCTGGCGTCGCCGCGCGTGTTGTGCGCCGCCGGCACGACCACCGCGCCGACCACGCGAGCAGCGCTGGACGCGGATTCGATCGAGCGCACCGCAATTCGTCGCGGGGCCGGCGCATCCGCAACGCAGCCGTCCGCGGCGGGCGCGAACAACGCTGCCTCGCGCGGGTCGTCGCAGACCCTCAGCGTCCAGCGGCTCGCGTTGTCGCTGGGGATCGTCATCGCGATCATCATCGTCGCGCGCATCGTGATGCGCAAGATGTTCCCGGCCGCGTCGGTCGGGCGTTCGTCGCAGGTCATTCGCGTGCTTTCGAGATCGGTACTCGCCCCGAAGCAGCAGTTTCTCTTGTTGCAGGTGGGTAAACGTTTGATCGTGGTCGGCGACACCGGCGCGAGCATGAACGCGTTGGCCGAGATCACGGATCCGGAAGAGGTTTCGTCGTTGGTCGGTCAACTCGCCAGCGAGCATGTGACGTCGGCATCGACGGCGTTCGGCGCGCTGTTCCGGCGGGCGAGCAACGAGTTCGCGCCGGCCGATGAACCCGCGTCGCGCGAGGATTCGGAAGAACTGACCAACGAAGCGATGGAGCCGAACATCGAGCCGCCGGACGAACGATTGGCCGCGGCATCCGCCGAAATTGGATCTCTACTTGAGCGTACAAGAGGACTTGTAAGAAATGTGAAGCGGTCCTGATTTTGTCTTGCGGCGCGGAGGCTACGAACGTATATTCCGCGCCGGGCGTCGGCGGAGCCGACGCATGCCTTTCGGGGACGGGTTGCGTGAGAACGGATTCTCCAAAACTTCGGTTTCTCCTTTCCCCCCGCATCGATCATCCGCGCTTGCGTTTTGCGGCGATCGTCCTGCTCACCGCGTTGACGGCCTTATGTTGTGGGAGGCCGTCACTCGCGCAGGAAACGCCCGGCGACGTACCTCATGTCGGCGCGTTCGACGATGCGGCAAAGAGTGCGCCCCAAAGCAGAGCAGACCTGCCGGCCGGCACGACGTCGCCGCCGGCCGCAGGTCCGCTCTCGGGCGCGCCCCTCGCGATCTCTCCCTCGCTTCAGAACATCGACCTGACCAAGCGCGAAAACTTCTCGGCCGCGATGCAGTTGATCATCCTGCTTACGGTCCTGTCGCTCGCGCCGGCGATCCTGATCATGATGACGAGCTTCACTCGCATCATCATCGTGCTCTCGCTGCTGCGCCAGGCGTTGGGCACGCAACAATTGCCGCCCAACCAGGTGCTCATCGGATTAGCGCTGTTCATGACGTTCCTCGTGATGGGTCCGACGTGGCAACGCATCAACAACGAGGCGCTCGATCCCTACATGAACGGCCGGATCACGCAGCAGGACGCGCTGGCGAGCGCGCAGGTGCCGCTGCGCGAGTTCATGATCCGGCAGATCGTCACCTCGAAGAATGACGAAGACGTGTTCATGTTCAGCGCCGCCGCGGGTAAACCCGAACCGCACACGTGGGAAGAGGTCGGCACGCTGACGCTGGTGCCGGCGTTCATGCTCAGCGAATTGAAGACCGCGTTCCTGATGGGATTTAAGATCTACCTGCCGTTCCTCGCTGTTGATATTGTCGTCTCGACGATCCTGATCAGCATGGGCATGATGATGTTGCCGCCGGTGCTGATCTCTCTGCCGTTCAAATTACTTTTGTTTGTGTTGGTGGACGGATGGCGCTTGATTACCGGCAGCCTGATCGGTAGTTTCGGCGGCGGCTGATCGGGAAACGGGCAAATCGGTTCTGCACGTGAGTTCACAACGAGGGCGAGTCTCGTACTTCACGGAAGAAGTGCCACGCTCGGTGTGTTGAGCGCGCGAGAATACAAATCTGATCGAGACGCCCACGTCACGCGGGCGCGCACGCAAGGAAGGGTGCGAACCAAATGGACCTGCCAAGCGCTGTTGATCTCGTCCGCCAGACGCTCATCCTGGCAATGGTCATCTCCGCGCCGATGCTCCTGATCGGCCTGGCCGTCGGCATCGTCGTGTCGCTGTTCCAGGCGGTCACGCAGATCCAGGAACAGACGCTCACCTTCGTCCCCAAGATCGCCGCCATGATCGCGGCCGCACTCCTGTTGATGCCCTGGATCAGCCAACGGTTACTAGACTACGCCGCCGCCATCTTTTCCGGCGCGGTCTGACGTTCCCAACAAGTAACAAGTAACAAGTAACAAGTAACAAGTAACCATCACACGTGACTGTAGCTGAAGCGCTTAACTTCGTCCCCGTCTTCGCGCTGGTGCTGTTCCGGCTGGCCGGGATGATGCTGTTCGCGCCGCTGTTCGGCAGCGCCAAGATCCCGCGACGCGTGAAGCTGCTGATCGCGCTGATCATGGCCCTGACGATGTGCAGCGCGATCGACGCGAGCAAGGTGCAGATCCCCGAGACGATGTGGGGCCTGGCGCTGGGCATCGGCGGCGAGCTGATCTTCGGGCTGGCGATGGGGACGATCGTCAGCTTCGTCTTCATCGCCGCGCAATGGGCCGGTGAAATCATCGGTCAGCAGATGGGCCTGAACATCAGCGAAGTTCTCGACCCGCAGTTCGGCCAAGCCGGCTCGCTCGTGGGCGACTTGTACTTCATGCTCGCGATGGTCGTGTTCCTGAGCCCCGCGGTGAACGGACACCACGCGCTGGTGCGCGGCGTGCGCGCGAGCTTTGACGCCGTTCCGCTCATGGCCGCGGGCATGAATCACAACCTGCTGGACGTGTTGGTCGGTTTGTTCCAGTCGTCGGCGGCGCTCGCGATCCAGCTCGCGGCGCCGATGCTGATGACGATGCTGATCGTCGACGTCGCGCTCGGCTGCATCGGCCGCGCGATGCCGCAGATGAACGTGATGGCCATCGGCCTGAGCGTCCGCTCCCTGCTGGGCGTGGGCGTGTTGCTCGTCGGCTTGTACCTGACGACTCAGGTGATGCAGGACGTGCATTTGGACTGGGGTGATGCGGCGCAGGCGCAATGGACTGCGGCGCCGAACTAGAGGAGTGTTACTTGTTACTGGTTACTTGTTACTTGTGCCCGTCCGTCATTCGAAGCCCCATCGAATGACGATGCGCCACAAGTAACCAGTAACCAGTAACCAGTAACAACAATGAAATGCCCGAGGACATGGGCGACAGAACCGAAGCCCCGACGCCGCGCCGGCGCATGGAAGCGCGCGAGCAGGGGAACATCGCCCGCAGCCCCGACATCGTCGCCGCGGCGCTCTTGATGGGCGTGATGTACACGCTGCACCAGACCGGCCCCGGTCTCGTGCGCGCGCTCAAGTCGCTGATGACCGAAGTCCTCTCGCCCGACGCGTTCGCCAGCACGTCGATCTCGGACCTGGGCGTGCTGATCATGTCGATGGTGAAGGCCGTCGCGATCGCGATGGCGCCGCTGCTGCTCGTGGCGATGGCCATCGCGATCGTCGCGAATATTCTGCAAGTCGGTTTGTTCTTCAACACGAAGCGACTCCAACCCAACATCGCGGGGCTCAACCCGTTCAAGGGCATCGGCAAGCTGCTCGGCGGCGGGCAGGGGTTCGTGCACCTG
>Ga0081539_10005182_pt1 | contig 13540 bp, 8 predicted proteins | sample TabmetS4T2R2_FD_71023 | JGI IMG/M metagenome (GOLD analysis project Ga0081539, IMG submission 71023) | Tabebuia heterophylla rhizosphere microbial communities from the University of Puerto Rico - S4T2R2 | ecosystem: Host-associated > Plants > Roots > Rhizosphere ...
CGCCTCGCGCACCAATTGCAAACACTCTTCGGCTGCGCTCACATTACCGGCATAGTTGATGACGACCGCATGTCCCAATCTCGCCAGTTCGGTGGCGATGCCGCGCCCGATGCCGCGCCCGGCGCCCGTCACCAACGAAACCGGCCTTGTGTTTGAGCTAGTAGCCATCATTTTTTGACCTCCGTGGGGATCTTGCCTTGCGGCTCTTCAGTCGGGGCCGGCATGCTCTCTTCGGTTGGCCCATCTTGCCACTGCCGAGCCGAGGCCGGCAGTGAGTCTTCGGGATACGGCGTCACCGTCCGCGGCGCCGGTTCCTGGCTGAGCGCCTTGAGCGCTTTATCCAACGCCTCGACAAAAAAGTACTCGCCAAAGAGCACTGCTTCATGCACTCCGAGTTTCTTGTGAATGTGATAGACGCCGCCGTTCAAAATGCCTTCGAATCCCGGCGTCTGGTTGCCCAGGTATTTTTGTGAGAGCGTGAGCAGCGAGGTTAACGCGAAATTGCGATAGGCGCGGGCCTTGATCCGGTCGGGCGTGACGGCGGCCAGATCGAGCAGTCCCGAGGCGGCAATGGCGCAGGCGGATGTATCGACCTGGGTCTTGGCGAGCGGGCCGCTCTCCGGAGCATCATAGTCCCACGGCGTGACCCCATCGTCCGGCGTATTTTCCAGGTAATAATCGGCGTTGAGCATGGCAGTCTCTAGATAATCGGCCTCTCTGGTTTGAAGATATGATCGGGTAAAGCCGTACAGAGACCAGGCGAGACCGCGGCTCCAACACGAATCCCCCCGGTAGCCTTGATGCGTGGATTGACGCAGGCACTCGCCGGTGACGAGATCGAACAACGCCTCGTGCGAGGTCGAGCCGTCGCCGCGCACCAGGGTGCGCTGAGTCGTCAGGCAGTGACGGCGCGCGATGTCGAGCAGGTGTGCGTCTTCCGTTTCCAATCCGGCATAAAAAATGACGCCGACATTCATCATAATGTCGATGAAGAGCGAAGCGGGTTCGACGAATGAGCGCAGATACTGGCCTTTCTCCATAAAGCGCATCGCCATCGTTTTGCCCGCCTGGATCAAGACCGGTTTGATGCGGTCGGCGGGGCCATTGAGGTCCAGCCAGCGTTGATAAGTTGATAAGAAGATGAAGCCGAGATCGTGAACGGCGCGATCGTATTGCCGCCCTTCGAGCGGAGTCGAATAAGCGATCGCCTTGTCGAGCCATTCTTCATCGCGCGTCGCTTCGGCAAAAATAAACATGAGGCCGGGATAAAAACCATCGCACCAGTGCGTCCAGCGTTTGCGGTCGAGGCCGAACTTGCCGCCGACCGTATACATCGGGTAGTAATCGGATGGATATTTCTCAGTCAGCAGCTTTACTTGATTGAGCGCGAAATCAAAGGCGCTTTGCAGTGTCCGATGCGTCGCCTCTCGCTCGCGCGGTAGATTTGGCATTACTACATCCTCCATAAGTTTTATTAGTTCAACAGCAAAAATTACATCATTTTATATTGGCCTCACCAGGCGCCGGTAATTTTCTGACTCCTGCTCCTGATCTCTATAAAAATATCAGGGGACAGGGAACAGGGGTCAGTTGAAGACTTGGTCCTGTTAAACGCGGATGATCGAACCGTTGCGATCACCTTTGATCGTCCCGTTTTCAAACGTGAGCCGTCCGTTGATGATGACCTGTTTGATTCCGGCGGCTTCGCGCCGGGGATTTTTATAATCGGCCCGGTCGGTAATTCGATCGGGATTCAAAATGACCAGGTCGGCGAATGCTCCCGGACGAATTACGCCGCGATCCTTCAATCCGAAGATGTGAGATGGGTACGAGGTCATCTTACGAATCGCTTCCTCGAACGAGATTATTTTATCTTGACGGACGAATTTGGAGAGGATCCGAGCGAATGCGCCATAAGCCGCGGGGTGCGGCAATCCACGGCCGTAATCTTCCGCGTCGGTGCAGAATGCGCTCAAACGATGCCTGGCATATTTGCCCAGCAGTTCGCGTTGATCGGCTGCTCCCGTCACTTCAAAGATCAGCATGGAGACTTGCCCGTGTTCCTCGATGATGAGGTCGGAGATTGCGTCGAATGGGGTTTTGCCGGTGAGTTCACCGAACTCTGCCAGGCTGCGGCCTTCGCCACGTTTGTTTTGACGGCTCTCGACATAGCCGATCCGGATTGCATCCCAGCTCGTGGCTTTGACCAGATTGTGAGGCCATCCGTTGTCGCGCCAGGGCGGCCACGATGGTCTTTTGCGCTCGATGTCGCGGCGTATGCGCGCGCGGGCCTTCTCGTCCTGCAAGTTTTTGATGAGCTGATCGACGCCGCCTTCGAGCGCCCACGGCGGATAGATCGCGATCATCATGGTGGCCGCCGCGGTGTAGGGGAACATATCGAAGCTGACTCGCACACCGTCGCGCTCGGCCTGCTCTTCCATCTCGAGCACTCGATCGATTTTGGACCAGTGCTCGCGGCCGACGGCTTCGTTGTGTGAATGATGAATCCGCACGCCGGTCTTGCGCCCGACCTCGATCAATTCCTTGACTGCGGGAATCAACGTCTCACTCGAACCGCGAAGATGGCTGGTATAGATGCCGCCGTGATCGGCGACCACGCGGGCAAGGTCGATCAGTTCTTGCGTGTCGGAATAGATCCCCGGCGGATAGATCAATCCGGTTGAAAGCCCGAGCGCGCCGTCCTTCATCGCCCCTTCGACCATCGCTCGCATCTTTCTGAGCTGCGATTTCGAGGGCGAGCCTTTCGCTGCTCCCATCGCTGAGATGCGGATGGGGCCATGCGGGGCCAGGGTGGCGATGTTGAGCGCCAGGCCATTGGCAGCCAGGTTATTCAAGTATTCACCAATCGTCCGCCACTTCCAGTCCACTCTTTGCGGAGTCATCCACGAGTTGACCGCGCGTAAGACGGCCTCGGTCTCATCGCCGGCAATCGGCGCACAGCCCAGCCCGCAGTTGCCGATGATTGTTGTCGTGATGCCTTGCGCGAGCTTACATCGCATCAACTCGGCCTGTCTGCCTGGCTCTAATGGCATGATCAGATCGGCATGGGAATGCGGGTCGATGATGCCGGGGATGACCGTCAGGCCGTGCGCGTCGATTGTGCGATCGGCCGCGGCCTCGATGTCGCCGATGGCCGCGATGCGGCGATCGGCGATTGCGATGTCGGCCTGGTAGGCAGGCAGGCCCGTGCCGTCGATGACACGGGCGTCCTCAATCAGAAGATCGAACCTCATCCTCTTTTTCGGTCTCCCGGTTCATGATCTCGATGCCGCTCTATTGCTTTGCTATCGGAGAAGGAGAAGGTGATGACGCCGGCGACGAGATCGGCATCGGCAATGGTTTTGATTCAGAGATGCCGGCGCCCTCCTTAACGATCTGGAGTTGATTGATCGCGACATTCGCCAGTTTGTCTACTTTGCCGCTCGGCCATTCGACATCGACCCTTTCAATCTTGTCGGCGCGTCCCAAACCGAAAGTCACGAGCAATTCGCTTTGCGAGCAATAGCTCGACCCGCTGCGCACCACCTGCCACTGTTTCGGACCTCCGACGGGATAGATTGTAATCTTGGCGCCGATGCCGTCACGATTTGATTTGACGCCGACGGTCTTGAATTTGACGAAGCGATTCTGATTCCCGCCCTCGTTGCGGAGCAGATACGGCGGGCCTCCATTGGTCGTGACCAGAATGTCGAGATCGCCGTCATTGTCATAATCGCCGTAAGCTGCGCCACGCGCCACGATGGCCTTGCCGAAAGGCTTGCCCAATTTACGCGAGGTTTCGCTGAATTTGCGTTTACCGTCGTTGTGGAAGATTTGCGGGCGTTGCGCGTAAGTTATTTTCGGTTGCACCTTGTTGATGTCGTCGGCGACGTGGCCATTGGCCATGAAAATATCCGGCAGTCCGTCCAGATCGTAATCGAAGAAGAAGGCGCCGAACGTCAGCGACAACATCGTATCGCGGCCGACATTCGACGAAGGAGCCTCATCGATGAAGAGACCGTTGCCCTGATTGCGAAAGATGGCAAGCATCTCGTTCGAGAAGTTGCCGACGACGATGCTGGGCTGGCCGGATCCGTCGATGTCCGCCGCGTCAGCGCCCATTCCGCCTCGCGCTTTGCCTTCCTCGTTGAACGCGACCCCGGCGGCGACGGCTTCATCCGTAAATGTCCCGTTGCCGTTATTCTTCCATAGTTTGTTCGGTTGCGTATCGTTAGCGACGAAGATATCGGACCAACCGTCTTTGTTGTAATCGAGGATCGTCACGCCGAGCGATTTGCCGGGAGGGTTTTCGACGATGCCCGCTTTCTCGGTCACGTCAATGAATTTGCCGCCGGTGTTATGGTAAAGCCGCGAGTTTTGGCCGTTATACTTTTCGGGAGTGCAGTAACTTTTATTCACGCCGTCAAGCGCGCAGAAGACATCTTTCTCCGGCGCCCATTCGACATAGTTGCAGACGAAGAGGTCGAGCTTGCCGTCTTTGTCGTAATCGAAAAACGCCGCGGACGACGAGAAATATTGTTGTCCTTGCAAGCCGGCCTTGGCGGTCACGTCGGCGAACTTGCCGTTGCCGAGGTTTCGAAACAAGCGATTCTGCCCGACCGCAGTGATGAAGAGATCATCCCAACCGTCATTGTCGTAATCGCCGACGGTGACGCCCTGCCCATACATCGGTTTGGCTAAACCGGCGGTCGCGGTGACATCGGTGAATGTTCCATCTCGATTGTTGTGATAGAGGGCCATGACCGGGCGTCGCGGCTTCTTGGCGGGTTGGGACGGATCCTCAAAATCCATCGAATTGATGAAGATCATGTCCTGCCATCCGTCGTTGTCATAATCGATGAAAGCGCAGCCGGAGCCGTTTGTCTCCGGCAGGTATTTCTTACCGAGCGCGCCATTGGTGTGACGAAACCGGATGCCCGCCTGTTGCGTGACATCCGAGAACTCCAGCGGCGTGAATTTAGACGGATCGAGCGGCGTCATTGTCGGTGAAGGAGACGATTCGCCGGATGCGCCAGATGTAGCAGCCGCCGCGGGAGTCGGCGACACCTGCGGATTCTGAGCCGTGAGCGGCGTCTTGTCGTGGCAGGCGACGGCGGTCAACGTGACGAAAACGATTGCTGGAAACAATAAACGAGGGCTCATGCCCGGGAAGGATAAAGGATGAATAGTGAAAGATAAAGTATGAGGAAGAGAGGGATGAAGGATGAGGAGTTTGAGCGTTTAGTCATCCGATTCAAATGTCCAAACTTCCTCTCCCGCTCTTCATCCTTCATTTCTTCCGCCCTTATCCTTCACTGTTCTGCCTTGATATTTGCTGGTCTGATATCTGTCGGGATAAAGCGGCGATCGACCAGTTCTTTCATGTCGATCGGTTTCTCGAGGATTTTGGCCTTAATCGCCATGTCATGAATGCGCTGCATCTCTTCGTCGCTCGGCGTCAGCATGCGGTAGCTCACGCGATCGGGTGGTTGGGTGAGCACATAGCGGACGACCTTCTCATCCTGGCGGAAATAGGGAGAGACGACTTTGGCCGCTTCGATGCGGTGTGTCTCGGCCCATTCGCCGCTCTCGGCAATACCGCGGACGAGGTCGCGCACGATCGTGGGCTGCTCCTTGATCAGCTTTTCGGTGGTGACGAGCACGCAGGAGATGAAATGCGGCCAGATGTCTTTGGCGTGATAGAGCACGCGGCCGGAGCCGTCAAGCTCTGCTTTCGCGGCGTGCGGCTCGCCGACGAAATAGGCGTCGATGGCCTTCGCCGCCAGCGCGCCGGGCATATCCGGCGGCGGCATCTCGACAAATCTGATCTCCTCGGGTTTCACACCCTGATCTTCCATGAGTTTATGGATGACGAGGTTTTGATTGCTGTATTTCGAGGGGATGGCGAAGGTCTTGCCGCGCAGGTCACGCAGGTCTTTGGCGGGGAGGTCTTTGCGCACCATAACTGTCGAGCCGTCACGATGGCCGAGATACAAGATCTTGACCGGAACACCCTGCTCGCGCAGCTTCATCGCCAGCGGCGCAATCATAAACGTCGCTTCCAATCGCCCGCCTTTGATCGATTCGACGACGGTCGGAAAGTCCGTAAAGCGCTGCGAATCGAACCGAGTCGTGGCGCTGGTGCGGGTCGCGTAATCCGTCACCGGACAGGTGAGATGACACGTGACCGGCAAAAAACCGACATTCAAGCTTTCGCGCGGCCCATTGCTGCGGCCTTTCTGATCGCCACGCTGCCAGGGCTTATAGCGAAGCAGTCCGAGGACCACGATTGCCAGGACGATAGCCGATGCAATACGAAAAATTGGTGAGCGAAACATTATGCTAAAGCTCCAGTGTTAAGCCGGGCGGCCGTGAGCTTGGAATCCTTCTCCAGTCCTAACTCGATCAAGATCTGGTGGACGGCTTCGACGACCTCCGGATGGGTTAAATCGCGCGGGCGTGGTTCGCGCAGGCGCAATTCGCATTGAAGATGAGCGGGTCTTTCCGAAAGGACGATGACGCGGTCGGCCAGCTGCGCGGCTTCTTCGATGTCGTGGGTGACGAGGATGACGGTCTTCGGGCGTTCGTGCAACAGGCGTGCGAGTTCGCGGCGCATGCGCAATCGCGTCAGATAATCGAGCGCGGAGAACGGTTCGTCGAGCAGCAGCACGTCGGTCTCGCCCGCCAGCGCACGCGCGATCTCGACTCTTTGCCGCATTCCGCCGGACAGTTTGTGCGGATAGTGTTCTTCAAATCCTTCCAGTCCGATCAGCGCGATCAGCTCTTTGGCCTGGCGCTTGCGCTCGGCATCGTCTTTCAAATGTCTCAACCCGAGGTTGATGTTTCCCGTAACCGTCAGCCACGGAAAGAGGCCATCCTGCTGGTAGACCATGCGTCTTCTTCCGCCGCCGCTGATCTTGCCCGCCGTCGGTTGATCAAAACCGGAGAGCAGATTGAGGAGCGTTGTCTTGCCGCATCCCGAGGGGCCGACGACGGCGAGAAATTCGCCGCGCGCGATGTTGAGCGTGAGGGGCGCGAGCACTTCGATCGCTCCGAAATTGCGCGTCACATTTTCCAGCCGCAAAAAACTCTCGTCCATCGTTATCTCTCATACCCCCATCGAACGCTTTCGATCCTGGTCAACTGCACGAGCAGCCGGTCGATGATGATCCCGATGATTCCAATGACGATCATCCCGACGACCAAGAGGTCCATGCGCAGACCATTGCGCGCATCCCAGATGGCAAAGCCCAATCCGTCGCGGCCCGCGATCATTTCCGCCGCGACGACGACCAGCCACGACAATCCGGCCGTGACTCGTAAAGTCGTGATGACCTGCGGCGCGATGGCCGGCAACGTTACTTGCATGAACAGTTCATAACCGGTGATGCCGTAATCTCGCGCTACTCTGAAATAGACCTGTGGGATGCTCGCGACAGCCGAGATCGTCGCCAGGACGATGGGGAAGAATGAAGCCATAAAGATCAGAAAGATCGCCGGTTTATCACCGATGCCGAACCAGAGGATCGCGAATGGAATCCAGGCGAGAGGAGAGAGATTACGAAAAAAATTGATGGCGGGGAGCAAGGCGACTCGCGCGCGTGCTCCACGGCCCAGCCACAAACCCAGCGGAATGCCGAGTACAGTCGCTAACGCAAATCCCATCGTCACTCGAAAGAGCGAGGCGACCAGGTCATTGTACATTCGTCCGCTGCGAACCTCTTCGCCGAATCCACGCGCGACGGCGAACGGAGAAGGGAAGACCGATTCGGGAAAGACTTGCAACCGCGCCAGCAGCGCCCAAATCGCAATCCCGGTTAACACCACAACCACGGGGAGAAGGCGCGCTTTAGGGGAAACATTCTCTAAACTCATAAGAGAATTCTCGGGTAATTTCTAAGAAAAATTTTGTTTACCTTGCCAATTTTCGTTTGTTTCATCTGCTCTTTCTTTTTAAGATACCAGCAAAATCGGGGAGATTGAAATAGCATTTAGTCCGCAAATTGCATTCCTCATGATCGTCCGGTCGGTTGATCGCTGATACATCTTGATTTTGCATGAGGTTACCCTCAAGATGTCGCAACTTCCTTGGCGCCGAATTTCGCGTTGAGCGTGATATATCGCGCTACGCGATGAAATATCGCGAACAGGATCAACCAGGACGTGAGAGATCACGAAAAGCGGTCGAAATATTTCGAAATATATTAGGATTCGGAGGAATTTAAATGGATACGGAAGAGATCATTGCGAATCAGAAAACGATTATGGCCGTTCAGGCGCGGATCGAGGCTAACCAGGCAAAGCTTGATCAAGTTATTACCAATCAATCGACGATCATCGAGAATCAGAGGATGATTAAGGATAATCAGGAGAAACTCGACAAGTTACTTGCCAATCAAGAGACCATTCAGGCCAATCAAGCCAAGATCTTGGCGAATCAAGCGGAGATTCTCACTTTGCTTGCACAATAGCCGGGCTTGCTCGAGGCAAGATTTTCGGATAGGCGGTTGAATTGGACAGTCTGGCCACTATGCGTAAATCAATCCTTTTGCTGCTCCCACTTTTGATTACGGCGTGCAATGGTGGGGGCAAACTTCCAGATCCATCTTCAAAAGAGTACCGCAATGCCGTCTCCGCGTTCTATATCGGGTTAGGCGCACTGCAAGCCACGGATGACAATCGTGCCAAACAGAAGCTCACGCAGTTCACGCAATTGGCCCCGGGCGAGCCTGCGGGTTGGGCCAATCTGGGCGTGCTTGCGCTCAGGCAGCAAGAGTTCGACGCTGCCTATGAGAATCTAGAGAAGGCCCGCGTCATCGTGCCGGATAACAGCCGGATCGAGGGGATGCTCGGTTTAGTCGAGGCCAAGCGCGGAAAATTTACCGAGGCCGTCGCACATCTGCGCAAGGCCGTCGATTTGGACCGGAAGAATTTGAAAGCGCTCTATGGACTTGCCCAGGAGATCGAGCGGCAGGGTGGAGAGAACAGCGAAGCCGAAGCGCAAAATCTGATCGAGAAAATTTTGCAGACTCAGCCCGATAATCTAGCCGCGCAGCTGGAATTGACTCGACTTGCGGCGAAACGTGGCGTTGCCGAGACGGTCAGGAAGACGGTCGCGCGCATTGGCGAACGGGCCGCGAACTGGCCGCCCGAGATCAATCAACAGTTCACGACATTGCAAACGGCGGCGGGCGGTCCAAATGTGCGCGCGGCTGCGAGCCAGGTCGCTTTCTTGCGCAATGTGCTGGTGCGATTGCCGGAGTATCGCCAGAGTTTAGCCGCCATCAAAAATCCGACCGAAGAGACGGGCGAGCCTTTCGAGAGATTTTTAAAGTTACCCGCACCGAAGTTCGAACCCGCGGCGGCCGATACGGCGCTGACTTTTGAAGCACAACCGATTCCCGGCGTTCCGGAGGGCACGTGGAACTGGATCAGCGCGATCTCGCTGACCGGCGACGGCAAACCTGTAACAGTGGTCGCGGGCGAGAGCGGCGTCCAGATTGTGGGCGGCGCGAAACTCGGCGTTCGCGGAGTGCGATTTATTCTCCCGATCGATCTCAATTACGATTTCAAGACGGATCTGGTCATCGGCAGTGAAGGCGGGCTCCAATTTTTTCAACAAGAGAACCCGGGGTCGTTCACCGACGTCACGGCACAGACCACCTTGCCTGCGCCGATCATCAAAGCCGTTTATCCATCTGCCAGAGCGATCGATATCGATCTCGACGGAGACCTTGATATCTGGCTGGCAGAAGTGGCGCCGGTCGTTTTGAGAAACAATGGCGACGGCACATTCAAACCGCTGCGGCCTTTTAACATTACACCGGACGATGCTTCCGCCCTCTCTCCTGGCGGGAAAAAGATCCCCGCGATACAAATCGAGATGGTCGCGGCGGATGTTGATGGCGACGGCGACCCGGACGTCGCGATGTTGAGTCAAAGCGATGCTTCGCCGGGATGGCGGCTGCGGGTCTTTACGAATGACCGGTTGGGACAGTATCGCGAGCGATCGGTACCGCCCGAGCTGGGGCCGGTGCGAGCGATCAATGCCGCCGACATCGACGGTGACGGATTGGTCGATCTCATCGCCGTCGAATCGAGCGGAAAGATCTGGCAATTGTCGGATCAAGACGGCGGCAAGGGATGGAGTGTTAAGAAGCTTGCAGAATCGGCGGAGCGAGATCATGAGGGCTTCATCTTGCCGTCTCGACGCCGGTTGTTGATTGCGGACATGGACAATAACGGCGCGCTCGATCTGATCGTTCAGAGCACGGAGTCTTCAAATAAAGATTCCCGCGCCGTCAATCGCCCGAAGCTTCAAATATTTCTCAATCAGGGGCAGGGCAGGTTCGCCCCATTAAGTCCGATCAAAGGCACGGGCGAGCTCTCCGCCGCCGATCTGACCGGTGATGGAAAGCTTGATTTGATTGGGTTGATCAATGATTCCGGAGATAATACGGTTGAAGCGGCCAGGGGCCGAGCGGTTCAATTGGTCAATCGCAGCAGCAAGAATTACCATTGGCAGGTCGTCCGCCCGCGCGCGGCAAAGGCCACTGGAGATCAGCGCATTAATTCGTTCGGGATCGGCGGTGAGATCGAGATTCGCGCCGGATTGCTCTTTCAAAAACAGATCATCGATACTCCCCTCGTCCATTTTGGCCTGGGCGATCAGACGCAGACGGATGTCGCGCGCATCATCTGGCCCAATGGTTCGATCCAGGGCGAGTTTGAGTTGGGGGCGGACCAGGTGGTGCTGGCGGAACAGCGATTGAAAGGCTCCTGTCCCTCGCTCTTCGCGTGGAACGGAAAATCGATTGAGTTCATCAAGGATTGTGCGCCCTGGAGTCCGGCTCTCGGATTACATATCAACGCTCAGACCGCCGCCGGTATTCAGCAGACCGAGGAATGGATGAAGATCCGCGGCGATCAGCTGGCGCCGCACGATGGTTTTTACGACTTGCGTATCACCGCCGAGCTGTGGGAGACCTATTACATCGATCATTATTCCCTGATCGTCGTTGATCATCCGGCTGAGACCGAAATTTTCACCGATGAACGCTTCGCGATTCCGCCTCCCGAACTCAAGGTCTATGCGACGTCGAAACCCAGGCCGTTTCTGCGCGCCGTCGATGACGGCGGGCAAGACGTGACGGAGACTGTCCGCGCGCTCGACGACAAATATCTCGATACGTTCGGGCGCGGCAGTTATCAGGGAGTGACACGCGACCATTTCGTCGAGCTTGAATTGCCCGCGGATGCGCCGCGCGATGGGCAATTGTGGTTGGTCGCCGACGGTTTCGTTCATCCGACCGATGGGACGGTCAACATCGCCATGAGCCAACCGGACAAATACACGCCTCCGCAAGGCTTGAGCCTGGAGATTCTCGACGGAAAAACCGACGGAAAGGCCGATGGGAAAAGAGGATGGAAAGTCGCGCGTCCCGCGTTGGGATTTCCGGCCGGCAAAAAGAAGACCATCTTGATCGATCTGGCCAATCTTTTCGGGCCGGATACGCCGCGCCGAGTCAGATTGCGGACGAACATGGAGTTGTATTGGGATAAACTGGCATGGGCGACCGGCGCGAGCGATGAACAGATCAAAACCACGAGGGTGAACCCTCAAAGCGCCGAGTTGCGGTTCAGAGGCTTTTCGGTGATCAAGCGCGTCAATGATTCGTCGCCGGAATTGCCCGATTACAATCAACTCGAATTCACAGGACAGAAATGGCGGGACTTGATCGGTTACTATACGCGTTACGGCGACATCTGCGAATTGCTCGAAAAGGTCGATGATCGGATTGTGATCGTCAATGCCGGCGATGAGATGAGGTTACGGTTCAGGGCCTTGCCCGAACCGCCCGCCGGCTGGACGCGCGATTACGTGATGGTCGGCAACGGCTGGATCAAGGACGGCGACTACAATTCGACCTTCTCAAAGACGGTCCTGCCATTGCCTGATGCGAAGATGCGCGAATACACTAGGCCGCCTGAGCGTTTAGAAGATGATCCGGTCTACCAGCGTCATACCGGCGACTGGCAGGAATTTCACACGCGCTATGTCACGCCGGAGCGGTTTATTTATGCGCTGAGACCACGTCAAAATTAGCACCAGTCACATCAGAATTGAGAAGTTATGAAGAAACCTGTTGCCCGGACATTGCTCATCATCTTCTTCATTTGCTTGTTATTTACGCCTCTCTTGATCAGGCGTCTGAATGCTCGTGATGAAGCTCGCAAGTCCGCGGTCAGTGCTTCGACCGCGTTGGCTCGCTACGGATTTCGTTTCGGAGAGTCGGCGAAGGCCGCCGGGATCGATTTCAAGCATGAAGCTCCGACATTCGATCAGAAACTCAGTCACATCATGCCGCAGGTCGCGGTCGTCGGCGCGGCTGTTTCGATCGTCGATTTCGACCGTGACGGCTGGTCCGATTTTTATGTCACCAACAGCGGCGAGGGCAGCAAGAATGCGCTCTATCGCAATCTCGGCAATGGATCGTTCAAAGATGTCGCGGGCGAGGTCGGGCTGGCCGACCTCAACAGCCGTGTGCGAGGCGTGTCGATGGGGGCGGTCTGGGGAGATTACGACAACGACGGTTACGAAGACCTGTTCTTATACCGGTGGGGAAAGCCCGAGCTATTTCACAATGATGGCGGAAGAGGATTCACGCGTGTCAGCGAGACGGCCGGATTGCCGGAATGGATCAATGCCGGTACCGCGACCTGGTTCGACTATAACCGTGACGGCAAACTCGACCTCTTCGTCGGCGGCTACTACCCTGATCATCTCAACCTCTGGCAGCTCGCGGATACCAAGATCATGCCGGAGAGCTTCGAATACGCGAACAATGGCGGCCGCAAATATCTCTTCCAAAATCTGGGCGATGGTAAATTTGAGGAGGTCAGCGAAAAAGTGGGCCTCAAGTCGAACCGGTGGGCTTTTGCCGCCGTCGCGGCCGACCTGCGAGGCACCGGCTATCCCGATCTTTTTATTGCGAACGATTATGGGGTCTCCGAACTGTTCTTCAATGAGGGCGGGAAGCATTTCCGCGAGGTAGGGAAGACGACGGGCGTTGGTTATGCGCCGAAGAGCGGGATGAACGCGAGCCTCGGAGACGTTTTGAATCGCGGCCATCTCGCGATCTACGTCTCAAACATCAGCGAAGAGGGAATTCTGTTGCAGGGCAATAACCTCTGGGTTCCGCGCGAGGGGACCTCGGGCGACAAGATCCAGTTCGACAATCTGGCGCGCGAAATGGGGATCGAGCTGGGAAAATGGAGCTTTGGCGCGCAGTTCGGGGATTTTAACAATGACGGTTATCTGGATCTCTATCTCGTCAACGGATACATCTCGGCGAATCAAAGCAGCAGCTATTGGTACGATTACACGAAGATCGCCGGCGGCAACCGCACGATCATATCCGATGCCAAGAACTGGCCGCCGATGGCCGGCCGCAGCCTTGCGGGCTATCAGCAAAAACGGGTCTGGATCAACGACGGTGCGGGCAAGTTCAACGATGTCGCCCAGGCCGTGGGCGTCACC
>Ga0081539_10005183_pt1 | contig 13540 bp, 10 predicted proteins | sample TabmetS4T2R2_FD_71023 | JGI IMG/M metagenome (GOLD analysis project Ga0081539, IMG submission 71023) | Tabebuia heterophylla rhizosphere microbial communities from the University of Puerto Rico - S4T2R2 | ecosystem: Host-associated > Plants > Roots > Rhizosphere ...
CATCTTCGACGTCCGCTCGAACCTGGTGGATACGATCCAGCTTCTGGAAGCCTGCGTGGAGGCAGGGGTGCGCAAGGTAGTCTTTCCATCGTCCGGGGGCACCGTCTACGGGCCGCCGGAGTTCTTGCCCGTGAAGGAGGAGCATCCGACGCAGCCGATCACCTCCTACGGCATCGTGAAGCTCGCCATCGAGAAGTATCTGAACCTCTTCCATCATCTTCACGGCCTAGACTACGCTGTCCTGCGCATCTCTAACGCCTACGGCCCGTACCAGGACCCCGCTGGTCAACAGGGCGTCATAAGCGTCTTCCTGGAGCGGGTGCGCGAGGGTAGACCGATAACCGTCTGGGGCGACGGCGGCGTGGTCCGCGATTATCTCTACGCCTCTGACCTGATGGACGCCATGGAACTGGCAGCGGGGGTCGAAACGGAGCACAAAGTCTTCAACGTGGGCAGCGGTCGCGGGTCCTCGGTGAACGACATCCTGCATCTCATCTCCGAAGCCACAGGCGAAGTGCCAGATGTCGAGTACCGGCCGGCCCGCGCGCTGGACGTGCCCGCGAGCGTGCTCGACGTGGGCCGGGCGGGGCGGGAACTCGGCTGGAGGCCGCGCACGAACCTCTCGGAAGGCATCGCCCGTACCTGGGACTGGCTCCAGACGCTCCCCATATCGAGTTCCCGGGACGCCCCATGAAAATTCTCCTCACGGGCGCGGGCGGCCAGCTTGGTCGGGAGCTCTCCCGTCTCCTGCCGCAGAAGGGCCACGAAGTCATCCCCCTGGCGCGCACGGACCTGGACATCACCGATTCGGGGGCCGTCGGCCAGATAGTTCGAGAATATTCACCCGACCTCGTTATAAACGCGGCGGCCTTCACGGGCGTGGACGCCGCCGAGACGGAAACTGAAGCCGCATACGCGGCAAACGCCCTGGGGCCGCGCAACCTGGCCGTTGCGTGCGAGCGGGCTGGCTGCGAACTGCTGCACATCGGGACCAACTACGTCTTCGACGGGATGCTCGATCGCCCCTACGAGCCCTTCGATCCCCCGAACCCGCTCGGTGCCTACGGTCGGACCAAGCTGGCCGGCGACGAGTACGTGATGCGCCTGTGCCGCCGCTGGTACGTCGTGCGGACGGCAGGGGTTTACGGCGAGGGCGCGAACTTCGTGCGGACCATGCTGCGCCTCGGACGGGAGCGCGATGAGATCCGGGTCAAAGACGACGAGTTCGTCTCTCCCACGTGGGCCAGGGATCTTGCGGATGGAATAGTGAAGATCGCGGAGTCAGGGGAATATGGCCTCTACCATCTCACCAACTCCGGCTCGTGCTCCTGGTACGAGTTCACGCTGGAGATAATGCGCCTCTCCGGCATGGAGGTTCGCGTTACGCCGGTCCCGAGTGCAGACTTCCCGCTCCCGGCCCCGCGACCCGCCAACGGGGTTCTCTCCGGCCCGGGGAGCTCGCGGCTCCGGCACTGGCGGGAGGCGCTGGCAGAGTATCTGGATCACGAGGGTGTTGCAGTTCCCCAGGTATGATACGGCGACTTATCATGCCGAAAGTTTTGTGAGACCATGTGCGCGGTTTGGATCATGTTTCCATTGGGAGGTAGGCGTTGACGTCCGGCGGTCGTCCGTCATCCAGGAAATCCAGGATAACGCGCGGCGTAAAGACCGTCGTGCGAGACCCGAAGGCCGTGAGCCGGCTGTGGCGTCGCGGCGGTGTTGCGCTTTCGGCTTGGGATCTTTCGGGGTTCAGGGACACGGATGGCTCGGGGACACCCATCTTCTTCGTGGTCGGGTTTCCGAAGTCAGGGACGACGTGGCTCATGGAGACCCTCGACGCCCATCCCGAGGTGCTATGCAGGGGCGAGGGCAGGTTCTTCGACCGCTCGATGCGCCGCGAGCACTTCAAGGACATGCAGACGAGCGCGGAGACGACAAAGCAGTTGCTCCAGCCGTCCTCGCTGTACAACGCGCTGGCCGAGGACGAGTACCTGAGGATGTGGGTCGAGCGCTCGGTGTGGTCACGCGACGACGAGCCGGAGGAGCACCTCAAGAACCTGACCCGAATGGCGACCGAATATTTCCTGACGGCGAAGCTCTCGGCCAGCGGCAAACGGATGGCCGGGGACAAGACGCCCCTCAGCAGCGACACGGTGGTCGCGGAGATAGCGGACCTCTTCCCCGAGGCGAAGGTAATTCACCTCGTCAGGGATGGACGGGACGCTGCGGTATCCCTGATCCACCACAACTGGAAACGCACCTCGGATCGCGGCGGCGTCCGGCGTTTCGCCAGGGAGGAGACGGAGAAGCGGGATCGCTACTGGAACGATCCATCGTCGTTCGGGGCTACTGGCGAGAGCCTGTTCACCGAGAAGCGGCTACGGCACATGGCCGGAATCTGGGGTTCCAGGGTGGAGGCAGCCCGCCGCGACGGACGCAGGCTCCTCGGCGACAACTACACCGAGCTGCGCTACGAGGACCTGCTGCGGCGCCCGGAGCAGGAGTTCGGGCGCGTCTTCTCCTTCCTCGGGGCGGACGATGCTCCCAAGACCGTCCGCCGATGCGCGGCCGCGACGAGCTTCGAGCGGCGCTCCGGCGGGCGACAGCGGGGCCAGGAGGATTCCAGGTCCGGCGTCAGGAAGGGCGTCGCGGGCGACTGGAAGGGCGCCTTTACCGAACGTGATAGAAAGGTCTTTCTGGAAGAGGCCGGTTCGGCGCTGGCCGATTTTGGTTACGAGAGAGGCGAAGACCAGGCGTAGAACGCCCCCGGATAACGGGGTTTCGAGTACGGAGGAGTTTTTCGGATGCCAGTATACAAGACGCGGACGGCCTTCGAGGTGGCGCGCAGGATCAAGGTTTTCCTGAACCTGGAGGCCGGGGCGGTACGCAACGGCACGCCTGGCGAAGCGTCATCTGGCGGGGAACAGGTCGAGAAGTTGGAGCGCGCGCTCACGGAGCGGGAACGCGAGGTGGCCCAACTATCCGCGAAGCTCGTCGCCGCCGAGAACGGGGCTGGAGGGCGGGCCGGTAACGTCAACCCGGAGAACGTGATCTGGATGCTCGGCACTGCGAGGACGGGGAGCACGTGGCTCGGGGACATGATGAAGGGCCTCCCCAACCACGACCTCTGGCACGAGCCCCGCGTCGGCGAGTTCTTCGGTTTCTACGCCTACGAGCGGGCGGCGGGCCGCAAGACGGCCAACTTTATCCTTGGCCCCCAGCACCGGGAGGTGTGGCTCCGGTCCATGCGCAACTTCGTGCTGGACGGCGCGGAGGCGAGGTTTCCCGACCTCAAAGCGTCGGACTACCTGGTCATCAAGGAGCCAAACGGGTCCATCGGCGCTCCGCTACTCATGCAGTCCATGCCGGAGAGCCGGATGGTGTTCCTGATCCGGGACCCCAGGGACGTGGCCGCCTCCGCCCTGGACGCCGCCAGCGAGGGAGGCTGGCTGAGCCAGCGCATGAAGAAGAGCGCCAGGGTCAGGGCAAGGGTCGAGACGGCCACCAGCCAGCCCAACACCCTGGTCGCCAACCGCGCCAGGATGTACCTCCAGGCCGTGGGCAAATCCCGCGACGCCTACGAAGCCCATCAAGGACCGAAAGTGCTGGTTCGCTACGAGGAGCTTCGCGCCGATACCTTGAACACCATGAAGCGCATCTACTCCGAGCTCGGGATACCGATGGGGGAGAGGAAGCTCGCCCGGGTGGTGAACAAGCATGCCTGGGAGAACATCCCGGAAGAGAAGAAGGGACCGGGACAGTTCGCCCGCAAGGCCACGCCGGGGGGATGGCGCGAGGATCTGACATCGAAGCAGATCAAGATAGTGGAGGAGATCACGGCCCCCCTCATGAAGGAGTTCTACCCGGCCGGCTGAGCGGCGGATAGCTACGTGGGACCAGAGTCCTGGATCTTCGCGCTACTCAGGGATGAAATTTTGTGTAAATATATGCGGGTTGCGAAAAAGCCGGGTCTCAACTCGGGAGGATTTCTTTTGCCAGTTTTCAGAAACCGCGTGGCCTTCGAGGTGGCGCGCGGGATAAAAGCGTTCTTGAACCTTGAGGCGGGCGTCACCCGTGACGGGACGCCTGAGGCGGGGCCAGAGAATATCGGGGCCAGTACGGGCGTCCGGCGGCTCGGCTGGCGGCTGACGGGGCGGGGGCCGGCTGTTGACGGGTCTGCGGCGGCAAACGGCGCGCAAGCGGGCCGCGTCAGGCCCGAGAACATGATCTGGATCTTCGGTTCAGGGCGCTCTGGCTCCACGTGGCTCCGGTCCATGATGTCGGACATGGAGCGCCACCGCGTGTGGGAGGAGCCGATGGTCGGGCAGCTCTTCGGGGTCTTCCACAAACAGGCCCAGGAGGGACAGCTGAAATCCGCCAACTTCATCCTCGGCGAGCCAACTCGCAAGGGATGGATAAAGTCCATCCGCAACTTCGTCCTCGACGGCGCCTTTTACGCCAACCCCCGCATCAAGCCGGACGACTACCTGGTCATCAAGGAGCCCAACGGCTCTACCGGCGCGCCGCTCTTGATGCAGGCGCTGCCGGAGAGCCGCATGATCCTGCTGGTCCGAGATCCCCGCGACGTGGCGGCCTCGGTCCTCGACGGCGCAAGGAAGGGAAGCTGGCTCTACGAACGCAAGGACAAGGGGAAGTGGAGGGAAAACGCCCTGGCCGACACCAACCCGGAGGCCGTCACCCGGCGCAGGGCCAACATGTACATGACGCAGGTCGGCAACGCCAGGGACGCCTTCAATGCCCACAAGGGCCCCAAGGTGCTGGTACGCTACGAGGAGCTTCGGGCGGACACCCTGGCCACGATGAAGCGTATCTACTCCGAGCTCGGTCTTCCGGCAGGGGAGAACGAACTCGCACGCGTCGTGGAGAAGCACTCCTGGGAGAACATCCCTGAGGAGAACAAGGGTGAGGGCAAGTTCTATCGCAAGGCTACGCCTGGAGGATGGAGGGAGGATCTCACGCCCAAGCAGGCCGGGATAGTGGAGAAGATCACAGCCCCCCTTCTGGAGGAGTTCTATCCCGCATGAGCCGGGGAAAGTGAGGTAGGTCCCCAGATGCCCGTGTACAGGCAGAACGTGCTCTTCGAGGTGGCGCGCGGGATAAAGGCGTTCCTCAACTTCGAGGCGGGGCTAACCCGCGGCCCTGCGCCTGGGGAGGGTGATGGGCCCGGCCTGGCCGAGGCCCGCAGGCGGCTCGAAGCCAAGAACCGCCAGATCGCGCAGCTCGAAGAGAAGTTGAGGAAAGGGAGGTCCGGCGCTGCGGTCGGCGACCTGAAACCCGAGAACGTGGTCTGGATGTTCGGCACGGCGCGGGTAGGCTCCACCTGGCTCGGCTCCATGATGGACGAGCCAACGGGCCACACCATGTGGCACGAGCCGCTGATCGGCGCGCTCTTCGGCGGCTTCTACTACGGGCGCGGCGCGCATCGCGGCGGCAAGCACGGCATCCTCGGCGGCCCGGCCGACAAACGCTCCAGGGCCATCCGGGCCTTCATCCTCGCATCGGCCCACGAGAAGTTCCCCGAGGTCAAAGGGGATGGTTACCTCATCGTGAAGGAGCCGAACGGGTCGAATGGGGCGCCGCTTCTGGCGCAGGCATTGCCCGAGAGCCGCATGATCTTCCTGGTCCGCGACCCCAGAGATGTCGTCTCCTCCAACCTCTCAGGCAAGTCAGAGGGCGGATGGACCGCCGAGGCGTTCAAGAGGGGACGCCGCAAGGGCGCGCCGCCCCCCACGGACCCCCAGGCCATTGTCAGGCAGGGCGCGAAGAAATACCTGGAGTTCATCGGCCGCTCCAAGGAAGCCTTCGACGCCCATCAAGGACCGAAGATCCTGGTTCGCTACGAGGAGCTTCGGGCGGATACGCTTGGCACCATGAAGCGCATCTACTCCGAGCTTGGGATGAAGGTGGACGAGGGAGAGGTTGCCCGGGCTGTGGAGAAGCACTCCTGGGAGAACATCCCTGAGGAGAACAAGGGCGAGGGCAAGTTCTACCGCAAGGCCACGCCCGGGGGATGGAGCGAGGATCTCACCCCGGAGCAGGTGGAGGTGGTGGAGGAGATCACCGCCCCCCTCCTGAAGGAGTTCTATCCCGAGAAGCAGCCCAGCCGGACGGGCGTTTGAGGTCTGTTTGAGGGCGCAACGTCGGGAGGTGTCCGGATGCCGCTCTTCAAGAGCCGCACGGCCTTTCAGTTAGCCAGAAACGCGAGGGCTTTTCTCTACCTCGACACGGGCGTCGTCCGCGGCGAAGCGCCCCCGACGCCCGAGGCCATGGGGGAGGCCCAGGCGCGGCTGCGCGAGCAGCTCCAAGAGGCAAGGCGGGCGCTGGCCAACAGGGACCACAGGATCTCCGGCCTGGAGCGAGAGCTTGGCGGGCACACCGTCGGCGCGGAGAACATCGCCTGGATCTTCGGCACCGTCAGGACCGGAAGCACGTGGCTCGCCTCCATGATGCGCGACGGCCACAACCACGCGATGTGGAACGAGCCCCGCGTCGGGGAGCTCTTCGGCACTTTCTACGAGAGCACCGCCCACCGCCGCGACAACGAGAACTTCGTCCTGGGAACCCATCGAAAGCTAACCTGGCTGAAGTCCGTCAGGAACTTCGTCCTCGACGCCGCGAGCGCCCGCTTCCCCAGGTTCGCCAGGGACGGCCTGCTCGTCATAAAGGAACCATCCGGCTCCATTGGCGCGCCCATCCTCATGGAGGCGCTGCCCGAGAGCGCCATGCTGCTCCTGGTCCGCGACCCGAGAGACATCGTGGCCTCCGCCCTGGACGCCGCCAGAGAAGGCAGCTGGGCCTACGAACTGCGCGGCACCAAGCGTCGCGAGAAGCAGGGGCTCCTCGGGGCCGCAGACGCACCGCTGGACGACTTCACCGGGAAGTCCCAGGACGAGGTGGTCAGGGATCAGGCGGCCATGTACCTGCGATACGTCGGAAACTCCAGGAAGGCGTTCGAAGCCCACGACGGCCGCAAGGTGCTCGTCAGGTACGAGGACCTGCGCGCGGATACTTTGGGAACGATGAAGCGCATCTACTCCGAGCTGGAGATAGAGGTGGACGGGGACGATCTCGCCCGCATCGTGAGGGAGCATTCGTGGGAGAACATACCGGAGGAAGAGAAGGGCGAGGGCAAGTTCTACCGCAAGGGTGCGTCGGGGGCATGGAAGGACGACTTGACGCCGGATCAGGTGAAGGTGGTGGAGGAGATTACGGGCCCGCTGCTCACTGAATTCTACCCGGACGGGGGCGTATGAAAGCCTCCATAATCATCCGCACACACGATAACGAACGCACGATCAGCGACGTGCTCGAAGCCGTCTTCTCCCAGCAGTTCGGCGGGAAGTTCGAGGTAGTGATCGTTGACTCCGGCTCGACGGATGGGACGCTGGAGATCGTGGACCGCTACCCGCACGTCCTGGTCGACTACTCCAAAGAGAAATTCAATTACGGCGGTTCGCTGAACGCGGGCATCTCAGCCGCATCGGGCGAGTACGCAGTATGCCTCTCCAGCCACTGCGTGCCGCTGGAGCCGGAGTGGCTCGCGTCGCTCGTCGGGGCGATGGACGCGGACGACGGGCTGGCGGCGGCGTGGGGGCCTTTGCTCTTCGATGTGGAGGACTATCCGGTCATGGGCGGAAGCGAGGTGGAGAAGATAGACCTGGACGAGTTCTACCGCCGTCCGAACCGGGGTTTGCAGAACCCGAACAGCATAGTGCGGCGCAGCCTGTGGGAAGAGCGTCCTTTCTCGGGGGAGATCGAACGTTGCGAAGACCAGGACTGGGCGCACCACTTCCTGAAGCGGGGCTACCTCACGGCGGTGGTCAACGGGGCGCGGGCCCTCTACCGGGTACCGCACGGCCCTTACGCGTTCGGCAGGAAGACCATGCGGGACTTCGTGGTGCTGAACGAGCTGTTCGGATACAGGGCTCCCGTATCAGCGTCGGACCTCGCGCGCCGCTCGGCGTGGTTGGGGCGGGTCTCCGTTCTGGGCAAGAAGTCTTCGCGGGTGAGCACGCTGATGGTCGCAAGCCTTGCGGGTCGTTGGGCTGCGGACAAGGCCATCCGCTACCGCAGGCTGCGGGAGTACCTGGATCAGGGCGAGGGAAGCAAGGCGGCGCTGCTCGGTGGGCTCGTTGCCCGCAAGGCCAGATCGGCGCTGGGCGGCGCGCGGCAGGCCGCGGGGATGCAAGCCCTGCCATCTCCCGTTGGAATTGAGAACAAGACACGATTCTTCCTGGTGGGGGAGATGAGATCCGGCACGTCGTGGTTGCAGCGGACGCTCGACACCCACCCCGAGGTATTTTGCAAGGGCGAGGGAAGTTTTTTCGGGCGGGATCAGGAGTCTGAGGAGATACCGGTCTACCGGGCCCCGACCCCGAGCCTGCAGAACGCCATCCTGAACTGCAACGGCATCCGTACCTGGCACGGCTTCACCTGGAACGGCTGGGCCAAGGGCGATGAGGATGAAGACCTCCGCAACCTGACCCGGACGGCCATCGACTACTTCATGGACAAAGACTCGGCCGCGAGCGGCAAGCGCATCGTCGGGGACAAGAGCCCGCTGCACACGGACCACGTGGACGAGATCCACGGGCTATATCCAGAGGCCAAGGTCATCCACATCTACCGCGACGGCCGCGACGTTGCCGTCTCCCTCATGCACCATTTCTGGCGGCTCTCCAGGGACAGGGGCGGCATCTTCGACCTTGACCCGGAGGAACTGGAGAAGCGCGACGCCTACGCCGAAGACCCGGAGGGCTTCCTGGCCTCGGGCAACAGCATCTTCACCGAGGAGCGGCTGCGGCAGATGGCCGTGCGCTGGAGCCGGAGGGTAGCCAAGGCGTCGGGCGACGGACGGACGCTCTTCGGCAAGAACTTCTTCCAGCTCGGCTACGAGGATCTCCTGACGCAACCGGAGACGAACCTGAAGGCGATGTTCGGGCTTCTCGGCGCACGCTCCGATGACGCCACCGTCAGCCGGTGCGTGGAGAAGAACAGCTTCGAGAGGCTGGCGCGGCGCAAAGCTGGCAGCGAGGACAGCGCCTCCTTCTTCCGCAAGGGCGTGGCGGGCGACTGGCGGGGCGTCTTCACGGAGCGCGACCGCCAGATCTACGCGGAGGTAGCGGGCGATACGCTGCGCCAGATGGGATATTCCCTTGACTGATCGAAGGGAACCGCCGTGCCGGTAGTGAGGAACCAGGCGGTCTTCGAGGTGGCACGTGGGATCAAGGCGTTCTTCGGTTTCGAGGCGGGCCTCACGCGCGGCGAGGTTCCGGTTTCCGCGGAGCAGGAGCTCGCAGCCCTCCGCCGCAGGCTGGCGCTTGTGGAGGCCAAGAACGGGCATATGAGCAAAGAGATCGGCGGCGTGAACCCGGCGAACATCGTCTGGATCTTCGGGGTGGCCCGCGTGGGCTCCACGTGGCTTGCCTCCATGATGGGGGAGACGGAGGGCCACACGGTGTGGAACGAGCCGAGGGTGGGCTCGCTCTTCGGCAACTTCTACTACGGCCGGGGGGCGCATCGCGACAACAAGCACGGCATCCTCGGAGGCTCGGAGGAGGAACGCTCGGCGGCCATCCGCGCCCTCGTACTCGCCGCCGCCAACGCCAAGTTCGGCAGCGAGGTGGACGGCGGCTACCTGGTCATCAAGGAGCCAAACGGATCAAATGGGGCTCCGCTTCTGGCCCGGGCGCTGCCCGAAAGCCGCCTGATCTTCCTGGTCCGCGACCCGCGCGACGTGACGGCTTCCGCCCTGGGGGCCGCGCTTGAGGGCGGCTGGTACGACCGTCACCGCAAGCGGCGCGGAATCACCAAACAAAAAGGGGCCGACGAAATAGTCGAGGCCCGCGCGAAACGCTACGTGGAGTACATCAACAGGTCCAGGGAGGCGTACGAGGCGCACGAGGGTCCCAAAACGCTGGTTCGCTACGAGGACCTGCGGGCGGATGCCCCCCGGACCATGCGGCGCATCTACTCAGAACTCGGGATGCAGGTGGAGGAGCCCGAGGTCCTGCGCGCCGTCGAGAAGCACTCGTGGGAGAACATCCCAAACGAGAAGAAGGGGCCGGACAAGTTCTACCGCAAGGCCAGCCCCGGCGGCTGGCGGGAGGATCTCACCCCCGAGCAGGCGCAGACCGTGGAGCGGATCACCGCTTCCCTGCTCGAAGAGTTCTACCCCGCTTAGACTCACCTGTTCTAGACTACGGTGAAGCTCCAGGACCTGCGGGTGGTATTGCCTCCGGCGTCCGTGGCGACGATCTTGACCGTCTTCTTGCCTGTGGAGAGCTTCGGGGTGGTATAGGTGAGACGATCCCTGGTCCTGTCGTAATTGAAGTTCGGCCGGGAGATGAACTTGCCATTGAAGTAGAGTTCGATGTGGTACTTGGAGAGGTTCGTCACGCTGTCCTCGACGGTCGCCCTTATGGTCGGGGTTTTGTCCGTGATCGTCGAGCCGGGCACGGGAGAAATATTGGTGATGGTCGGCGCGTCGTCGGATAAGAGATACCTGTTACCCGTGTCGCTCACGCCGGAAATGCCTTCGTCCACGCCTATATATCTGCCTGTACCGGGATCCACCATCGTGTTGTCCGTTATGTTGACGTCGAAGGTGTGGGGTTGACCGTCTATGGAAGTGATGTAAACACAGTTCTGCGCCGGTTTGTACATGTAGTTGTTTCTGACGTATATCAACCTAGCCTTGTTGGCCACGATATGGAAGGCGTTCCTCGTACTCGAGCGCATCGCGCAGTCTCGAATCCGGATGTCCACCGGGTGTAGCGCGCCGGGGTACTCTGACTTGAGGAACACCGACGACATCTTGCTGCGGCGAAAGATCGAGTTGGTCACCAGGGCTTCCCTGGCCCCCCGGAACTTCAAGGACGCCCCGAACTGGGGATTCTTGCGGGTATAAGACTCGCACTGGTCAACGGTGATGCCGTAGGAGGGCCTGTTGAGGGTCGGGTTAATGTGCCTGTATCCGGCGGCGTAGAAGGCTATGGCGTCATCGCCGGAGTTGATCGACTTGACGCGCAGAAGCTTTATGTCGTTGCTGGTGTTGAAGGTGATGCCGCCCCTCGCCGGGTTCACAGACTTCACATCCGTGTAATTCACGCCAGAAACGTTACGGTGGCGGAAGGCCACCCCTGGCCAGTCACGGACCTCGACCCCGGTGAATTCTATATTTCGGCACCGTTGGTCGGCGGCTATCGCCCTGATGGATATGCCCGTCGAGTCGGATTCCGAATCGAGAGAGGGGACGTCCACCCTGTTGCGAAAGCCTTCTATGTAAACGTTGTTCAGCTTTATCGAGGAGTTGCCGTTGATCCTGTCGATGTTCTTGAGGCCAATGCTGTTTCTCTCCCATCTGCCCACCCGCAAGAGCTTGCTGCTGGCTCCCCGGCCGTTTATCTCCTGACCGCTCCTGAGCACCAGGCCGCCGTCGGTTCCGTAGATGTGGAATCCGTACCCAACGCCACCGGGGGGTTCGTCTATCTCGACGTACATGTGTTCTTTGAAGCACTGCCGGATCTGATACGTCTCGTCGCTGCCATCGCCCCGGCAATAATCGCTGAGCCTGCCGGTGGTGGCCGCACCGAAATTTACCGTCTGCGCCTTGGCGACGAAAGGCGCGATCCCGGAAGAAAGCAGGGCCGCCGACAACCCCATGCCAAGAAATCTGCCTCGCGATACCCTTGCCTGCCCCGATAAGCAAACGCCGTGCCTGCTTTTTGCTTGCACCTTGGTCCCCCTTCAGGCCAGATTCTTTCGCCACGCCCATATTAATGCAGGAGGGCTGCTCCGAAAATAGGCCACCTGGCGTATCTTGTACGCCAGATGGTTGAATTTCGCTAGTCATATATTGCGAGAGTCGGGAGTTCACCTCCCTGACGGCTAGCGGCCAGGCGCCCCTGTTCCCCACACCATGCCTCGTGGAGATCGTGGCGGGCATGCCTCGCAATTGTCGTCTCACCGATCATGAGTTGCGGTGCAGGTGGTTCGCTGTGCAGAGTGGAATCTTTGTGAGAGCATGTGGGGGTGAAAGCCTCGATCATTATCCGCACGTTCGACAGCGAACGCACGATAGGGGACGTATTAAATGCAGTTTCCCGCCAGAGTTTCACAGACCGTGAAATCGTGATCGTGGACTCGGGCTCCTCGGACGATACGTTGAAGATAGCACGCCGCTACCCGCATGTGTTCGTGGATATTTCGGGGAGGCCCTTCGGCTACGGGGCTTCTTTGAACGCCGGGATCTCAGCTTCATCGGGCGAGTACGCGGTGTGCCTCTCCAGCCACTGCATCCCGCTGCGGGAAGACTGGCTCGCCTCGCTCCTCAAGGTAATGGAGGCGGACGATAGTCTGGTAGGCGTCTGGGGACCGCTGGTTTTCGAACGCAGGGATGGGCATGGCCCGGCCGGCGGGGTCGAGATCATGGACCTTGATGGTTTCTACCGCCAGCCGAACAGGGGTTTGCAGAACTCCAACAGCATCGTTCGGCGCAGCCTGTGGGAGGAGCGGCCTTTCTCCGAGGAAGTCCCTACGGCCGAGGATCAGGACTGGGCGCATCACTTCCTGATGCGGGGCTACCGCACGGCCCTGGTCGGTAGCGCGCCGGTCCTTTACCGCATCCCGCACGGCCCGGTCCGCCACGGCCGGAAGTTGTACCGGGAGTTCCTGGTCCTGAACGACATGTTCGGCCATGAGCCGGATGTCAACGTGACGAACCTCCTCGGGAACCTGGCGCGTCTGGCCGGGGCGGTGATCCTGGGCCGCCGATCCCCATGGACGAGCGCCAAGGTCTTCGCAGGAATGGTTGGCGTCTGGCGCGCACGCCGGACGTTGCGGAGCCGTGATCGGAAGCGCCACAAGGGGACGCCATGAGGCCCGCGCTGGAGGACATCCGGCGGCGTCTGGCAGCGAGGTACCGCGAGGTCTACCTGACGCTCGATCTGCTTCGCGGGAGGCTGAAACGTGGCCCGGAGGCGGAGATTCGGGCGCCAAGGCCGGAGAACGTCGTCTGGATCTTCGGTTCGGGGCGTTCGGGCTCCACGTGGCTTCGGAGCATGATGGGCGAGTTGGAGCACCATCGCGTGTGGGAGGAGCCGATGGTCGGGCGGCTCTTCGGTTCGTTCCACGAAAACGCCCAGGAAGGCCAGTTGAACTCCGCCAGCTTCATCATGGGCGAACCGACGCGGAAAGGCTGGACCCGCTCCATCCGCAACTTTGTCCTGGACGGCGCACGCTACGCGCAACCCAGGCTCGGCCGCGATGATTATTTGGTGGTCAAGGAGCCAAACGGCTCGATTGGCGCGCCGCTGCTCATGCAGGCGCTGCCCGAGAGCCGCATGATCCTGCTGGTAAGAGATCCCCGCGACGTGGTCTCCTCCGTCCTCGACGGAGCGCGGCGCGGGAGCTGGCTCTACGAGTGGGGCGAGAAGGGCGGCTGGAAGGAGAACGCCCTCGCCGACGAGGACCCCGACGGCTTCGTCAAGCGCCGGGCCCGCACCTACCTCCACCACGC
>Ga0081539_10005184_pt1 | contig 13539 bp, 9 predicted proteins | sample TabmetS4T2R2_FD_71023 | JGI IMG/M metagenome (GOLD analysis project Ga0081539, IMG submission 71023) | Tabebuia heterophylla rhizosphere microbial communities from the University of Puerto Rico - S4T2R2 | ecosystem: Host-associated > Plants > Roots > Rhizosphere ...
CTTCCCGAACCTTTGCGCGGCACGCTCAGCGGCGGGTTCGCGGCGATCTCCTCCACGCTCGCCCACGCGGCCGGGCCGATCATCGCGATGTACCTGCTGCCGCTGAAGCTCGAACGGCAGCTCTTCGTCGGCACGTGCGCGCTCTACTTCTTCATCCTCAACACCGCCAAGCTCCCCGCCTACTGGCAGGCGGGGATGTTCCAGCATGCCGAGCTCGGATTCACCGTGAAGTTCGCGCCCCTGGTGATCGTCGGCGCGCTCGCAGGCTGGTGGCTGCTGAAGCGCATGAGCGATAAGCTGTTCGCCAACGTGATCTACGCGGTGACGTTCGTGCTCGGCATGTACCTGCTGTTCGACGGCGGGCAGACGGCGTTGCGGTACTGGATGAAGTGAGGGAGTCGATGGCGCACAAGCAGGTGGCGATCATCACGGGCGGCAGCCGCGGGATCGGCCGCGGGATCGCGATGGCGCTGGCGCGCGACGCGCGGTGCGACGTCGTGGTAAACTACGCGAGCAATGCGGCCGCCGCTGAAGAAGTGAAACGCGAGATCGAATCGAATGGCGCCAAGTCGCTGACGGTGAAGGCCGACATCTCTTCGGCCGACGATCGCAAGCGATTGATCGAGGAGACGGTGAATGCGTACGGCCGGATCGACCTGCTCGTGAACAACGCCGGCGTTGCGCCGAACGTCCGGGCGGACGTTCTCGAAGCGGGAGAAAAGTCGTTCGACCGGTTGATCAACATCAACCTCAAGGGGCCGTACTTCCTGACGCAGTTGGTCGCCAGGCACATGGTGCAGCAGGTCGCGCAACAGAAGTTTGAACCGGGCAAGATCGTGACGATCTCGTCGGTCAGCGCGTACACTGCCAGCACCAACCGCGGCGATTATTGCGTCGCCAAAGCCGGCTTGAGCATGATGACCAAGCTCTTCGCCGCGCGGCTGGCCGAGTTCGGCATCAACGTCTACGAGATCCGCCCCGGCATCATCGAGACCGACATGACCGGCCCGGTGAAGGACAAGTACGACAAGCTCATCTTCGAACAAGACCTGACGCCGCTGAAACGCTGGGGGAAGCCGGACGACATCGCGCGGGCCGTCGTCGCGATCGCAAGCGACCTTCTGCCGTTCAGCACGGGCGAGGTGATCAACGTCGACGGTGGGTTTCACCTGCGACGGCTGTAAAGTTCACTGTGACACGGGCGTCTCGCCCGTGCGGGAGTCGCTCCCACGGGCGAGACGCCCGTGTCACGATTGACCTGTCCGCCCTCCGCGACCTCCGCGCCTCGGCGGTGGAAACTCGGCCGAGGGCGCGCGTCGCGCGCGTGCGACTTTCCGTGTCCTCCGGCATAGAATTGAGCCGATCAATTTGGGATAATTCACGCCGTCACGTCGCCCTCTGCGAGGGTCAAAACGCGGGCACGAAAGCTCGTCAATACCCCAGCGCGTCGAGGGCGACATCCGATAGGTTTACGAATGCCTGACGACAACAAAACGCAATCTCCGTCCGCGCCGTCCGACGCGTCCGCGGGCGACAAGAAACCGGCCGCCGGCGCGAGCTCGGGCAAGTACGACGAGGCGATGATCCGCGTGCTCGACAACGTCGAGCACGTGCGCACGCGCCCCGGCATGTACATCGGCGGCTACAACCCGCGCGGGCTGCATCACCTGGTGTACGAGATCGTCGACAACTCGATCGACGAGGCGCTGGCCGGGTTCTGCAAGAGCATCCTGGTGAAGATCAACGCGGACGGGAGCTGCACCGTCGCCGACGACGGCCGCGGGATTCCCGTTGGAATTCACCCGACCGAAGGCATCCCGACGCTGGAGGTCGTGTTCTCGACCCTCGGCGCCGGCGGGAAGTTCGAGCACAACGACAGCTCGGCCTACAAGACCTCCGGCGGCTTGCACGGCGTGGGCGCATCGGTCGTGAACTTCGTCTCCGACTGGATGGAGATCGAGGTCGCGCGCGACGGACAGGTCCACCAGATCGAGTTCGAGCGCGGCGTGAAAAGCTCGGACATGAAGGTCATCGGCAAGAGCGCCAAGACCGGAACCAAGGTCACCTTCAAGCCCGACCCGACGCTGTTCACCGCCGAGAACGGCGGCACGAGCTTCGTCTACGAGACGCTGCTCACCCGCCTGCGCGAGCTGGCGTTCCTCAATGCGGGCGTCGAGCTCACCTTCGAGGACGAGCGCGTCGGCAAGAAGGAGACGTTCAAGTACGCGCGCGGCCTGACGCAGTACGTCGAGTTCCTCAACGAGGGCAAGGCCGCTCTGTCGCCGATCATCGGCTTTACCAAGGAAGACGCCGAGCAGCGGCTGGTCGTCGAAGTCGCGATGCAGTACAGCGACGGCTACAACGAGACGATCCTCACGTTCGCCAACAACATCAACAACCACGACGGCGGCACGCACCTTTCCGGCTTCAAGACGGGGTTGACCAACACGATCCTGCGCTACGCCGAGCGGACGAACCTGCTGAAGGACGTCCGCCCCAGCGGTGACGACTTGCGCGAGGGGCTCGTCGCGGTGATCAGCGTGAAGATCCCCGAGCCTTCGTTCGAGAGTCAAACGAAGGACAAGCTGCTCAACGTCGAGGTCGAGAGCTTCGTGCAGACGGCCGTGAACGAGCGGCTGGGGAACTTCCTGGAGGAGAACCCGAAGGAAGCCAGGACGATCTTCGAAAAGGGCATGCTCGCCGCCGAGGCACGCGAGGCGGCCCGCAAGGCGCGCGAGCTGACCCGGCGAAAAAACTCGCTCGAGGGCAACTCGTTGCCGGGCAAGCTCGCGGACTGCCGCTCGAAATCGAACGAGGACACCGAGCTGTTCCTCGTCGAAGGCGACTCCGCAGGCGGCTCCGCAAAACAGGGCCGCGACAGCGAGGTCCAGGCGATCCTCGCGCTGCGCGGCAAGCTGCTGAACGTCGAGAAGGCCAACCTCGTCAAGATGCTCGGCCACGAGGAAATCCGCACGATCATCAGCGCGCTGGGCTGCGGCATCCGCGACGACTTCGATTTGGACAAGCGTCGCTACGGGAAGATCGTGATCATGACCGACGCCGACGTGGACGGCTCGCACATCCGCACGTTGCTGCTGACGTTCTTCTTCCGCCACATGCAGGAACTGATCCGCGCGGGGCGCGTGTACGTCGCGCAGCCGCCGCTGTACCAGGTGACGCGGAAGAAGAAGGTCGAGTACGTGCTGAACGACCGCGCGATGCGGGAGATCTACACCGACCTCGGGCTGGACGGCACCACGCTCCTGATCTTCGACGACGCGGGCAAAGAATCGCGCCGGTTGATAGGTGACGGGCTGATGGAAGTCGTGCGGCTACTGAACAAGGCCGAGGAGCTGATCTCGATCGTCCGCCGCCGCGGGATCCAGTTCGTGGACATGCTCGAGAAACGGAACCCCAAGGGCGAGCTGCCGAAGTTCTACGTCGTGCTCGACGGGGAGGAGTTCTTCTTCCACACCGGCGAGGAACGCAACGCGTTCCTCCGCGAACAGAGCGAACTGGTGGACGAGCAGATGACGTCCACCGGTAACACGAACGGCTCGACCAATGGTTCGACGAACGGTAACGGTTCGACCAACGGCCAACCCGCGCGGATCACGAAGAACGTCGAGATGCACGAGGCCAAGGAGCTGGAGCAGATGATCGCGGCGCTCGGGCGCGTCGGGATCGAGATCGACTACTACTACACGACGCAGGAAGAGTCGGTCACCGGCGAGAAGCTGCCGACGCGCTACGCGCTGCTCCAGGACGACAAACGCTACAACGTCGCCGGCGTCGCGCAACTGCTCCCGGAGATCTACCGCCTCGGCAAGCAGGGCATGGAAGTGAAGCGCTTCAAGGGCTTGGGCGAGATGAACAGCGAAGAGCTCTGGGAGACAACGCTGGACCCGACCAAACGCGTGCTGCTCCGCGTCACGCTACAGGAAGCCGGCGAAGCCGAGCGCATGTTCAGCGTGCTGATGGGCGAAGACGTCGAGCGGCGCCGCCAGTTCATCGAAGACCACGCGCTCGAGGTGAAGAACCTCGACGTGTGAACCTCAGAACGGGTGCCACACCGCGAGCGCTGCCGCTTGTCATCCTGAGCGCAGCGAAGGATCTCGACGTTTCCGCCTGCGAACACATGAGATCCTTCGCTGCGCTCAGGATGACAAGCATGAATCGCTCGACGATCTGAAAGATCAAAACCCTCCGCGCCGCAACTCGTCGAGTGTGTCGGGGAACGGGTACCGAGGAAATAATCCGATCCGCGCGAGGTTCCACATCGCGGGAGACGGGTAGACGTCTCCCCCGTAGCCGCCTTCGAACATCGTCCGCAAGACCGTCTCGAACGACGGTTCCTTCCCGTCGTTCCCGACGAGCTTGTTCGCGTTCGCGCCGAGGAAGCTCACCGAGGCCGAGGGGATGCGGCTGGGCTTGCGCTCGATCATCTCCGAGACGATCTTGAACGCGCTGGTGAGGTCCGCGATCGTCAGCGGACGATTCGCCGGGCGCAGCACCGCGAGCACCTCGACCGAGTCCATGTCGTACTTCAACACCTTCACCCGTTGCGGCCCGTTCCCCGAGCCGGCGAACTGGCGCGCGTTGGCGGTGACCGAGCGCTCGTCCCACTGGCTCGTGGGAAGAAGTTGCGCGAGCTGCGCGATGATGCCGTGGCTGTTGTCCTCCGGGTTCACCGCGCATACTAGCGACCGATACCGGCCGCGGAGCAGGTCCTCGAGCAGGTGCTGTCCCCACATGATGCGGATCCGCCGCGACGCGTCGGGCGTCTTGCTGGGCATCGCGTCGGGCATGAGGAGCAGCCGGTCGGACAGCTCTTCGTGCTGCCGCTGCATGAGCGAGTCGCCGTCGGCGTCGTAGACGTGCGGGAGCTTGGTGTCGGCGGACATGTGGATGTGACCTCCGCTGAGTGGTGATGACCAGCGTACGTCGCCAGAGTGGAAGCTGCAACGAAGATCGCGTGGGACGACTGGTCGTGTGTGTCTCTGTAACGCCGGGACTGAGCGGTACTCCGCGAAGTCCCGGATCCTTCGGCGCGGTGAACCAGAGATCCGAGGCTTCGCGGAGTACCGCTCAGCCTCGGCGTTGCGCGCGCGTATCCTACCGCGTAGTGACAATTCCCTCGGCGCTCGCGAGAATGCTCGCGCGCCTCTTGCGAAACGTTCGCCCCACCATCCTCTCCCGCGCCGTGCTCTGGCCCGTGGTCGCGTGGCTCGCGCTGTTCGTCGTGGCGCCGACCGCGATCCTGTTCGTCTACAGCTTCTGCCAGCGCGACGAGTTCGGCCGGATCGTCTACTCGTTCACTTTCGACAACTACCGCGCCGCGTTCGAGACGAAATACCTCCGCGACGTCGTCTGGCGGTCGCTCGCGTACGCGGGCGTTACGACGATCGTCTGCGCCGTCGCCGGTTATCCGGTCGCGTACTACATCGGCCGGTCTCCGGCACGAAAGCGCGACTGGCTGATGCTGCTGGTGATGATCCCGTTCTGGACGAACTTCGTGATCCGCACCTACGCGATGATCGCCTTGCTCTCCAATGAGGGACCACTGAGCGCCGCGCTTCAATCGATGCGCGTGATCTCGCAGCCGTTGGACGTGCTGTACACGCCCGCGGCGACGGTGATCGGCCTGGTCTACACCTACCTGCCGTTCATGATCCTTCCGATCTACACGGCGGTGGAGAAGCTCGACGTCTCTCTCATCGAAGCCTCGCTGGACCTGGGCGCCGGGCCGGTGCGAACGTTCTGGCGCGTCACGCTGCCGCTCACGTGGTCGGGCGTCGCTGGCGGGATCGTGCTCGTGTTCGTGCCGGCCATCGGCATGTTCGCCGTCAGCGACCTGATGGGCGGCGGGCGCACGCCGATGATCGGGAACGTCATCCAGAACCAGTTCGCCCAGGCCAACAACCGTCCGTTCGGCGCGGCGCTGGGAATGATCTTGCTCGTGCTCTTCGTGTTGGCTTACGCTGTGCTGGGACGACGCGCAGTGCGCGACGTATGACGCGCTCCAGGCGGGAAGATTGACATGTCGATTTCAATGTCCGAGGTTCGCAACCCGTTCACGAACGAGACGATTGCGAAGATCCCCATCGACGACGCCGAGTCGGTCGATCGGGCGCTCTCGGCCGCACACGCGGCGTTCGAACACGCGCGCCACCAGCCCGCGCACGCGCGGGCAGATCTGCTTCGGCGGATCGCGACCGACCTCGTGCAGCGCAAGGCCGAGCTGCTCGACACGATCGTCGCCGAGGCGGGCAAGCCGATCACGCTCGCCGAGGCCGAGCTAAACCGCGCGGTGTGGACGTTCACGAGCGCGTCCGAAGAGGCGCGGCGGTCCACCGCCGGCGAACCCGTCGCGGGCGATGCTTACCCCAGCGGCACCGACCACGTCGCGCTCGCGCGACGGTTCCCGATGGGCGTCGTCTACGGCATGACGCCGTTCAACTTCCCGCTGAACCTCGTGGCCCACAAGATCGCCCCGGCAATCGCGTGCGGCGCGTCGATCGTCGTGAAGCCGTCTCCGCGAACACCACTCACGGCGTTGTTGCTCGCGCAGATCATCTCCAAAGCTGGCGCGATCTCGGGGCAGGTGAACATCATCAATCTCCCGAACGACCGCGCGAGCGACCCGATCGCCGACCCGCGCGTGAAGCACGTGTCGTTCACCGGGTCTACTCCGATCGGCTGGAAGGTGAACGAACTTGCCGCCCGCGCGAAGAAGCGCGCGACGCTGGAGCTGGGCGGCAACGCCGGATGCGTCGTGCACGGCGACGCGACGAACCTGGACGACGCGGTCGAGCTGATCGCCCGCGGCGCGTTCGGCTACGCCGGTCAGTCGTGCATCAGCGTGCAGCGCGCGTTCGTGCACGACTCGGTCGCCGACGACTTTACGGCGCGACTGATCGAGTTCACGAAGCAGCACGTCCACTGCGGCGATCCGCGCAAGCGCGACGTGCTCGTCGGGCCGATGATCGACGAGGTCGCAAAACAACGCGTCATCGACACGATCGCCGCGGCCCGCAGCGGCGGCGCCCGGATCATCCTCGGCGGCGACTGCGTCGGCCCGTGCGTACAACCGACGATCATCACCGACGCCGACCCGAAGCTCGACGTGTGCGCCACCGAGGTCTTCGCGCCGGTGCTCGTGCTCGACCGCTACCGCTCGTTCGACGACGCGCTCGCCAAGGTCAACGGTTCCGCTTTCGGCCTGCAAGCGGGCGTCTTCACAAAAGACCTGAACCTCGCGCTCCGCGCGTTCGAAGAGCTCCGCGTCGGCGGCGTGATGATCAACCAGGTCCCCACCGCGCGCCTCGAGAACCAGCCCTACGGCGGCGCCAAGGACAGCGGTGTCGGTCGCGAGGGCGTCCGCTTCGCGATCGAAGAGATGACCGAACTCCGCGCGCTCGTGATCAAAACCCAATGACACGTCATTTCATGCTTAGCGGCTGGACCGAAGGTCCGCCCGACGCCTTCCCACCCCGATGATCGAACTCCGCTCCGTCCGCAAATCGTTCGGCGACCACGTCGCGGTCAACCACGTCGACCTCACCGTCTCCTCCGGCGAGTTCCTCACCCTGCTCGGTCCCTCCGGCTGCGGGAAGACGACCGTCCTGCGCATGATCTCCGGCTTCGAGACGCCCGACTCCGGAAGCGTGCTGCTCGACGGGCGCGACGTCACGCACGAGCCGCCCTACCGGCGCGACGTGAACCAGGTCTTCCAGAGCTACGCGCTGTTCCCGCACCTGAACGTGTGGCGGAACGTCGAGTTCGGCCAGCGGATGAAACGCGTGCCGCGCACCGAGCGGCACGACCGCGTCGCCGAGGCGATCAAGCTCGTCGCGCTCGACGGGTTCGAGAAGCGCAAGCCGTCGCAGCTTTCCGGCGGCCAGAAGCAACGCGTCGCGCTCGCCCGCGCGATCGTCAACCGCCCGAAGGTGCTACTGCTCGACGAGCCGCTGGCCGCGCTGGACGCGAAGCTGCGCCGCGCGATGCAGGTCGAGTTGAAGCACCTCCAACGACGACTCGGGATTACGTTCCTGTTCGTCACGCACGACCAGGAAGAGGCGCTGACGATGTCCGACCGCATCGCCGTGATGAACGCCGGTCGGATCGAACAGTTGGGCACGGCAGCGGACGTGTATCACCGCCCGGCGAGCGTCTTCGTAGCAGACTTCATCGGTCAGACGAACCTTCTGGAGGGCAGCGTGACGTCTCGCGACGGCGCGACGACTCGCGTGCGCGCGGACGAAGGTCTTATGTTCGACGCGATTGCGGATGCTCCGATGGGCGCGAGCGTCTGGCTCTCGATTCGCCCTGAGAAGCTGCGCCTCTCCGACGGCAGCGTCGGCCCCAACGCGTTTCGCGTGCGGGTCGTCGAACGCATCTTCCGCGGCGAGACCACACAACTCGTGCTCCGTTGCGACGGCGGACGCAAGCTGACCGCGGTCGTCACCGAAACAGGCCCGACCCCTCGGCAGGAGTTCGCCGAAGGGTCGGAAGTGGTCTGTCAGGTGAATCCAGATGACGTGGTGGTCGTCGGACCATCTCGGACAAGTTGAGCATTACGCTGATGCGAGCACCAGGGACAGCATCGCCGCCCGCTGCACGACGACGTTCTGACCGTTGAACTGCGCGACCGCGTCGAACGCCGAGTTTACCGACGCGCTGGGCGTGTTAAAGATCGCGTCCACGACGTTCATGCCGGCGGTGATCGTGCCGAAGCACGCGTAACCCTCCGAACCGGGTTGCGGGTCGAGGATCGAGCGGTTGTCGCCGGTGTTCAGGAAGAACTCGCTGGTGGCGGAGTTGGGGTCGCTGGTCCGGGCCATCGCGATCGTCCCGCGGACGTTGTGCATCTTTCCGGCCTGGAGCGCGATCGGTGAAAACGTCGAGATGTGCTGGGTCGGGTTGCCCGAGCCGTCGATCGCGGTGCCGGTGTAGCCGCCGCCCTGAATGATGTCGAGCGGACCCAGCGGCGGCGATTGAGTACGGGCGTTGCGGTGGAAAATCGTGCCGTCGTAGCGTCCGGCATCAATGTAGTGGACGAAGTTGTTGACCGTATTCCCGACCAGGTCCTTACGGAGCTTGATGTTGAACGCGCCAGCGTTTGTCGTAAACCGTGCCGTCGGCGTCTTGCTGCTGTCGTTCTTCACGTACGCGTCGAAGTTCCCGCCGGCGACGCCGTTGCCGGTGGGGAAGGTGCCGTGGAACTCGCCGTCGAAGCCGAAGCCCAGCGGCCCGTCGACGCGGTCGGCGACGATGCGCACGCGGTAGCGCTTCGCGCCGCCGAGGTTCGCCGTCACCGTCAGCTTCCGCGACGCGGGCTTGAAGCTGATCGACGCCGGGACGCGCACGTCGTCTGCCGTCCGCGGCAGGCCGTCGGGGCCCAGCGTGTACACCTGTACCGCGCGGTCGAACGCGTCGGCGTCCAACTCGTTGGAGTTGGCGTCGAGCGTCATCTCGGCCCGCCCGCGGTCGTCGGCGAGCATGCTGTTGACGAACCCGTTGTGCATCAGCGTCCGGTTCTCAAGCGGCTCGACCAGCGGCTTGGCGACGGCAACGGACTCGCTTCGTACGAGGCGGGACAGGAGACGCTTGAGCACGGGGTACCTCCGACTCGGGTTGGTGATGAACAACGATGACGGGCGCGCATCCGCGACTTCGTTGGATGGCGCCAAGGCCCTCGCTTGCGTCAATGCGCGCGGCGCGGCAAGGCGACGACGGATAAGCTATCGTCCGCCCGGAACTGTGTCAAAAACCAAACCGTCGGCCCGACTGACACCCCTATCTCGATCCGATACCATCGGTCCCCATGAACCAACTCGCCTTCATCGGCTGCGCCCACATCCACACGCCCGGGTTCATCAAGGCGATCCAACGCCGATCGAGCGAGTTGATGGTCAAATCGGTCTGGGACCACGACGCGTCGCGCGGCCAGCATCGCGCCGACGAACTCGGCGCGCGGTTCATCGGCGACCTCAAGACGATCCTGGCCGACCCGGAGATCAGCGCGGTCGTCATCTGTTCGGAAACGGACAGGCATCAGGACCTCGTGCTCGCGACGGTCGAGGCGCAAAAGAAGCTCCTGTTCGTCGAGAAACCACTGGGCATGGGCGCCAACGACGGCTACGCGATGGCCGACGTGATCGAGCGCGCCGGCGCGACTTTCCAGACCGGCTACATGGTGCGCGGCGGGCCGATGGTGAACTTCATCCGCGACCACGTGAAGCGCGGGACGTTCGGCAAGGTCACGCGCGTCCGCGGCAGCAACTGCCACAGCGGCGCGCTCGGCGGTTGGTTCGACACCGAATGGCGCTGGATGGCCGACCCGAAGCAAGCGGGCGTCGGCGCGTTCGGCGACTTGGGCACACACCTCCTGGACATCATGATCTGGACGATGGGCGAGGTGAGCGAGGCGACCGCGATGCTCGACAACGGCACCGCGCGCTACCCCGACTGCGACGAGACCGGCGAGGGCCTCTTGCGCTTCAAGAGCGGCGCGATCGGCACGCTCGCGGCCGGCTGGGACGACGTGGCCAACCCGGTGTTCCTCATGCTCAGCGGCACCGAAGGTCACGCCGCGATCATCGACATGAAGCTGTACGTGACGAGCAAGAAGCTCGGCTCCGACGGCACCAAACCTTGGACCGACCTGCCGCCGGAAAAACCGGCCGGGTTCGAGGCGTTCCTCGACGCCGCCACCGGGAAACCCGCCGAACTCGTGACCGCGCGGGAAGCCGCGTACCGCAGCGCGGTGATGGAGGCGATGTACGAAGGGGCTCGTCGTCGAAGCTGGGTCACACCGGCCTAGCGGGACCCGAGGTTTCCCGAATCGCGAAACTGCCCTGCCGGAAGAAGCGGGCTGCCCGGAATCGGCTGATCCGCGTGCGAACCTGCATCGAAATTGCGTCGTTGCGCGACATTCCGCGCGAACCCGTTTCGGCCTAACCGCAGGCCCGGCCACACGTTGGCCCGATCCGCGTTGGCTTTGTTCGGCCAAAACACTCATCGCGTGGTCCCGTTGCTCAACGAGCGACGCCCGCCGCCGCGGTCGAGAGCTTGTGCTCTGCCGAGGCGGCGGGCGTCGTCCACCTATACGGAGGCGCTGCGCGCGACGCGCCTCCGGCGCGCAGCGCGCGCGGGGCGCGGCTGGCCTAAGCCGTTGTCAGTTCACGTCCGAGGATTTTCGCGAGAGCGGATTTTCGAGTTCGCAGGCGCTGCGCGCCAGGGGCGCCGGGCGCGCAGCGCGCGCGACAGGATGACGTGATCAGCCCGGTGTGATCATGACACCTTCTCTCAGTCCCACGCGCGCGTGCAGCTCGTGCACGCCGCCCCGCCGCTCCGGAATACGCGGTTGACAAACATACGAATCCTTTCGTACATTGTCGCCGTCATGTCCGCCAAACCGACCGAATCCGAACTGGCCATCCTCTCGGTCCTCTGGCGGCGCGGGCCGAGCACGGTGCGCGAGGTGTACGACGAACTCGCCGCGCAGACCGGTTACACCACCGTCCTGAAGCTCATGCAGATCATGGCCGACAAGGGGTTGGTCAAGCGCGACGAGCGCTCGCGCTCGCACGTCTACCGCGCCGCGGTGCCGCAGGAGCGGACGCAGTCGAAGCTCGTCGGCGAGCTCCTGCGCCGCGCGTTCGGCGGCTCGATCCGCAAGCTGATGGTCGCCGCCCTCAGCGCCGAACGGGCCACGCCCGAGGAGCTGCGCGAGATCCGCAAGCTGATCGACGATGCGGAGAAGTCGAACGCTTCCGGCGGCGGCAAACGAAGCGATCCGAAGTGAGGTGTGCACGCCATGTCACCCTTCGCGCATCCCGTCGTTCAAGGACTCATCTATCGCATCGGCTGGACGCTCGCGCACTCCGTCTGGCAAGCGACGCTCGCCGCGATGTTGCTGGCGATCGTGCTGCGCATCGGGCGCGGCTGGTCTGCTTCGACACGGTACCTGATCGGCTGCGCCGCACTGGTCGGCATTGTGCTAGCCGCGACTGTGACGTCTGCGTTGGTTGCGTCACCGCCTGCCCAGGTGCGCTTTGCAATGGAGGTCGTGCCGGTCGTTGACGTGCTGGCCAATCACGCGCCCGAGCCGTCTGCGGCATCATCCCATGCAGCACCGGAAGCGTTCGACTTCGTCCGCCTCGCGCACGTTTCCCTGCCGTACTGCGTCGCGGCGTGGGCGACTGGCGTGCTGGCGCTCGCCGTCGCGCGGTCCTACGGGTGGAACTGGCTCCGCCGGATGCGCCGAGCCGCGGCGCCGGCCGAGGCGTCGTGGCAATCTCGCCTGGACGCGCTGTCGTCACAGCTCGGCGTTCGCCGGCGGGTCCTGCTCGCGGCGCAAGATCACCTCGATATCCCGATCGTCCTGGGTGTCTTGCGGCCGATGATCCTCGCGCCGGTATCGCTGCTGAACGGGCTGTCGATCGAGCAGGTCGAGGCGATCCTCGCCCACGAACTCGCGCACGTCCGCCGGCACGATTACCTCGCGAACCTGATCCAGTCCGCGATCGAGACGCTGCTGTTCTACCACCCCGCGGTGTGGTGGATCTCGAAACAGATCCGCCGCGAACGCGAGTGCGCGTGCGACGACATCGCGGCGGCGGCGTGCGGCGATCGCGCGGGATACGCCGACGCGCTCGCGTCACTCGATCAGCATCGCTCGTCGACGCGCAACACGATCCGCCTCGCCCCGGCCGCCGACCCCGGGTCGCCGGGCGAGTTGCTGGTTCGCGTCCGGCGGCTGCTCGGGAATCCGTCGTCGGCCGCGCCGCGCGCCGCCCCCGTTGCCGCCGGCTCGTGGGGCGCATTGGCGATCCTCGTCCTGGCCGTCGCGCTTGTCCCTGTCATCGACGGCCGTTCGCGGGCACAGACGACAACCGTCGATGCCGGCGCGTCGCCGACAACTCGGCCCGGCGAGCCGTCCGACGACCCGGAACTGAAGCTCCTCCTCGACCGCATCAGCCGCTATGAGAGTTCGATATCTGAGTTGAAGATGGCGATCGACACTCAGAGCAAGGTGTACGGCGACAACTACCCGCCGATGGTCCAACTGCGTCGAATGGCAGAAGCCTATGAGGCGGAGTATCACAAGGCGCGGCAGCAGTACGTCCGGCTCGAGGAATCCCACCGCAACGGCCCTGCGCCCGCACCAGCCGTCGAAGAGAGGGACGCCCCCGACGCGAACGCGCCCATCGCCGCCAACGACTTGCTGCGCGTCAAGATCGGTGACCTGACCGGGCCGGGCATCGAGTCCACTCGTCTCACCTGGGTCAGCGATCGTGGGCTTGTCAGCCTGCCGGTCATCGGCCCGCTCACGGTCGCGGGCATGAGCGTGCGCCAGGCGGAGGGCGCGATTCGGCAGGCCTACCGCGACGCGCGGCTCATCCAGAACGCGCCCGTCAGCGTCCAGGTCATCCGCCCGACGACCGACGGGGACCGCAGCGTCCTCGAAGAGCTGCGTCGGCAGGACGAGCAGAGCGCGGCCGAGCACAAGCAACTGTTTGACGAGGTCCAGCA
>Ga0081539_10005185_pt1 | contig 13539 bp, 15 predicted proteins | sample TabmetS4T2R2_FD_71023 | JGI IMG/M metagenome (GOLD analysis project Ga0081539, IMG submission 71023) | Tabebuia heterophylla rhizosphere microbial communities from the University of Puerto Rico - S4T2R2 | ecosystem: Host-associated > Plants > Roots > Rhizosphere ...
CATTAACCTTGGGTTCCGCGCTGTCGCGCTCCACCCAGTCTTTATTCTGACGCGCGCTGAAACCAACTTGATAACTATCAAACTGAAAAAACTTAAGTTACAAACTAATGAGTATGAAGATTCAATTCTCTATAATTACCGCGCTGTTTTTCATCTGTGGTCTCTCTGGCGGCCAGGTCAGCGGTCAGACACCTGGACCAGGGACGAACCTCAATAACAACGTCGCTTCCTCCGGCATTCTCTCAGCCCTCCTCTCATCGACAAAACAAAATGACTTCAACTGGCGCGGCCAAATCGCCGCGGGCGGGACAGTTGAAATTTTCGGCATCAAAGGAGATATCAAGGTGGAGGCATCGGCGGGGAGCGTAGTTGAAGTTGTCGCTCTCAAACAAGGCAAGCCGTCTGAGGCCGATCAAGTAGACGTTCGGGTCATTGAATCGGAAGGTAAAGTAAGAATCTGTACAGCATTCCCAAATCTGGAAGGAAGTAGCAATCCTCAGTGCCTGGAAAGCTTGGAGTGGAGGAGTAGCGAGTGGCGTGATAACCGTGAGCTGAGGTTACGTTATCGTGATGGGAAAAGACAAGACATCCGGTTGGTTGATGTTCAAGTACAATTCAAAATACGAGTTCCGGCCGGCGTTCACTTTATCGCTCGAACCATCAGCGGAGACATCACAGTTAACCTCGGAAACACGGACATCTCAGGTTCAATCGATTTATATTCTCTCGGCGGAAGCGTCAGCTTGGAGCTTCCAAAAGCATTAAATGCACAGGTGAGATTGGAGACGGGCGGCGAAATCGCGACCGACTTCCCCATCACCGTTTTGGGTCGATTCCCCGGCAATGGGGTGGAAGGAACCATTGGTAATGGCGGAACGAAAATTTCACTGCGAGGGAGCAAGGTCGAACTCCGGCGTGCATCAACAATCAATCAATAATTGAGCACTTCGCTCGATACCGAATTCAGATCATCAAAAAGGAGGGAAAAATGTTGCGGAATGCCCCCAACAGCTCCACCTGCAATTTCTTCCACTCATCATTTTCGGCCTCGGCGGTAGCGCAGGAGAAAGAAGTCAACACCTATAAACTCCCGGTCGATTATTCGCCGATCATCGCAAAACTCAAAGAGCAGTTGCCGCAGCAATTGATTCAAATGAATGTGCCGGGTTTGGCGATCACGATGGTTGACGGTGATCAGCTGATCTGGGCCGAAGGATTTGGTTATACAGACCGAACCAAGCAGACGAAAGTCACTCCGGAGACACTATTCAATTTGGCATCCGTCTCTAAAAGATATACCGCGATGGGTATCTTAACGGCGGTAGAAAAGAGAACCCGGCAAAACCTTGAGATCTCGAAGCGTAGGATCAGGCGTCCTTGACGGCTTCGTCGGCGATCACAATCTGCCGATCGTTGATTGCTCGGACGGCCTGCCACGGGACTCTTCGTTGTTCAATGGCTCTGAACCCCAGGTGTTCCAGCCATCCGGCTTTGCCGAAGATCAGCTCGCTGACAATCCGATAGTTGCGGATCTCGCCGTGTTCGGGTTCTCCAGCACAACGCAGATCGACCACATGCCCGAGATATTTACCACTCTCGGTGACGACTTCGAATTTACAGAGTTCCGTCAATCTCATGGGCGGTACTCATTTCGCCAGCGGCAGCCTGGCGAGCCATCGCGCAACCTTTTGCTCTGCCGCATTCAAACCCAAGTGAGCGGCCGTCGATCCGAGTTTGATCTGACTGGTAATGACCCGCACTTCATTCCACGGAATGCGTGTCACGCGTCGGCCAAAGATTTTTTTGGTTAGTGCCTGCAGGATGCGCGGCAGATGGCCGGCGGCGACGCCCGGCCCGGTCAGCACCGCCGTGACTCTCAATTCACCCGGGCCACCTTCGATCTCGATATCCGCGACCTTGCCGCATTCGACATAATTAGCATCCAACAACTGATGATCAAGGACCATCTGCACTAAGTTCAGATGCTTCTCTTTCATCCATTGCCTCCATGAGTAATGATGAGCAGCGGCACCGCGCACAAGGCCGCGATAGAAATGAGGATGAGATAGAACCAGCCAAGCGTTTTAGCGAACCACCCGTTAACAAATGGTCCCATGAGGTTCTCGTTACTTGCCGTCATTAATAACGGCAGATAGGTCAGCGGCAAAATGACGACCGAAAAGACGATCGAATATTCAACGACCTGCACCGGATCAACGCCGGTGATGATAATCAGCAAGGCCAGAACGAACATTGCTACCCAGGCCAAAGTAAAGCGAGGGGCGCCCACAGGTTTGCGATACTTCTGCCACGGCCATCCGAGGAATTGCGCCAGATTGTAAGCCCCGGTCAAGGCATTCTCGATTGCCGCTCCACCAAAGGCGAAGAACATGCCGAGCAGCGCGACAAACAACCCAGCCTTGCCAAATGTCACGATCGGCCCCAGCACGGCGGCGCCCGGTAACTCGGGCTCAATGCGAGCCGGCAATAAGTACTGTGCACCAATCAACAGCAATCCGACCGCCAACGCTGAACCGAGGGTAAATCCAACAATGACGATCACACGGTTCAAATTGATATCGGCAGGTTCCCAATGATCTTCAATTGCTCCCGAAGCATAGAAGTAGGTTTCGTAAGGCAACATGATCGAGCTGAACAAGGCGACGCCAAAATAAGCATAGACGAAATAGTCCTGACGTGATTCCAGCTGCGGCAGATTCGGGATGAAGTTGATCGTCACTTGCCGCCAGTCGGGATGCAGATAGATTGCCGACGCAATAAAGACAATCATCAACAACCCAAACAATCCAAAGACTCGTTCGATCCAATTCAATGGCAAGCACCAGGTCGTCAATAGCAGTAAGAGAAATCCGAGTAGAATCAACGCGCGATACGGCAAGTTTAAAAGCAGTTTGAGAACTAAGGCCACGCCGCCGATTTCAGCCGCGCACGTCAACAAACTGACCAGATTGGCTGCGATTAAAGTTCCTAGACCGACAACGAAACCGGTTCGCTCACGAATGATGTGAAAGACCGGCTGTTTGGTGACTGCCGCGACGCGGCCCGCCATCTCGCCATAAACGATGATTCCGATGGTGCCGAGCCCCATGATCCACAACAGGCTGTATCCGAATTTAGCCCCGGCATTGACGGAGAAGACCAGTTCGCCGACTTCGACAAACCCACCCATCGCTGTCAGAATACCCAGGAAGATCTCCAAATATTTTCTCACTTAATCGGCGCCTCACTGTTGCAAACTCTTCTCTAGCCCCGCCGCTAGCCTCAAGACTTCTTGAAGCTTCGCGCTTGTGCCCTGTCTTATTTCCTTGCTATCGGCGGCTGCCGACAAACGATTCAATGCGGCCTCTGCCTGATCCGCCAGATCACTGGCCTGACGATATTTCTCTTCAAGACCAGGCTGGGGAGGAGTCGAGCGGATTTTCTTCAAGACGCTGCCGGCTTTCTCGTGCAGCAATGATGTTTCGACCTGGAAGAAATGATTCGTCAATCTTCCGGCTTCGATCTGCTCGATAAGCTTGAGGGCTTCAGCGGCAGATGAACGCAGACTTGCCACTTCGATCTTCAGTCGCCCGGGATCATCAGGGTTGTTCGTATCCGCCACGATCCACCACAGCGCGCCGCCCACGACCAAGAGCGCGATGATCCACTGCATAAATTTAGTTCCGCGTTCTGTCTGTCGCACATCAATACTCCGATTTATCCTGCACGCCCCTCTCGACGCCGCATACTGTGCTCTGCTTCGCGCAGCCATGCCGCCAAGAGCGCCAGTCCAGCGATGATGTAGATCACACCCGCCGGAACCCACATGATCAATCCGCCGAGCTGCTGATCTTCCAGTGGCGTCACTCCCCAGGCCGCCGTCGTCTCACGGTAGGCCGGATACCAAACCATATTGGAAAATGTCAGCAACGCGCCAAGCACGCTCGTATGAACAGCGGTCGTGAAAACATAGATCACCGCTGCACCATATCCCATTCGCCTCTCGCGGCCTGTCTGACCGAAGCCCAAGGCTTCGTAAAAGACAAGCGCCGAAATGAAGAAGCTCAGGTGCTGTGCAGTGTGGATCAGATCGTTTTTGAGTGTTGCTTGAAACAATGGGGGCGCATGCCATAACCAGAGCACGGCCGCGTGCAACAGCCATGCCGCCAACGGGCTGACCAACCAATGCCAGCTTGAATATAACCATGACTTTTTCCCGATCGTTCCTAGCCGGCGCCGCCAGCCGAGCGGCAACGCCCAGAGGAAGGGCATGAGCGGGCGGCTCAAGACCAGGAGCGGCGCCGCTATCACCATGAGGATTTCATGCTGAAGCATATGCGCCGAAAAGAGCGCGCTGCCCAGAGCATGAACCGGCGAAATGAGCGCGATAAATAACGCCACCCAGCCAACGACGAATGAGGCTGTCTCCCATTTGTGCCTGCCGTCCGGCGAATCGATTCGCCGGCGCATCAGGTACGAGCCGCGAAAATATAGCCAGGCTGAAAGGGCCAGCCCAACGATCACGCCTGGTTCCCAACTCCATGCTGTCCACAAATCATGTGGCTCCGGCGGTTCATTCTCATGTGCCAGCGCCGTAGCTGAAATCAGAGCATTCAATAGAACGCAGATCAGGGCGCGCGACCACGCGTTGCGTCTCTTCATTACTTACCTCTGACACTGCCGGTAGAAGAAGACCGGCAGCCATTCAGCCACAATGAGCAGCAGTGAAAAACCACTGAGCAGCAGTCCGGCAAAGGCCATAAACCGGCTTCGCTTCTTCAGGGCGGCGTCTTGGCCGGACCGCTCTTCTCTAGCTCTCTGCCAGTTACGCCATGAAAGATACGCGCCGCCCGCCGCCAGCAACAACATCAGCAGCATGAGCGGCGAGAAGGCCAGACGCTTGCCATAAGAACACTCCAGTGTCGCGAACAGATACCCCACCTGTTGACTCAATGCCCACGCCACCGGCCCGGCCAGCACACCGGCCCATAGCGCCAACAAACCCTTCCATTGATCGAAGTATTGACCCGCAGCTTTAGTCATTGCTCACTCGCTAAATCCATCTCGGCGCCAGATAGAGCACGGCAAAGATCGGCAACCAGACGATCACAACAAAGTACCAATAGAACGCGTTCTCGCTTACATCCACGAAATGCTTGCCATCCACCGGCCCGATAAACATCAAGGCCGTCAATACTATCGTATCGGCAAGATCCGTGATCAGGTGCACCGTGTGCAGGCCTAACAGCGTCCAGACCACCGACCCATAGGCGTTCGTGGTCCAATGACAATTCAGAACGCGGAATTCACAGAATCGAATCACGACGAATGCGACAGCAAAGACGATGCTGATGACCAAGCCCAGCCGCACCGTCGCGAGATCTTTGCGCTCCGCCGCGCGCTGATACCAGATGTTCGGCAGCACGCTCGCCAGCAACACCACTGTATTGACGATTCCCCAACGCAACTGCGGCGGCAGGCCATTTGGCGGCCAATCCGGCACGCGCCCACGCAAATAGAAATATGCGCCGATCAGCAGCGCAAACATCGTCCCCTCAATGACAATCATACCGAGCGTGCCCCACCACATGAGGCTCCGCGCTCCAAACGCATATACGGGGAGGTCGGAAACATCGATTGTAAGATCTTCCCTCTTCACGCTTGCCCCTCCCAAATCGGCCTTTCTCCTCCTACTGGCCCCTCATCTTTGCCCGCTCCGGAATGGTGCCCGTGCTCTGCGGCCGCCTGTTCTTCTTGTTCCCGCCTCTTCGGCCAAAACCAGCCGATCATCGTGATCGTCACGGGAACTGCGCCGATCACGACGGCCCACGGCGTAAAGATCGAGCCGACGAAGAGACCGGTCGTCGCCACGGCCGTGAGAAAAGGCCACATTGACGGGTCAGGCATCAAGTACTTGTGATCGGGGGCCGCGTCGAGCACAGTCGTGACCAGGACTTCCCGCAGATCGCTGCGCACGCCGGTCACGACAGGCTGCTTTTCAAATTCATCCCACAGTGGATCGTGACCGGCGACTACTGAAAGGCGCGCGAAATTATAGACAGGAGGTGGCGCGGCGGTTGCCCATTCGAGCGATCCCGCTCCCCACGGATTGTCGTTCGCCGCCTCGCCGGCGCGTAAACTTTGAAAAGCATTCACGATGAATAACAGCACGCTCACTGCCATGATTGAGCCGCCCACCGTCGCCAGCAGATTCAAGCCTTCCCAACCCAGCCCCGGCAGATACGTGTAGACGCGGCGCGGCATCCCCTTGAGCCCAAGCTGATGCATTGGAAAGAACGTTAGATTGAATCCGATCATCATCAGCCCAAAGACCCATCGGCCCGTGCGCTCGCTCAACATCCGTCCAGTGATCTTGGGAAACCAGTAATAGAGACCGCCGAAGAGCGGAAAGACCGAGCCGCCAATCAGGACGTAATGAAAATGCGCGACGACGAAGAAAGTATCGTGGACCTGTTGGTTGAGCGTGACCGACGCGAGCATGACTCCCGTCAATCCGCCGATGAGGAAGTTGAAAAAGAAGCCGAGCACAAAGAGCAATGGCGTTTTGACCACCAGCTTGCCTCGCCAGAGCGTCGCCAGCCAGCAAAAAATCTGCGCTCCCGTCGGCAACGCAATCATCATGCTCGCAGCCGTGAAAAAGCTCTGCGCCACTTTCGGCAACCCTGTCGCGAACATGTGATGTACCCAGAGGCCGAAGCCGATGAAGCCCGTCGCCACTAACGATAAGACCAGCAGCGTATAGCCGAAGATTTTGCGGCGGCAAAACGTCGGCAGGATCGCCGAGATGATGCCGGTCGCGGGAATGAAAATAATGTAGACCTCCGGATGACCGAAGAACCAGAAGAGGTGCTGCCACAACAGGACATCGCCGCCTTCCGCGGGATTGAAGAAATGCGTCCCGATCAGGCGATCCAAGATCAAACACGTGCTGGCCAGCGCCACCGTCGGCATGGCGAAGATGATCATGAACGAGATCACTAATTCCGCCCAGACAAAGAGCGGGATGCGGTTGATCGACATCCCCGGCCGGCGCAATTTGAAGACCGTCACGATCAATCCGACCGCCACCACCAGGGAAGAGACTTCGGTAAACGTGATGAGCTGCGCCCAGACATCGGCCCGTTTACCCGGCGCGTATTGCGGCCCCGCCAATGGGACATAACTGAACCAGCCATTGTCCGGCCCCGAGTTGAGCAGAAACATGAAGTAGAGAAAGATTCCACCGAACAAATAGAGGTAATAACCAAAAGCAATGAGGCGTGGAAATGCGATGTTGCGCGCGCCAACCATGAGCGGCACCAGGTAGATGCCTAACCCCAGCATCATCGGCACGGCAAACAAGAACATCATGGTTGAGCCATGCATCGTGAAGATCTGGTTGTAGAGGTCGGGTCCAAGCAACCGGTTTTCCGGCCGGGCCAGTTGAAGACGCATCAAGACTGCTTCGATACCGCCGAGCAGAAAAAAGACAAACGCGGTGATGATAAAGCGCCGGCCGATCGTTGTGTGATGCACACAACTGAACCATCCAACTAACCCCGTCGGCTCTCGCCAGGTCTCGGCGAGCTGTCGGCGTTCGCGCTGGACGTCCACGGAGTCAGAAAAATCAGTTGGACTTTTTACCGCATCTTCGCCCGGAGTCATTTTAGGTTCTCCAGATAACTGACGATTGCCTGCAAATCTTCGCCGTTGAGGCCGCTCGGCGGCATCCTGTTGCCTGGCTTGACGTGCTGTGAATCGGCAATCCAATTGCCGAGATTGTCGTGATTATTTTGAAGCGTACCGGCCGCGATCGTCTGGCGGCTCGCGAGATGTGTGAGATCAGGAGCCAGGCGCCCGCCCGCGTTCGTCCCTCTGATTTGATGGCACATCACGCATCCCCGCGTCATAAACAGCTGCTGCCCACGCTGCTGGCTCGCATCGATCGGTGAATGAGCGGCGCGGCATTGATTTTCAAACCACGCATTGAACTGTTCGTTTGACTCGGCCACAACGAGGAAAGCCATATGGGCATGCTGATGACCGCAGTATTCAGCGCATTGTCCGCGGTATGTGCCGGGGCGATCGGCCTGCAACCACATGGTCGTCTGATAGCCGGGCATGAGATCGGTCTTTCCGTGCAGATTCGGAACCCACAGGCTGTGAATGACATCACGCGCCGTCATCTGCAACATGACCGGCCTGCCGACCGGAATATGAATCTCATTCGCCGTCGTCACGCGCCGACTCGGCTGCGGATCACCGTACTGAAATTCCCACCACCACTGACGGCCGTAGACCTTGATCTGCAACGCGTTTTGAGGCTGCGAGTAGACGGCCCTGCCCGTCATAAAATCCGCGATCATCAGTATGAATAAGATGACCGCGCTGATGCCCAACGCGCCCGCAATGACTTTCGTAATCTTCCGTTCGGCAATCGGTTCGACCTCAGGCCTCGCACGGCTGCGTGCGCGGCGCAACGCCTCGCAGAGAGCAGCCATGACCAGAATAAAAACAACAGTACAGACCCAGAACATGAGCCACCACATGCGGCTTAATCGCAGCGACTGCGGCCCGGCCGGATCCAACGCCGATTGCCGGCCGGCACAACTTGAATAAAGCGTCAACATCGCTGCACAAATCACCGGCAACGCATTGCGCCATAGCTTCTGTTTACCCCATAGCTTCATTTACGGTTGCTCAGCCATCTTTGATTTCGGCTGCTCTTTCTTTGTGGACTGCTCCGACGGTTTGTAATTCATCCCATCGTCGCGGCCTCCCGAGACATCTTTTGATAACTGACCGCTCAAGGAACGGACATAGGCGACGATCTGCCAGGTCTGCTGATCTGAAATTTTGCCGCGAAACGACGGCATCCCGTTCGGACGACCTTCGAGAATAGTGGCGTAGATGTTTTCAGGCTTGCTGCCATAAATCCACTTATCGTCCATGAGCGGCGGGCCGATATTGCCGCCTCCATGCGAGTGACAACCGACGCAGTTGAACCATCCATAGAGTCGTTTGCCCTCCGACACCGCATAAGCATTGTCCTCATACGGCCCCGGCAACGATGCTTCGAGTTGCGCCGATCCCGGCTGCAACTCGCTTTGCCGAATGTTGCCGGCGGCGCTGGGCGGATTGTCGTCAAAGCGCCGGTGCTCGCGTTCACACGCTGCCCACACCGACACTGACGCAATGATCGTAATAGCTGTGGTGATGCGAGGTAGAGACCGCATAACCGATTACCTCACACGGGGGATGTTGTATTGATCGAGAATATCGTTGATCTCCGCGCGACGGCGATCAATGACGGCTTCCAGCTCTTCCTTGAATGCCTCTTCATGCCGACGCACGCCCATCGATATATCGTAGACAAGCGGCAAAGATTCTCCATCCGTCGATGAAGAGACCAGAGCCATTTCGAGTGGGAGAGACTTTTTCTTGATCCGGTACCCGGCAAGCGGTCCCCAGACGACAGCAACGTCAACCTCACCATCCGCCACGGCATCGACAATTCCGGCCGGCGGGCTGTCCTGCGCGTAATCGCCGTAGACCGTGTATCCGCGGACGTTTTGGATAATCCCGCGATTTGACAGGGCGTGCGCCGGAGGCGAATTGGCCCCATCATCACCAATCACTTGCACTCCGACCTTGACCCGGCGCAGCAATGGATCATCGAATGAGTTGGGCTTGATCCCTCGATCCTTGCGATAAACGAAAACATAACTCGATCGATAATATGGCCTGGTCGTCTTTGCGCGCTCAAACCCGCTCGGCACGCCGATGACCACATCGCAGGATCGAGATTCGAGCGTGTTGCGGATGAATCCGCGCCGCTGAGCCCACCAGGTGTATTGAACCTCAGCGTCGAGATCGCGGGCGATCAACTCGGCAATTCTGTTTTCAAAACCTTCAAGCTTTTGATTCGAGAATGGAAGGTTGTTTGGATCGGCGCAGACGCGAAGCTTCCTGACGGGCGTCGCCTGGCTCGGCCGCGTGCATGAAGCCAATGATGCCGAGAGTAAGAACGCAAGTGAGACGATCGACAACAATTTAGGGAAGCGCGAAGACATACAACATGCCTCCCTTCGTGACGTGTTGCGGCAGGTCGCTCGTGGCGTTGGCAAATCCCATCGCCGCCGTTTGATCCCTCGAATCAAGCTCACCTGCAACAATTGTTCCCGCCCAACCGCCAACACCTGAAAAGACGGCGATGTATTGCCGACCATCGGGACCGCGATAACTCACAGGTTGACCGATCACTCCCGATCCGCATTTGAACTGCCATAACAACTCGCCGGTACGCGCATTGACGGCCTTGAACCACCCATCGAGCGTCCCGAAAAAGACGACATCACCGGCTGTCGTCAAGGCTCCGCTCCAGACCGGAAAGTTCTCTTTGATCTTCCAAACCGGCTTTGCCGCAACCGGATCCCACGCCGTGAACTCACCGCGATGCCCTCCGGGACCGGCATACATTTTGACATCCGCACCAACGTATGGCGTGCCAGCAATATAATTGACTTCGACAGGTTGCTCGTCCTGACACAGATTCTGGTGTGGAATGTAGAGCAACCCGGTCCGCGGCGACCACGCCGCAGGTTGCCAATCCTTGCCTCCCGGCGCAACCGGACAAATTTGACGAATAACCTTTCCGGTACTCGGTTTCTTCTCGTCGTTATAGATCAATTTACCGGTGGTCTGATCGACCCCTTTAGACGTAGTGATGTATACGAATGGAGTCGCCGAAATGACCTGCCCGGTTGTGCGATCGAGCACATAAACATATCCATTGCGATCCGGATGTAAGAGCGTCTTTCGTTGCTGGCCGCCCAGATTGAGATCGACGAGAACGTTCTCATTCACTCCGTCATAGTCGTACAAATCGTGCGGTGACCATTGATAGAACCAGCGCGCCTCGCCGGTCTCCGGATTGCGCGCAAAAATTCCCGCTGTCCATTTGTTGTCGCCCGGCCGTTGTTCCGCATTCCAGGGTCCGGGATTCGCAGTGCCGGAAAAGATCAGATTCTGATCGGGATCATAGGAGATAAATCCCCAGGAGGTACCACCCCCGATCTTCCATTGATCCGGCGGCCAGGTCGTGACTCCCAGATCCTTGCCTTTATCGACATCATAGAAAGGCTTGAAATTCGGGCCGATCAAACAATCCGCGTCAGGCCCTGTATGATAAGCACGCCAGGCAATCTGCCCCGTGTTGGCATCGATCGCGGTCACCCAGCCTCGCACGCCGAACTCTCCACCGCTATTGCCAACGATCACTTTGTTATTAACAACAAGAGGAGCCATCGTCAGACTCTCCCCTTTGTTGATTTCACCGAGCTTCGTTTTCCAAATCTCCTGCCCCGTAGTTGAATCTATCGCAACAGTGTAATTGTCGAGCGTGTTATAAAAGATTTTTCCATTGGCGTAGGCCGCGCCTCGATTGACCAGATCACAGCAGGCAACACCTTGCGCGGCGGCGGCAGGTTTCGGATCGTATCTCCATTTCAACGGCGCACCAGGCTTGTTGAGATCAAGCGCATAGAGGTAATTTGGAAAAGGAGTGACCAGGTACATCGTGTTATTCACGACAATAGGCGCGGCCTCGTGTCCGCGCAGCAATCCTGTCGAGAATGTCCATGCAAGCTTCAATTGATTAACATTGCCGGTATTGATCTGGTCCAGGCCGCTATAACGCGTATTTGCATAATTTTTTGAAGCCATCGGCCATTGCCCATCCTCAACCTGAGCCCTTGTCTGAATTGCCGATGATTGGACTTGTGGCGGAATCGCAGATTGCGCATCGTCCGGTTGTTGCGGATGGTGCGCGCAAGCCTGAGATAAAACGAGAAACCAGGTTATTGCCACCGATCGCGCGAGCTGGTTGTGTGAGAAAGTCTTGTCACTCATGACACAGATCGACGTTGAAATACCGCGAAGCCAACGCTGCATTTTTGACCATTTCCGATGTTAGTCTATATTCAGGTTTAGCAATCGCCGTACCGTTTCTGTATCTCTAATAAGACTGAGTAATCACCTAAACTCAGCTCTTTGTAGCTAAGCTACGCTTCTAATTTTCTTGTTCTGCCATGAATCATTACGATGTCGCATTGACCCAAAGCACATTAACGTGATGTGGAGACAATAATGTCGATTGAGGAGACGTTACCAAAATGCTGATTGATTGGGATCAACGGGCAAAGAAATAGGAATGGAGTTTCTGCGGCATTGATCGCATGAAGGCCAAGGCTGTCCCAATACGGCAGGCATCAGTCGGAGTGTTCTGATGTCAGCGACCTCTACCGCTTAAGTGTTATCATTCGGCTTTACGACAAACGCTACCAGGAGGAGTGAGGTGAGTAGCGCTCAGCGAATATGTGTGGCGAAAACCTGTCGAGAGATAAAATTTTTGAGAGAGGCAAGCGCAGCATCAGAGACCTTGAACTCGACATTGCCCCACTTGCCCTCAAGAGTTTTGGCATCGAGTAGTTTCTGCAAATCATCGCGATCGACCTCGGCGCGGGCTGACTCCGAGATTGATCGGGTCAACTCAAAAAAAGTGTCGCGATAATCCTTGACCGGGACCTTCAATTGCGCCGAGCCTGTTGAGAGATAGAGCGTCGTCGCTTCCCGAAATAAAAGCTGAGTACGCCGCGTCGCGCCGCCTTTATTAGATGAGAGGAAGAACCAGAATTTCGCCGTCTCATTCGCCTCTTTTCCACGAAACGAGGCATTAGCCTGGATGGTGAGGCCGGCCGCGGCCTCACCCCATTTGATCAGATTGTCGCATTGCACCGTTGTCGTATCAGAAACATCATCATATTTGGTTTCGTGGCGACAGACCCCAGCAGATTGGTGATTCTGGAGCGGAATCGACAGAATCGCCAGAAAAAGCATGGTGATACTATTAGTTTGTTTCATGACTTGCCTTTCTTCTTCGGCCGCGGCCCGGACTTTAAGTCATCTGCGGCAAACGCGCAAATGGAGGCTGCAATCTTCTGGAATCCGGCGGCCTTTTTTGCTCATCTTCACCCCAACTATTCGATAATTTCCGGCCTTTATGACTTCATCATCTTCAGAAAGGGAGATCTCACGGAGCCGACTTCTTGAAATTGCCTTGACTCAACCGGGGAATTCACCGACGATCCGCTCAACAAACGCAAAGTTAATTTCGTCAAAAAGAATAAACTGACTATGAAGACATCGCTCAAAGTGCTCCTCTTCTGCCACCAATCGTCTGTCATCTGTCTGGCGATGGCAGTCACGCTCATTTCCTCTTTGACAGCCGAAGCGCGAGTGACGCGCATCGTGATTGAACAGAAACAAACGCCGGCCTACGAAGGAAAATCGTTCGGCGCCATCGGACAGTACGAAATCCTCACCGGTCGTGCATTCGGCGAGTTCGATCCGAAGGATCCACACAATGCGATTATTACGGACATTCAGCTTGCGCCGCGCAATGCACGCGGAATGGTGGAATACGTAGCGACCTTCATGCTGGTCAAACCGGTCGATTTATCAAAAGCGAACGGCGTGCTG
>Ga0081539_10005186_pt1 | contig 13534 bp, 8 predicted proteins | sample TabmetS4T2R2_FD_71023 | JGI IMG/M metagenome (GOLD analysis project Ga0081539, IMG submission 71023) | Tabebuia heterophylla rhizosphere microbial communities from the University of Puerto Rico - S4T2R2 | ecosystem: Host-associated > Plants > Roots > Rhizosphere ...
GCGATAGACGTCCGCCGCCATACGCTTGCCGTCGCGCATCGGCACCATCAGCTTGCGTTCGACGATCGCCACCGACTGCAGCTCCTTTTCGATCGCGTGTCGCCGGGCGATCAATTCCGGGTTGAGGGGACCTCCTCGTCCCTGTCCGGGAACGTATCGAATGGCGGCAACCAATCCCGCTCCGGCCAGGATCAGAGTCCAGAAAATCTTCCTTCGCATGCGTATGCTCCTTTGGAAAGACGCCAAAAACGCGCGTCAAAATCGGAATTTATGAATGATTTACCACGTGATGAGTCTCGCGCGCCGATTTTTGTGGCGTGGAGGTACCTGGTGTACCGCTCGGTCGTTTCATTCCATTGAGAAATTGCCTGACGATGTTTACTGGATTGCTGGGATTGTTGTTGTTGACATACTTCATCTCCCAACAGTCGCGGATGCGCCGCTTCTCGGTCTCGGTCAGCTTCCAGGTCAATGGAGCGTCGCCACACGTGAATTTGAAAAGGGCATTTTCAATCTGCTGCGGCCATTTGTCTCGCAGCAGATCGAACTCGATCTCTTTGTGTGAAGCCTGCGCCGCGGTCCTGATATGCAACAGTGTATAGATCGGGGCCAGGAGCTGAGAGAGATAGCCAGAATCGGGTTTGCTCTCCGGTTGGCCGGGCCGATTCTCTTCGGCGGCGCTCGGGCTGTCGTCGAAACTTTGAATCTGAATCACCAGCACCTTGCTGAGCCGGTCGTTGCGGAAAGCGCTGTCGAGCCACTCGACCAGACTGGTCATCCCGTAGTTGTCATAGTAACCGCCGTCAACGACGTGTCGCCTGGCGCCGACCGGTTCTTGAAGTTTGGTCCGCGCCGCCGGAGAGACATAGGGGAACGCCGCCGAAAGTCGCGCCGCCGTGACGGACTGGAGATCATTGCCGCCCAGCAACTTCTCGACATTCAATCGGCCGTGATCGATCGCTTTTTCGATATCGGTATTGGAGATCAGCAACCGGTCGCCATTCTCAACCATCGTTCCGTTGAAGATGCTGGCCGGCCGTTTTCCGGCCTTAACATCTTCCGCCCAACCAGCCAATGTGCCGGTCATCGTGCAATTGACCGGACATGGTCTGCTCGATTTGCTTTCAAACTCCCGGCAGACCTTTTCACAGTTCTTGACCCAGGACTGTTCAAGCATGGTTCCGCGATCTTCACCGAATTCCCAAAGTGGGATCACAGTATGAATGAAATCGTGGTAGACCAAACCTCGCGCCACCGGGTCGAGGCTGTTTTCAGCGGCCATCTGTAGAATCAGGTCCAGGGCCTCTTGATCAGGCCTGCTCAGCTCCGGGTTGTAACCGTTGACGAAAAAGAGCGCCCCAGTGGATCCGCCTGAGACGGAACTGACGACACGCACTGCCCCACAAAAGTCCGGAAGCATACTCTGCAATCCGGTCAAGACGCGGGCCGTCCAAGCCGCTGCCTGAATGCCGCCGCCCTCAGTCGCCACGACGATGATCTGTGGCGTGCTCGTTCCTCCCGCCTCGATCACTTCTTTCGGCGTGAGGGTTTTAAGCGTCCTCCCCGGCTGCAGGTTGTAGTAATAGTTCGGACTGGATGCGTATGTGATCAGCAAGATGACGGCCAAAACCGGGATGCGGTAACGATCAACCAGGAACGACAGACCGCTCAGCCCCCAACACAGCAGCATCAATAAGAGGATGACGAAGAACAGCGCCGGCATTTGATTGGGCGAGAATTGACCGGCGACAATGAAGACGAGCAACGAGACGAACAAGAACGAAGCCGCCAGGCCATGTCCGGCCAAAAAGCGCCCGTCCCCCTCATCAAAGAATCCTTCACCTAAAATGCGCCGGAAAAGTCTTCGTAACGAGCGGCGCGGCGTTTGGGCCGGATCGGGCCTGGTGATCGCATCGATGATGGAATCCGGCAACCACCGGACAATAAAGATCTGTTCAGCCAGTTCTCTGGCTCTCGTCTCCGCATTGACCAACAGTTGGAGAACCACCGCCGCAAAGAATAACAACAACGAACTTAGCAATCCGAGCAGTGCGAAAAGCAGCGCCCGCCCCAGGCTGATCCCCGGCTCGCTCGCCGTTTTGAAGGCAACGGCGATGACAACCGGCAAGGCGGTGAGAGAAGCCAACAATGTTTGCCGGAGCGTAATGGTGAACTTCGGCGGAGGTTCCGCGGGCGCATCCGGCCATGCGGCGGAGTTTTTTTCATTCCCGAACCTCTCGTCACCGTAAAGCGCAATCAATCGCCAGGTGACCAGAATCGCCCAGGCAGTCGTAAACGCCACAGCTGAAACCTGGAAGATGCCTCGCGCATCGGTCACGAACAGACTCGCCAGCAGCGACTTCAGCTCCGTCCGCAAACCGAGGTAAGGCAATCCCACAAGTGACAGCGCGGTCAACAGCGGAAAGCGCAAGAAATAGAGTTGCCGGCAAAGCCAGGCAGCGATCTTCTTCAACCATTCAAAGAATGATCCGGGTTGTGGGGGATTTGTCATGGTGTCCTCTTAACAATTTGTTCGGATGTTTTTGCAGCGCCGACGGCCTGAATTCTACTGTAGCGCGAAGAACAACAGGAAGAACAGTCGGCGGTTTTCTGTTGGTAGTGTTTGGTCAGCAAGCACCCCAACGGCGCGCAGGAAACCCATCTCACCAAAAGGGGCACCGTCTCCTGAAATCGTCATGGCGCCGCAAAGCGACTCAATGGCTCTCTTGATGTTGACATTCGACAGATCAAGAGATACGCTCAGAGATGTCGTATGTCGAGAGGAGATCTATGAAAAAAGAACAGACTGATTTATTACAAGGAACGCTCGATCTGCTGGTGCTCAAGACGCTCCAGTCAGGTCCGACGCATGGATGGGATATTGCGCAACGCATTCAGCAAGTCTCGCAGGAAGTACTGCGAGTCGGCCAGGGATCGTTGTATCCGGCATTGCATCGCCTGGAGGCGCAGGGTTGGATCAGTTCCGAGTGGGGAGCTTCGGAGAACAACCGGAAAGCGAAGTATTACAAGCTGACAGCGGCCGGGCGCAAACAGTTATCGGCGGAGACCGAGACCTGGAGACGTTTTACAGGAGCGGTGGAACTGATACTGAAAACTTCATAAATGACATCAACGAAAGGATCCGGCGATGCTCACCCGGCTGAAGCTGCGACTGCGGGCGCTGTTCTTCAAGTCCCGAATGGAAGAGGAACTGAGCGAAGAAGTGCGCTTCCATCTGGAGCGAGAGATTGAGCAGAACCTTGCTCGGGGAATGAGTCCTGAAGAAGCGCGCGCCGCGGCCTCGCGCAGTTTCGGCGGGGTCGCACAGGTCCAGGAGCGGTGCCGTGACGAACGCGGAGTTCGTTTATTGGAAGAGTTGTGGCACAACTTGCGCCACAGTTCTCGAATGCTGCTCAAGAATCCCGGCTTCACAGCGATCTCTGTCCTGACCCTGGCGTTGGGGATTGGCGCCAACAGCGCAGTCTTCAGCGTGGTCAACTCAATTTTGTTACAGCCTCTACCTTACCGGGACTCTGACCGGCTGGTCACGGTTTATCAAATTTCTGGGGCATCCGGGAAACCCAGCGCACCGGAGCCGATCTCCGCACCCAACTATTTTGATTACCGCGATCAGAACACAGTCTTCGAGAGTGTTTCCCTCTTCACCGGAACCAATCTCAATTTAACCGGTCAAGGTGAGCCCGAGCAGCTATCGGTCTTGCGCGTTTCGGCTTCGTACTTTTCCACTCTTGGAGTCGAAGCCGTGCTGGGACGGACGTTCTCGCCGGAGGAAGAACAGCCTAGGCGAGACGGCGTAGTGATCTTGAGCCACAACCTGTGGCATCGTCGCTTTGGCGGCGTCCCGAATGTGATTGGCCGGACACTCACGCTTGACGACAAGAGCTATACGGTCATCGGCGTGATGCCGGCGAGTCTGTATGGCGAGACCGAGATCTGGGTTCCGATCGCGCTCAGCCCTCTCGAGATGAAGTTACGCGAGTGGAATCACCTCTCGATGATCGCGCGCCTCAAACCGGGCATCAACGTTGAGCAAGCTCAGGCGGAGATGAACGTCATCGTCAGCCGCATCAACCGGCAATATCCGCAGCTCTTGGCGCGGGGCGGCTGGGGAGCGGGCGTCAAATCGCTCTACGAACAGTCGGTCGGCGAGATCCGGCGAGCCTTGCTCGTACTGTCGGCCACCGTCGGCTTTGTGCTTTTGATCGCCTGTGCGAACGTGGCCAACTTGTTGTTGGCGCGTTCGGCAGCACGGCGCAAGGAGATCGCCATCCGTTTGGCCCTCGGCGCCGGCCGCGGGCGTATCGTCCGCCAATTGCTGACCGAGAGCGCGCTGCTCGCACTGCTGGGCGGCGGTCTTGGGCTCATGCTCTCATTCTGGGGGGTTAAACTGTTGGTGGCGTTCAACCGTGAGAACCTTCCGCGCTGGCAGGAGATCAGACTTGATAGCCGAGTATTGGTCTTCACGATCGTCACCTCGGTCTTGACCAGCCTGCTCTTCGGTTTAGCACCGGCCTTCCTCTCATCAAAGATCCATCCGGTCGTGGCCCTCAAGGAGGGTGGACGAAGTTCGGCGAGCGGCTTCCGCCGATTCGGTTTTCGGAATTTGCTCGTCGTCGCAGAGGTCGCGCTCGCGCTGGTCTTGCTGGTCGGCGCGGGTCTCTTGCTGAAGAGTTTCGCCAGGCTGATGGAGGTCGATCTCGGCTTTCGTTCGGACAATCTTCTCACGATGCAGATTTCGCTTCCCTCCTCTAAATATGGCACTCCCGAACAGCGGAGGGCTTTCTTTGAGCGGGCGCTGGAGCAAATTCGCACGGTGCCCGGAGTCATCTCGGCAGGGGCGGTCTCCAATCTGCCTCTGAGCGGCAGTATGACAGGCGGAGGTTTTACAATCGAAGGCCGCGCCAAAATACCGGTCGAGCAAGGCACGGGGACCGATTTGCGTTCTACCAGCCACCAATATCTTCAAACCATGGGCATCCCGCTGCTCCGTGGCCGCTATTTCAACGATCGAGACCGCGACGGCGCTCCGGCCGTGGTCATCATCGACGAGACCCTGGCTCGCGCTTACTTTCGCGACGAGGATCCGCTCGGCAAACGCGTGGCGGTCGAAGGTCCGCAATGGCGAGAGATCGTCGGCGTCGTGGGGCGGATCAAGTACGAAGGGCTCGAATCTGATGACAAGGGGCAACTCTACTTTCCTCATGCTCAAGACCCGTGGTCGGGAATGTTCCGGATGTTCCTGGCGGTTCGCACCGCCGCTGAGCCGATGAATTCAGTCTCTGCGGTTCAAGGCGCAATCCGGCGACTGGACAAGGATCTGCCTGTCTATCGAATCAAGACCATGGAACAACTGGTGAGCAATTCGGTCGCGCAGCGGCGATTCTCCATGTTTCTGCTTGGATTGTTTGCTTCGCTCGCGCTCTTGCTGGCCACCGTGGGGATTTACGGCGTCTTGGCGCACTCCGTAGTCGAGCGAACGCCTGAGATCGGCGTCCGAATGGCTTTGGGCGCAAGCAAGGGCGATGTCCTCAGATTGGTCATCGGCCAGGGGATGGTCCAGACCCTGGCTGGTATCGGAGCCGGACTGATCGCCGCATTCGGTTTAACTCGGCTAATGTCCGCTCTGCTCTTTCAGGTGAAGGCGACCGACCCGCTCACTTTCGTCCTGATTCCGCTTCTGCTGTTGAGCATGGCGTTCGTGGCCTGCTATCTCCCCGCGAGGCGAGCGACGAAAATCGATCCACTCGTGGCGCTCAGAGCCGAGTAGATTTCACTCTCCTCCTTAAACCTTCTCATCAGGGCCGAGAGCGGGACATCGTTCCCGGTCTCTCGGTATCCACTTCAAGCCAGCCGCCTCGGTCTTCCTATTGACACTCAATAGGTCACCCGATACACTTCTCTCCTCTCACACGTCTAGAGGGAGATCACAAGAAAGAGAAGAGAGCCGAAACCTGCACCTGAGTGGAAGGAGAATAGTAATGTTTGAATGGCTGAAACTGCGGATGCGCGCATTGTTCCGGAAGAATGAAGTGGAGAAGGAACTGGACGAGGAGTTGCGATTTTATCTGGAGCATCAGATCGAGCAATATCTGGCTCGCGGGATGAGTCAAGATGAAGCACGCTCAGCGGCGCTCAGGGATTTCGGCGGCGTGGAGCGCGCCAAGGAGCAATGCCGCGACGCGCGTGGAGTGAGGATGATCGAAGAGTTATGGCATGACGTCCGCTATGGCTTTCGGAGGCTCTGCAAAATTCCGCTCTTTTCTCTGGCGGCGATCGTCACGCTCGCGCTCGGCATCGGCGCCAACACTGCAATCTTCGGCGTCGCGAATGCGATAGTCTTTCGCGCCCTACCTTATCAAGATCCCGATCGGTTGGTGACGGTGTCGCAAAGTCGTCAGGCCCATGAAGGACCAAATAAGGTCTCGGTCTCGCCGGCAAACTTTCGCGATTGGCGAGAGCAGAACCAGGTCTTCACCAGTATTGCCGGCGTCATATCGTGGACTTTTACTTTGACCGGACAAGGCGAGCCGGAGGAGATCAGCGGTGGCGCCGTCTCATTCGATACCTTTTCATTGCTGGGCGTTCGGCCTGCGCTCGGCCGCGGCTTTACTCAGGAGGAAGACCAAGTCGGCGCCGGGCGAGTCGCCATTCTGGGCCATAGCCTGTGGAAGCGCCGTTTTGGCGCGGACCCTACAATTATCGGCAAATCCATCGCGCTCGATGACCACAGTCACACAGTTGTTGGAGTCATGCCGACGGGATTCAAGTTTCCACTCGCAGACGAAGCCGAGTTATGGACGCCGCTGGCGCATCGTCTTCCCGAGTGGTGTGGGCGCTCTTGCTGGTACCTGCTAACCATTGCCCGGTTGAGACCCGGCATCTCACCGGAACAGGCACAGGCCGATCTGAGCACCATTGCTGCTCGCCTGGAACAACAATACCCGCAAGATAACCGGGGGATCGGCGCTGTCATCACCTCGCTTCACAACGAATCGGTCGGCGACAATCGGCGGGCAATCTATCTTCTGATGGGCGCCGTCACACTGGTCCTGTTGATTGCCTGCGCCAACGTCGCCAACCTTCTGCTGGCGCGAGCGGCAACGCGAGAAAAAGAGCTGGCGATCTGTTCGGCGCTCGGCGCCGGTCGCGGACGTCTGGTGCGGCAAATGTTGACTGAGAATATGCTGCTGGCATTGGCTGGTGGCGCGCTCGGGCTGCTGCTGGCATTCTGGATTGCAGATCTTCTGCCAAGCTTTGCCGCAGAATATTCACCACGTGCCGGCGAGATCAGCATCGATGGCCGGGTGTTGGTCTTTGCTTGCGGTATCACGTTGCTGACGGGAGTTGCGTTTGGCTTGATACCCGCGCTGCAGGCTTCGGTTCCCGACCTCATCAACTCACTCAAAGAGGGCGGCAGAGGAGGCGGCGCCGGCCTCAGAAGCCATCGCTCCAGAAATACGCTGATCGTCACGGAGGTCGCCCTGGCCTTAATGCTCTTGATCGGGGCCGGTCTCTTAATGAAGAGCTTCCTCTTGCTCCAGCGCGTGGACCTCGGGGTTCAGCCGCAGAACGTTTTAACCTTTAGAATTGCCCTTTCAAGAGAGTCCTATCCAAAGAGTCAACAGATAGCCGATTTCTACGCGCAACTGATAGAACGCCTCAAAGTATTGCCCGGCATTCAGTCGGTCGCAGCCACCGGCGAACTTCCTCTGCAAGGAGGCGTCAATTGGCAGGTCAATATTGAAGGCCGTCAGCAATCGGGGGCAGGCTCTGAACTACTGGTACATCCATACATGGTGACGCCGGATTACTTCCGCACAATGGGCATCCGCCTGCTCAAAGGGCGCGCCTTCACGAGAGACGATGATCGGGACAGGCCATTGGCAGTAATTATCAATGAAGCGATGGCTCGCAGTTATTTTCCCGGTGAAGATCCGCTGGGTAGACACCTCGGATTTGGAAAGAGCAAGACTCAGCCGTGGCAAATTGTGGGCGTGGTGGCCGACGTTAAGCAAACCGGCGTCGGGGCGGAAGTACGGCCGGCGGTCTATCTACCTCATAGCCAGAGTTCCAGGGGAGCAATGAAGATCGTCGCGCGGACGATCGCCAACCCGCTCGATTTGGTGGCCGCGGCGCGCAATGAGGTGTGGGCGATCGATCGGAACGTCGCGATTTCGGAAGTAAAAACTATGGAGAATGTTCTTTCGAAATCTCTCGCGCAGCCACGCTTTCTCTTGTTGCTGATCGGATTTTTCGCGGCCGTGGCGCTGACCCTGGCAGTAGTCGGGATTTACAGCGTGATGAATTACGCGGTCACCGAACGCACGCGCGAGATCGGCATCCGATTGGCATTGGGAGCGCAGCGAAGCGATGTCCTCGGATTGATCGTGCGGCAAGGGTTGGCGCTGACGTTGATCGGAGTCTTTCTGGGCTTGCTCGGCGCGTTCGCCTTGACTCGCGTCATGTCGAGCCTGTTATTCAAAGTGAGCGTCACCGATCCAATAACCTATGCGGGCATTACCTTGCTGCTGGTCATGGTGGCAATGCTCGCCTGCTATCTACCGGCGCGGCGAGCATTGAAGGTAGACCCGATGATTGCCTTGCGGCGTGAATGAACGCGATCAATTTTGAAAAACCTGGCTGAACCATCATCGGGTCGCAGTCATTCACATCTTAACGCGACCAATGGATCGACCCGTGTCGCTCGCCGCGCCGGCAAATAGCAGGCAAGCAACGCAACCATGAACATGATTCCGGCGATGCCCGCAAAGATCGCCGGATCGGTCGTGCTCACTTCAAAAAGCAAGCTCTTCATGACGCGAGTCATGACCAGGGCCGATGCCAAACCCAACGCCAGACCGATCAGCGTCAATCTTAGTCCCTGATTGACGACCAATCCCAGCACATCGCGTGGCTCGGCGCCGAGGGCCATTCTGATGCCGATCTCGTGAGTCCGCTGTGCCACCGAATACGAGATCACTCCGTAAACGCCGATGGCGGCCAAGACCAGCGCCAGCGCCGCAAAGATCCCCAATAACAAACTGTAGAAGCGCGGCTGCGCCACTGAGTCGGAGAGCAACTGTTCCATCGTCTTCGCGCCGGAGCCGGACTGCGCCGGGTCAATCGAGCGGAGGGCACGCTGCACTGGAGTGATGAGGGTGTTCGGATCAGCATCGGTCCGAATCATGAGCGCCGTGCTGAACCAGGGGAATTGCAGGTAAGAGAGATAGATTTGCGCATTGGCGGGGTCGCCGAGCGACTTTTGCTTGATGTCGCTCACGACGCCGACGACTTCAAGCATGATCGGCGCGTCGAGGTAATTGACAGTGAGATGCTTGCCGATCGGGTTCTCGCCCGCAAAGTAGTGCCGCCGCATGGTCTCATTGATAATGACGACGTTCGGCGCCCCGGCTCGGTCGCGGTCGTTAAACTCCCGGCCCTCCAATGTGGCGATCTGCATCAAACGAAAATAGTTCAGGCTCACGGAACCGAACCAGGCTTGCGGCACCTCGTTCGGATTGGCTCGGCCTTCGATCGCGAACGGAAAATACATCGTATACATCAGCGGTGGACACGATGTCGTCGCTACTGACTGCACGCCCGGTACGGTTTGGATCTGTCCGGCAAGCCGCTCAAAGTATGCGCCTCGCAATTGCGGCTGTGAATACTTCGCCATCGAAGCGCCGACCGACACGACGAGGAGTCTTTGTGGGTTGAAGCCGAGTTCGACGTGCTGCAACTTCACGAGGCTTTTGATGAGCAACCCAGCCCCGGCCAAAAGGACCAATGTCAAAGCGATCTCTGCCACTACCAGCGTGCCACGCATGCGCTGCAACCGCCCGCCGATAGTCGCGCTCCGACCACTCTCCTTGAGTGAATCCTGCAAATCCGGCCGCGAAGTTCTCCAACCGGGAATCAACCCCAGGACCACGCTTGCGACCAGCGCCACCGCAAAAGTAAATCCGAGTACGACCGGATCGACATGCGCCTCCTCAATGCGCGGAGGACGGAGGTCTTTCGGAAGGAGCAAGATAATCATCCCGACGCCCCATCGCGCCAACAGCACGCCGAGCGCGCCGCCGATGCCGGACAGCAGCAGACCCTCGGCAATCAACTGGCGAATGATGCGCCACCGTGATGCGCCAAGCGCCACCCGAATCGCTAATTCTCGATGGCGAGTTGTGGCCCGGGTGAGCAACAGATTGGCGACGTTGCTGCACGCGATCAGCAGCACCAGGCCAACTGCGCCGAAAAGAATCAGCAGAGCCGATCGCACATCGCCGACCAGCGTTTCGCGTAACGGCGCAAGGCGCACGCTCCAATTGGCGTTCGACTCCGGATACTGGCTCGCCAGGCTCGCGGCAATGGTTCGCATTTCGGCTTCGGCTTGCACCGCAGCCACATTCGGCTTGAGACGGGCGACGGTCTCAAAGTAGCGGCTGGCGCGCAAGCGCATCTCGCCGGAGTTCTGCGCCACCGGACTCCAGGCTTCGGCCCAGGCCGGCAGCTTGAATTCCGGCGGCATGACGCCGATGATCGCCACGCGGCCGTTTTCAATCGCCAGCGTCTTACCAACCACGCGGGGGTCACCACCAAAACGCCGCTGCCAGAGGCGATGGCTCAACATGACAACATTGCTGCCCGTTTTGAACTCATCAAGCGTGAATGCGCGGCCGAGTAGCGGTTGCACCTGGAGGGTGGTGAAAAAATCGTCCGTCACGCGCGCCCCGGGAATTAATTCCGGTTGGTCGCTTTCAAGCAAAGTAATTGGCCAACCCGAATAAGCCGCCAAGCCGGCGAACGAACGGCTCCGGCTCTTCCAATCAAAGAAATCGGCTGGCGAGACGGACGGGATAGTTCCGCCCGTCTTATTATTTTCGTCTTTGATGACAATCAGCCGCTCCGGCTCGGGGAAAGGCAATGGCCGCAGCAGCACCGCATTCACAACGCTGAAGATCGCGCTGTTCGCGCCGATGCCCAAGGTCAATGTGATGATGGCCAGCATCGAGAAAGCGGGCGCTTTAACCAGAATTCTCGCGCCATAGCGCAAGTCTTGCCATAAGGTCTCTACCGAACCGAATCCCCACATTGCGCGACTCTCCTCCTTGGCTAAAACTACGCTGCCGAATGCCCGCCGTGCCGCGTATCGCGCATCTTCCGGCGAATGCCCGGCCTCGATCTTCTCACGGGTCTCCAACTCCAGATGAGTACGGATCTCCTCTTCCGCCTCCTGTTCCGCACGCCTGCGGTTGAGTTTCTGAAAGAGATATTTGAGTTCAGACCACCAACGCATAGTCGGGCCTCCTCTCGCTGCGGTTTTCAATCGCCTTTTGTTTCGCGATATTGCTCCAGTGGAATTTCTACTGAAGTATCAACCCGCTTTGGTAGAATGTCAATGAGAGATTTGAGAGGACGAGTCTGGCGCCGGGCAATTTTCTGCCCCTTGCCGCCATCATTTACAAAAAAGTATCAGGGATCAATAACTTGCCCGGCCCCGGATTAAGTGGCTATTTGGGAATCTCCGAGAGAGGGAACTGCACGGAACTAATTCTCTTCCGTTTCCAGGTAATAAATGATCTCACTTTGATCACTTTCTCTTCTCCAATTGATAGTGGTTGGAACGTGTGATTGAGCGCCTGTCTGACAACCGCGCTCCGCATCGTCTCTTCATTATGGCATACCCTGCTCCGCTCCGGTGAGACGGCGAGTCCGAGCTTCCCACATCTCAACCTTGACAATATTAGGGTAGATATGTACCAATGTACCTGGATTAGGAGATTGACCGATGAGTTCAAAGAGAAAGATGAAAGTGGACGCAGCGCCGAGCGAGCGCATCGTCGTGGAGCGGGTTCAGACCGGGGTTCGGTTAGAGAAGCGGCTTCTCAAAGTGCTGAAAGGACTGGCCGAATACCACGATATGACAGTCGGCGATCTACTGGAAGGCATCGTGCTCCATGCCTTTGATGGCCGATGTCCATTCGGCGAAGAGTCGCTGCGGTGCATCGCAGAGCTCAAGCGGATCTATCAATTGGACCTCGACTCTACCGCCAGTCACCGGCTCGCAGAAAAGTCCGAGAATCGAAAGACTATGCCGGCGACTGAGAACGCCAAGCGCAGGAGACAACGATGAGACCGACAAAGAACGAGATGGCGATGATCTTCATGCGGGTAGTCCTTGGAATCGTGGTTTTAGCGCAATCATTCGAATTCCTCTTCGGCGCCGACGCGATCAGGGCCTTTGCGCATACCGGGTTGCCGGATGCCGTGCGCCTCATTCTGGGATGGAGCGAAGTGGCGGCCGCGGCTCTTTTTCTCCTGCCCCAGACTTTAGTCATCGGCGCGTGGTCTTTGCTCATGGTCTTCTTTGGGGCTGTCGTTCTTCACCTGGCGCATGGCAAGTTCGATATCGGTGGTCTTCTCGTTTACAGCATGGTCGTCATCGTGGTGCTGGCGCATCGGGGATCTCGCCGGGCGAGGACCGATGCCGCCGTCTCCTAGCAGAGAATATCTATGGAAAACGAAGAGTTACTCGATCAATTTGAAGACTGCACCCTTGCAGCCGAGATCTTTGATCATTCCCACCACATCAAAGTGGCCTGGTTATATCTGCGCCGTTATCCCCTGATCGAAACTCTCGTCATCTTCTCCGCAGGGTTGAAACGCTTTGCCGCCGCGAACGGAAAAGCCAATCTCTATCACGAGACAATTACCTGGGCCTATCTCTTCCTGATTCATGAGAGGATGGAGCGGAATGGGCGAGAAAAAAGCTGGGAAGAGTTTGTCGAGAGTAATGCGGACCTCTTCGATTGGAAAAATAGCATCCTCAAAATTTACTATCGAGATGAGACGCTTCGTTCGGAGCTGGCTCGAAAGATCTTTCTGTATCCCGATAACCTGCCGTTCGCATGAATGAGACTTGCCGATGCCCGGCTCTTTCCGCAATCGATGGAAAGAGGCTGTTCTATGCTCTCAAATGCGTCTTGAGAAAAGCTCCGGTGTAGGACTTTTGACAGGCGGCGATCTCTTCCGGGGTACCGGTCACGACCACTTCGCCGCCGGCGTGGCCGCCTTCGGGTCCCAGATCGATCACGTGATCGGCCGTTTTGATCACGTCCAGATGATGCTCAATCAAAAGGACGGTATGGCCGGCGTCTACCAATCGGTTCAAAGACTCCAGCAGCCGTTCGATGTCCGCGAGATGCAGGCCCGTGGTCGGTTCGTCGAGAATGTAGACGGTATGTTTCGCCCGCTGCAACTTGCTCAACTCCGTCGCGATCTTAATTCGCTGTGCCTCTCCGCCGGAGAGCGTCGTCGCCGACTGACCAAGCGTTAGGTATCCCAGGCCCAGGTAGTTGAGGACCTCGATCTTCTTGCCCACCGCCGGTTCGCCGGCGAAGAACGTCACGCCTTCTTCGACCGACATATTCAAGATGTCGTCGATGGTCTTGCCGCGGAGTGTTACTTCGAGAGTCTCGCTGTTGAACCTCGCGCCCTTGCATGCGCCGCACGTCAC